>Ga0187892_10000130_pt1 | contig 181052 bp, 192 predicted proteins | sample MA1701073metaG_FD_139345 | JGI IMG/M metagenome (GOLD analysis project Ga0187892, IMG submission 139345) | Bio-ooze microbial communities from a basaltic lava cave in the Kipuka Kanohina Cave System on the Island of Hawaii, USA - MA170107-3 metaG ...
AGGGTAAGGTATTCTGGAGATGACAGTCCACTGGAACGATTCTCAATTACATCGCTAGACTCTGTATTGGGAGAGTGGAGAGTTGAGATTGTAGAGGATAGTCAGTTTACAGCAGCTGCAGCCAATGATGTTTCAATAAAGGTACAGTACAGGGCAGAAGACAGTCCACTAGTTACGGTAAGAAGTGAGTAGAGCCATTCGGTGTTTATTTGAAAAAGACAAACTTCTTCTTATAGACAAAAATTGGCTTTGAGACAATATGGCATTACGGGTAATCTCAACCAAACTATCTGAAGAGGAATATGGAAAAATCACACAAATTTGTAATAATGCTGGCTGCACACTATCAGCGTTCCTAAAAGAGTGCGTTATGGATTTGGTTGATAAAGAAGGGAATAAAATCGACCAGCCAGTTGAAGAGACCATAAATGCTTCAGAGTTCACATTGAGTAATGAATCTCCAGTACAGGAACACAAATTAGCAGCAAGAATACGTTATCAATATTTCTAATTTGTATCTTGAGAAAAGGTGTTTGAGAACAAAATCAACACTGATACTTATATGGGATATTTTGATACAAGTAAAATGATGGGATCAAAGGTAGTATCAACAAAATTAACCGAAGAAGAGTATGGAAAGCTTGTTGGTTTATGTAGTGCTAGTGGATATACTGTTTCAAAACTATTAAAACGTGCCATCCTTGAAAGAATGAATGAAGAGACATCTAGGGTGGAGATTCGTGTACCAAAACCAGAAATAAAACAGGGATCAGAAATTATCCAAAAAACTCTAGTAAAAAAATCTACAAGTTTAGAGGAACGATTTTTATACTACTAGAAAATAATGCCAAAAGAAACTTTCTAATTTTTAATTAAAATTTGAGACATAATAGATTTTTACAGTACTTAGATATTCAATAGAAGAACATTTGTAACTAAATTTTTAAAAAATATATTGAATTTACACTAATTATAGTCAAAACTTTTGTAACGGAATCAACAAATACAATGCTGATAACAAATTGAAAAGTGAATTTAAAAATTATTTTTGGAATTGTAGTTGGGATTGTCATAATTATTATTAGTACTTATATTTTCAACCAACCACAAGATTCTACTAATACATTTAATGTCACTCCATTTTTAATAAAGACCCAAGGAGAGGGAGAACCGATATTTGTAAGAGGTGCCTCAACTATTTTTGATGTCTATGTTTATTCAGGCGAAAAAAATATAGAAAAAAGCACTCTGGATAACCCGATCTATTTTGAGCAATATTTGTATCTTAATCCTGATAATTCAGTTTTGTATGAACAGCTACAAGTAGCGCCAGTGCCATCAAAGTATTATCAATACTAGGTTATCCAATGATTACAGATATTGAAATTGAAAAAGACTCAAATATTTTAAAAAACTTTGACAAGGTAATATTATTACATAATGAATATGTTACACAAAAAGAATTTGAAGCAATAACAAATCATCCAAAAGTATTGTATCTTTATCCTAATTCCTTGTATGCAAAAATTGAATATAATCACCAAAATAACACTATCACTCTAATTCGTGGGCACGGATATCCAAATTCAAACATTAAAAATGGTTTTGATTGGAAATTTGATAATTCGCAATTTGAATACGATATTAACTGTCAAGAGTGGAAATTTTATGAAATAGAAAATGGGATGATGCTAAACTGTTATCCTGAAAGTCGTATAGTTAAAGACAAAGATCTATTGATGGCAATAAAGGAATTTTAATTGAAAATACACAATCTATACTAATATTACCTGTAATTCTAATTAAATTTGTTACATGATTAACAGATCTGAAATTAAAAAAATTGTAAACGAGTACACTGGTCTAAAAATTGGTGTTTTGGGAAGTCATTCTGCATTAGAAGTCATGGATGGGGCAAAAGATGAAGACCTTGAAACATTAGTAGTTTGCCAGAAAGGAAGAGAGACACCATATACAAGATTCAGAAGGATTGCCGATGAGATAATAATTTTAAACAACTTTAAAGAAATGGCTTTGCCAAAATTTCAAAAAAGATTACGAGATGGAAACATAATAATCATACCTCATAGAGCATTGACAGCATATCTAGGGTACAAAACAATTGAAAACAGCTTTAAGGTTCCAATATTTGGAAATAGAGCGTTATTCCAAGCAGAAGAACGAGCAAATAAAAAAAATCAGTATTACCTTTTAGAAAAAGCCAAAATCAAACACCCAAGACTCTTTAAGCATCCAAAAGATATCAACAAGCCTTCCATAGTTAAAGTTCAAGAAAAAAATAGAAAACTAGAACGTGCATTTTTTACTGTTACTTCCTATTCTGATTATAAGAAAAAGTCTGCTGAGAAAATAAAACAAGGAATAATCTCAAAGAAGGATCTTCAAAATTCTAGTATTGAGGAATTAGCAATAGGTACATATCTGAATTTTAACTATTTTAATACACCAATTTCAGAGACTGTTGACTTTATTGGCATTGAACGAAGACTACAAACAAACTTGCACGACTTTAATGCATTGCCTGCAAGACAACAACTTGAGATGAATATAGAACTGCAAAATATCGAAGTAGGTCATACTCCTGCAAGTATCAGAGAGTCTTTGCTTGAAAAAGTAATCAGTATGGGCGATAAATTTGTCAAAACAGTAAAAAAGGAATATCCTCCTGGAATTATAGGTCCGTTCTCTCTTCAAAGTGTAATTACAAAGAATTTAGAATTAGTTGTATATGATGTTTCGTTAAGAGTTCCTGGAAATCCAATTGTTGCAACAACTAGTCCATACACAAAATATCAATATGGAAAAACCTTTGGTGTTGGCAGAAGAATTGCTATGGAAATTAAAAAAGCTCGTGACGAAGGAAGATTAGAAGAGATAGTAACTTAGGCTTCCATCTTTTCTTTCAGTAAATTTTTTCTTACTAAAATTGGAATCTTATAAAATGTAGCAAGTGCAAGGCCATCAGAAGCACGATAATTTCGTAAAACTAGATCTTTTTTTCCTGTAAAATACAGATTCGCCCTTAACACTTCACCGCTCTCATAAATTTTGACTTTGACTAGCATTAGCTCATTTTCTTCACATATTTCTTCGACCATTTTGTAAATTGTGGGGACAGAGTTACTGTTTTCTTCAATGAAACTTGAGATATGTCTTGCAACCTCTCCAGAAAAAGCCCGCATATGAAATTCCTTTCCGTTATCTGCAGTCAGCACAAGCAACCCTTCTACTGCATAAGGATCCACAAAGCCCACAGTGGTAATTTTTACAACATCGTAATCTGATTCTTGGGCATCATCAATTTTCATTACGTTATCACAAGTAGCTAATTTGTTAATGAATATAAAGATACAATTTAATTCAACAGTTAATTTTTTTAAATTATGGAAGATCAGACTACAATTAAGAATTTAAAAGGAAAGACACTGATAATTTTAGGTTTTGTAACTATTGCAATTCTATTTTTAATTTATGCTAGGACGGCAAGTCTAGAATTAACTCCAGTAGCTCTTTTAGCTATAGAAAGATTGGCTTGGATTTTTTATATAATTCTGATTTTTGCTATTGGAGCAATCGCCATTGGGTTGTATAGATATCATAAACAAAAAACACTTCTAAATGATAACGGAATGCTTTCAATAATTGCAACTATAACCTTTAACAAAAAGTCACGAAAAATATTTTTGTTAACTTTCATAGGATATGGAGTTTTTTTTTCTTTATCATCAGGAATGTTAGTTTATCAACCTGAGGTTGTATTTTCGTATCATTACAATGCAATCATACCATCAGCACATATTACTCCGTGTTGTGGAGAACCTGGTTATATGCCAAAAATCACGATGTATCTTACTGAACATGTAGGATTACAAATAGTTCCAATTAATTTAGTTCTTCAAATCATGGTTTCGTATTTAGTTGGGCTAAATACGACGTTAGCTGTAAGTGCATTTTCTGTTCTTAAAAAGGAGGGTGGGTTAGGAAGTGTTGGAGCTACGACAGGATTGTTTATCGCATGTCCAACATGTGTTGGAGCCTTTAGTTCTATTTTTGTTGGGAGTGCAGGAGCAATTGCGTTTACAGTCGCTATAACACAATTACAGACAGTGTTCATTCTAATAACAATTCCAATCTTATTTGCCAGCCCCTTTATTATAGCCAGAAGATTAAAATCACTGAATGGAAGTTGTTCGACCCAAACTAGCCAGAACTAAATTTCTTTATTTCTGGAGTTTTCCAATCTCCAATATCAAATCCATCTAATCTCAAATACTTTAACGTAAGTTTGTATACAATCTCATCGTGATTGACTTTTTCCAAAAGTTCCTTCCATGAAACTTTACCTTTTTCAAAGATTTGCTTTTGTATTTGCGGATTCATGGTTTTTGCAATTTCTTTACATTGTTCAAAAGTTTTCCCATTTCTATAGGCTCTAACCCTTCGATCACAGCTTTCCATAATTCATTATAGTTTTCTTAGAATAAAAAGATCATTTTTTGTGTAATTTTTCTAACTCTGGCAGGATAATTTTTTCAAAAACCAGATCATCACTCACCCATATACAAGGAATTCCATTTGCTTTACAGGCTTTTCCAGGTTCCTTGTCTTTAGTTATGAAGACCATATTGTTTTCCTTGGCATATTGAATAACATTGTAATCATGACCCATTTTCTCATCGTTAATTCTTAGTTTTTTGACGCTTTCAGCATAATAACCAGCATTTTGTAGTTTGATATCCAATCCATCACTTGTTTCATCTACAAGAATTTTCAAGGATTTTGAGTTCATTAATAAATTTGGAATATTAGCTAATTATATTGTTTTATTGAAAATAGAATTTATTGTGAAAAACCAATAATCAGTGGGAGTAGAAATCCTAAACCTGCTAATCCTGCTAAAATAAGAATAATCACATGCAAATGTTTTGATCAATTTTACTAATGTCTAGAATGTATTGATACTCATGTATGTCCAGGATGGACAGCTGGATATGAATAAATTTTTTAAATATATAACATAATTAATTATAGATGAGAAGTCATTTTTTTTATTTTCATTACAAGTCTAAGTTTTTTATTAATACTTAATTCAGGCTCTACCGTAAAGTAAATTGTTTTGCGTTTAGTATAAACAACAAGCTGAGTTACTTTTTCACGCTCTACATGAACATAACGAACTTTACCTAGGTGTCTATCGAATTCATGGCGCATCTTTCTTCTTTTTGCAACCTGTCTGCAAAAGTGTTCCTCTTCCTTTTGGGTTTTAAGAGAGGTCTTACCACTTTTCATGATAGCTTCTAGGATGTTGCCTTTTAGATCAATTATGGAAGCAAATCTCATCTTTGGATCAAGGTCAATAATGTCCTCAACCAAATCCAGAAGATCTGATTTTTTTGGATAATTCAAAGCGATATGAAAATTTTTCTTCCCCATATATCTTGTTAGAATTATGTAATAAGAATTATCATGATCTAGTCTATACTTTTTGTAGAATGTTTTGTTTTTGTAGATTTTTTTGATTTGGTTTTTGACTTCTTCTTTTTGGATTTTTTGGGAAGTAAATCTTTCATGGATTTGATTTTCTCATTTTTGAGTTTGATTTCTTCTTCCATTTTTTTTCTTTTTTCTTTTAATTTTTCATACCTCATATGATCTTTTTTGAGTTTTTCAACTAATTTGCATTGTATTAGTAAGTTGGTATTTTCTTTTTTGGTAAGATTAGATAACTTCTCTTGTTCATTTTTTAATTGTTCTGTAACTTTTGTTCTTTGTTTTGCAATTCTTTTTAGGGCACGTTCTTTGGCAATAATGGACTTTTTGAGAGTTTGTTGTTCAACAAGTTTTGACTTTTTTTGTTGTTCTTGTTCTACAATCTTTTGTTTCTCAAGTTTTATTGCCTCAAGATTTTCAAATTCTTTTTTGTTATCATTGAATAATTTCTCTTCTTCACGTTTTAGTTGTTCAGTTAAACTAGCTCGCTGATTTATGATTTTTTTAAGATTTTTTTCTCTATTAATAATTTCTTTTTTAATTTTTTCTTGTTTTGCAAGTTCTGCTTTTTCTTTGCTAATTGCCTCTTCAATATTCAGCTTTTCTAGCTGAATTTCACGAAGACTTGATTGTTCTTGTTTTAATGTTTTTATAATAATGGCCTGTTTTTCTAGACGTGTTTTCTCCTCTTGAATTGTTTCAACAATACGTTGTTGCTCTAATTGTACTTGTTTTTCCATTTTATCATATTCAGATTTAGTTTTTTCTAGACGTATTTTTTCTTCTTCAATTTTTTTAGCAATTTGTTGTTTTTCTAATTGTGCCTGTTTTTCTATTTGATCGCGCTCAGCTTTGGTTTTTTCTAGAGTTTGCTTTTCCTTTTTAAGGTTTTCATAAATAATATTTTGTTCTTCTTGAATTTGTTTTACAAGTTTATCTCGTTCACTAATAGCTTTTTCTAGTTCTAGTTTTTGCATAGAAATTTGTTCCGCTAATTTAGTTTGTAACTCCACTTTTTGCCTTTCAATTTTAATCTGTTCTTCTAATCTTGCTTTTTCTATTGCAACTTGTTTTTCGTATTCTTCTCGATTAAGTACAAGTTGTATAAGTTTTGATTTTTGTATCTCAATTTCTTGTGATATTCTTTTTTGTTCATCTAAAATTTCTTGTTCAGCTTTAACCTTCTCAGTAATTTCTGTAAGTTCACTTTTCTTTTGTTCAAGTTTAATTTTTTCTTGTGTTCCTTGTTCTAAATTTACCCATCCTTTAGGCATTATACCTCTACTTGGTTTATGAATATCCAGAACTATTGACGGTTTAGACTCGTTTGTTCTTTCAAGTTTTGATTTACTTGTAGTAAGAATTGCTTCTAATTGAGTAATTTTTTTATTGGCTTTAATAAGCTCTAATTGTAAGGCATTGATTGATTCACTTTCTATTTCTGGTTTGTATATTGTAGGTTTTTCTTCTACCCTGCTCTCTACAATTGGTTGAGTTAGGTTAGAGGTAAGTTTCTCATAAAGATAGTTTCTGTCTGACTTGTAAAGGGTTTTTCCTTTTTGTAAGGTTTCATAGATGAATTGAAGTCTTCCTGAGTCACCAATTCCCAGATGAATTAGATCTTTTATTGACTTTAAAAGTTCAGATTCTGGTTTTTTTACTTCGGGATGTTTTGCTAAAACAAATTCTGTGTTTAATTTTTTTTCAAGATACTTTTTATCTGATGTGTAGAGGGATTTACCTTTTCTAAGAGTCATTAAGATAAATCTTAATCTTCCAAGATCTCCGTCACCTGCATCCATCAATTCTTGAATTTTCCGTAAAATTTCATCTATAGTGAAATTTGTCATTTTTGTCCCCCTTTTGATCGATAATGACTGCCAGTTACATAAACGTGCCCGAGGACAAAGTTTCTAATATCAATTTTTAGTGTTTTTTAATTTACATATTTTTCGTGTGTTCAAATTACACACACATACCTAGTATTATCCAGATGTCCTACTTAGAAAATAATTTGACTCGAAAATTCCTTAATCGCCAAGACAAAATAGGTTTTGATGCAAAAAAAGAGGTTACAGCTGAAGATGAGTGGGCGCATCTTACTGGAGCTGAAGAAGGAGGTATTGAATCAAAAATTGAAACAAAAATCGAAGCCTCAGATGCAGCTGATGTTACTGATAGAAGTATTGTATTTGGAAATAAACTCCAAGAAGGTCCAAAAACTATCATTGATGTAGTAGCTGAGGAGGTCAGAAACGCTATGGATGCAGCTGGAAATACTGGCCAATATATTCGATTTGTAAACAACCATATTGATAGCCAAAGGAGAGAGATTGAAAAAATTAAAAAAATTAAAGAAAGATTTGATCATGAGATCGATCTACTACAATCAAATCAAGTCAAAATAGAAAAATTGAACAATAAATTATTACCAAAGCAAGATGTTAAAACTGTTACAGAGTACTTGCATCAGTTGTTATTAGAGAAAGGAATTACAAAATCCAAACTAGATTTCCTAAAAAATGAGATATCTTCTGTTGAAGAAGAGCTCCAACAACAAGAAAAACAGATTGAGGAAGTAAGTGAAGAAATTAACAATAAGAAACCAGATGATGCAGACGGAAATAAGGAACAAAAAATAAAAGAAGAGTTAGAAAATCTCATGAAAAAATATGGAGTGAATAATTCAGCAGAACTTTTAAAATTATTAAAATAAATCGCTATTTGTATTTAGATAACGAGGGGTTTTTATCACATCTTGGACACTTTAGGCCATTTGTTTTGTAGCCACACTTTTGGCAATATGTTTTGATTGTAACTGCTTCATGAAAAGGAGTTTTGATTACCTTAACAAATAAAATTACTGCAATAAGAATTCCTAATGCAACGCCTATCCAAATTAGAACCATATTAAATAGATTATAGTATATATCTATTATATTTCATTGCATATCTAAATCATGGTAGTTCATTTTCTTCTGTTAAACAGTGCTTATGAACCCATTTCCCAGAGATATCTTTAGCAATCTCTTTTCCTGGATTGATTTCTCCGTTACAAGAAACGCATGTTGTTTTGAATTTGGCTTTCACAGTAGAGGGTTAGGCAATGTATGATAAAATTTTTAGTATTGAAATAAAGTAAACCATAGGTAAGGATCTCATCTATTTTTGCGGATAAAAAGCAACTGTTTATTAATTTGATAAAAATGGATTTTTTTATAAATTAATTTTTGGCGTTATCCAATACGTTCAGAATCAATATTCAAAGCCATGGTGTGAAGTTTGTCTAAAATAACCAAACAGATTCGTATTAGGGAAAACACCTTTGTTGAATTGTGAAGAGAAGATCTATCATTTGGTTAAGTATAGCAGGATTAGTATTTTCGGTTATAATAGGAATTGCCTCCTTGCCTGATGAGGTTTTAATTAAATCGTCCTCTATTGATAATTCTCTAACCCTACCAGAAGAAATTATTGTTCCAGCAAATGAAGAGATTCAAGGTCCTATTTCAGACACCATAGATATGAAAAACATAGGTGCTGCAAATTCAGAGATTGATGCATTAAAGAAAGAAATTTCAGAATTAAAAAATGAGGTAATGCAAGTAAAAACAAATTCTGGAATTCCTGTTGATATACCAGAAATTGATGAGGTAAAAGACGTAGCAGCTGAGGAAAACTCTGATGAGAAATCTGAAGGAAGAATAATTACCATAAGTATAAAGGATGGGGTGGGAGCAAAACAAAGATAATTTTATCGCATAAATCTATTTAATATTTTAAATAAAATAGGATAATCAAGATTTTTCTGTGCAAACGGGGGATTCTATTTTTAGTCTTTGTCGATGAACTCGTCAGCAGTTGGAGGATCTGGGCTAAGGCCTTTTCTTTTTCTAATTTCAGATATCATTTCAGATATTTTGGATTTTGGAAGTTCTCCCCATGCCTTAAAGTGGGAATTCCACATTGCCTTTCCTGCTGTTTGGCCTCTCATATCTTCAGATAGGGTAAATGTTTCTGCTGCAGGTAGCTCCCCAGTAACAATGCTTAATGCTCCTTTTTGCTGCATATCCAAAATTTTCCCACGTTTCCCAGAAAGAACCGTTGCAACATTTCCTACAAGATCTGTTGGAACTCGAACTTCAATTGCCAAAATTGGTTCCAAAATAGTGGTTCCAGCCGTCAAAAGCGCACCCATACATGCACGTCTTGATGCAGGTCCTAATTGCGACAAACCTCTGTGAGCTGTATCTTCATGAGGTACAAAGTGAGTAAAGGTAAACTTACAATCTCTCATTTGTTCTTTACAAAGGGGACCTTCTTTCATAACATCATCAAATCCAGAATTAATTGAGTCAGTTGATTCTGCTATAAACTGAACACCTTTAGTTCCATTAATCAAAACATTGCCACGTGAATCTAGCCTCATAATTCTTTTTATTGTATCTGTATCCCATCCTTCTTTCTTTAGAAGTTCTGCCATCATTTTCTTGTCTTTCATTTCACCAATCTGGCCAGACCTTAGCAAATCACCAATTGCAGGTTCCAACGGTTCAACTTTCATGAAAATTTTGTTGTGTCGGTTTGGGGATTTTGCCATGATTGGTTCACATGTACCCTTTACTGTCTCCCTATAGTTGATTAGAGGTTCAGAAGTAACAATCTCTACTTTGGTATCTTGAATTCTGTGTGTTGCAACATCAAGATGGAGAACACCCATTCCTGCAACAATTGTCTCACCACTCTCTTCGTTAATCTTTACAACCAAGTTAGGATCTTCAATTGTTAGTTGTCTTAGAACCTCGACAAGTTTTGGCAAGTCTTTTGCGTGTTTTGGTTCAATTGCAATTTGTACAACTGGTTCAGAAATATATTTGACTCCTTCAAACATTTGAATATCTTTTACAGTTGAGAGTGTGTTTCCAGCACGAGATTCAGTCAAACCCATCAATGCAGGAATGTTTCCTGCTCCTAGTTCTCCAACGTGTTCTCTTTGATTTCCCATGAAAAAGTTCACTGATTGAATACGCCCGTCCCTTTTAGCGTCAATAATGTTAATTGTATCACCATCTTTTATTGTTCCAGAAAACAACCTCCCTACTGCAACTGGACCTGCTGCCTTATCTAACACCATGTTAACAACCATCATTATTGTTGGACCATCGTCTTTACACTCCAAGAGTGCTTTTCCTATATCAGATTCTAAATCACCATGCCAAATTTTTGGGATTCTGTATTTTTGTGCAACGTTTGGAGAAGGAATATGTTTAACAACCATTCCAAGTACAGCTTCAGCAAGAGGTGCTTTTTCAACTAACTCCTGAACTTTTTCATTTTTATATGCCTCTATGACATCTTTGAAGGTTAGTCCTTTTTCCTTCATAACATCTACATTAATGGCCCACTTGTCTTTTGCTGAACCAAAAGTTACACTTGCATTTTGGATTGAGACCTTCCATTTGTCTTTGTATTCGGGTTCAGCATAAGTATCTAAAAGTTGGTTAAAGTTTAAAACAACATCAGCAAGGGTTTCTTGCATTTTCTCAGGAGTTAATCTTAGTTCTTTGATGAGTCGGTCCACTTTGTTAATGAAAAGAACTGGTCTGACTCTTTCTTCAAGTGCCATTCGGGTTACTGTTTCAGTTTGAGTCATGATTCCTTCAACAGCATCGCAAACAACAACAGCGCCATCAATTGCCCTAAGACTACGAACTACTCGCCCACTAAAGTCTACGTGCCCAGGGGTATCAATCATGTTGATGACGTATTCATTGTCTTTTTGAGTAAAGTGTAATGTTACGTTAGCTTGGTAAATGGTAATTCCCCTTTCTTGTTCTTCTTTATCAAAGTCCATGGCCAACGCCGTACCAGCAGCAGAAGGAGCAATAATTCCGGAATGAGCTAGGAGGCTATCACTCATTGTTGTTTTGCCGTGATCAACGTGAGCAATTACACCAAAATTTCGAATTTGTTCCTTATTTTTAATAATCTTCAGAACTTGTTCAGTTGACTTGTACTTCATAATCGCAAATCCTTTTTGTACATCTATTAAATCTTATGAAGAAAAATAAGATTTTTTTGATCAGTAAATCATATTGGAGCTTGCATTTCGTAGTTTTTTAGCGGTAACAAAATAGCATTCTTTTTGATGATTTTTTTTAGCAAAAAATAATGGGGTTAATTGGGAGAAGAAAGTAAAAAAAATTACTTGTGAAATTTTGTTTCTTGTACCTGAATTTGGCTGATATACATTTAGTCCTAGTTTTTTCAAATTTTTTGTAATTCTTAAATTATGAGAATTTTTTTCTTCAAAGATTATCACAGTATCTCCTGATTTTGCTGAAAAAAGCCCCATGTGCAAGAATTGTTCAATTCTTTCATAATGGGCATCTGTGCCTAATATCTCATAGAACTTTGCTGCACCATACATTGCTATAGGAAAAGTACGCATATTTCCAAGGATGTAGACTTTTTTACCTAACTTTATTTTTTTACTTTCAAGTGATGCTTTTTTGTATAACTCTAAGACTCCTCTAACCTTGAGCTTTGAGACTAAAGAAATAGCAGTCAGTGCACTTGAAAGGAAACCTATACTGCCAGAAGTGAAAACACCAGAACTTGGATAGTTAAGTAATATACGGTTAGAACAGACTTTTGCAAGCTTACTCTCATCATTACGCGTAATAGCAATTGAGTTTTTAGAGTTTTTTGCAACCTTTATGTTGGAAAGTGTGTTTCCTGAGACTGAAATAAGGTAAACATCATTATTTTTTATTATAGAATTATTTTTCAGTAAATCTAGTGGATCGGCAGCTTTTACTCGAAAATTAGAAAACGCTTCAGCCAATAACGACGCTGCAAGGGAATCTCCACTTCCACAAAAGATTGTTCTAAGTTGTTTTTTCTCTGATAATTGTTTTTGTAGTTTAATTGTTTGCAAATACGGAATTTGTAAAAGAATATCATTTTCAAAAGCGTCTATTGTTTTCATGAATAATTATCAAAATTCATTGTAATATTTATAACGAGATTCAGAGAGCATATGCATGGAAATTTCTGTAGGACATACTCCTGATTCAGATGATGCATTCATGTTTTATGCGATGCTTACTGGAAAGATTAGATCACCTGATTTTACTGTAAAGCATGTTATAAGAGATATTGAAGAGCTAAATAAAAAAGCCTCAACCCCAGGGCTTGATGTAACCGCTGTTTCGGTTCATGCCTGTGCCTATATTCCTAATTATACCATTTTACGAAGTGGTGGAAGTTTTGGATTAGGGTATGGGCCAATTGTAATTTCAAAAAAAATGATTAGTATTGATAATTTAAAAAAATCAAAGATTGCTATACCTGGTAGAATGACTTCAGCATTTCTTCTTTTACAATTAATGATTGGAAAATTTGATTATGTTGAGATTAACTTTGAGAAAATTCCAAAAGCGGTGTTAGATGAAAAAGTAGATGCAGGCTTGGTAATACATGAAACACAGCTTTCCTACGACCAGGAAAATCTCACAAAAATTCTTGATGTTGGAGCATGGTGGGATAAAACTACTAATGGTTTACCTGTACCTCTTGGAATTAACGTGATAAGCGATAGATTAGGCTCAGAGACAATCAAAAAATTTGATAATTATCTTCGTAAATCAATTAACTATGCTCGTTCTCATGTAGATGAAGCTATAGACTATGCAATGCAGTATAGTAGAGGAAAACCACGTTCACTCATCAAAAAATTTGTAAAAATGTATGTAAATGAAACAACTATAGACATGGGCGATGGTGGAGAAAAAGCAATCAGACGTCTTTTTGATATGGCAAGAGAAAAAAAACTAGTTCCTGATTTTAAGCTGAAAATAGCATCATAATTATACATTAATTATTATATTCAATTGGGGAATAAAATGCTCGTCGATAAAAAAATTCTGGTTTCTGGAATTATTATGATATCTATTGGAATTTTATTATCAACATATCTCAACTTAATACTGCCGGTAGGAACAATCGGTATGACAGAGGAGGAGGTTATAGAACTTTTAGCCAAACAGCAAGAAAATCAAGATTTCAACACATTAGCTGGGATATTAATTGGGATAGGCTTTATGTTAGTTTTAATTAGTTTTGGAGCACGCCGAAGAAAGGGAGAAGCTGCAAAAAAGATAGAAAAAAAACCTGAAATATAAATTTCTATGTAATTTTTATTTAGAAACTTTTCAAAGTGTTAAAAAAAGTATCGCGTTGAGCTGGAGTTCTGCCTATTTCACTGACCATATTTGCAAGCTCTAAAACAGACGAGTCTGTTGGCTTTCCAGCAGCACGATAGATTTCTTCAGAGAATGCAGTTCCTACCAAATCATTTCCTCCATTTGATAGTGCCACTTGAGCTAATTTTTTTCCATATGCGACCCAATATACCGAAATATTGTTAAGTGTATTTGCCAACATCAATCGCGATAATGCGATTATCTGTAGATCATATACAGAAGAACATTCATTAGTAACTTGCTTTTCTTTTTCTAATTCTGTATTATCTAAACTAAACTTTAATGGAATAAAGGTAATAAATCCACCAGTCTTTTTTTGTAGTTCTCGAATTTTAATTAAATGATCGATTACATGTTCAGCTTTTTCAATATGGCCATAAAGCATCGTTGCATTACTCTTGATTCCTAAATTGTGTGCCTGTTCAATTGTGTCAAGCCATTCTTGACCAGTGCACTTTCCTCTAACAATCTTATTTCGAATGTCAGGATGAAAGAGCTCTGCACCTCCTCCTGGCATAGAGTCAAGACCTGCGTCCTTTAATCTTAAAAGAATCTCTTTAACTGAATTTTTTGTCAGTTTAGACAAATAGAAAATTTCTGCTGCGGTAAACGCCTTGATATTTAGTTGTGGATGATTTTTTTTGATAATCTGCATCATGTCTTCATAATAGTCTAATGGTAGTTCTGGATGAAAACCTCCAACAATATGTACCTCAGTTGCGCCCATCTCTTTTGCCTTGGATACTCTTTTTTCAATCTGTTCTGGTGTTAGCGTATATGCATCATTCTCATCCCCTTTTCTGTAAAATGCACACATCTGGCAGCTAGCTGCACAGACATTAGTGTAATTCATGTAATAGGATGCAGTAAAAGTAACAGTATCTCCAACTAGTTTTTTTCTTGTAACGTCTGCTACTGCACCCAACATATGGAGATTTTCAAAATTCATCAGTTCCATTCCGTCATTAAATGATATTTCCTCTCCAGCAATAGCACGATCGAGGGCTTTTGATTCGCCTACAAGTTGTTCTAACATGTCTTCATTCCGATTTTCTTCAAATATATAATTTCACTATATGCATAAAGTGATTTTCAATAGATTAATCGCTTTAATATTTGAGACTAAAGCGTTCAAGTGATACAGACAAATCAGTATAAGTTTCAGCTAAATTTCTAACATATGGGTTTGCACAAGTGCAAACGATGCGGAAAGGATTTTTCAAGTCTAACAGATGAAATTTATTGTTCTTTTGAATGCGCTTATGAAAAATTTGGAAATCGCAGATCCAGTTTTAAAATCAAGTAAATTTCAAAGTTATCAAAATGATACTTTATTACTTTAATGGTTTAGATCGCATTGAGGTAACATTATAAATCAGGATATTTGGTATCATATTATTGAATAAAATTCCACTTGTTGCACTTTCAATACTTTTTATTCTTCCTATGGTTACAGTGAATGTGTTTGGAGAAGCCTCAATAGAGCTCAAATCATACAATACTTCCATTGATCCAAACGGAAATGTACTTATTATTGGTAAAATTAGTGGGGCAACTCCATACATCCCAGTAAAATTAACAATTGCAGATCCCTCCGGAAAAACGATTTATTCTCCAAATGTTGAATTTGATGGTAATGGAAATTTCAAATATCTTGTCAAACCAACACTTCCACAATTCGCATTTGGAACTTATACTGTAGAAGCAACCCATAGAGATTTACAAGCACCTGTTCAATTCCAGTTTGAAGTTCAGTCAATAGGCGGAGTATCAACGGGTGTAAAATGTATTGTAAATGAATTAAATGTTCAAGGTCATTGTGTGCCATACAGCATTACTGGTGCAACTGTATCCAGTTCATCACTTAACACAAAAAACAAGTCAATTGTGATAATGTTGAGTAACTCAGATGAGGGGACACTTAACATAAAACCTTCTACTAATATAATAAAAGGAATATCCAGTGTTCTAGTTGATGGCAAAGAATGGGATAATGTAGTTATGAATGGTAATGATGTTACCATTATGTTTCCTGCAGGAACTGAAAAAATTGAGGTCATTGGCACCTTTGTGATTCCAGAGTTTGGACAAATAGCCATGATAATTCTTGGAATATCTATTATAGGAATAGTTTTCGCGACTGGCCGATACAAAGTACTTGGATCTCCAAAAATCTAATTATTCATAACTAAGCCATAAGATAGATTTTAAATTTTCATAAATGAAATAGTAGGTATGCCTTTACAAATAAAGAATTGGATAAGAAGGGGATTTACTTAATTTTCAGAAATTATCTTAATAGTTAAGTAGCCTAAACGTGTTCAAAAAGTATGGTACTACCATTAGTTGATGAAGATAAGCCCAAATGCTTTTTGTGCCATGAAGGATTTGATAATATTGAGAAGCTTCGTATACACCAAAACTTGGTTCATAAAGAGTATTTTGAGTTCCATGAAAAGAACATAAGAAGAGAGCCTGCACCTGGCGATGTTACTGTGTTTTAGAGTATTTTAGTTCCTTTATACGTGATTTGAGAATTTCTTGCGCCATACTCTTGCTCAAATTCGCAAGATCATAATCACGGTCAATTTTCAGGGCTTTTTTAAAATATTCTAGAGCATCTTCAGTTCTGTTAAGCTCACCTAGAGACAGTCCCTTGTATGCTAAAGCGATTGTACATTTTTTATCAATTTTAAGTGCCTTATCATACAATCTAATTGCTTCATGGTATTTTTCCAAAGAATGTAATGCAGAACCTTTGTTAATTAGTCCATCAAGATCATTTGGATTAATCTTGAGTGCTTTATCGTAAAATTCAATAGATTTTTTTATTTTTCCCAGATTTTGTAACGTGACTCCTTTGTCAATTAATGCTCGGACGTTTTTTGGATCTTCTTTTAAGACTTTATCATAACATTGCAGAGCTTCAACATATTCTCCATTTTCACTCAGATCAAAAGCATGATCCAGTAAATCCATTATTTTTTTCTTCACTGTTTTAGAATTAAGATTTATCCATAATATAGGTTGACAGTTATTCAATAGTGAACTTCAAATTGTAGTTACCGTTATGAGGCTGTTTTGTCTCTGGGATCTAGTTCCAATGATTTGTTAAAACATTCCATAGCCTCATCGTAACGCCCCATACTTCTCAAGGCAACACCTTTATGATTCCAAAGTTCTGGGTCGTTTTGGTTAGATAATAGTGCTTGGTCAAAAAAATTGAGTGCCTCCTCAAATTTACCCTCTTTAAGTAATCTAATTCCTTTTTCTACGAGTTCCTCAATATGATTCATTTTGAATCTAAATGCTGTTCGTTTATTTTAAACATACTTGTCTTAAAAGATAAAAACAAGAAATTATTTTTAGGAAAGATGTCATTAAACATACTCATAGCTGAAGATAACGATTTTACTGCTTTGCAGTATAATCGAATTCTAGAAAAATTTGGACATAAAGTAGTGATAGCTAAAGATGGAGAAGAATGTTTAAAAAAATACAATGATGAGAAGAAAAAAAATGAATATAAAATGCTGGGAGAGGGACCATTTGATGTGGTAGTGTTAGATCAATCAATGCCAAAAAAAACTGGAAAAGAGGTAGCTAAGGAAATTCTAAATAGTACACCAAATCAGAGAATAATTTTTGCTTCTGCATATGCTTTAGGAGGAGAAAATGAGACTATAATCTATGAGGAAAACATAGAATTTTTACAAAAGCCATTTTCGTTAACAAAATTTGTTAGACAGATTGGAAATTAATCAAAAATCTATATTGATTATTTAATAAATTTAGTACAATTACAGGCTAAAACCAGGCATGTATCTGAGTTTCGAATATGATCATTTAATGAATGCCTACATTGAGAATTTTTACATTTTCTCCTTTCAATTTCTCGTTTGATAATATTTTGAGCAATCGAGTTTGCCTGCTCTTTTGAATAGTTTTTCTTGTCTACATAGTAATGTACAATTTTATTATAAAGCGAATCTGGCTCAAATGCTTTTTCAATCAAATGAATGCCTTCTCCTTAAATTGAAGAAATACATTAATGATAATATGTCTTTGAGAAATATATGATTATCTTAAAGAAGCGATATATTATTACATCTTGATTGTTTAGATAATTAAGATTTAATACAATGACTAGAATTGAAAATAAATTATAGGTTTTTAGTATTGATTAACATATGAAACATCGAATTTTGATTGGATTGATTATAGTTTTTTTTAATTTTGTATATCCAGTATTTGCTCTGAATGAATCATCAAAAACTATTAATGAACTTGTAATCAGTGATGTTGATTTAATTATTATTTTTTCTAGTTTTATTGCATCAGTTATGGCAATTTTTCTTTATTTAGCGCGTCATCAAATTCTTAGAAAAAAATTAGAATATGATATGAAGGATTATGAGTCAAAAAAAAATAAGTATTATGAAAAATACCACTCGGATTGGACTGGAGATGAGTTTGTTGGCAAAAAGAGTTTTAGCAAATACGATGAAGAATTTAGAAAACTAAAACAAAATTCAAATTTTCCAGATTATTATAAGATTCTAGGAATTCCAAAAGATTCCACACAAAATGAGATAAAAAATCAATTCAGACGGCTAGTAAAGGAATGGCATCCAGATAAAAATCCAGACCCAGAAACTAAAGAAAAAATGGCGGAAATCAACAAGGCATATGAGGTCTTGTCAGACAAAGAACTACGAAGTAATTATGACAAGTATTTTAATGCATTATAAATTCTAAGAATATATTCTAATAATTCTCATATTCAATTCTAAATGTGATGAGCTTTGTATAGTGTTAGTTAGCTGTGTAAAAAAGGCTACATTTTTTTGAAAATTTTCAAAAGGAATACTGGTTGTAATTTTTAGTTCTTGAAATTCCGTATTTGGACCCAACATACTTTTAGATAATAAAGGCAAAATGGAGAGATCATTTACAGTTGCTTTCATTTTATAATCAAATGTATCAGAAAAATAAATACCACCTCGAATAGTAGGCATACTTACTGGCGTAGACGACTTGAAAATCTTTACATTATCTAGATTATATTTAACATTTGTAAAATGAATTATGAAATCTAGGTTTTGAGATTTTTGAATTTTGATGATTTTTGATAAGAACTTTTCATCTAGTATCAAATTATGAAGGATTTATTTTCAGATGTATAAATAGAATATAGATAGTCTGCTGTTCAATCCAATGAAGCTATCTCTCAAATTATTGATTCTAAGATAATTTTTATGAAAAAGAAGAATTTCTTTGAAGCATTAATTGTTTTTTCTGTGATGACTGGAATATTGTTACCTGTAAGACTATTATTTGTAGCCTATGTTTCAACTGATTGGTATGGTTCTTTTGGTATAGTTTCTGCTATTTCAGTTTTAATGATAATACTAACTAAAAAAGGTAAACTTGGAAGATTTGGGCAAATGTTTGAACGCCAAATAAACAAGTTTCAAAAAGGCAAACGTGCTAAATTAATTTATGGGCAATCTATAATTTTCTTATTAATTTTAGGGGGAACTATTTTTGCAATTGAACAGGGAAATTCAGTCTATTTGGATTTAAAAAATCAACTATTAGAAGAGCATAAAGAATTCTCAGATCCTGAGCAAATTCTAAAAAAATCAGACGAAATGCAAGCTCAAGATTGGATTTATGGAATAATTGGTATGTTTTTGGCGATTTTCTTTGCTTTTCCACAACTTGCTGCAGTTCTTGCAGTGTTAAATGATAGTTTAGATGGATGGATTCTCCACTTTTACACTGTAGCATTTGTGGAATATTTAGAATTATTTGGAATCCTATTATACTTTAGATTTTCTTTCTCAAAAAAGGGCTCTGTCAAGTCTTCAATTGATAATATATCAAAGAACCAATCATAAATATCGATTGAAAAGACCACATCTTTAAAAACTAGAAACGTGTTTAGGATCTAGTGCAAATTATTTCAGACACTCAAAACCTTAGAAATGAAATAAACAACTTAGCGGCACTTATGGGTTTGGATAAGCCATGTTATTCTGCGATGCTCGATTTTACAATTGATTTATTTGAAAGTCAAGGACTTGGAATGGATTATTATGGTTATCATAACATAGAACATGAATTAGAGGTTACATACATTACTTTAATTGCAGCCAACTGGAAAAGCGTTCTAAATCCAATTAACCAAGAGGATCTAAAGTATCTTTACACAGCAGCTCTTTTTCATGATTTTGATCCTGAAAAAAGCGTTGACAAGCCTCATGAAGATAGTGTTATAAAATTTCTTTCTGAGAGTGAAACATTAAAAAAATTTCTTAATGATGCTGAGCTTGATCATAACATTGTAAAAGCCTTGATTTTACGAACTACCTATCCTTGGAAGGATCAGCTAAAAGAAAAAGCTGAACAGCAAATAAGGAAATGTTTTGAAGATAGCGAAATCACAAAAAATGATTTAGAAAAACAGGATCATTATTTGAAATTAGGATGGTTTTTGTCAATAGTTGATAGGGTAAGTGGGTATGCATTAGGAGATTTTAAAAAAGGGATGGATATGGCGAAAAAGAACGCTCATGCATTAGCTTGGCATCCATCGCTCATCGTGCAACGTTCGGTTGCATATTTTGAGGATTTGTTAAATAATGAATCTGAGATGTGCGAGCGAGTACTAAGCTCTTTGCCTAAACACATGAGAAAAAACTTTATGTATAATGTGCTGTCATTTTTGAAGCTTCGTCAGCAAGAAATTCAAATACATGCAGATTTTGTTTATGATAATTTGAGAATTATTCCAACAATAGAATCAAATGCTAAGAGAACAGATGAAGAATTTTTAAAAACTCTTTACGGGATATACGAGGAATTACCAATGCCTTTACAATTTTCAAAAGAAAATTTTGAAGAATCAATAAAAGATTCTAATACAATTCTTAGTACAATAAGGTTGATTGATTCAAGTGGGCCAATAATTGGGTTTGCAAAAGGTGCGCCTCTTGAAAATTACGAAAAATTAAGAGGCAAAGTCAATGATGAAAACTTTGGAAAGAACAATACTGTCTTTTTAGAACCCATTGCAATTAAGATGGGGTATTGGGGGCATCATGGAGGAAGCGAATTACGACATTTGTTTACAATGCAAGCCCATTCCAAACGATACAAATACCAAACTAGTTTTGCGCTTCGAGACGTAATTAATAAACGAACGAAAACTCATGAAGGAGCCAAGTTTGTTACCCAATTTAACCCAGAAAGATGGGATTATTATAGAATAGAACTATAATCCTAATTTTTACAGGATTACCCAATTACAGGTAAAGTCATGAATGCATTAGGAACTAAAAGCATGTCCAAATTTTCACCAAAATCATTTTTTACATATTCAAATGCCTCGTCCATATCTATTGCAGGAATCATTTTTGCATCTTTTATAACATTAGGCGTTTTGCAACCAACGATAATAATTTTACATTTTTTGAGAACACTTGCAATAAAAAACGCTCTTTGTTCTCCAGCCTTGAATTCTTCGTTAGTGTTTAATATTTCGTCTATAGTGTAGTTTTTTAACATTGAAAAAAATCGCTGTTCTCCTATTCCTTTTCCAGCACCTTCAATGCACATTGCTGGAATTATTATGTAACCACCAGGGTTAATCACAGGTTTGTGAGCAAAAAATAGATAGCTAGCTGCTCTGGTAACCTGATATAGATTTGAATCTCTAGGATAGCCTACTCCGCAAATAATTACATTGTATGATTTTTTTAATGGAACCTCGTAAATTCCTCTAGCTTTTTTTATCAAAATCCTATGCGTTGCAAGGGGTTCCCCTGCTAGAATTTCAACTACATTTTTGGGGCCTAGAATTACATTTACGATAAAGTCCAAGCCAATTTTTTTTCCAATCTCGATAATTTCCTCTTGAATTGGATTTCCTTCAATTTTTCCAACTCTTGTTTCGGTGTTTTTGATCAGTCTGCCAGAATGTGTATGACTGATGGTTTCATCTCCGGCTAGACCTATAGATACTGTTTTGTAACCACCACTGTATCCAGCAAATTGATGTGGTTCTACCACACCTAAAGAGATTAGAAAATCAGAGTTAATAGCAATCTGAGAAATTTTAATTGGAGTTCCATTTTTTGTGGTACCAAGTGAAATAAGATTTCCATCCTTGCCATTATGATCAATGATTTTATAATTATCTACAATTACTTTTCCATATTTTTCAACCTTTTCATCATAGCTCATACTCTTGTGCATTCCTGTTGCAATAATAATAGTAATGTTTTTTCTTTTCACATGTTTTTCTATAACTTCTAGAATTGGAATAAGAAGTTCTTTGTCAGGGCACTCTCTTGTAATGTCTGTTACTGCAATGCATACAGAATTTTTTCCTTGTATTAAATCTTGTAAAGATTCTGAATTAATTGGGTGAGATATAGATTCAAGAGTTTTTTTATATACATCAATTAAAGATGAAGTTTGTTTAGGTACAGCATAATGTATTGAAAACCCAATTGGAATTTTAAAATTTATTTCTCCTTTTCCATATGGAACAGAATGAATCATTCTCTTAGATTAAATTACTTATAATAAAAACTGATTTAATAAATTATTTATTATTAATATTAATTTCTTGCACCAATGATATGATTTGAATAATAAAATTTCGTATCTATGGAAGAAATAAAATTATATCGTGATCACCAAATAGTATTGTCGATTCTTTCCTTTAATTAAAACTACCATTAAACCAATTACACGATAAAAATGAAAAGATACGATTTATGAAATTTAGTTTAAGCGGGAATTTTATTCTAAGAATAATTCATCCTAAAGTATAGGTTAACCAAACTAAAATAACGAAAAACTTCCTATAATGGATATTATAACACATATGGATAAAATTCGAGCCCAATAATTTGTCCGAAAATCGGATTATTAGGGCTATACAATCCATAAATGCCTGAATTGGAAAAACGATATGAATGATAACCCCCATAATTATGGCTAAAGAAAAGACTGTTCAGAGGACCATTTTTTGATAATTTTCCAAAATTCATCTAATCGGTAATACAACCTTTAATCAAAATATTGTATGGATTCCAAAAAAGATATCAGTTCAAAACTTTAAAAAAAATTAAATTTTAGAAAATTAAGATGCAGCAAACTCAAATTTAGAAAAATTTGATAATCCAAAATATATTTGAATGATGACTGGTAGTGATTTGATTTATTATGATTCTTTTTGTGTTTGGAAATATTTTTCAGGAGATTTTTTATCATTATTGCAATGAAAATTGATCAATTTTTAACATTATGTTCTACAATAAAATAAATTTCAAATTTTTAGATTATTATAAAGTTGTCGAGGGATTTATCATCAAAAGCTCATTTAAGAGGTAAAAATCATAGTTTTTCTTCGAAATTTGTTTTCTTATATAAAAAAAATAAGATCGGCACTACCTTGTGGTTAAATAATTTTTACAGCATGCCGCTAATAGCACCTCTAATCTGGTTTATTCATGACAACTGGATACTGTGTCAAATGTAGGAGTAAAAGGGAAATGAAAAACGCCCAAGCAGTGACCCTGAAAAATGGCAAACCTGCTACAAAAGGCGTGTGCCCTACCTGCAGCACAAAGATGTTTCGAATCGGGAAAGCCTAAGGGCTTACCTTCACTTTTTTAATGTTAAAGATTTGTAAATTAATATTTCCATTCTTGAGAAATTCCATTCCATAAAGCTCGAAAAGATTTTGGATCTTTTCCAATTTCCTCAATTATTCTATTTTGAATTACAAAAAACATATTTTCCATAGCATCTACTCCCCCATCAGAATACAGTTCAGAACCTATTTGTGAAATCCTACTTTTCTTAGACTCTCTCTCAGTTGAATTTGGATTTTGGAGGCAGAATGTTATCAAGTCAATCATTTCTTCTTCAAGCATTGCATCCATAATTAAAGTGGCTATAATATATGATAAAAAGCTTTTAAAAAAATTGTAAAATTAATTTTCAGTAGTTTTTTGGCTAGAATTTAATCTATCCTGAATTTGGGCAAGAATTAATTCTGCCTTTTCTTTATTCTCAAAGGATTCACTAACTTCGTCCATCACAGTATCAATTTCGTAGCTTTTATCAACTAAGATTTTTGCTACATGGTCATCCAAAGTACCATTACCAATCAGATAATATGCAAATACAGTATTTTTTTGACCTATTCGATGAAGCCTATCTTCCGCTTGCCTGTGTATTGCTGGGCTCCAATCTAATTCAGCAAATATGACATATTTGGCTTGTGTTAAATTAATGCCAACATTTCCAGCTCTTAGTCCGGCAATTATTAGTTTAGTTTTTCCTTCTTGAAACATGTCGATTTGAAGCTGTCTTACATTATCTGATTGACCCCCAATTATTGATGCAGGATTGTATTCACTCAAACTTTTGTGTAATAAATCATGAATTGATCTATGATGGCAAAAAACTACAACACTTTCATCAATTTCCATAATGTTTTTTACAAAATTAATTACATGTGGTAATTTTGCAATTCCGGCAGCTTGTCTTTCACTTTGAATTGCTCTATGAAATGAAGCAGATTTATCAAATTCCGTTTCTGCCTCTTTTTGTTCTTCTTTTAGTTTTGCCCAAATTTTTTCTAGTTCTTTATTGTAATAAGTAGAATCAGAGTCAATAACTTCTTTGTAACGTACTTTGTCTTTAAGTTCTTTTAAGACATCAGATTTTTTTCTCCTTAACATGACATGTTTACATAGTTCTTCTCGTAGAGATTCACGTTTGTTTTCAAGCACAATTGCTTTACCCTTGTCGTTTACATAACAAAAATATTCACAAAATTCTTTGAAGCTTCCTAACATTCCAGGTCGTAAAATATCTACTATAGGCCATATTTCAGAACCACGATTGTATATTGGCGTACCAGAAAGACCTATTCTATACTTCACTGATTCTAGAGCAGCTAGTTTTTTCACAGCTGCGTATTTTTTGGTAGTTTTAGAGCGGAGATTTTGGACTTCATCACAGATTATTGTTCTAAGATCCAATTTAGATAAATCTGGTAGTCGTTTTTCTAATAATTCATAGTTTATTATGTACAAATCAAATTTCCCAATTTCTTGTGATTTACCAGTTCTGATTACAACTGATGGAGCCACTTCGTTTTCTATCAGCCTTCCATTTCTGCTCTTTTTTTTCATAAATTTTCCAACTTCCCTTTGCCAATTCCTCAAAGTAACTAATGGTGCAATTACGAGTGCTGGCATAGCTTGTTTTTCAGTTGCAAGATATGCCAGTGTCTGAACTGTATTATGGGAGATTATACCATTGACTAGATAATTATGGGTTTGAGGTACAGACAAGTCATATACATACCCAGAATAATCTCGTATTTCGAGTGCCTTAATTGAGCACCAATGAATTGATTCAATTGCCAGTTTTTGTAACTCGTTTGCAAGAATATATTGTCCTGTTGATTCTAGCCTATGGATTACATAGGATGCAAGTTCTTTGCTCATTCCCTGGCTGTTTTTGTAAGGAGTAAACATATTCATTGAACGTAATGATACCCCTGAATGCGCAATTTTTCGGACTATTTTTTGTGATGGGATTCCTTCAACATTCGTATTATGAGATTTTTTTGCCAACTCTTCTAATGCAGATTGTTTTCGTTTTGTGCGCAGCTTAAATTGTGTTACAAATCTTTCAATTGAATTACCGCCAAAGGTGCAGATGTAATATGGTCGTTTAATTTTTGTTCCATTTGTTGCAGCTTTCAATGCAATTCTAATTCTGATCCAAATCCCAAAATAACGAAGAAGATCCCTCATTCCAAATGCGATCGCCTTACTTGCCGTTGCAAATTCAACATGTGTTTTTCCCACATAGCCTTCAGCATCAAACATTGCTTGAAGAAACGCTTTTTGTGTTTTAATGGGAGATTCCATTATAGATTTTGGAATATTTTTATCGGCCGATTTTTTACCCCACGTATAACCCCATTTAGAAAATAGAGGGTAAAGCCGTGTTGTAGAGATAACAAAGGTTGTTTTTTCTTTTCTTGCATTAGGCAATGTAACGCCATATTCTTTAGCTAATTTCCTTAAATATGATAAAACATTCTTATCAGAATTGTAGAATCTGCCCTGAGTAAATCTTTTGTTATCAAAATATTCATAGCCTTCAGCGAGTTGCCAAGCAATTAGCTCAGCCAAGTGTGGTTTAAGTTCATTTGTTCCTATATGCAAGGTTTTAGCTGGAACTGCAATTTTATCATTAACTGTTAGATGACCTGCCTTTTTCCATCCATCTTGCGTAAGAAACCCATGTTTTTTAGTACATTCTATGGTGGAACCATCCCATAGTGTCACTTTAACAATTTTTTCATTAATCTTCTGTCTGAATATTCTATCTACTTTTTTTGCTATGATTTTTCTTCCATCAAATGATTGTATCATTATAGGAGAGGCTAGATACCCCCATGCTTCATCACCACTTTCATCAATAAGTGATGACTTTGACCATAATTCCTGGATCTGAATTTGCCCAGATGTTGTTTCAATTAATGATGTTCCACCAATGCATTTACCTAATCCCATCTCATCTGCTAGCAATGCATTACCTGATGATTTTAGTAGAAAATCTAACCCTTCTTTTTGAAAATTAAGAAGTTTTCCACGAAATTGTTTACTAGGACTAGCTTTGCTAAGTTTTTCTATTTTTTTTGATTTAATTTTTACGCCATAAGTTTTTAAAATTTTTCTTCGCCATGCAGATTTTGAAAGAATCTCCATTGGGTACCTATCATTAATCCATTGAAGCTGTTGAATATTCTCATAACTGTCTGGAATAATTGCTTCGTTAGAACCTTCGCCGTACCAGGATTGCGGTATAAGTCTTGATACCATGGTAACAGCACGTAGCCCTGAAACCTTCCAAGTCCAACTCTTAGAATATTTATCGAGAACATATTCTAAAGTTCCAAAACTTTTGGACTCTGTCAAATGTAGTGGCTCGTTTATTACTTTCAAATCAGCCCGTAAGCTTGTTTTAGGGGAATTTAAGCCGTTCGAGTCAATAATTGAACACTTTAGTTGTTATATTCAAAAATAGGAAGATTTTTCCTTTTTCCTCATGGGACTGGTTTGTTCATTTGAACAGCGGATCTATTAAAGGGATCTCATTAGTATTCTAATTTAATCAAGGATCTGAGATTTCAACTAAGTCATTCCTATTTTTGGTTTCTCAGAATTGAATTGAGGTGTATATGCATCCCTCAATTCTTAATAATTTATTACGGATATGAAAAAGAATAGAAGTTACCAAAATGGATTCATACATTTTAGAAGATATAGATGCGCTTCTCAATTTGAAAAAAGGTGATTCTACTAGATTAAATCACATAAAGCAGTTATGTGAGGCAAACGAGATTGTTTCTATTTCTGATCGAAAATATATTGAAAGACTTGTGACTCAGTATATACGAAAAACTGAACCAGTAGAACTTAAAACCCAACACAAGCCCAAAATCGAACCAATCAAAGAACTCAGTATTTCCACGCCTTCGGATTTTGAGAAAAAAACCTCTGAAGGCCAACTGGCTGAAGTACAAATTCCCGAATCTTCAAAATATGAAAAAACTCGCTCTACTTTTGATTTAAGCTACAATAAAAAGATCCTATTTGGTATTGGGGCAATCATTTTGGCAGTCATCTTGATAGCTGCAGTAACAATAGGGTATGATGGAATTCAAATAGCAGAGAATTCTGATATAGACAAGAGTACAACATTACCAGGATTTTCATTAGAAGTTGATGAATCATCTTATGAGACAGCTGATATTATTTCAATATCGGGAAAAGTATCATCTTCAAGTGGAACGGTTAGATTAACAATACAAAACGAAAAAGGAAATTCGATATGGGAAGAAAGTTTAGGCATAAAAAAGAATGGGGAGTTTTCAACACTTCTTATTGGTGGAGGCACAGGTTGGGAAAATAGTGGTAAGTACACTCTGAGAGAAGAGCATGATGGATTATCAAATGAAATTTCATTTGACTTTACTGCTAAAGAATAGTTTCAAAATTTATTAATTAATCTCAATTATTCCTTGTTCTATTAGGAATTTTATTGCAGATAGTAGTTCATTTTCAGTGATGCTACCATCAGAATAAAGAACAAAGATGCTTTTAACCCAACTTGGAATTTTGGAAGTGGGTTCTAAATCAGAATTGGTTTGTAAAGAGATCTCATTTGATGGTTCATCAGTAATATCATTTATTTCTTCAGATGATTCGTTTGTAGATTCTAATTCAACATCTTCTTTGATGGAGTTAAATCCAAAGTCACTTGGTTTGATAACTGTAAATGTAATACTTGCAATCGAATTACCTTTCTCTGAGAAAACTTCAATCCTATAATCACCTTGAATTATAGTGCCATTGGTTGTAATTACACTGTCATCTATCAAGTAGGCTACATCAGATCCTGCTTCACCATTACTTTTTTCGCGAATAATGATTTCATTTTCAGCAATTATCTTATCAGTCAAAGGTTGGATTATTCTCATCATATAACGTCCATCACTAGGATCAAAGTTTTCGATGTCTACATATGCTCTAACCAATCTATTGGCTAAATCTAAATTAATTTCAGAGTCACCTATAATTGAAACAACGATATTTGTTTGTTTATCCCAGTTTGACCATTGGTCATCAGTTTCAACTCCATAGATAGGTGATATTACAAAAATTCCTAAAATGAAGATTAATGCAAATATCTTTTTTTCAAATGACATTAGAAACAATTATCAGTGCAGATTATTAAGAACCTGTCTGCTCATATTGACGAGCACCAATCCATTCCAAGAATATTCTTTTTTAATACTTTACATGGGGCGAACGCAGAGCTGCACGCCCATGAGGTATGTGTCGACACAATGCGCTCGCGCCCAATATAACCAATGATGTATTAGTCTTTAGATTCCTGTATGTCCATCGTGGACAAAATCTATAACTTTTAGGATTCGATTAGATGCCAATTAGAATATTATCAAATTTCTGGATTTTTTATAAAAAAAGTTAAGTAAAAAGATCCATCATCATTTCATCAATTTCCTCAATTTGTCCTTCGACAATCTTGTAGGCAGATTCTAAATCTTCGTCTCTGATTAAGGAAACCTCAAGGGCACATGTTGGGCAATATAATATTCCTTTCCAGCTAATAACTACTCGGCCTTGAAGATGATCATCACAAGAAATACATTTGGAGTTAAATGGGTAAAAATATACAAAGGTACTATCACTTATTTTCAAAAATGTTTCCCTCTTTGGCCAGTTTTGTTCATTGAAAATTTCTTAACTTATTTTGTAATAAGATAGAATTTGTCTAAATAGAACAGACAGGGCTATAATTAATATTGCAAAACTGTAGATTAGTGTTTTTGTTCTTTATGGGGTTTTGTTGAGGCATCGTGACAATCACATTCACATAGGTAGGTTTTGTGATCGCTCTGACAGTCAATACAATCGTAATGCTTGTGGTTCTCACAGTTAGCACATTTCATAATTATGCTTTCAAAAATGTTACTTGAAAACTTTTATATTTTTACTGGTCAATTTCACTTTTTTCATGTAATTTTTCAGTCAATTCAACATAGCTTCCAGGATCTAATTCTTTTGCAAACCCTTTGTCAACATGAATAAGATAAATGGAATGTAGTCTTGCATTTAATATCTCTTCATATTTGATTGGAGGATTTTTGTAAAAGCGATTACAGAGAGACTGGGCTTTTACTATATCATTTTTCTCACGGGCATGCGGAGGCATAAGAAAAATTTTTGGGATAGGCAAAAGCCCAATTACTGTGGTAGCTAGTGAAAATTTGGAACAGTATTGACTATATCTAGCAATTTTGCTCATAATTCTGGCTTTATAGTAATCAATTGTATCCAACGCATGATCTGGTGGGGTAAATCCAGTTTCAATTTCTATTATAGCAGAACCATCCCCTTTTTTTGCAAAAATATCACATACTAAAATGTCAGATATTGATTTTTCTGCATCTACAGTATAACCTTTTGTTATAAGATTTGCAGCACAAATAAGTTCTAATACCGAATGATTAATTTTAACAAGATTTTCTTGATACATGTCGATGAGTCGTTGTCTAACATAATTTAGTTTAGGAATATCATCTTCGTTAAGTTGTTGAGCAAGTTTTTGGGTGATTTCATAAACATCGTCACGAAATTTTTCTAAATCCAAAACTTCTTACTCCATAACATCTAAAATTCTCCTTGAATACAATTATTTGGTTTAAAATTAATCTCAATTATTGGAATTTTTGGAATTGATTTGAAAGGTTTAGTTTTTTACTTGAAATTATTACGACAGAAATTATTGCTAATATCAAAATTAGCATAGTTACTGGACCAAACTCTGGAATCACAAAGGTGCCGATGACTTCAATTTCTGTAGTACCTGCTGGGAACATTATAATTACTTCATTTTCATTTATGGTGACATCGTTTGATTCCTCACCGTCAACTAGAACCATAAATATTCCTTGTATGATACCAGTAGAAGGTTTTATGGAGAGTGTTCCTTGCTTAGCATCATTTAACATTATTACAATTGATTTACTTTGTGGGTTAAGTGAGGTACTTGATACAGTGGCACCAGAAATTGCATATGGGATACAATAACCATTTGCATTTAATTCGTTTGTAGAACATTCTATACCGCTGGGAACAGCACCTGTTAATACAACATTTGTTTTAAAAATTGTGCTTGCAGGACCACCTTGGGCTTTGATGATATACATTCCATCTTTTTTCCACAATGGACCACTTGTGTTAAACGTAAGCTGAAAATCAGAGCCTGGCTTTACCATTATTTGGTCAACCGTTACTATATTTCCTATTGGGTCAGAAACAGTAACCGTAATAGGAACTTCAGGATTATTGAGCTTAGAGTGACCGTTAATCGTAATTATTGAATTGTGGTCATAGGTATAATCAAAATTTTGTGCCCACAATAAAATGGGTATTCTGAGATCTTTGTGAATTGCTAGAGATTTTGTATCAGATATTGCTATACAAGCACTGCAGGTTAAATCCTGTATAGATTGCGCATATGAATAGTTGGCAGAAAATAGGATTGTAGCGGCAATTCCTAATAAAATAAACACTAATGAATTTCCGACCAGGCGCATCTTCTAAAGCGAACGTTTTCTTATATTTATTCTTGATTGATGAATTATACTTTACAAATAATTTAGAATTTCAATTATATCTATTTTCCAAATACCTTTCAAAATCTAGTGGCAGAGAATTTGTCCAAGAATAATCAAAGAGCTTTTTCATCGAATTTATCAAAGAGTTAGTATCTGTCCAAAATGCAAAAGCATTTTTTGTAGGTCGATCAGCATTTCTAAGAAACACCAATGCCTCATCAGAGTCTTTAACAATAAAGCATTGATTGTCGCCGCTGTTAATTGGCATTAATCTAATTTTGGAGCTATCTATTGCCTGAACAAATCGAGGAATTTTTTGGGTTGGGGAGATAATTAATTTTACATCAATTGGTAAAATTCCCAATTTTTCAAGAATGTCAGAATAATAAAATCTGTATAGATCCTTTTCTGTACACATTATTCTAATTTCATTTTTAGAGTCTTTGATCATTTCTTTTAATTTATGGTGAATTCTTGGAATACCCTGAAGCATTTGAAATTTTTCTAGCTTGGCATCATTATGTGATGAGTCAAAAGATGGAATTTTGTTCCATAGTTTTGCTAGTTCAATTTCTTTTTTTGCTAACTTGTTTACATTTTCTTGTGCAGCGTTTACCATTGTTAAAATTGCTTTATCCATTGGCAAAGCTGAATATTTTGTTGGATGGTGAAACTCTGAAGAGATTATACCAAGATTTAGTAAATCATTAAGTACACTATATGTTTCAGTTCTTGGCAATTTCAAAGCCTTACAAACTTCTGGTGAGGTTTTTGAGCCATACTTTCCCAAAAATATGAAAACCTTGGCTTGATTTTTTGTAAGACCAAATTTAAGAAGCTCATCACAAATTTTCTCAAGATCTACTTTATACTCTTGCATTCTTGAATCTGGTTCGGAGTCGAAAATGGTAGTTGCGGTTTGTTCTGTTGACCTCATAGGTATGGCTTAGTCATAATTGCTTATAGTCAATATGGAAATATGACGGAATTTTTTGTTCCAATATGGTAGCTTAATAGAGATTATTCAATTCTCTACAGAGGCAATCAATCAGACTGGGACTCGGAGGCCTTGTAGTATCCACGAAGATTTTTTGGTAATCTTATAGTAAATACAGTTGGGGGGCTTGATACTTCAATTTCACCACCGTGTTGCTCAACTATTCCTTTACAAATAGATAGCCCAAGTCCTGTTCCTGTATCCTTTGTGGTAAATAGTGGCTCGAAGATCTTTTCCATGATAGCCTTTGTCATACCAGGGCCAGAATCTTCAAATTTAATTAAAGCGTCTTCTTCATCTTCTACAACTTTAATTTTAATTTCTCCTTTGCCATTCATTGCTTGAGATGCATTTGTGATAATATTACCAAAAACTGCCTCAAGCTTTCTTGAATCACAATTTACTACTACGTTTTGCAAATTGAGCTTTATCTTAACATCTTTAGATAGTTCTAAACCAGAAATAGTTGAGTTAATAATATCAGAGATAGATTGTCTTTTCAAATGTAGCTCTGATTGGCGAACAAAATCTAAGACATCTTCAATTTGATATGAGATTTTTTTTAATGCTGTTTCAATTCGTTGAAATTTTTGCGTGGTTTTTTCATCCATGTTTTTATTTCCAAGTTTTAATAGCTCGACGGTACTTTTTACAACACTGAGAGGATTACGTAAATCATGAACTAATCTTGATGATAGCTGTCCTACGCTGGCCATTTTTTCTGTCTTGATTAGATCACGTGTTTTTTCTTCAACTTCCATCACGAGTCTGTTTCGTTGAATTTCAAGACTTTTTTCTCGCTCTGCAATATTAGCTAGATCCTTTTTGAGTTTGTTTGATAATTGGTTATAGTGTGCTTTTTGGGTTTCTAGTTCCAAATTGATGCGCTCAAGATACTGGTTTTTTTCATTAAGACTCGTTGTAATCTCTTGTAAAAATTCTACCTTTCCTTTAAGCTCTCTATTTGCCCGTGCCGATTCACTGATTTTTTGATTTGCCAAGGTAGCTAGATCCATGAGTTGGAGTTCTTTTTCGTTTAGTACTTGTTTTGTTAATTCAAGTTCCTTGTATGTTTTGATAGTCATTGCTGACAAGTCCTCTAATAATTTATGATTATGACTAGGCTCTGGCGTCTGCAAATGAATCTGGTAATATTTCCAAAAAAATTGCTATTATCTTATGTATGTAAATTACGGACATACTAAATTCTCTTCATCCGTAGGTTTGGAAAAGCAGGGTACGTGCATATACCAATTTGGAACTTGCAAAATGGATCAAATTCCGCGCTCGATATATGAAAAAATATGGTATTATCATCATGTTTGAAACAAGGGTAAACTTGGGTTGCGGGATAATCAAAAACCTCTCATCTATTCTAATAGATGAGCAGGGAGTTCCTATCGAAAACATCTGGGATACTATTGAAGACTTTGGAATCAAAAGAGAGGAATTAAAGAAGCTTGATCCTACCTACAAAGAACTATTTGAGATATACTCTGCGATTAGAGCATACCGAGTAAGTGTAAGATATCTAAAGCAGCTAAAAACAAAGTTTGCTTGAGTCTTCCAAGGATAGTAAGAAAATGGGAGATTTAGACAGATAGGTATCGATACTTGTATCGAAATCTTTAATCATTGTTTTCAAGCAATTAAGCTGGGCATTGGGTAAGTGAAAATGGAGATAACCGAATTAAAAGAAAAGTTAATCGTAATAGGCGTAACTGTTGGAATATTTTTTCCTATTAGAGTATTTTTCTCATTATACGTATCTGACAACTGGATTTGGAGTATTGGGACAATGACTGCCTTTGCTGTTTTGCTTGTAGTTCTTATAAAGAAAAATAAGTTAGGCTGGTTTGGTAAAATTTTTGAAAGACAAATGAGAAAAATCATCGGCGGAAAAACTGGCAAATACCTTATTGGTTTTGCAATTTTTTTCCTTGTTTATTTTGGTGCAACCTTGTTTTTTATGGATAGAGGGAATACTGTCTATGCCGAGGACAAGGAAATATTCTATTTAGCGATAATGAAAAAAGGAAACTATAATATCAATGACCTGTCTAGCTATGAGATAATAGGACCCCAACTAGCATCTTACAAGGGATTACAAAACTTTCAAGCACTAGCAAGTATTGATTATATGTTTTCAATAGCATATGCCGTAATGAATGACATGTCAGACGGATGGCTAGAACATATTGTTATGGTAATGTTCGTTGAGCAAATTGAATTGATAGGAATACTGTTCCTATACAGGAATATATTCAAGACTGTTACTAGAGTGCAACTTTCAAATTAAAGTAGATAGCAACCAACGAAACCAAAGTGATTTTTAACTTTTAGTATAAAATCGTCTAATTTGTTTTCAAAAAAAGAACGACTTATCAGTCCTACGCTCGTCTTATAATCAAAATTAGGCCCATGAAGATTATGGAACAAATACTTGTACCATGTCCAGCATGCGAGGGGAATAAATTGTATTATATCAAATATGATGCCCCCTTGAAGATATTAAAGGATCGTAGCTGGCTAATTTGCAAAGATTGCGGCTATCAGCTCCAAATGGAACAATACAAAAAGTCGCTTTTTTGTGTTTAAATCCAAACCTCTTTTTTCTATTATTATCTACTACGCTATTCGTTCAATATGAACAAACAAAGTCGCAAATAATTAAATAATAAAAGAAAACTGGGCGCAAATGTCACTTGGTTTTCCAGTTTTTTATGTGATAATTCATTTTTGTGCGGTTTTAGCATTGGCCATTGCACCTTTCATATTTTTTAATGTATACTCAGAGGAAACTCAATGGATTGTAACCATACCAAATGGTGCATCTAGTCAAGTTCCTGAACTGGGATTTTATCCTGAGGAATTGCCTGTGTTGGTTGGAGATACGATTGTTTGGAAAAACCAAGACGATGTTATCCACAGTATTACAAGTGGTTTGCCAGAGTATCCAGAAAAGTCTGGTGAGTTTTTCAAACCAGGAAAGGTTGAACCAGGCAAATCAGTATCATTTGTTCTTACTAATTCAGATTATATTGCTTTTTACTATTTTTGTGAAATTCATCCTTGGATGACTGGAAAAATCTTTTTTGGTGATTTGGAAATAGCCCAGTCTGAAACTGACACTCCAATAATCACAGAAGAAAAAACATACTCTTATGGTGATACAATTAAGATTACTGGACAGGTTCACCAAGATTTTGCAGAAACTAAATATGCCATACTAACATACAATCAGAAAAATGATTTGGTTGATGTATCATATGGATATTTTGATAAAGACGCATCATTTTTACAAATAATAGACGCCAAAGGCGATACTTGGGCTTCAAATGGAAATTACAAAGTAAAATTGGTTTATGGAGTACCAAGCAAGGTTTCTCAAACAAGTTTTCAATTCTCAGATATAGTTTCCGGATCCCAGCAATCTATTCCTAGTTGGGTAAAAAATGTTGGAGATTTTTGGTGTAATAATAAAATTAACGACTCTGAATTTGTTAATGCAGTACAATTTTTGATAAATGACAACATTATACATGTAGAGAAAACAGGAACAAATACACCAGTTTCTCAAAAAGTTCCAATATGGATTAAAAACAATGCGTGCTGGTGGGCAGATGATAAAATAAATGATGTTGATTTCATATCTGGACTAGAATATCTAGTAAATATTGGAACAATTAGGGTTTAAGCTGCTTTTCTTTTTTGTATATTCGAACTGCTTCAAGATGAGAGCAATTGGCTTTGAGACCTTTTCCATGATGGAACTTGTAAAAATTCTTAAATCCCTCGCATTCACACGTTTCTGAACTAACAAAATAAGACTTGTTTGGATCGGTTGATGATTTTACCTGGAAAAGATCTTCCTCGATCTGTTCGACATCCCCACTTTCTACAAGTTTTTTTGCTTTTCTTATTGTACTTGCACTCATCTTTCGATCTAAGGTTTTCTTTTTAAAAAATTTTGATGTTTTGCCAAATATAGGCAATCTAAAATAGGTAGCAAAAATTCATTTTATTCGAGGGGGAGATATCTGTCAGTAGAGAAGAGGTTCAATCAAACTCCTGGAGATACTAACATCAGTGTTCTAGGGTATATGACAAAGATTGGAACATGGTTAAATCTAAGACAAATTACAACGGGAACTCCAGGTTCAGACCTAAACAGAGACAGGTTAAAAAAAATCATCGATGGTTTTGTTGAAAAGGGATTTGTAGAAACTAGAGATAGCGAAAATCCAAAGGCAAAATATGAATATAAAATTACAGATAAGGGGAAAAACGCATTTAGTAAATGTGTTAATTTTGATCCTGATATGAGATTTGTTTTAGGATTAAAAGAAACAAACTTTTTCCCAAGTGAGGATTAGTCAATCCACAACATAGAGTATCCGTGTTCTTCTTCAAAGATTAGATCAAGCTTAAAGTCCTTTGAGAGCTTGTCCATTATTGCAACTAGTTTGTTTGATTGTATCTCTTCATCGTAATCCTTTGCTACACATAACACTCGAAATATTTTATCACGTGATTTTGTTAATAATTTAACAAGATTTTCAAGATCAGAGGTGTTAACGGTTTTATCATAAAACTTTACAATAAAATCACCTTTCTTAGTATATACTATGGCATTGATTATTTCACCATCAATTTTTTGATCAACTTTGTAAGGGATTTTGGATTGTTTTGATTTAGCTTTGCGTTGAATCTCCTTTAGGGGTGGAAATACATGAATTGCCTCATTTAGAATTTTTTCAACCCTAGTTTCACCCTCAGGCACAGAAGTTTCAAAATTTACCAGATATGATTGACGAATGAACTGCCTTTCTATTGATTCAAACTCTTTTGTATGGGCTTTTCCACGATATGTAACCCAAATGAATAGAAACGACAATAGTGCAATTACGACTCCATTACCATACATTAACCAAAGTTGTGTTATATACAGAGTCACAACACCTTCAGCAGGAAAAACTTCTTCTGTATAGGGAATGAAGGAAAAAACTGTAACGCCTTCATCTTCAAGATGAATTTGATCTATGTATCCATGTTTGCCAACCTCAGTATGAAAATAAAATTGAGACATTGAAATGATTCCAGACAAGGCAGCCAAACCAATGATTACTGTGATAATACTAATTCTATACCAAAAATCTAACTCTTTAATTGCCCTTTCTAGCTTTTCTGCTAGAGATTCATCCTGTGGCCCCTTCGACACAATGCTAAGATGATTGCATAATATTTAACATGATGTTACAAATTGTAACTTGACTGATAAGGGAGTGATCAATAATTTAAAACAGTGACAATTTGTAACATGATACATTAGCTTCAAAATCGCTTTTATACCCTAAACTAACTTTTTGTAATGAAAAATAGTAACATGGGACAGCCAGTAGTGGTAGATTCAAATGTTATTATAAAAGAAATTCAAGAAGGAAGATCATTAAAGCCAATAGCAAAAAGAATTAAAAAACACAAATCAAAAATGGTTATTCCCGAATCCGTTTTAGGCGAAGTCCATAAAGTTACTGGTGCTGAAACGACTAGAATAATGGATACAATATATGAATATTGTAGACATCCAATAACAATTGACAAGACAGACGAAATTAATGCAGAATCAGAAAGGTTAGTCTCTCAATACTATGAGTGCCATCATCCAGATAGTTTGATCCTTGCAACTGCAAAGATAACTGGTTCTGCTCTTGTTAGTTTTGACAGAGAATTGTTGCAGACTGCAAAGATGGAAGGAGTTCAAGCATTCCTGCCTCGAAATTTTGTTAGATGGTGGTAGGGAGAAATTCATGAAACTGTTAGTACTTGAGCAAAGTGAATTGGTTTTAAAAATTTACAAAAAGATTTTTGATGAAAAACAATTTGAGGCAGATTTTGCTAAAGACGATTCAGAATGCCTGAAAATAGTTGATAGTCATTATGACTATGTTATCTTGGAAAAATCCATGCCTAATTTGGAGGAAAAAATACGAAAAATCATGCCGTCACAAAAAATACTCACATTATCACAATTCATGTATTCTGAGGTACTTCCCGAGCTAAAAAATACACTGGATATCATTGAAAAGCCGTTTGCCATACTTACAATGTTTGGCAAATTGGAACTAGAGTCCACAAAGATTGTATGTTAAGTATTGCAGGCGTCATTTTACACTGAAATTATTATAAGATAACATTTCTAAAACAAATGGGTGGGATTAAAGAAATATCTTGTCACTCGCGGGATTACAATGTTTGGCGTCCTTATGGCCACATTACTTTTAACAATAATTCTAGTTGGCTCTAACATGGATACCATACTCAAACAGGGAATAACATTTCAAGTAAGATCAGAAATTACTTCAGACCCCAAAATAGCTGAAAGTTTTTCAGACCCTGCCGAGTTTGAGGCATTCATTCAAGATCAAATTGGGCAAAGAATCAAGGCTCTGGGTCTTGACACTCCATGGTACTCTCCTCAACGGATTGGCTTTACGATGTACAAAATTTTGATTCTTGACTTTGGTCATGCAACATTTCTTACAAGTGATGCTGGTTCGTCTGATGTCAAAGATATAATTTTTGAGAAACTTCCAAGAACAATCCTGCTTTTTACTACAGCAACAATAATTATTTCTATAATTGGAATCTTTCTTGGGGCACTAGCAGCAAGTAAGGTTAGCTCGGCAATTGATAGAGTTACATCTACATTTGCAGTGGTAAGTAGCAGTTTTCCTGTTTGGTGGATAGGAATGTTAATGATATTTTTGTTTTCCTTTGTTTATCAAATTTTTCCTGCAAGGGCTACCCCCTCAATACCCTCTACAGACCCAAGCTATATCATGACATTACTGTACCACATGACACTGCCAATAATTACAATTGTGTTGATTGGTTTTGGCGCATGGGCATACTTGGTACGCAACTTTATGATTGGAATAATGCAGGAAGATTTTATCTCTGCAAAGCGAACAATGGGAATTAATCAAAAAAAGATAATTTACGGCCATGCAATAAAAAATGCCGCGCCTCCAATAATTACCATCCTTGCCCTTAGCTTGTCTGGCTCGCTTGGCGGAGCAATCATTACCGAAGCAGTATTTGACTGGCCTGGAATGGGGCGTCTTTATTTTGAGGCCATAACTGTAATGGATTTGCCAGTAATAATTGGGGCAACCTATGTTCTGACAGTGTTTTTCTTGATTAGTATTTTGATTGCAGACTTGCTTTATGGATACTTTGATCCACGGGTGAAGACTAGTTGAGCAGTGTAACACCAGAGGAAATAAAACAAGAGTTTCTGAAAAGTAAGATTGGTATTGCTGGAATTATCATGCTGGGTTTACTTGTGGCAATATCAATTGGTGCTGCAGCAATTATCCCAGTTGAGACATTCCAGCAATGGAACAATCCACAAAGCTGGCTTGAATATCCAAAAACCTCGATACCATCATGGGTTAATCTGTTTATGCTTGAAAAGATTCCAGAACATAAAATACTTGATAAACCAAATGTAAGCGCCAACTCATCTGATGAGATATCAGTAGTTTCTCACCAGTTTAGTATAAATTATGTTTATGATGATTTTCCAAGCGACTTTATTTACGAGTTTACTGCAAAATATTCTGGCTCGCCACTGTTGCAGATTTCTGTGATTAGGCCAGACGGCAGCCATATTAGGTTACTTTCATCGTCTCTTCCTCATTCTAATGACATTGTATTTCATAATGAAAAGATTTTTTCAACTGACGATTCTATTAAAAAAAATCTATCTCTCCAGTATGATCAATTTGATTTTTCTATACATGGCGCTTCTGCTGAAGATATTGTATTTTCAAAATCTTCTGAGCATCGTGTGATGAAGGGAAATTATGTATTTTTGATAAATTTGTACGGTGTACAAACTAGCAACTCGATTGTAGAATCTACTTTCATTATCGGAGGAAAGGCATATGGGATTATGGGCACTGATGAGCTGCGGCGTGACCTTGCAGTTGGGTTACTGTGGGGAACACCACTTGCACTCTTTATTGGAATTGCAGTTGCAATCGGTTCAGTTGTAATGGGTCTAGTTTATGGAGTGTATGCAGGATATAGAGGAAAAATTACTGATGAGGCAATGATGCGATTCAATGATGTGATTTATGCACTACCAGCTCTTCCTTTTTTAATTATTCTGGCAGTTACAATTAGCAATAGTATTTTTCTAATGATTGGTTTTCTTATGATATTTGGGTGGGTGGGAATAGCAAAGGTATCTCGTAGCATGTCATTGCAAATCAAAACAAAAGGGTATATTGAGGCATCAAAGATGATGGGTCAAAAAAACTCTAAAATTATTTTCAAGCACATTTTGCCACAGCTTTTGCCTTATGCGTTTGCAAGTATTGCAATATCCGTTCCAGCTGCAATTACTACAGAAGCTGGCTTGAGCTTTCTTGGCCTTGGAGACCCCTCCTTTCCTACATGGGGACAGATTCTTCATGATGCTAACACATACGGTGCCGCAGCGCGTGGGCTGTGGTGGTGGATTATGCCTCCAGGACTAATGATTGCGTTAACTGGCCTGGCATTTGTATTTGTTGGTAATGCACTTGATGCTATAGTAAACCCAAAGCTAAAGCGATAGTCTATGTAGTAATTTCTGAAGACTTATCCTCATAGATTTTTCTTGTTGCACCAGACAGATGGGTGCCTTGACTACATGCCTTGCAGACTCCAGTGTCTTCATATGTGTAAATGGCACATTGACAAGTTTTACATGTGCACACTGATGGGAATGTTTTCATTAATTAATCAATTTTATGTTATAATAAAAATCTAGTTACAGCACAAACTTGCGTATTATCTGTACGGTAGCATCATTTAGTTTAAGAGTATAGGCAGCGGCGTTTGGATCCACAGATTCGGCAAGTTTTTCTGCAAATTTTGTTTTGTCTCTTCCTCTTTCATACTCGCTTCCTGCCTCTTTTATACATAGTGGAAACTTTTGCATCTTTAGATTGTTTTTGTTAAGAAACGAAATAAATTTTTTATAATTTTCTGTCTCATACCAGTCAATGTTTTTTTCTTCGCATGTGGCAATCCATGTATCAATTGTATTTTGATAAATTGCCTTTTTTCTTAACTCTTCTAGTGTCATTTTGTGTAGAAGATGAAAATTAAAAATCGGCTCGCTTCATAGTCGAACCGCATCTTGGGCATTCACGACCTTTGAATCGATTACTGCAAGTAAGACAGACATACTTTACACTTGGAGTAGAAGAGTTTATTCCAAAGAATCCACCACTAAAACCATCAGAGCCACGCATTCTACCCATCATTCTTCGGCGAAGAACTAGTGGAAATGCAATAAAGATTGCTAATGCTACGCCAAGCCCCCATGGAAATGGTAAGATCATTTGCAGACCTATGCTTATCGCTAATGATGCAAATAAAAATATCAAATACATCCTATAATTCATCAAGACATTCACTTTCTCTCAAAAATGCATATAAAGTTTTGTCAGCTTTTTTCCCCATCTTTTAGATTATTATCAATTTTATAGAATTTCCATTGCTGTCCCAAGCAAAGACATCCTCATCCCCATATGGAGACTTTACAATCAGAGAAACTAGTCCAAAAAAGTTGTGCATATCAGTAATTGATGGCCTAGCAGAGCCTGTTGGGTGAGAATGAACTACTCCAACATAGCTTAGATCAAATGGCAAAAAAGAATGCGGAAAACCTGCAAAGGTTGGCCCGCTGTGAGAAAACGGTGGGATAACTAGGGAATCAACAATAATGTTTCCGCTTTTTGATTTTCCACGAAGAATAAGGATTCCTTCGTTTGGATGATTCATTTTACAAAAGGATAGAATCCCATCCAAGACGTCCTTTTTTAGTGAAACGTGGCGTTCGATTTTTTTCCTCTTAAATAGCAATTGATTGTATTGGGCTTGGAAATTAATTAATTGTATCCATGCAAGGCATTTTTAGAAAAGTGGTTATTCAATCTGACATGTTTTGGAAAATAAATGGTAAAAAATGGCATGAAAATGAAAAAATCTTTTCCAAGTATTTATGTATTTAATTTTTTGAAACAATTCGAGCAAAGTATATGCAGGAAATCTGGGTAGGATGCTACAAGATAATAGATGTGTAACATCTCATAATAATGAGAAGTGTCGACATATACCTCATCCTATACACCAGTGTTATCTTTTGAACACGTTATGTCCCTAACCAAATCACCTTAACACTTGATTTTTCACCAGCTAATCTGATATCCCCTAAGATAGCAGACGAGGATCTATCAAGTGTAGATGCAATGATTTGGCCGTCTTTCCAATCGGAACCACAGCTAGGACAGCCACTGCCATAGCCAATAGACGTTGCTCCAAAGTAGGCATTGCGAACACCAGAACCACATCGTGTGCATAGCACCCAGATTTTCTGCATATTGTATATACAGCACCGAAGTTCATTAGAATGATCAAGCAGACAAGCTTAGTTTTCAACAAATCAGCTTATCAGGTATCGCTTTTTGATAGTAAATAATTTGATTAAAAAAACTCAATAAATCTATGCCTTGAGTATATGCTTCTTTTTTTGAATGATAAATAATGTAATTCCAGCCGCAAATGCAACTGCAGCCAAGACACTTATAATTGTCTCGTAATTAGAAGTTTGTTCTTGCGATCTAAAAATATCATTTACTATTGATAATATTGGATATCCAAAGTATGTTGCGTATAGCTTGTTTGTTTTTGGATTTATCACTAACTCAAATGGCTGCTCTACTGGAATAGAATCAATTACCTTGTTTGTAGAGCCATCAATTACCGAAAGGGAGTTTGAGATTTGGTTGCTAACATATAAAATATTGGTATCAGGGTTTACCACAACTCTTCTTGGGGTTGTGCCAACAGTTATAGTATCAACTATCTTGTTTTGGGCACCATCGATTACGTCAACTGTTCCTGAAAGCTGATTAGTCACATATACCATGTTGGTACGAGGATTGGTAATAATACCGCGAGGGCTTTTGCCAACATCAATAGATGACAAGAGAGTATTTTTTGCCCCGTCAATTACATGTAATTTGTTAGATGATTCACTAGTGACATAAACAATGTTTGTTTCTTCGTTCACACCAATCCCACATGGATCATTTACATCAAAAGTTGTAACAATTTCATTTGTAGAACCATCAAGAACTGAAACAAGATGAGCTTTATCACTTGTAACATAAACCATGTTTGTTTTGGAATTTACTGCAATATCATATGGGTCTACAAGCGAGACTTCTTTGACTATCTTGCTATTTGAAGTGTTAACTATAGTAAGAATGTCAGCATGCTCTCTTGCAACATACAACAATTTGGTATTAGGATTGATTCCTATACCGTAAGGAGAGTTACCAACCTCAATTTCTGAAACAGCCTTGTTTGTAATACCATCAATAACCGTGACAGTAGTTGATTTAAAATTTGTAACATAGACATTGGAGGTTTCTGGATCAACTGCAGCAACTCCCCATCCTTCATTTTTTTCTAGCTTATCAACAAGAACTGAACTAGATGCAGAAGTTGGTATGAAATCTGATGAGTAAGAATTCGCTAGAATACTAACCACAGTAAATGAAATCAAAATATTCTTTAAACTAATTTTGGTTCTAGTTTCTTTCATAATCTATTTTGATGTCTCATTTATGGTATCAACCCACATGTCTTTGTGTACAAAACCATCGGTTTTAGGATTATATTCGCTAATCATACCATATCCACTTTTTCCATTAGATAATGGATATTCAAAGTACAAGGCCGAAAAAATTTTTTCTTTTCCCTCCTTTGCTTTTTGAATTAAATTAGAATCAATAAAAATCCAATAATGCTTTTCCATGTTTGGCAAAAGTGGCCCCAAGTTAAATGGCTGGCCTGGTTCTGACTTGAAGATATCTCTTGACATTAGTTTTGTATCAATTTTACAGTATGCCTTTACATATTGAGCTGGAATTTCTCCATAGTTTTTTATCGTGCAATCATATTGATGCTTTTCATTATTTGTCAAAAGTGCTTGTATTGAATTAAGTGGTCCAATCCATGGCCTAAATCTATACTCGGTTTGGACTCGGCTCAAAGTTACGGTAGCTTCTAGTTGCTTTACAGTTTTGTATAGTAAAAAGACAAGTGCCACAGATGCTCCAGCAGTTCCTAATACCCCAATTGTTTCTAAAACTGCTAAATCTTCCATTCCTAACTAAATAAGAAAGGGGTATTCAAATTTACCGTAAGAAGCAAGTTTAAACAATTGAACTGAAAATTTTTTTCATCTAATGCGGTTGTATTAAACCCATCTCCCTCAGGTATTTTACACTGGTAACAAACTCGTCATCGGTTATTTTTTCTTCCATCCACCATGCTACTGTTTGCTTGAACCACTCTGGTAGGCCAATCTCCTTGCCGTCTTCATAAACTCGTTTTAGATCAGATTTAAAATCATATGGTATTATAGAAAATAATTTTTCCTTGTTGTTTGTTCCTTTGTAGTTTAGAATATCATACCAATTGGGGCCAGTATCGTCAAGTGGGCCGTCTGCAAACATTATCTCTCTTTCTTTGATATCATCTAATTCTTCTTGGCTCACCAAAAATCCTAGGGCATTTGAGTAATCTGATTCTGATATTTTGCCTTCTGTCCACCATTTTGTAATGTACTTGTTTAATTCAATTAATGCAGTTGGAACAACACCTTCTTGTGTTTCTAGTTTTTGCGAACCAATTGCGGGTTTATATGTTGGCATTACAGAGTATGAATAAGCAGATGCGTCAATGCGTAGTTTTTCAACTACACCAGAACATTCTGATGTATATGATTCTCTGCATTTATCATATGTGTCATCGTTTTTGTGAACCAGTGTCTCGATAACTTCTGAATTATAGTTTAATGTATACAATACAAAGTGAGATATTTCATGCGTTAGAGTCCATACAGGATCTGAATAATAAAAGTTAGAGCAATCACAAAACATTATAACATGATTGTGATTTTTGTTAAGACCGCTATGTGCGTAGATTCCACCTAGTTTGAAGGAGTTTAGCTTTTCCTCTCCTAGATCATTATCAAGGACTATAATCAGTAGATCAAGCTCTTGAGGTGTTTGAAAATTTTTTGTTAGTTTACTTGGAGTTGTACAAATTGAATCATAATTAGAGTTTGGAAATTTGTATAGCTCTAGATACTTTTGTGTTACTTCTGTATACTTGGATACACTTTGGTAATCGTAGTTGCTACACACAGGATTGTGGGTGAGATAGACTAGCTGCCACTTTGTATCATCAGATAGATGTGTAGCATATGCTATATCAAAAGATGTTATTGGAAGTATCAAAAGCGTAGAAAGCAAAAATATTATTTTAAAATTTGAAAAGGCTGCCATCTATACCACCTGAATTATATTATTTGATATGAGCCACTCTATTGCTGTAAGAAACTCGTCGTCGCTAATCATGTCATCTGCCCACCACCCTGCTGTGTTTTTAATCCAAGATTGTAATTCTGATACAGATGCGTTGCTTGTTGTTTCCTGTAACGATACTTTGATTATTCCTTCATTAACTAGATACTCAATTCCTGAAATGAAGTTCTCACTGTCGATCTCATCATCTGACCACCACTTTGCATTAGTCTTTACCCAGACAGGAATTACTTCATCATTTGTAATGTCTTCTGTAAAGGTTTCTGCAATTGGATTAGATGAGGTTTCTTGTACAATTCCCGAAGATACTACCTCAATTGCATTTGGAATTTTAGTTATTGATGACCATTTGTGTGTGTTCCATCCTTCTAAAATAAGGTCGGATTTTGCCATTGGTTTTGCAAAGGTCAGCTCATACTTTAGTACGAATTTTGTTGCTGCCTCTTCCAAAAGATCAAATTTTACCTCTGAGAATAGTCCGTTTGGATCATGCACACTTACTTGTGGGGACTTTAATGGATCATAGTAGATGTAGGCATCGCTGTCTTGTCTTTTTTGTCCATCTCTTACGTTTGTGTATAATCCAATGTGTTCAATTTTTCCAATGCCTCCTCCTTCAAAATAGTCAAATCGTAAAACCGCCTTCTCTCCAACCTTGATAGTTTTTGGTTCCTCCAAGGTTTTTGCGTCATTATCATTGAGTATTCCGCCAAATCCCTCCTCACCTCCAGTAATTATCGCAAAAGAGGATTGGCCAAATGATGGCGGGCTATTACCTCCTCCACCTCCACTACCAAATGCTGAAATTCCAGCAACTACATTGACAACAAGGCCAGGTCTTACTAAGCCTCCTCCACCTCCACCAGGTGCATCAGTGGTTGTAACTGTTTCAATATCGAAATCGTCAAGATAGGTTGCTTTGACACTTTCAGGAGCTGGAAAGCCTACCTGTATTGCTCCATTTGCTGGGTTGGGATTTGGAGTTATCATGGCTTTTGTTACTAAAAATTCGTGTGAGACAGAAAGAAAATCACCTTCTGCAACTTTGATAGTACTACCATCCACTGAAGAATCAGTGGACAGAGAAAGTTCCCCTGAAAATTCGCTTGTGTCAACTCCGGTTTCAGTCAGAGTAAGTGTGATGCCAATAGGATCTGAATTAGAGGTTATTTTCACAGTTGTGGTATCTGCTATATTAGGATCAGCGTTGTCATCCTCATCATGTTGATTTACAGTAACTGTACTAGAAACTGGTATGAGATAATCTCCTGACATAAATATGAGGTTACTTGAAGGGCCGCCAAAGATTCCAGAGCTTGGTGAGGTTTCAGTCAAGCTGAGAATAATTCCACCTGGATGCGCAGTTGAGGTGACTGTTACATCTATTATTTCAGAGACAAGATCATCAAGATTAGAGTTCTGATCTATTACCGTAATGTGTGCAATATCTCCAAGATTATAGTTAGAAACATCAAATGCTACCGTTCTTGGAAATATGTTTGAAGTTGACAGCAATCCATTGTAGCTTGCTGTAATAATGTTACCTGGTGCAGCAAGGAGAATAGTTCCTGTAGAAGGTGGAGTTGTTGTAAATGTAAATGAACCATCAAATATTCCTGTGTCGTCGCCTGTTTCGGTAAGTATAAGTGAAATTCCAGTAGAGGGATCCAACGTCGATTTAATGGTTACAAGTATTGTTTCGGCAAGACCTGAATCAGTGTTGGCACCCTGATCTGTAACAGTAACTGTTGTAGTATCTGTCAATTTGTAGTTAGATTGATCAAAAACTACCTGGATTGGAACGTCTGCGCCTGCTTTGAACAAAATATCGCTATTTCCAGGAGTTGAGTCCTGCCATAGAACATACACGTTGCTACCTGACGAAGATATCTGTGGAGAAGAAGAGACTCCTGCATTATTGCTAATATTAGTTACGCCCCCAAATGTCGCACCACTGTCTGAGCTTGACTTGGAAAAAATATCGGTGCTCGCGCTATCCTGCCATACCACATATACGTTAGTTCCAGACGAAACAACTTGAGGGGCAGACGACACACCAGCATCGCCACTCAGATTTATTTCTCCACCAAATGATACTCCATTGTCAGTACTTGCTATGAACAAAATATCGCTATTTCCAGGAGTTGAGTCCTGCCATAGAACATACATGTTGCTACCTGACGAAGATATCTGTGGAGAAAGTGATCCTCCTGTGTTAGAACTTAAATTAATTTCAGTTGAAAAGTTTGCCCCATTATCTGAGCTTGATTTGAATAAAATATCTGCTGTTGCTCCCTCCTCCCATGTAACATAGACACTGTTATCAACTGCTACTATCTGTGCTGTATCGGAAGGTATGGTAGCAGAATTACTTAGATTAAGCTCGCTACCAAAACTTGCGCCATTGTCTGAGCTTGCTTTAAATAATATTTCGGCTGCAGTGCCTGAACCTTCTTGCCATACTACATAGACACTGTTACCAGCTGAAGCCACTTGAGGAGAAGATGAAAAACTTGCAGTATTACTCAGGTTTATCTCTACACCAAAAGAAGTACCACTATTAGAGCTTGCACGAAAGTAGATTTCATTATCATCTCGCCATACAACATACACACTACTACCCATGGCGGTTATCTGTGGCAAAGTTGCAGCTGTACCTGAAGTAATACTCAAAGTTATTGGACTTCCAAAGTTAGCGCCGTTGTCTTGACTTGCTTTGAATAGTATTTCATTACCTTCTATCCACGCAACATAGACATTATTTCCAATGCTAGATATCCTTGATGCGGTTGAACTAACGGCAGGACTCTGGCTTAGATTAAGCTCGCTACCAAAACTTGCGCCATCGTCTGAACTTGCTTTAAATAAAATTTCATTATTTCCCGAGGTATTATCCTGCCACACCGCGTACACATGATTTCCTGAAGCAGATAATTTCGGAAGAGCCGAGCCGCCGGCATTGCTGCTAAGATTAATCTCGCTTCCAAAGATCTGGGCTGCACTCACAGGTTGAATTGTAAGGGAAAACAATATTGCAAGTAGGACAAGTAAGCATAGTTTATGTTGATAAAAGTCCAGTTGTAACATTAATCGTTTATTCCTCCCATGCTTGTTTCCATGTTAGATGATATATTGTCTCCATCCCTTAGTCATAATTCCTATTAAGCTAATGTCCTGATTGGTAAGCTGTATGACATAACCATCACGATTTTTCTAAAATTTTGGTTAATTGCTGTCTTGAAATTGTATCGCATTTCTTACGGGTCAAGCAGGATTGATGTACCAAACAATGAATCTACCTTTTTTGCATCATACCATAACAATAGACCTTTGGCGCTGCTGTTACCACCACAGGAAAAGCCATCTGCATTTGTTCCCATTCTCGTAGACACCTTAAGGAGCAATTCATTTTCAGCATCAAAGTGAGTGTCTGTATTTGTAACAAGTGGAATCTTCAACTCTTTAATTACCGGAAACATGACCTGTATGCTATTTTGACACAAAAGCTCACCAGCGGCAAGAAGTTCCCCATCGTTGTTTCGGAATACCTCGACTTTGATATCAAATTTGGCCTTGATGTCCTTTAGAGTCTTGAGGCTAAAGACTCCGCTAAAGTCCAAATATTGTGTTGGGGTTCCAACAGGAGCTGGTGCCTTCCAGGTTCCAAATGCCTTGTATGGATTTCCGCCAGAGCGTGAAATGCTACCAGAGTCTGCACTCTTTGGTATAATACTGGTGGGTCCCAGTGGATTCAAAAATAGCGTACCTGAGGAACTCTTATCAAGATGCCAGGTGGTAGTGACTGGACTTGGAGGGGGAGCAAGTACTGTGATAAATACGGTAGCTATGTTACTATCCTCTCCATCACTTGTCACCTTGTACGTAAATGTTGTTTCGCCAGTAAATAATGGGGCTGGGGTAAATGTTACTTGGCCAGTATCTTGGTCTATAGACCCTAATGTACCAGAAGTGGCTGGGGGCGGAGTCACGATCATGTATGTGACAGGAGTATTATCTGGATCGTCTCCTACCAGAGTTATTGTAGTTGGAGTTTCAAACGGAACTGTACCGGCAAGGTTAGCTGCACTTGGGGCAGAGTGCTGTTCTGTATCAGCTGGTTGACTTGCAAGATCTCTCAACAAATCTATTACATCGTCTAATAACGTAAGAACATCGTCTTCATAAGGCAAGTCTATTGATACGTTTTCTATCCTTTCTACTATCAAAGGTCTGACTACAGTTTCTAGATGATCCGCAGCACCATTCAAATCACCGTCTTGCTCGATAAGATCATCTGCTATTACCAAAGACGCTCGTATGATCTCTCTGGATTCTTCTGGAGTTCCTGCATTAGGATCAAATGCCTCATCAGGAAGATCTCTAATTGTTACATCTAGTGCAGCAATTCCTAATGATTGCAAGTTTGCAATCTCTTCTGTGTTTATTTCATCCAATGCTGGATATATGCCATCAAGAAAGTTTGCCTCAAATGTGAATATTAGGTTAAGGTTAGGCCAATCTGCATAACTGGTTAAGGTTTGTATGCTTGAGTCCCTGCAATCTGATATATCCACATAGTGAACATTTTGTGAGTATCCAGACTGTTGGCCTGCTACTCTATTCCAATTAAATGTACTTGAGCTTCCGGTGGGAGCTAATGTTGGTGCAAGAGGGTTTTCCCCTACGATTCCGCCAACAACCGCATTTAATCCTGATGGTTGGCTATTTGGTCTGATACCTATTGCGTCATTAAGATTATTTTCATTAATAGGATTCATACTAGTTCGAGAATAGTCCAGTGGAAAGTCAAGTCCTGGAACAAAGTTCCCAAGTTGGTACAGGTAATTCATCCTGCTCAAGTAGTTAGGCTCACAGTTTGGATAGTCTGTGTTTCCAGAGTGCCGTAGACCCAAGTTGTGTCCTAGCTCATGCATGATTGTTCCAGCCATCTCATCCGTTGTTCCCACCTGTCCTGAAAGAACTCCACCTGCAATTATAATGTCGTTGCCGATAATTTCTGCCCATCCTGAAGCTTGAGAATTCTCTATCTTGTGTATAATCATCATATAGTGAAATGCGTTTCGCTTTGCTGTAATCAGATCTGCCAAGCCATCAATATTTCCTGCCAATGAAGAACGCTCAGCCACCGTTCCAAAGTATCGTTGTTTTAGCTGCTTAAATCCCTCTTGAGTAAAGTCAGCATGTACCTCATCATAATCAGTTTCTTCAGTGTGGAATCCCAGGTTTTCATCAACTACAACATGCAAGTTTATTCCCTGATTTGCAAAGGCCTGGACCACCTGTCGTATTGCATCTGGAGGTGGTTTGTGACCTGCCATGTAATCTATCTCCAAGTAGATATCCTTAACATTAGGATCAGGACATGAGGGTGCAAGGAATGGTTCATAGGCTGGATTCGTTGGATCTGTTACATCATCTATCTGTGGCCTGCATGAACCAGCATATGTATACAGTTGCGTTCCATAGGGTATCTGCAATCCATCATGGTCGTTTTGGTCCTCAAATATATCACAAATACCATCTGCATCATTATCAGGACTTGGATCTGGATCGTCAGCTGGGTTGCCAACTAGTAGGCAATCTATTCTGTCGGTGAAAATTGCAATAGGCACCCCGCCCCCTGCCTGAGCCGGCGATGGAATTATAGTAGCAGATATGCTTTGAGATTCACCTGATGGAATATCGTTATTTGTTGCAAAGACCTGATCATCAACCATTAAACCACCAAGTCTTATTGGATTTGAGGATGTAGCCCCTGCTGTAAACAATATCGTTGGTGTTACAAATACTCTAGAGGTCGCCGTTGTTTCTACCGCATTAAGTGTTAAACCACCTGGTTCAGTTTCGGAATACTTTGTCACATATACCTGCACGGTATTGATACCATCTGATGGTGCATATCGTATTGCACGGTGATTAAGTGTATCTGCAACCCATAGATTACCCGATGCATCAAATCCAAGACCACGTGGGTTGTTAAGAGAGCTTGCTGTCGGTGTAGCTGCTGCAGTACCGGTAATGAAATTGGTTTGTCCCATCACAGCAAATGCGGGCTGTCCGTTTGAAAACGGTGGAAGATATTCAAGGATTCTATTGTTTAAGGTATCAGAAACAAACAATGCCCCTCGTGAATCAAATACGATACCGCGAGGACTATTAAGCGAGCTGACAGATGGTGGGTTTGGTGCTACCTTTGTGTTAAATGCTGATTGTCCTATTACAGCTGTTGCTGCTTCGCCGTTTGTAAATGGTGCATCATATCTTAGGATGCGGTGGTTTATCTGATCTGCAACAAAGAGATTTCCTGATGCATCAAATGCTAGAGTACGTGGAGTGTTAAGCGAACTAGCAGTTGGAGTAGCTGGTGCAGCCTTTGTGGTAAACCCTGCCTGTCCTAGTACGGCTGTTGCAGCCTCACCGTTTGTAAATGGAGCGGTATATCTTAAGATGCGATGGTTTAGAGAATCTGCAACAAAGAGATTTCCTGCTGCATCAAATACTAGAGAACGAGGGCTGTTAAGCGAGCTAGCAGTTGGAGTAGCTGGTGCAGCCTTTGTGGTAAACCCTGCCTGTCCTAGTACGGCTGTTGCAGCCTCACCGTTTGTAAATGGAGCGGTATATCGTAAGATGCGATGGTTTCCAGAATCAACTACCCAAAGATTTCCTGCAGAGTCAAATGCTATCTCTCGTGGAGTATTAAGCGTGCTTGCAGTTGGGTTTGTTGGCGGAGCCGTATTTGTAGTAAATGAGGTTCGCCCTAGTATGCCAGTTGCAGCCTCTCCATTTGTAAACGGAGCATCATATCTCAGGATACGGTGGTTGTTAGTATCGACAACCCAAAGATTTCCAGCTGGGTCAAATGCAAAATCACGAATTTGGTTAAGCGAGCTGGCAGTCGGAGTAGCAGGAGCTGCCTTTGTGTTAAAGGCTGACTGACCTAGTACAGCTGATGCTGCTTGTCCTGTTGAAAGAACGTTTGGAGGAGTGTAGCTACCCACACCTACTAGATTGACACTGGCAGTTCCTCCGCTTTCCAAATTGTAAACATCACTATCAAATACAATTCTTGCATCCTCAGTTGGTTCTATGCCAAGTCCTGCTATCCTAACCTCTGCTGTATCTGTTGGATTAGAAGATGCACTCTCATATGATGCTTCTATTACATCAAGATGATTAACTTGCAAGATGTCTTGCTCGTCATCAGTTGTTCCAGTACTGGTGAGTTGCACTAGATCATGAACATTAAAATCGCCACTACCTTCACTGATCTCTGCTACTGTGACTGTGATTGACTCTTCAGAGTTTAAGTTTCTTAAGGTAACATCTTGGGTTGCAGTTGGAATTGTAAAGTCGGTAATTGCAATGTGTATGTTATCAAGAGGTGAATATGTTTCTTTGTCTAGTGTAATAACGGGATCGTTTGGTGCAATACCCCAACTTGGATTGGTATCGCTAGCACCATTACTTGTTAGTCTTGTTTGGAGATTTCCGTCAGAATTCATTGAATAAATCTCATTGTTGCCGTCTCTAATACTATAGAACACAATCTTTGTTCCATCTGGAGACCAGCTTGGACTACCATCAATTACAAGATTATCTGTTAGTCTTATCTGGTTTGTGCCGTCGAAGTTCATAGAATAGATGTCATCACCACCTGCAGCAATGCCATGCATAAAAGTAATCTTTGTACCATCAGGTGACCAATGGGGATTTTGATCCCCTTCAGCATTATCTGTTAACTGTGCAACCTCACTACCATCGTCAGAATTCATAGTAAAAATCTCGTAGTCCCCAGCTCCTCTGGTACTTGCAAATGCAATTTTGGTACCATCAGGAGACCAGGAAGGTGATTGGTCATTTGCAGCATCGTTTGATATGTTTGTCTGATCACTACCATCTGCATTCATGGTATAAATCTCAAAATCTCCATCTCTACCACTGTGAAATGCAATCTTTGTTCCATCAGGCGACCATCTTGGATCTTCATCAAATCCAACACTAGTCGTAAGCCTTGTTTGTTCTGTACCATCAGAATTCATTATGTATATTTCAAGATCACCGCCATCTCTATTAGATGTAAATACAATCTTAGTACCATCTGGGGACCAATCAGGAGCATAGTCAGTTGCTGGATTGTTAGTTAATCTTTTTTGTCCTAAACCATTCGAGTTCATTGTATAAATTTCAAAGTTGCCATCCCTTGAAGAGTCAAATGCAATTTTTCCATTAGTAGATACAACATCAGGGCAGCCATCCTCGTCTTGGAAGCCATTATACGTCTCAGGCGCGTCAGGGCAAGCATCTAGATTATCTGGAATTCCGTCATCATCAGAGTCATTTGCTTGTCCATCAGTTAACGGAAGATCTTCTTGTGGTGGTAATGGATTTCCCCCATAGTCCTCAACAGTTTCACTGCAGGCATTAATGCTAATAGTACCAGTTGCGTCATCGCCAACAGGATCACCATCAAAGGTAATGACGTGAGCATTTACAATATCTTGATTGACATTAGTAATTGGTCTTGCCTCTAACTCCCCATTAATGAATAAATCACAATAATCATTTAGAGGGTCCGTTGCGATAACTGCCTCATTATATAATATCGTTGCCTCGTTTGGTCCAGTGATTTCTGCACGAGAAACTGCCGGTGGAAAATCAAGTAATGATACAAAACCATCCGATTCTCCGCCGAAATATGTCTGTGCTCCTGCTTCCTCCTCCAATACGGTAGCTGGTAAATAAACCGATTCTGTTGTGCCAGCTACATAAACCCCATCAGATTCTTCATCTAGTGCAACAGTATTTGCGCCATCAAAAGCGTTGCCGCCAAGATATGTTGAACCGATAAGTGTGGATAGATCGTTGGAAAGCTTTGATACAAATGCGTCATGACTCCCATCTAATGTACTAGTCTCTCCTGGAGTTGTTGGAAAATCGTCAACGGAATCGGTACGACCAACTACTATGACATTTCCAAAACTATCAACTGCAATATCTTCAGCAGTCTCTTCATCGACAGTCTGGAATCCACCCAAATATGTAGAGGCTAACAAGTCTGTTAAATCAGAGGACATCTTTGCCACAAAGGCATCGTATGGGCCTGATAATTCACTTTGAAATGACACAAATGGTGATATAAACACTGGAATGTCATCCGAATCGGTATATCCTGCAATGTAGATATTATCATCACTGTCTAGAGCAATGCTATATGCTTCATCAAAACCATTTTCACCCCCAACAAAGGTAGAAGCTAGAAGCATTGTAAGGTTTGGATTGAGTTTTGAAATAAAACCTTCAGAACTAGTATCCATTAAGGTGTCAAAAGCGCCTGTGGTTGTAGGATATGCCGGTGGTTCACAATCACCATAGCTTGCATATCCGGTGATTACTACATTTCCCGAACTATCAATTGCCATGTCTTCGGCCTTATCTTCACCACATCCTCCAACAAAGGTCGAGGCTTCAAGAGTTGCAAGGTCGGCGCTTAATCTTGATACAAAGACGTCTACTTCGTCACTAAAAGTCTGACTGTAAACTCCTGAGGTAGTTGGAAAAAACGGATTGGTAGTATACCCTGTAACATAAACTTTACCGACATCGTTTATTGCAATTGCATTGCCCGTTTCATAATCAGACACAACTCCTTCCCCTAAACCTCCATCTAAGAAAGTAGAGGCTAAAATTCCTCCAAGGCTTGGATCAAGCTTCATTACAAAGACCGCTGAGGCACTCAATATTTGATCACCTGTGGTAGTTGGAAAATCTGCACTATCGGTAAATCCTGTAACATAGACATTTCCTTCACTATCAAGGGCTACTGAGTTTGCTCTATCAGTACCATCTCCTGCAATAATAAATCCAAACTCAATTGTTTGAAGGTCTGGGCTTAGTCGTTTTACGAAAATATCTGAATATGCATCAACTTCGGTTATGGTGCCAACAACATAAATGGTGCCAGTTGGGCTGCGAACCATTGATGAGATGGACTCGTTATCCTCGTTACCCAAAAATGTTGATGCAATTACAGAGGATGGAGGACAAACATCCTCAATAAGTCCAAAAAAATTGTTTACTTGGCCAAAACCACTGATAGTACCATTACAATCTATCTCTACGTGTCCTTGATTATCGAATACACCATCATTGAAAAATGTGCCATCTATGTAGATAGTCTTAAAGGCAGCGTTAACAAGATAGCCACCTCCCTCGGTAATATCTCCTTCAGTTGTGAGGGTACCGCTAGAAAATATGTTGATATCACCCTCTTGACCATTTGTAACCTTACCGCCATCTCCTACAAAAAGTTCCCCTTCATTGACATTGATTACTGCTCCATTTGCGTTAACTACTGCACCATTATCATATACTGCTACGAAGCCACCGTCATTAACATTAATTGTGCCTTGATTACTAACAAGACCCCCATCACCAACTGTTATAGAAATACCAGAAATATCCACCTGGCATCCAAGACCTATTTGTAGAGTTCCAAATAATCCGAACTCAGGGATATCAAGAGAAGTTGAAGTTGGTTCTGAATTACATGCTGGAGCCATTAAAACTATTTCTTCGGTTCCTGTTGGGACTCCTGAATCCCAGTTTGCAGGAGAAGACCAAAGACCATCAACTGCACCACCAGTCCAAGTTAAGATGACAACAGTTGGAGTTGTTGTTGCACTGGCTTCATTTGATGGTGGTCCTGTTCCTATTGCATTTATTGCAGATACTTTGTAATTGTATTCAGTACCAGCGGCTAGTCCCATATCAGAATATGATGTAAGTATACTTCCAGTGTTTGCAACTAGAGTTGAAAATCCTCCACCCGTTGGAGACTCCCTTGAAATTTCATATCCTATAATTGGAAAACCGATAGGGATAGGACCACCTGGTCTTAACCAAAATAGATCTATTTGTGATGATGATGCAGCAGTTGCTGAAAGAGCAATTGGCGCACCTGGTACAGTACCAGATACTGCAGCTAAATCGCTGGTGAATTTGGAAACAAAAGCATCCTCACTTCCATTGGGGGTCTCGTCATATGCTCCCGAAGTAGTTGGATAGCTACCTGTTGTAGAACCGGCCACAAGTACATTCCCGGAGCTATCAAGTACGATGCCAGTAGCTTCATCATTAGCTGTTCCTCCAATAAATGTTGATGCTAGTAATAGTGATAGACCGTTATTTAATTTGGTAATAATGACATCAAAAGGACCATTAAAGGTCTGGTCATATGCCCCAGGAGTAGTTGGATAGTCACCACTTCCTGTAGCCCCCGTCACAAATACATTACCAGAGCTATCAATCACAATGTTTCTACCAGACTCACTGCTAATTCCTCCGATGAATGTGGATGACATTAATACTGTAAGGGCGTTGTTTATCTTTGATACAAAAGCATCATCACCTCCATTATGGGTCTCGTCATATGCGCCAACAGTAGTTGGATAGCCGCCTGGCTGTGCAGTCCCTGTCACAAATAGATTATCAGAACTATCGATTGCAATGCCCCCAATCGAATCATTACTGGTTCCTCCAATGTATGTGGATGCCATTAAGGAGGTGAGATCATTACTGAGCTTGGAAACCCCTACATCAACTGTACCACCATTATAGGTTTCGTCATATGCCCCAGGAGTAGTTGGATAGTCACCACTTCCTGTAGACCCTGCAACAAACACATTACCAGAGCTATCAAGTGCAATGTCTACAACCTGATCCGTGCCTGTTCCGCCTATGAAGGTTGACGCCAGTAATGAGGATAGACCGTTGTTAAGCTTGGTAACAGTGGCGTCACTCGCGCCATTAAAAGTCCGGTCATATGCACCTAGAGTAGTTGGATATCCACTTGCTCCCAAACCAGCAAAATAAACATTGCCAGAACCATCTATTGTAATGCGAAAAGCCTGATCGTTACCTGCTCCCCCTACATATGTTGATGCTAGCAATAAAGTTAGGTCGTTCTTGAGTTTTGACACAATAGCATCAGCGAGACCATTAAAGGTCTCGTCATATGCCCTAGGAGTAGTTGGATAGTCACCACTTCCTGTAGCCCCCGTCACAAATACATTATCAGAACCATCGATCGCAATACCAAAAGCCTGTTCAGTGGATGTTCCACCGAGGAATGTGGATGCCATTAAGGAGGTGAGATCACTATTGAGCTTGGAAACAGTGGCATCAAGGGCACCATTATGGGTTTCGTCATATGCCCCAACAGTAGTTGGAAGGCTACCTGTTGTAAACCCAGCCACAAATACGTTCCCAGAGCTATCGACAGCAATGTCTCTAACCACCTCAGTTCCGGTTCCTCCAATGAGTGTGGAGGATAGTAAAGGATCTATGAACAAATTGTAATTAGGATTGTAATTGGCTACCTCAAAACCATAAGTGTTATCTTTTAAAACATAAAAGACATCTACTGGTATTTGCATCCCAGCAATATCCTGAAAAGCAAGAGGCCTTGTCATGGCAATTGTGCCAAGTTCTGTTTCAAGTAAAAGTTCACCCTCTTCACTGAGGCTTAGACTTTTGACACCCTCCAGGGCAAGCATAATATCTTCAACACTTCCCCCAGGTCTGACACTGAAGATTTTTTCAATGTTGTTTCCATATGCCTTCAATTCAACATCAATCGATGGCCATATCTCGCCGAGGCCAACTGCGTTGTATGTTGGAACATTAGAACGCCAGCTTTCTTTTTCACCTACAAAATAGTTTACTATAGCATTGCTTTTGTCAAGCCCCCGTGGTTGAAAAGCATGCATAGTTGAACCCAGAAAACTTTCCTTGACAACCACACCTTGATTAGATCCGTCATCATCAAGTGCAGATTTGATAAAAGAATATGATATATCATCTTGGGTTACAAACACATTACCGGCAAAAGTATTAGCATAGAACGTTACCTCATCAGAAAGCTGGCCTTGATTTTCTATGAATGGAAGATTAAGTTTTACCAAAATATCAGAATTCAGAATTGGGGATTCTTCAGGTACAGAGTCATGTGTATTCTCTGATTGAATAAGAAATGCAGATGTGCCTTCAGCTGCACATAAAAATGGTATTGAGAGGATAGCTAAGACAAAACTAGAAAAAAAAGATATGGAATATGATTTTCTTTCGTCATAACTCAATATAATGAACTCCCAAAACTATCATTAGTTAATTTAGCATTACATCTATTGCCCATTCTTCCCACAATCTCATAATGGGAATAGCAAAGAAGTATTAAAGAATTATGAAACTATGAAATTCATAATAATTTATTTTCCAATTTACATTGACGCAGCTAGATCTCAACAAATTTCATGACTTGAATAAATCATGAATATATTATGTTCACATCCTCCCTAACGCCTAGAACCACAGAATATGTCGGATTATTAAACATATGCCTCATTTATTCAAATTATACGGGAATACCAGAATTATTATAATAATTATAATAATTATAATGAATTTTCAAAATTTTATATTAAAAAAGTTCCTTAAAATATTCATGGTGTGATCTAGTTTAGTGTTTACTTGTAGAAACTGCCTTTTGTGTAACAGGTATTTTCTTCATTTTTTAATGAACTGGTTGTTTTGTTCTTTACCATTCAAACCTGTAGCCATCAAAGGCCTTGAGATTTTTTCCCTGCCAGTTTATCACGGTACCTTCAGGTAGATACTTGATTGTTGGCGAAGGATCAGCCACCCATTTGTAACCAAGTTCTGTGTCTACCTTTAAAACTCGATTTTTTATGTCAACTCCTTTTGGTATTGTAAATTTGTAGGTAAACTGTTTACAGTCAGTGGGGATTTTGTAAAAAAAGTTTCTATCAGGTTCTTCCCAATCATATTCAATCTTTAAAAATCGCTTTCTTTGTCTTGGCTTTATTGGTTTTTTCATCTTTACATTAAATTCCTTGTGGGTTGGCTTGTTTTCGCTTAGTGCAATGATATCAAGCTCATTTTCCTCTTCATCGGTTACCTTGACATGCATGTCAGGAAAGTCCTTTGGCACATCACCATCTAGATAATAAAATATCTCGTCGCGAGGGCTGTCAGAAACATTGATCAAATTCCATATCCATGTATGATGCGTCATCATAGTTTTTGGATCCTGCACGTCAAGTTTTACATCAATTGTGTTGAAGATAAATGCAGTCTTTGATTTTAGCTCATCCTCAAATGTTTCCTGTTTTTCAAAAATCTTTGCCTTTCTTGGAAAAAGCTTGTTGCCAAAGCCTTCCCCATAAATATTGTAAATTTGTAATTGCTCACCGTGTTTTATCGAATAATCCCCAATAGGCTTCATGATTTCTTTGTATTCTGGAGACAGCGCACGTACATCATCAGCAAACCTTGCCGAGGCAAATATGTTCATATCCCCTGCCAAATCCATAACTCGCCTAGTTAGAATTATACCAGGACCCCAGACATTGTTCTGCCCATTCAAATCCTTTATTATATAAACAGGGCCTATATCGATTCCTATTCGCAAGACAAGTTTTTCCTTTCCCCTTTTGGAATTGTTATATTCATTTAGTAGCTTGTGTAGCTGAATAGCCAGGCGCAGGGGATATTCTGGGCTGTCACTAAATCCAATTGCCATGCCATCACCTGTTGGCAGGATAACAGTAGAGTTTGGATCACGTCTCTTAAAAGTCTCGGTTCTCTCTATTAGCTCATTTAGTGCTACCACCTTACGGGCCTGCTCCTTGCTTGGAATTGTGGGGTTGGACCCAGCTACAATGTCAGTAAAAAACCAATGATATGTTTTGGTAAAAGAGTTGATATCTCCTATATCGTCAATATCTTTTGCTTTTAAGTTATGAAGTATTTCTATAATTAATTCCTCTGGGCAGGAATTGAGTATTTGAAAACTATTCATTGAATGTTTTATTGGTAGCTTCAAGCGTTTTTTCTTTATTTGTTGAAATATCCAGTCTTTGGTTTTTTGAGATTCCTCCATTAATGCAAGAATCTCAGCTACCTTTGCTATTTTATCAGGATTTTCTACATTTGGCAACATTTTCTTGTTTCCTGTCTGCATTCAAAATAGAAGTGATTTTTCGCCTATTCAAGATTTTGGTCAATTAAAAAAATTTCCAAGCATTTTATGATAAATTTGCCTAAAAATCGTATCAAATATGAAATAGACCAAGAAATCTAGATTTTTTTGTCCATAAACTGTATTAGTTCTAGGCACGAAAAATTTTTTTAATGTCGGAGCAGAGGGTTGAGGGTCATCGTATTACAATAATTCTTGACGATGAAATTGTAAAAAAACTTCGAAAAAAGCAGGCAAAAATGTTAATGAGAACAACAGGCTCTGTCACCTTAACCCGTGTGATAAAAGAGATTCTAAATGAGTATCTAGACGATAACCAAACCAAATAGAAGTCTATTCGGTAACTTGATATTTTACTGAGGATACTTTTTGAAGCCTATTTTCAATGTTGCTTATTATCTGCGGCAATTTTTCGTTGATGCCAGAAATCTCCTTTTCTAGTTTTTCAATCTTTGTTTCTGCGTCTAATCTATCACTATCGGTTTTTTTTAACAAATTCTCTTTTTGCGTTAGCTCACTTGTATTAAATAAACCTAGTTCTTTTTCATGTTCATTTTTCTTTTTGTTATTCTGTGTGATTTGTAAGATAAAACCATCGAGACTTTCAATAGTTTCATCTATACTTGATAATGATTTTTCAAAATCTTTTACTGATATAGAACCAGCCTCTATTCCTTTTCGTACAGATGACAGAATTTTTATTATATCATCTTTGTTTGCCATGGTCAAAACATCAAAAGGATTTGCAACTAATTTTTCCAATAATATTTTTTGAGGTTTTTCAAGTGAAGAAACATATTCGTATCTGCTAAGCGGTCTTGAGATTTTAGTAAACTGTAAATCAATAGAATTTTTGATTTTATTTTTTTCAGAGGAAAGTAAGTCAAGTTTCTTTTGTGCTTCTAAATATTTAGAGTATTCATTTCCAGACTTTAGATCAGAAATGGTTTTTTTCGCGACCTCTTTAGTTTTATTGAGTTGTTCAATCGAGTTTTGTAGCTCAGAGATTCTAGTATTTGATTCGTCTAGGAACTGTTTTGAATCGTTATAGCCTTGAATTTTTTCCCAAATTGTTGTAATGTCTTCGTTCAATTTTGAATGCTTATCGATTAGTGTTTGAAGCTCAGCTCGGTCAGAGTTTAAAACAGCCAAATGCTCTTTGAGCTTTGAGGCATATTTTTTTGCAAAAATATGAATTACACGGGATTGCCTCCCAAGAACGTCGCCTATTCTTTTGAGTAATTGTGCAACTAGCTCATTTAATGATTTCACATCATCAAAGGATTTGATATCAGGAAGTTTTTCTGCGGTCTCTTTTTTTATTATATCAATTACTTGTTTTTTTCCACGTACAACTATAATTTCAAGATGTTTATCTATATCATCTAAATTGAGAGTATCATGTTCTAGGTCTTTGATTATTTTTTGTATCTCATTGAGTTGTGTTTCAATTGTTTTTCTAAAGTCCTTTGCTTCTGTGATAATTGTTTCGGCATGCTTTTCTTGAATTTCTTCGATTACTGGTTTGATCTCAGATATGGAGATCTGCTTTTTCTCACTTGATGTCTGCTCTGACTCTAGAGTTTTCTTTTTTCCCCATCCAAATACCATAGTTAACTTGGTATTATTGGAGATTAAATGTTTTAAAATTTTAACTAGATTGAGTTGGGTTTGAAATATTTTTAAAACTAATCACAACTTGATAAAAAAGTATGAGAAAAAAAGATTCTAAACAAAAAAAGAGTCATTATAGTGACAAAGTAAAAAAATCAATTCTAATCAAGGCATCAAAAGAAAAAGTTTGGAAAAAAATCAGTAATATTGTTGGCTTGTCTGAATGGGTTTTAGATGTAAAAAAAACCATATATCGCTCAAAAATAAAACGAGGAATAGGAGCAATTCGAAATATTTCATTTCAGGATGGCAGCGAGGTTGAAGAGCATGTAGTTGCTTGGGAAAATAAGAAATATTTTTCATATATTGCTGTAAGTGGCCTACCATTACGAGTATATCATGCAACAATCTCACTAGTTCCACAAACTTCCAATTCAACACGTGTTACTTGGCAGTCATATCTTTATAGCAAAAAAATGACAAAAACAGAGTTTAGAGAATTTGTATCCGTTTTGGGAAGCTTTTACCTGCAATCGCTAAAAAATCTCAAAGAAATATTAGAAAAATAGCGTGTCTGTACGCTTTATACAAACAGGAAATTATTACAATTCCAGAGCCAACAGAAAACGGATTGGCACAAGTATCTAATGAAGGGGATTTTAAAAAATTACAACCACTTACGGTTCCAAAGATTATTGAGCAGCTAGAGCGAGCTCTAAATGATATTAAATATAATCAATCTGATAATCCTGACGAATTATACTTTAACAAACTAGAAAATGAGCCAATCGAATCAAAAAGTCGTCCACGTTCTCAGTTTATTGGAAAAGAGCTTATGCTGTTTGAGATGATTGGAATACTAAACGGTAAAATTTCAGAGCTTGAAAAAAAATATCAAAAGATCAAAGGCATAGAAGAAAGAGAAGAAGAGTTTGTTTCTTCAAAGGCAAATGAAATAACAGAACCAATTCAAGATATTTTTGAATATGGAAACCTTGTAAAATCAGGACAAATAGACCCAACTGAAGCATTAGATCAAGTGCTAGGTATTGCAAAAAAGCTTCAAAATGTTACAACAATAGTATTGGATACTAACCGTATAGCAAATGACAGACTACATCTTGCTAAAAAAAATCATAACGTAAATGAAATAATCTTAGAAATTGTAAATGCAGCAAATTCTTTTGAGCCAAAAGCGCATATTCGTGTTGGCTTGGATCATGATATTGAGATTCCTGTAGACAGGATACGACTGACCCAAGTAATTCAGACGATTCTAAATAATTCTATCAAATATACAGAATCAGGACACATTAAAGTAGAAAGCTTTGTTGCACATGACCAAAACCTTGTAATCATTAGAATCAACGATACAGGTATTGGCATACCAGCTGAAGTTCTACCTAGAATATTTGAAAAAGGAGTTACTGAAAATCGTATAGAGAAATCTACTGCTCCAAAATTGAGTTTGTATTTGTGCAGAGGAATAATAGAGGCACATGGAGGAAAGATGTCTGCAAAAAACAATTCGGACAAAGGATGCACATTTACAATTACATTGCCTATTAAGAAAAAATTAGAGCATCTACGTTAAATATAGTAAGCGAGTAGATACTGTGTGAGTGACACACGTTTTACGTTGCTTGGAATTGGTTTGATTTTTGCAGGTTTTATTGTTCTTGGAATTTTTGGCCCAAGGTATTTTGAGGCAACTATTCAGGCTGAAGAGTTTGACAATTGTTATGAATACTTTGAGGATAGACCTCCAGTTCCAGTCGAATGTGATGTAAAACTTCAGGATAAGGCAATGTTTTCAGCATTGGTAATTGGTTTAATCGGCATAGGAATTGTGTCATTGGTAAAGGGTGTCAGAGGTAAATGGGATCAGGATGTAAAACCTGAAGATATGGTAGGCCCTGGTGGCCCTAGTTATTCTAGCTCAGATGACTCAAAATCCTCAAGATAGTACTGATTTTACCTTAATTTGGTATCTTCAGGGAGATACTCTGTTTCTTTCATGGTTATTCTAGTATAGCATTAGAGATAACCCCTAGTAAGCTAGATTCATGATTTTTCAGCTTTATTTTTCTCTGCTGGATTGGCTATTCAGATAATTTTAGTTAAAATTCTAGGCAAATTCCGGTTTCCCAGATTCATGAAGTTATTTACTAGTAATTGTCATTTTAGCTAATTGATTTACGAGATCTGTTGAGGTAATTATTCCAATTACTTTTTTGTCTTCTACTACTGCAAGCTTTCGGATTTTTTTAGAACACATTTTATCTGCTGCAACCAAAATCGATTCATTTGAGTTTATAGTTTGCAAAGGATATGACGCAACTTTGTGTACTGGTGTTTCTAGAGGATGTTTTTGTGTAGCAATTTTTGTAGCAAAATCTCTATCCGTAATTATACCTGCTGGCGAGTTATCTTTTTTCACTAGTATTGCACCGACCTCTCCTTTTTCCATCAATTTTGCAATTTGATAAATAGTAGTCATTGGGTCTGCAGAGATTAATGATTTACTCATAATATCTCTCACCAAGATTTCTGATAGTGATTTATCTAAATGCTTCTTATCCATATAGCCCATATAGTAAATACACCACATGAATATTAGCTTTCATTGTACCAAAACTGTGTTTAATACAAAAACTATGTTGAAAGTCAAAAACAGTAGATTTTCATTAAATATTTCAGGACAAGAATGAAATCCATTAGAAAGCTTGTTTTACACCTCAAAAAAATGGATGTATTTTTTACTTCCTTCAAGTATTGCAGCTGAAGGCTTACACATAGTTGTACCACTTTACATTTTATTTTTGAATGGAACGATTGTTGAGGTTGGTATATCAACTGCAATAATTTATGGTTTCTCAGCTATTGGTTCTATTTTTTGGGGTAAAATAATAGACAAATTTCATGTAAAAAGGATCATTTTAGTAATTAGTTTTTTAGCAATTTCTTTGAGTAATATTTTATTATTTTTTACATCAGAAATCATATCAGTATTTTTGATATCAACTCTAATTGGATTTTTCGTTATCGCAAAAAATCCAGTTACTCAGCTACTTGTGATGGAAACTGTTCCAAATAATCAGTGGAGCAATTTATTTGCACTAACATCAATAATGTCTGTTTCAGGAAGCTTGGTAGCTTTTGTTGTTGGAAGCTTTTGGGAGTCATTTTTTGATTTAAGACCTTACTTTCTATTTTGTGCTACTTTCAGTATTCTTTCTACGATCCTAAGCATAACTGTAAAAAAATCTAGCTTCCTTGAGCGAACAACTATTACACACTCGATACACGGATTAAGATATCTTTTTAGTTCTTTTAGATTTAATTTTCATTTATTTTTCCCCAAGGTTCCTAAATCACGTGATTTCAAACAGCTAGCTATTCTATTAAAAGGAAAGGCAAAAAACGAACTTGGTCTTTTGTTGTTAACTAACTTTTTTTTCTATTTCGGTAGCAATGCATTTTTTACCGCCTTTATTCCATTTTTAAAAACCAATCAATTTTCTAATTCTTCAGTATTCCAAGTATATCTTTTTCAAACTATAACATTACTTGCAGTTTTCTATGTAGTTCCTCGAATCACAGCAAAAATTGGCGAAGAAAAATCAGCTAAACTTGCGTATATCCCAAGAGTTTCTGGAATTTTAGTTGCCGCTTTGTTAATACCAATTACTATAGGAATGCAATCATTTGTTATTGCCACAATTGCAGGATGTTTAATGATTGTTGCATTCTCAATTTTTAACACTTCAAACTCCATTATCCTATTCAAAACCATCCCTAGGGGATTTGAAGGCACATATCTTGGAACAAATAGCTTTATGATTGGAATAGGAATTTTTGCAGGAGCTTTGACGGCTTCATATGTCACTAGCGCATTTGGTTACAATGTACTTTTTTTTACAGCTATTAGCATGTTATGTATCTCATTTTTCTTATTTCAATCGTTTTTTAAAAATAAACTATCCCATAGAGAAATTTAAAATTATTTATTGTTAAGAAGTAAAAATCTTGAGTATAATTTTTGAAAAAACTAGGATACTTTCACAAATGAATGAGTTTTTCTCCCTTTTGTCATAACTTGAAATAAACCATATTGCGATAGTTTGGGTGAGATTTTTTCTAAATTAAATTCTGAAAAAGATAGAATCCCTTCCGGTTTAAGTATTCGATGTAATTCTTTTAAAATTTGATCGGGGTTTTTCAAATCGTTGAAAACATAGTGAAGTAAGACCATATCTATACTATTTGATGCTAAACCAGTTTCACAGTCAGAAATAATAGTTTGAATGTTTGATAGTTTTCTTTTCTTAATAGTTTGTCTAACATCTTCAATTGCATATGGATGTAAATCTAGTGCAAAAACCATTCCAGTTTCTTCTAGTAATTCGGCTGCAGCAATAGAATAGCTCCCAGGGCCACATCCATAGTCAAGTATCTGGTAGCCATGCCTGATTGGGAGTTCATTAAAAATTCCCCTTGGTGGATAAAATAAATCACGAATTATTAAAATGAAACACATTGCTATATAATTTAGAACATTCATTGGTTTGGATTTAGAAATATTCTTAACACTTTCATTTCTATGTGCCTGTGTAGTGGTAAACATTCCCATGGTATTCCGACCAACATTTTATTCTTAAAAGTATACAAAATATTTGATGCTGTTCATTTTGATGAACAGATGTGGGTTTGATTATGTGTTATTCTTTAATTTAGAAATTAAAGCAGCTATAAAATAACTGATAATTATTTTCTGAATTTTTGTTAAATATCATGTATAATATTAAACTCGAATTATTCCTTCTTTAATCAAATACTGAATTCCTTGGATGAATGAGTTATCGTCTATTTGACCACTAGCCCACCAGCCAGCATTGCTCTTAATCCACGAGGGGATTTCGTTTATTCCCGAGCCTGAGCCTTGAGTGGTGGATGGAATATTCATGATTTTATTTTTTATCATGAATTGAATTCCTTGTACAAATGAATTATCGTCGATTTGATCATTTGCCCACCACCCAGCATTGTTTTTTATCCACTCTGGAATCTCAGATTTTTCTGTGGTTTGAACAGGTTTTGGAGTTTCTGAATTTTCTATTTCAAATTCAAATTCTTTGATCATAAATCTCTCAAAGTCATTTTGCCCTGTACCTATCAATACGATTTTCATCAAATACGTACCTTGTGATTGGACATTAATTTTTTTTGTATCACTCCACTTGGTAAACTAATTCCCAAAAGACTTGGATTACTACCGGTGTTTACGGTTTCTTTCCCAAGAGGATCCTTTACACTAAATCCATAACGTATATCAGAAGCTAAATTTTCTTTGGAATCAAAAAATGAAAAGGAGAAAAGAAGTTCTTTGCTTAAATTCCTAGAGTCATAAGATACTATTGCCTTGTAACCATTTTCAAATAAAATTTCTTTGTTTATTATCGATGATTGAAGATCTGGAGTAATTACTACTTTCATTTCAGAATTGGCACCTTTTAGTTGCTTTAACTCATTATTATCAATTGTAAAATGAAGAATATTGACATTTTTACTTGAATATTGATCATAGTGTAAATCTATTGGAAGAATTGAAAAACCGTTAACTGTTCCTGAAAAACTATTCACATTTTGAAAAGGCGGAAAATTCTTTGGAATTTCAAAATAATTTTTTACAGAATCTATATGCTCAACGTGTTTCCAATCAAATGGCATTTGAAAAATTATAGAGTTTGAGGATTCATCATATTGTAAATTAGTAATTGATTCTTGAAAATTTTTCACTAAAATGGAATATTGGGTATTTGAAGATGTCATCAAAAATTGTTGCTCGTGTGGTATTGTTATAGAGGTTTCAAAAGTTATGTCTTCAGAGGTTTGGGTTTTTGGATTCGTTGCACCTATGATGTCAGTTTTTACTGTATATTGCCCACTTTTGAAAAATACAGGCCCAATAATTATCGGCTTGCTAGATGCTGATGAAGTAATGGCATTTGGCACTACTGGATCTGTTTCTCCTTGATATTTTGTACATTTCCAAAGCTCTTCTTGGTCACAGTCTGATTTTGGTTGAATTTTTATGTCAAGCTCGCCATCTTTATCAAAAAACATTTGATTTGCTACAAGTTGATTTTCATAGAATATCTGAACACGATACGTAACACTTTGAATATTTACATTAGTTGAAATATCAAAAAATCTAATGTTCAAATTTACATCAGAGTTTTTGCTTGGCATGAAATCTGGTGGGACTAATGATGTGCTTACTGTCACTTCCCCCCCGCCAAAACTAACGGTGGGAGCTTGCTGGCCTGCATGGTGTTGAGCAAAAGATATTGGAAAAGTTATGGCAAATACTAGCATTATTGAAAATAGGTATATTCTTGATGACATATTTTATGACTTGATTATTTCAAATTCTTCGTAATTTCAACTTTTCAAATAAAGGCATCAACGAATTTTCAGGTTTAATATAATAATAAAAAATATTTAGTCTTCTTGTTCCTCAAAATGAACAGTATGAATACAGGGGATAAAATAAAATGCATCCACTGTGGATCATTGAATACATACATTTTCTTAGGCAACCCTGATCCGAACAAGTTTGGATATAGATGTCGTCAATGTACAACTAGTTGGAGTAAAGTATAGAGAAGCGCCAGGTAAGGGATTCGAACCCCTGAGTGCGAATGCACAGCCGCTATCCTGTATAAGATTTCGAGGCGGCCGCCGTACCACTTGGCTAACCTGGCACCATTCCTAAGAGATTGTCACCTAAATATAGTGAATTCAGATGTTTTTCTTCGTATATCAAATATTTTTAAGAAGGGTTTCTAGTCATTGAAATTGTAAATGTTGTGTCCGCCTAAGAGTTCCATCAGTTTTTGTTGAGCTTCTTGGGCTTGAAAATTTTTGTATGAAGCAAACATACTATGGTTTCTATCAAATCCATGATAATTGACTGGATCGTGGTCGTCTGTGGGTTGTTTTCCTATCGGTTGACTTTTTGTCCAGGGTGAGTTGTGGATCCAAATATTACCTTCTTCGTCTACGCCTGTATTCTTACCTGTCATTGTGATTTTTACAGGATACCCTTTACTGTCAAGAACTGTGATTATTTCTGGGGTATTCAATGATTCTCCTACCACTTCAATTCCATCATTAAAGTAAACAGTTCTACTGTTTCTATTCTGATCCCAAACAACAACACCTATTTTTGATTTTTCCATTGGTTCTCTAAAAGCGAAATTAAAAGTAACTGACATTACTTTATCATCTGCTTCTCCTACTGCGTTAACATCCATGAGCATGTTACCTGGATCTTTGATAGTAACAGACTGGACACCTTTGAAATTTTGCTCCCATATTATTGAATTTGTAGTTTGACCATCAGATTGTTTTTGACCAAAACCAAAGACTAGTTCAACATGTTCTAGGGTTGAAATACCATTATGATTATATATTTTCAAAACTGCGGTATTTGATTCTCCAACTTGAATAGTTTGAAGTGGCATGTGGGTTTTGAAATCTTCAACATCAGTTGTAAAGTCATTAAATGTAAAACCATTGTCTATGTAGCGGTTGCCAAAGCTGTCAGTTCCAAAAAATGGGGCATTATCGTTTGCACTTTGTTTTGTTTTTGGTATGAAAACTTGTATGTCGTCTATATTCTCTGATGGAGTAGAGATGGGTTCGTTATTTTCATTCTCTGATGGAGTAAAGATGGGTTCGTTATTTTCATTCTCTGATGGAGTAAAGATGGGTTCGTTATTTTCATTCTCTGATGGAGTAGAGATGGGTTCGTTATTTTCATTCTCGTCTTTTTTCTTTTTATCATCATCGTCTTTTTCTTTTTTCTTGTCGTCATCTTTTTTCTTCTTGTCATTGTCTTTTTTCTTTTTATCATCATCGTCTTTTTCTTTTTTCTTGTCGTCATCTTTTTTCTTCTTGTCATTGTCTTTTTTCTTTTTATCATCATCATCTTTTTTCTTATCATTCCCTTTTTCAGCAAAAACTTCTTGAGGTCCAATAGAAATTATCATAAGAAGTATAGAAATTACCAATATTGTGAAACTGACATTTCTGTTCAACAGCCACTATATGCTATAATTATTAATAATGAAGACGGAAATTTTTGATGGTTATTATTGCCAGAATGGCAATTAGAAATCGAGCTTTTCTAGTTTTATTAATTTAAGAAAATTTAGATTCCTAAAAAAAATTATTTGATTAATCTTCTTTCCTGGAAGATATCAGAGCCATACCAGCAATATCTAAAGAAATCCAAACACCATTCATGAAACATTGGATCTGTACTGTAATACATTTCTGTAATATTTGATTCTCCATCATGTTTAGGAAAAGATACGCAGGCTTCTTTTTCATTTAAAACAACAACTGTCTTAACATTTTTTTTCATTTTTCTTTCAACTTGTTTTGAGTCAATTAATTTGTCAAATCCAAGATCCTCTAAAATTTTTTTTCTCTCTTTCGGAACTATGGTTGTTTCTGAAAAAATTGATTGCACTTTAACACCCTTTTTTGCTTTCTTTACAAGTGGTTCGATTAAATCAAGTGGTTCTTCTACTAGAATTCCGTAAATATATTCTTGAGAATGGTTAAAGACTTCCTTCCATTTTTCTAAAACCTTTGTGACGCCTTTGATATATTCTCCATTGGAAAGCTGACCTATTCGAAAAACAAATTTTGGCGGAACATCGTCAAACTCATGGACTTGAAAGTATTTTCTATTCTTTGACAGGAAAACTATTGTTGGAACCTGAGTACACATTGTTTTGCCGTATGTTGTAAGTCGATAATTTCCCTCGTTGGTTTTTGTAATAAATCCAGTATCTTCTAGCCGCATAAAATTACGGTGAACCTCTTGTGTGGTTGCTGCTAATTTTTTTGCCATGTCAGAAACCTTCGATGATTTTTCTAGTAAATTAAATAAAATTTGTAATCTTTGATGACTAGAAAGTTCCAAGAAATTTTCTGATGCGTTTTCAAAGATATCTTCCAATGCATGAGGAATTAATTTATCAAGTAAATATTATTATCTAATAATACTAGACTAATTTCATATTTTCTTGATTAATCAACATTCAGGAAAAATTTTTAAAAATTAAGACTCTGCCCAGTTAATTCCACAGTGATCGCATGAAGCCCTGATTCCTTGGTATCTCGGTTCCCAAAATGCTTGAGTTTCCCTACCACATAAAATACAAATGGTTTGCTCAAAATTATCGAAAAGAGCATCATAGTTTATTTCCTCCTCAACTAAGGATTTTTCATCCAAGATGGTAGGTTTCTCCATTTTATCTTCACACTAGACTATTTTCTGAAAACCGAGTATACTGGATATTGTTGAGATAATCCAAGAGAGTAGTCGTCAGTAATCTTGAAGTCATAATCATCAAAGTCCTTTACAATTTGGTACATATCGTTTCCAATTACCATTTCGTCTGGTTTTGCTAAACGGTTAATTTTACTACATACGTTTACAGTAGAACCAAAAATGTCATCACATGATGATGATACTGAGTTTGCCAACATTACTCCTCCAAAGTCCATACTTATTCGATATCTAACTGATGGTAATCCGTGTTCCTTCATTTTCAAGTTGATAATATCTGAACAGTCTATCATTGAGAACCCACATTTTAAGGGACAAACAAAGTTTCTAGCTTCATAATCTGACGTCTTTGGAAAATAATACAATAAGCTATCCCCAATACTTTTTACAACTAAGCCGCCATGGTCTTTAGCAATCATAGCCATTCCGTTCAAAAATATGCTGTAGTATTTTGTCATTTTTTCTTTAGAAAGATAAGCTGATGCCTTAGTGGAACCTACCATATCCACAATCCCTACACAGTAGTTACCATGAGTTCCAGAAAATGAAACTACTTCCTCGAGGCGATTCTCTAACCTTTCAGATAAGGTATAGGGAATTTTCCGTAAAAGGGTAAGTTCTTGCGGTGAGAGTATCGGAGTCATAATGTAATGTTAGGCATACTAGATGATATGCCCGATTAAGCTAATCTTATGAAAGATAAGCTAATTTTTTGGCAAAATTGGAGAGATTTTTTTAATACAAAGACAAAAAACCTTCATACAAACAGTATGGCTATTGGGCTTAGACCTCAAAGCACTAGTAATAAGAGAAAAAACAAACCTAGAAGCGTTTGCATCAAAGGTAATTGCCATTGATGCCTATAATGCAATTTATCAGTTTTTGGCAATAATTAGGGGTCCTGATGGGTTACATCTTTCTGATGATCAGGGAAGAGTAACTAGTCATCTAAGCGGCCTATTTTACCGCAACATCAAGTTTCTTTCAATTGGGATTAAACCAATCTATGTTTTTGATGGAAAGCCCCCATCACTAAAATCAGCTGAAATTGAACATAGAAAGCAAATAAAACGAGATGCTACAGTAAAGTACGAAAAGGCACTAAAGGCTGGAGATCTACAGGAAGCAAGAAAATATGCCCAGCAAACAACCTCGATGAGGGATTCCATGGTTCAGGACTCGAAGAAAATTCTAGAGCTTTTTGGTGTGCCAGTAATTCAAGCTCCTTCAGAAGGAGAGGCTACCGCAGCTCATCTTACAAAAACTGAACAAGCATATGCATCTGCAAGTCAAGATTTTGATTCCATACTATTTGGTGCTAAAAGGCTAGTGAGGAATTTTACAAATAGTGGAAGGCGTAAACTTCCAAACAGAAATTCTTTCATTGAAATAGTACCAGAAATAATTGATACAAAGAAAACCTTGTCTGAGCTCAAATTAAACCCCGAACAAATGGTTGATTTAGGAATTCTTATTGGGACTGATTTTAATCCTGATGGATTTGATAGAATTGGGCCAAAAACTGCCCTAAAGATGATTCAACAGTATTCTAGATTAGAAGACATTCCTCAGATTCAAGACCAGTTAGAAAAAATTGATTACAACCAAATTAGAAAAATATTCTTAGAACCTGAAGTTGCAAATGTTCCTGAAATAATTTTCCAACCGATAGATTATGATGGGATTAGACATTATTTAGTAGTAGAAAGGGGTTTTTCGCTAGAGAGAGTAGAAATCTCCCTTAACAGATTAAAAAAATCCCTAGAAAAAAAGAGCCATACTCTTGAACAGTGGATGGGTGACTAGAAATTATTTCATTCGATTATGGAATTTTAAAATACGAAGAAACCCACTCCGTCAAAAACAAATTTCATACTAACTAAAATAATTGCTATTAAAACCAATTTTCTAAACAAATTCTGATTAATTTTGCCAATAATTTTCTTGCCTATGTAAGATCCAGCAACAGCCAATCCGATTAAAATTGGAATATAATAATAGAATTGTTCTGGAAGAAAACCTTGAGAAATGTAAACTGGAATTCTAGTAGTATCAGTTACCAAAGCAATAGATGCGGAAGTAGCAATATAGGTAAATTTCTCCAAATTAAAACCAGTAAGAAAAGATGCTCTAAGTGCGCCACCTGTTCCAATCATACCTGCCAAAAATCCGGAAAGTGATCCTCCTGCAACAAGGGTTTTTTGGTTTGCCGGAATTACAGCTTTTGAATTTTTTAAACTAATAACAGAAAATGAAATAAGAAAAATTCCAAGAATTAATTTTAGAATATCTTGTGGAAGAATATCTATAAGATGTGCCCCTAGTAAAGCAAGTAAAACACTAGGAATACCAAATGTTGCAAGAATTTTCCAGTTTAAACCATGTTTGAAAAAGGTGATTCTACTAATGTTTCCTGATATGTGAAAGATTGCGACAAGAATTATTGCAGTTTTAAAATCTACAAAGAATAAGGCAATAGGAAGAAAAATTGTTGATGAACCAAAACCTGCTATTGTTCCTACAATCTCAGCAATAAAGGCTGAAAGAAAAAACAGAATATCCTGCTCCATATTTGTTAAGATTAGATTAATGTTTTGAGTATTTAGACTCGATCAATATAGTTTCATAATAAATTTGGGTTCTAGTATTTTAAAGTTCCAAAATCTTTGAGTCGGCTTTCAATACATAAGAGAAATATTTGGTAGAAATTCAAGATTTAATGTTATGAGATTAACTCTTTTATCTGGACATAGGAGCAGAAAAATATTTTTTTCTGGAATTGTTTTTGCAACATTTTTCGTACTTACCCAAAATGTTAATGCTGAAGAAATTTCAGAAGCCACAACTACTCTCTTAAACTATGATGTCCAAATGGGCGAGATAGCAATAATGTGGTTGGGAAACCATCAGAAGGGTTCCTTAGAAGGTCACGCATCAGCAGGTTTTTTCATAAAAACAAGCAATCATGTTATTGGGATAGATCCATCAAACTTGCTCTTAGATGATATTGATTCGTTGGACAGGTTAGATGCAATTTTCATAACTCATGATCATGGAGATCATTTTGATCCTCAAACAACTATAGCAATGCAAACCAAAACCGACTCCTTTGTCATTGTAGATCCAACTTCAATGTCAATGTTAAGTGGGAAAATTCCCGAAGATAAGCTCATTCAAATAGAATCAAATCAACAAATGACTATTTCTGAAATAACAGTTGATGCATTTGCAGCTGAGCATCCAACCAAAACTCCATTGGTGTATGTAATAGAGTTTGATGGATTTAGAATATTTCATGGTTCTGATTCTGGGTTTGTTGAGGATTTAAAAAATATAGAACCAAGAGTTCATGTAGCACTTGTTCCAGCAGGAGATCCTTCTCCCACTGCATCACCACAAGTTGCATTTGAAATGACAAAAGCAACAAACCCATATGTTGTAATTCCTATGCATGGTAATCCTCAACAGATAGAAGAATTTTCTAACCTTGTAAGAAGTTCTGAACTAGAAACAACTGTTACAATCCCTTCACAATTAGAGATAATAATTCCATCCCAAGTTGTACCAGAGTTTGGTTTTACTTCTATTATTGTATTGAGTTTTGGTATTGGAATGGCAATTTACTTTTTAAGGAATAAAAATTTCATTACTATTTGAACTGGTTCAAGGAAAAAAACTAACCATAGTTTTAATCGTAATTTTAGCTATTGGAGCAACTGGTATTTTTCTTGTTGAATGGGTTGATGAGAATGTTACTAATCCTCGTGTCTGGAAAGATTGGACGTGTGAGGAAATGAAACAATTTGCATTAAAGTTTGAGGATGAAAAGTTTACTGATTTTCAACGTGCTAAGTTTCATGAGGATTTGAGTTTATGTATGAGTAGATAGTTTTTGTCATCAAAATTAAATCTAAATTTATGTGCAGAATTTTCTTAATTATTAACGAAATTGAAGAAATAAAGACCTGAATAGACAATAGATTATGGAATATGAACCAAAGCAGAAAATTACTAGGAAAAGTATCGTGGCAAACGGTTTGTTTTCCGACTACCAGCCTAATAATTATGGCCGCAATCAATTTTGACGGTTTTTGGCATGTTAGCATAGGAAGAGATTCTTTGTTTATCCCACCACATTTGATTTTGTATTCCAGTTTGGCTTTGCTTTTTTTGTTTTTGTATAAAACTAAAGGCTCTGTTCCAAAAATCACCTGGCTGTTGGCAGCATTAGTTGTCATTGCTGCACCTTTTGATGAATGGTGGCATACGAATTTTGGTGTTGAGCAGCTAAACAACATTTTGATAGTATGGAGTCCACCTCACCTGATTGTAGAATTATCATTAATTGGTTTATTTGTAATTGTGTTACAGAAACTAGTTTCCCTAAATGCAAAATTTTCCTTAACGCTGCAATGGGCTGCCATTTCTTCTCTAGTGTTATTCACTTTAATCCCACTTGATTTGTTGAGTCCGTATCAAGTATTAGGTGATTTTGGGGGACTGATCAACCTATTTGTGTTTGGATTTTTGGTGTATACGTATTTTGAACTACGGCGCACATACCTGTTTCCTTTAGCTGTGGTAATGTTTGCACTTTCGATACCATTATACTTACAGGAAGGACCGGAAACAGTTTTTGAAAAAATTCATGTACACCTTCCATTAATTAGTCTGGGCGTCATTTCTTTAACTCCAGCTGCAATAGTTGACATCTTTTTTGCTAGAAAGTCAAATCTTTGGAAAACTATCATGTTTTTGTTGGCATATGTAACGATTTTTCTTGGCGGTCACATTTTTCTCATAAATGAATATCAACAATTCTGGTATGTACTTCCGATTTATGGAGCTATTTCTTATCCCAGTGCCTTGTTCGCATACAAAATTTTCCAAAGACATTTCATTCTTTCTTCTAAAAAACTCGAAAAGATGACATGACTGATTAGTTTGAAATGATGAATCCTTGATTAATAGAAAATAATTCCTCAAACTTGCTAAATTAGTAGTTTTTCTAATAACTACATTAACTAATTTTTTATGCCTGATTGGAATTTTTCTCAGGACATGTTGGTACGCAAGTCCCTTCGAGCTCATGTGATTTTTTTCTGTAAAAAAGTTTCGAAGAACTTTTCGTAATCTTATTATGATTATAGTTATTGTTCAAAAAGTCAACATGTTGTTTAAGTTATTTCTATGAAAATTATTTTTGTAATCCTCGTAATTTTATCAATTCCTGATGCAACTGATCTAAAGTTTTGGTCAAGACATCCAGTAAAAAAGACAGTTCACTATCCGAATACGAAGACAGAAGATTATGCATTCTTTCATGGAAGGGAATAAAGATCGCTTCAATTTTCTTTTCTAATTTCTTGTTTCTTGTAGGTTCTACAATTGTTCGACGTCTATCTTTTGGATCATTTACTCTTCTTACATATCCAGCTTTTTCTAATCTGTCAATAATTCCTGTTACGGCACCTGTAGTCAAACCTGTCAGCGCACAAAGCCTGCCAGCTGGCATGGCTCCGAAACGGCGGATAAGATCCCAGCATTTGTGGTCAGTAATGTGAAGACCAAGCGTATCTGCTATGGCCTGATGGAACATGACTGTTTCAGTTGACATTTCCCTACGCTTATCTATAATAGCTTGAATGATTTCTTCTCTTTTCATGACTTTGATAGAAACCCATAAATATTTTAGTTTATAATTATCTTAGCTACTAAGATAATGAGCAAACGATTGAATCTCCAAATGAAAAACTTGAAACGCGTATTATCAATAGGGCTGGCAGCTGCGACACTTGCTGTGGCCTTGATTTATGTGCTAGGTGCTCAGGCATTGCTACAATCACCATATGCAGAACCAAGCCATGATCTGTTTATGTCAATGTATATGCCACTTGTACAAGGAATAGCAGGACACGCATCGCAATCACAGCAGATGCACGGTGATCCATCACCAGAATCCATGACGCAATCTGTTCCGCAAACTAAGAATCAATTTGGGATAATAGGAAATAACGTACTGGGCAGCCCGGCAGGACTTGCGGCAGGAGGACTTGCGGCAGTAGTCGTTATGGGAGCCATTACATTTGCAGTAGCGGCATTTGTTGTGTCTTGGAAGTTGAAGTCGTTTGTAGTTGCAGGGTTGTTGGTAGCAAGTGGCGTTGTTCTTATGATACTGCCACTAGCGAACATGAATTATGAGTTTCCCAGTCCCATAATTGGAGTTGTAGCTGGACTGGTGATTCTAGGATTTGGAGTACAAAAGTGTATTAGAACGGCAAGGTCTGTGATGGCAGCTCCCAAATGATTATTTCATGGATGTTACATCGCAGGTTTATTGCTAAGAGTTTATCCTAACCCACAGAGAAGTATATCACTTGGGTTTAAAATGCTAGTTAATCTAGCTAGGATTACACATGATAAATTTTCAAAAAATAAGAGTAGGAGTTTGAAAGTACTCCAATAGCTTCCTGCGTTACGGGCCCGACAATAACTATCGACGGATTCCTTCGAGCTCAGAAATTTCAAATTTTATGATAATATCATAATTTTACATTATTAAAAAATACCAATTGTAAATCCTACTGCCATAACAGCTAACACAATGCCTGTAATCTTTGGAAGGTATTTGCTGTAATGAATGAACTTGTGCTGAAATTTGCTGAAAATCTTCATGGACAGCATGGTAATTCCTATCAATGCTACTGCAACTGAACCTGCATAGGCAACCATTAACATTAACGGATCAATTCCTCCAACGGCAAGTGCAAGAATTACAAACTCTTCCTCGTGAGCAAACCCTAGTACAAAAGCAAAAACTACTATCCCCTTTAAACTGGGGACTTTTCTAAGTTGGTGAAGATGTACGTGTGAGTGATTACCTATCTCCTTATGCCAATGCGTGTGGTCGTGTTCCATCTTTCCAATATTGTCATGTAGGTGCCCATGCTGGGTTTCAACCAAATCTTCTCCTTTCTCTCTCCAAAACAGGTAGGCAAGTATTCCCAAGCCAATAGCTGAACCATACTGTAAATAAAGATCTGGAATTTCTATGAAAGTTACAGCAACAAGGTATGCTATGACAACCACTATTGAAGATACAAAGTGAGCACCGGCAATTATCCCTGAACTAATAAAACTGCTAAGCAAAGGTTTTCTGCTATGTATAGAGTATACCATGGCAACTATCCAACCATGAGAAGGACTAACTCCATGCATCAATCCAAATGCAATTACGCCTAGTAATATTGGCTCAAACATAGGATGATAAAGGAAAAACCAAAATCTAAATCATTATATCAATTATTTCTACGTTTAATATCACTAAAAAGTTTAATTAGAATAATTTAATTCGAACCTAAAAAGTCATACTTTGAATCATTTAGTAGGTTTTTCCATATTAAAACAATGGATGGATTAGCAATTAGAGATTAGAATCCTAAATTCTTGGGTTTATGCTTGCATGTGCATTCTTTTACGACAGCGCCTTTCCTTGATGCTGACCATTGCAACAATGGAATTATGATGTGATATAGTTTCGTACCATCATCAGTTAGATGGTATTCTGTCCTTGGAAGTTTTTCGTTAAAGCTTTTTCTTAAGACAAGATTACACGAGTCTAATTCAATCAGCGTATTGTTAAGAGATTTTGCAGTAATTCCTCTCAATTCCCTTCGCAATTCATTGAATCGAATACGTTTGTGATTGCCAATCTCATTAATAACTAACAATGCCCATTTTTTACTTATTATATCAATGACACCTTGCAATGGGCAGAACAACGCCATATTTCCCTTTTGCATACTAGTATCGTATGATATACTTCATGATTTAAGTAGTTTCTTTTGTATACCATATACATGACACAAAACCATACATTTGAGATATTCTCTGCAGACTGCCCGTTATGTAAGAGAGTAGAGATCATAAAGAATCCAGAATGTTCACAGGTAATCTATGATGTAAACAGGACTGATGAAGAAATTAAATCAAAGATGGAAAAATACAGAATAAAATCAGTTCCAACAATTGTTGTTGATGGCAAGTACAAGGTAGAAGGAGTTCCAGATTTTTCCATGCGATGCAGTGATGATTTGTTTAAAAGACTAGAAAAAGACTATCGACTAGATTAGAAAACATTACGAGATGATGAATTAATTGCACAAACAGGCATTAAAATTGGTTTTCTCTGATTCTAAACACATTATTTTATCTGTTGCAATCTTTGTTGGAATGTTTATTCCTCTTATGATATTTTTATCATATCTTTTCTATGAACCATTTTTGGTTTTTCATGTTTCGGGTTCTGATATTTTTGGCTTTTCATTAGTAGTTATTATTTCAGCTTTAACAGGATTAGTTCTTAGTATGGCAGTCTATAGAGTTCGTATTTTAAGAAATCGTACTAAGAATATGAGATTAAGTGTAATTGGATCAATTATGGGGGCTGGGGCGGGGGCTTGTGGTTGCATTTCAATGAATATTGCAATTGTGCCCTTTTTACTCCCGATTGCGGGGGTCATTACATTTCTTGACGCATATGCAATTCCTCTTCGCCTCATTTCGATTACAATTTTAGGGTTTACTTACTTCATAACAGTGAAAGGTATTACTTCTGAATATAAAATTGACACAAAAACATAACGAAAAAGTCACATGTTGAATCATTTAGCATGTTTGTCTATACTAGAACAATGGTTTGAATAGACCTTTACTTGGTTCTCTGCTTTTCAGCTTCACAGATAACACATTTTAGTCCACGCGTATTACGTTTGCAGATTCTACATTGTATCGAGATTGCTTCGTATTTTTGAGTCCGATTGTATTTTATAATAACACCTAGCCCAACTAGAGATAACATTCCTAGTAAGAAGAAATTCATTGGTTTTGAAGAATCGATACTATTATACTCAAAATTACAATCAACCATGCATTCTGATTTATCTTCCTGATTGATAGATTTCCAACCAAATACTGTACTTGGTGCAAAAATCACTGCGACCAAAACAAAAGCCACAATGATTTTCATACTATAGGAAAATAACAATATTCTTTAATTCCATGTCTGTGCAAAATGAACAAAAAATATTATTTCTAGTGAGATTAATTTTGCTAATTTTTTCCAATTGATTTTTTTAGCTCATCAAATGCTAATTGAACCTCGCTTACCGCTGCACCATCCTCAAGTGTGCTAATATCTCCAATTTTGTCATTTTTTGCAATCGATTTTAAGAGTCGTCTCATAATTTTTCCACTTCGAGTCTTGGGCAGCTTTGAGACAAAGTAAAGATCCTCTGGAGTTGCGATTGGCCCTAAGCCATTCCGAACTACCTCCGTGATTTCCTTTTTGAGAGTTTCCTTGTCTTTATTGACACCTTGTTTTAGTACAACAAATGCGATAATTACCTCGCCTTTGATGTCATGTGGAATACCACATACAGCGGCCTCTGCCACATCATTATGAGATATTATGCTACTCTCAAGCTCAGCTGTCCCTATTCTATGTCCTGCAACCTTTAGGACGTCATCCGCTCTTCCAAGAATCCAAAAGTAGCCATCTTGGTCTTTTATTGAATAGTCTCCAGAATAGTACATATTTTTGAATTTTGACCAATAAACTGATGCATATTTTTCGTCGTTTCCCCATAAAGTCAAAAGCATGCCTGGCCAAGGCTTTCTGATTACAAGATAACCTTTAGTGTTTGCATCTACCTCTTTTCCATTTTCGTCAACTACTGCTAAATCGGTACCAGGGATTGGCAAAGTTGCAGACCCAGGTTTTAATGGGATTGTTTCTAGGCCAGGTAATGGTGAGAGAATCATTCCGCCAGTTTCTGTTTGCCACCAAGTATCAACGATTGGGCATTTTTCTTTACCAATTGTTTTAAAATACCATTTCCAAACTTCGGGATTGATTGGTTCGCCAACGGTTCCAAGTAGTCGTAACGATGAAAGATCAAATGAGTTTGGAATAGCGTCACCATACCGCATAAACATTCTCAGTGCAGTAGGAGTTGTGTAAAATATTGTAACCTTGTATTTTTGTATTATACTCCACATTCTTGAAGTATCAGGAAAATCTGGTGCACCCTCGTACATGACCTCTGTTGCCCCATGTAATAATGGAGCATAAACTACATAGCTATGTCCTGTAACCCATCCAATATCTGCAGTACAAAAGAAAATATCGGAATTCTTAATGTCGAAAGCCCACTTGAATGTAGAGTACAAGTGAGTCAAGTAACCCCCTGTTCCATGTAGAACTCCTTTTGGTTTCCCAGTAGTTCCAGAGGTATAAAGAATGTAAAGCGGGTGAGTGCTATCAAGTCTTTCAGGTTCACATTGAGTTGATGAGTTTTCCATTAACTCGTCCCAAAGTTTGTCTTTTTGGTTTCTTGTAATTTCGATTTTTGCTCTTTTAATAACAATCACATTTTGTACAAAATCTAGTCCTTTGATTGCCTCATCAACTACCTCCTTAAGTTTTACTATCATACCTCGTCGGTAACCCCCATCTGCGGTAATTACAATTTTAGATTTAGAATCGTCTATTCTATCCTTTAGTGCACCTGAGCTAAATCCAGAAAAAACCACCGTATGGATTGCGCCTATTCTTGAGCATGCAAGCATGGAAATTGGCAGCTCAGGCACCATAGGAAGATAAATTGTGACCCTATCTCCTTTTTCTAGTCCCAAAGATTTTAAGGCGTTTGAGAGTTTATTGACTTCATCTAGTAGTTCTTTGTATGTTAAAATACGACTATCGCCGTTTTCACCCTCCCATAAGATAGCAGGTTTTTCTGCTCTGCTCTTTTGATGAATATCAAGGGCGTTATATGATGCATTTAGAGTTCCGCCAATAAACCATCTACCAAATGGAGGATTCCAGTCTAGGGTTTTGCTCCAAGGTGAGAACCATGAAAGATTTTTTGCTTGTTGATCCCAAAATGAAATAAAATCAGAAGCGGCACTTTTTCTTATTACTAAATTGTTATTACCAAAACCAATATTGTAAGTTTCAGAATTCATTCAAAGTTGATGGCACGAAGGGATTTCTAAATGTTAAAAATAAAAGAAAAAACTTGAGAGATTTTTGTTCTACTGTGCTTCCATTCTTGCAAGCCAGTCAGACTCTTTGGTATTTGTGTTTGGGGAAGGATTTGGGTTAGGTGTGGCTGATACTGGCTGCTTGGCTATTATTGGTTGAGAAATTTGTTCTCTAGGCTGCCGAAATGGTTCTACAGACTCGTGTTCTGGAACTTCAGGAAGTTTAGTCTGCACTTCGGACTCACTTTGGGTGTCTAGATAAGAGATGGCCTCCTCTTGGATTTGGTGTCTTGGTGCTTCTGTAGATTTGACCTCAATGTTAAGATCATCAAGACGTTTTTGAACTTTTGAAATTTCTGCTTGTTCGTGAGTAATGTGTTCAATCAAATCACTAGTTTGTGTCTTTACTGACTCAAACGTTGATTCAGAGATTTCATTACTCTTGTACTGCATCTTTCCGTCGAAAATGAGCATTTTAACTGATTTTATTTGCTCATCTAATTCTTCGGTTCTTGCATCTAATTGGGCTTTGATTTGTCGTTCAGTTTCATCCAACGTAGTTAGTTTTGATTTGTATTTTTCATGAAGCATTTCTGCTGATTCTTTCATGTCATCATTTTCAGAGACTAAATCAATCAGAGCCTTTAGGCGACGTAGAGTCAATCCTTTTTCCCTTAAGAGTCTTTGAGACTCTAGTCTCCATTTGGGAATGAAGATTACAACATCACTTTGAACAACTAATTGCTCAAAGGGGATTTGCCTCAAACCATCTGCGCCACAATCAACGCCAACGGCCTGAATACTTCCATCAATGTCGCTGATGGTACCTACTACTTTTCCAACGTATGTACCGTACATGTCCTTGACTTTTTTTCCAATAATCTGGATCTCGTCGTTGCTCATGGTAGGTAGTTTATAGATACCTATAACCGACAAAGTGTTAACAAGGTTTCCAATTTTAGTTAGAACATTTTAACCAAAGCAAAATTTGCTAATTAGTAATTTTAAAATTCAAATGCATGATTTTAGAGATTATGATAACGAAAGAAGGATTGGAACAAATTCTGCAATTTGTTTCAAAACGATGGATTGACATTTCGAGAGATCCTGAAAATAAAGCTTTGAAAAATTTGCCAAGTAGTTTTTGGATGAATTCTGTTGGCGGGCGAGCTGGTAATGGAAGATGGATTACCATGTTAATGTACACTGAAAACGAAGCAGATGCTGATGCTTTCAAAGAAGTATTATTGCGATGGCATGCCAAAGTGACACAAAAAACTCCAGATGCAGATCTCATTCAAATAAAAAAAGGATAGATTATTAATAATTAGAAAACTTGTGACGGTATTGCCTGAAAAGTTTTCAGAATCTGAAAAAATGATTCTTTCGAATCATTTTTCAAATTCGGATGATTCTGTATTTGCAATAACTACTCCACAACAAGTAGATCGTGGTGCACTAATGTCACGTTACAGTAGAACTGATAAAAGCATGCGAAGAATTTTCCTCGACGAATTTTTAACAAACGAGAAAAGAGGTGATGAATTTTACACCAAAGTCTTAATTGAATATGGAGATGACTCTGTTGCCGAATTAGGAGCTGCCCAAATTGCTATTGAAGGTTTATCAAATATTGCAGTAAAAAAAATTGAAGATCGTAGAATTGGTTTATCATATCTTGAAAAATCATCTAGATATGTAGCATGGGATAAAAAAGAAGACGGACATTACAAATTCTACAAAGATGCTACAATAATGAATTCTAAATTTGCTGACATGTATATTGAATCATGCAATTTGGATTTTGATGTATATTCAAAAAATATTGAACGTATGATAAATTACATTAGAGAAAAATATCCTATAGAAAAATATTCGTTTAAAGATTCAAGTGGTAATGATGTACAATATTCAAAGCTAAATAGTGATGCTGACATAAAATCTGCAGGAATTATTTACAGAGGATCTACAAAAGCAAAAGCTCTCGACATATTACGTGGACTATTACCTGCATCTACGTTAACTAATGTAGGAGTTACTGGAAACGGTCGCGCCTTTGAATATTTACTTACAATTTTATTTAGTTCAGAATTAGAAGAAGAGCGATTTTTAGCTACTAAAATTAAAAACGAATTAGATTCAACCATCAAGTCCTTTGTGCGACGTGCCGATAACAAGTACGGAAAAGCGCTACAAAATTACCTTCAAACTACAAGGGCAAGTGCTCTAAAATTTGCCAAAAAATATGTTAATAGAGATTCTCCAAAAGGATGCCTAACTAAACTAGTCGATTATGACTCAGAGTCTTCAGCGATAGATAATGTAATTGCTGCAATTTTTTACGAACAATCTTCAGGAATACCCTATCACAAAATATTATCTACTGTGAAAAAAATACCAAAAATTAAAAAAAATCAGATTGTAGCGACTTTTTCTAACTTGCGAAAAAATAGACGCCACAGGCCTACGCGTGCATTTGAAATGGTAAACTATACCTTTGATTTGATTAATAATTTTGGCATGTTTCGAGATTTTCATAGACATAGAGTACTTACACTTGAAAGACAGCTTCTAACAACAGACCACGGGTTTAATATTCCAAAAGAAATTTCTGTACTAGGGATCGATAAGGACTTTAGAGATTGTATGTACAAGTCTAAAGAAGTCTTTGATATGATCAGAAAAAAATATCCTGTGCACGCACAGTATGTTGTAAATTTTTCATACAACTATCCATATTTTATGTGTTTAAATTTGCGTGAAGCTTGCCATTTAATTGAACTTCGTACAGTTCCACAAGGTCATATAGATTACCGAGAGGTTGCACAAAATATGTTCAAAGAAATTAAAAAAGTACATCCAAATTTAAGTAAAATTATAAAGTATGTTGATTTAAAAAAATACGAATTGGAAAGATTTGAATCAGAAAAAAAAGCTGAAGAAAAAAGGAGGAATTAGTTTGACATCAAAAGAAAAAGTTTCTAAAACTAATGACGAATGGGAAAAAATTCTTACATCTGAACAGTACAGTGTATGTAGAAATAAAGAAACAGAACCACCGTTTACGGGAAAATATTATGATTGTAAAGAAGAAGGGGTTTACAAATGTTCTTGTTGTGGAAATAAATTATTTGATTCAAAAACTAAGTTTGAATCAGGTACTGGATGGCCTAGTTTTTACAAACCAATCAATGATGAAAATATACAATATGAATCAGACACTAGTTATGGTATGAGTCGAATTGAAGTCATGTGTAAAAAATGTGGTGCACATTTGGGCCATGTTTTTGATGATGGGCCTCAACCTACAAACCTTAGATTTTGCATTAATTCTATTTCATTAGAATTGGATAAAAAAAATGAAAAATGATCTATTTCATTATACGGAAAAACTCATTAGATGAGAGAATATCTTACGGATTTGTGGTAATTTGAGATTAATTCTTTGTGGCTTTGGTGTAGTTGGCCAAAGTCTTGCAAAATTGTTAGATTCACGAGCTGAAGACTTGTATGCAAGATTTGGAATAAAGCCACGCATTGTTGGAGTATTTGATACTAAAGGAAGTGCTGTAGAGTCTTCAGGGTTAGATTTGAACAAATTACTTGATGTCAAAAAAAAATTTGGCACTATAAAAAAATATAGCAATACTAAAAATAATTTATCAGGAGTAGATTTGATTAAAAATTATGATGCAGACGTATTAATTGAAACAACTGCAAGTAATTACAAGGATGCCGAGCCTGGAATGTCCCACATAATTGAAGCCATGAAACATGGTTTGCATGTAATTTCTGTTAACAAAGGACCATTGGCATTGGCGTTTCCTTCATTAATGGAGCTTGCATCTTACAACCAAGTATTACTAAGGTTTAGCGGAACTGTGGGAGGGGGTACACCAATTCTTGATTATGCAAAAAATAGTTTACGGGGAGAAAGAATATCCTCTTTTGAAGGAATACTAAACGGTACCACTAATTACATACTTACTAAAATGACAAACGGAATGTCATTCAAAGATGCACTAAATGATGCAAAACAGAAAGGATACGTTGAGGCTGATGAATCACTTGATTTGGATGGACTAGATGCTGCAGCAAAGCTTGTAATTTTAGCAAACTGGGTGATGGATCTTAAGGTTACTTTGCCAGATATCAAAAGAACGGGAATTAGAAATGTTTCAACTGAAGATATAAAAAATGCAGCCCAAAAAAAATCAGCAGTAAAATTGATTGCCTCATGTAATAAAGAGTTGATAGTAGCCCCAAAAGAGGTGTCTTTAGAAGACCCATTATGTGTAAATGGTACTCTAAATGCCATTTCATTTACTTCGGAGCATTCAGGAACTCAAACCATTATTGGTCGAGGAGCAGGAGGTATAGAAACTGCAAGCTCTATTCTACGAGACCTTCTTGATATAAGGCAAGAGATTTCTAAAATTTGAAATCCAATTTAATTTCTAAGAGTGAGACTGTAGAGGTTATCAAAGAGATTTCTTCGCAATGGAAAGTTGAGCTACCAAAAATTAAGAATCTAAAATTTCACTATTATGAAGATGATGTCATAATTATTACAGGTTCAGGATTAAAGGCAATAAAGATTGGAGAACTTTATCTTCCCTTCTTATCAGACACTGAAATCCTCAAAAAATTTCCTTATGTTATGGTAGACATGGGTGCTGTGAAATTCATGTGTAATGGGGCAAATGTCATGAGACCTGGGATTACTAACTATACAGAATTTGAAAAAGATCAACTAGTTTGTGTTATTGAGGAATCGCAACACAAGTTTCTTGCCATTGGAAGATCTTGTGTTTCAAGTACAGAGATGAAAACTATGAGTAAAGGTGAAGTTGTAAAAAATATGCATTTTATTTCTGATAAATATTGGGAAGCCGGAAAATCAATTAGAGATTAATTGATTTTTTCTGTGGTCATAGTAGAGCCTTGTTTATTTATTACAAGTATATCAATCCCGTCACCACTAAAAGAGTCTCTTAAACTTGCAGAACGAATTGCTTTAATTGCTAAATCTTTTGCTTCTTTTTCACTCATGTTTTGTTTGAAATTTGGATCTAATACTCCAAGTGCCATCTCGGCACCAGTACCTACAGCAGCATACTCGTCTGGAAGGACTGAACCCAGTGGGTCTAAGGTATAGATAACAGGTTTATCAACAACTCCTCCAACAATTACCTGAGTCAAAAGTGGGAAGAATCTTCTTTCATACATCATGTTTGACATCATTTTTGCAATGGAATTTGGCGGAATCTCACGTTTAAGCTCCATCTTTCGTATTTTTGCCAAGGCTGAGATCTGAAGTGATAATATTTGCATGTCCGCGACTAAACCAGCACAAGCTGCTCCAACTTTTGGTGTAATTTGAAATGTTTTTTTGGTGGTTTTACTTACAAGAAAGTTTCCATAAGCAATTCTGCGCTCACTAGCAAAAACTACACCCTCATCATATATTATACCAACGGCTGTTGCACCAGGCATGTACATGTATGACATGATTCAGATAAAACGGTAGTAGAATAAAGTCCTTTCTTCATAAAAAATACAAATTTATTGAAATTACTAGAAAGTTATTTTAAGACTTTGCTTAGGTAGAAGTAATATTATTTGAAAATTAATTAATTTCCAAATCTTTCTAGAATCTGGCAGATGCATTTTGTAGTTTTTTGGAGAAGATCAATACGTGCAAACTCATTTGGTGAATGAATTCGAGCAAACAAGTAAGTACTGCCAATCGAAATGCATGGTGCCTCTAAGACTTTTGTAAATGAATACATTGGACCTGTACCTGCATTAGAGATATTTAGAATTGATTTCCCAAAGATCTCATCGGCTGATTTTTTTACTTGAGATATAAATGGAAGCGTAGGTTCTGTTCTTGCAGCAGCTTCACCATGATAGACTTTAATTTTGATATCTTCAAAGCCTTTTGATTTGAGGTGTTTTTTTAGTCTTGAGATCTGTTTTTTTGGAATCATTTCTGGAATTAATCGAAAATCAATTTTAACTAAGGCTTCTGCAGGAAGAACAGTTTTTGCACCTTGCCCCGTATAACCTGATACAAAGCCTGCAATATTGCACGTTGCATCGCCAGCTAGAGCCTTTTTTATTTCCAAACCTTTCTTCTTATCAACAAAATCTTTTATTCCAAATTCCTTTTTGAATGAGAGTTCTTCAAACGGTTCTGATCTCAGAATCTTAATATCAGATTTGGTAAATGGTTTAGCTTCCTTATACCAATCTTTTATGAGAATTTTTCCACTTGAATTACGTAGAGTTTTTACTGCTTCAATCAATCTCCATGCAGGATTTTTGATAATTACGGCTAGACTTGAATGAGCATCTCTGATAGATTCTTTTTTTGAAAGCTCGACGTAAAGTAATCCTTTCATACCTAGTCCAATTATAGGTCGATTCTTTGTATCCACATATCCAAACTCCCAGATTACACCATCGCAAGAAAATTTTTTTCTATATTTTTTCAAATATTTTTCGATATGTGTACTACCTATTTCCTCTTCTCCTTCAATAATGAATTTAACATTGCATGGTACATCTCCAGTAGTTTTTAGATAAGATTCTACTGCTTTAATTCTAGTAATTAGCTCACCTTTATCATCAGATGAACCACGGCCAAAAATTTTGTTACCTATTTTTTTCCCACTAAATGGTTCGTCATCCCAAAGATCTAAAGGGTCTACGGGTTGAACATCATAGTGATTATAAAATAAGAGTGTCTTGTTTGGATTTTTTTTAGATTTTACCTCACCATATACTATTGGGGCAACTTTCTTTTCTAGGCGCAAAATTTGTGATGATATTCCAGAGTTCTTTAAAGTTTTAGAAACTAATTTTGCACATTCTTCAATTCCTTGATTATTTGCAGATACGCTCGGTTGACGTATCAATGTTTGAAGTTCAGAAACAAGCCCATTCATATTATTATCAACGTATCTGAGAACTTTTTTCAAAAGTTCACCTGATACGATCAAATGGTTTAAGTACTATTGGTAGAACTTCAACAAGATCAGTTGCAACCATATGTAATCCTAATTTTCGTTGAACTAATTTTCCTGCCAAGCCATTTACAAAAGCTGCCGAAGATGCAGATTCTAAAGGTTTTCTATTTCTTCCTAGAAAGGAAGCAACAATGCCAGACAAAACATCCCCAGTTCCTCCTACTGTCATAGCAGGAATTTTCTTTGGATTTAGAAAAGTTTTCTTTCCATCAGATATGATATCAGTTGGACCTTTTAGGAGAACTGTAAGTGAATTATTCTTAGTATATTTTTCTACCATTTGGATTCTTTCTTTGATTGAATTTGGAGGCATTTCTCCAAACAAACGTTTGAATTCACCTGCATGTGGAGTAACAACTACATTCTGATTTGCAAGTAAAGGCAGTATACCACTAACTAATGCGCTTGCATCAAGTGATAGTCTTACATCTTTGTCTAAGAGTGATTTAACTAGGGCTTTGATTGCCTCTAAATCCTGAATTGCCAAACCCATTCCAATTGTTGCTGAATCCAAACCATGAGGAATTTGACCCAAAAGTTTGTTCACTGATCCTCTGGTAAGTTTTGAATCAACTAATGGCAATACAATAAGATTGGGGGAAATTGCTCGTGTGGATTGTGAATTTATTTTAGGAGTACATGTGTAGACAAGATCAGAGCCTGCTCGCAAAGCTGCAAGAGAAGAAAGTATTGGGGCCCCATGGTAAATGTAGCTTCCACCAACAACAAGTACAGTGCCATTATCACCCTTACGTGAATTTACTTTTCTTTCTGGAATGAATTTTTTAACGATTGTTGTTTGAAGATTTTGTCTTATCAACACTTCTTTTACTTTTTTAGATGAATAAATGTTCTCGTTATAAAAATAGTTTAAGAACTAGCACTTTTGGCATTTTCTGCCTGTATTAGCTGTTCAATAGTTTTTATAACCTCAAGCGATTTTTTCTCAACTTGATCTGCTAGCCAATCTCGCTCAATTTTTAGTTGCATCTCTGCATCACTTAATTTTTTCAATGCAGTCTTTAAACTCTCATTTAATTCCTCAGCATGTATTTTTTCATCTTGAAGTTGGGAATTTGCAAGTTCGAGTTGCCTTACTTTGGTATCTAATGCAATCGTAAGTTCAGATAGTACTTGGTCTTTGTGTTCTATTTCTTTTATTTTTTCATTTAGAAGACATGAGAGATCTTCAAGAATTCTTTCTCGCTGAATTGCTTTTAACTTTACTAGATCATCTGAAAAGTTAAGTTTTTCAAGATCTTCTTTTGTGATAAGATCTACAAAAGTTGATTGATGTACTCTTTTTTCAATTTTTTCTTTTTCTCTTACAAGACTCTCAATTTTTTTATCTAGTGATGCACTATCTTTTGCAGAAACTACCTTATCTAGTTCATATGTTGACAATCTTGGTCAAAAAATATACCGTTTTTATTCCTATTAGGATGTGTTTGTTTGAAACGTACGAACGTACTTTATCAAAAAAAGATAGTCTTGTTTTAATTATTTAGACTGGAATTTTCTTTAAAATAAAATATTTTTTAATTTTCATCTTTAGTTTGTTTTTTTATTTTTTCCCTCTCAAAAAATGCCTTCCTTGCATAGGCAAGATAAGTAGTATGCCCAATTCCTTGGAATGAGTGTCTTGTTTTTCCTTCTCTTGCTTCAATTGTACGTAAAATATGTTCTGTACACTCTATGTCAGTAAATTCATTTTGAACTAATGAAGCTGTAAGTTTTTCAAGCTGATTCATTGTAGGGCATACTGCAAATAATCCCCCACTTCCCTTCAACATTTTCCTTGCTTGTGGAATTACTGTCCAAGGGTCACCTAAATCAATTAACACAAGATCAGCCCCAGAGACTGGCATTTTTTTGGCAGTCTTCAAATCAAGCTTCTTCATTGTGACGAATTTTATCAGCCCAGCCTTTTCGATGTTTTTTTGAGCTATTTTCATAAAAGATGGGTCTACATCAAATGTGTAAACATGCCCACGAGGTTTCACAATACTTGCTACAAATGAGGTAAGTGAACCGCTTCCTGTTCCTATTTCTACAACTTTTTGACCGCTTTCGAGCCCTGCTCTAGCTGCGATATATCCAAGATCCTTTGGGTATACAATTTGAGTTCCATGTTGAATTTTCATAATAAAATCATGAATTGTAGGTTCAAGCAAGTAGACGTATTTGTCTTTATTTGTTACAAGTTTTGAGCCATACTCCTTTCCTATGGTATCTAAATGACGAATAACACCAATGTGAGTGTGTAGCTCCTTTTCTTTTGATATTTTTACTAGCCATTTTTTTGAACTATTAAAAAAAACCAAAACATACGAGTTTTGTTTGATTTTACTCATAAAATAACTCTTGGATTTTTTGGATAATAAGGTACTGCTTTTTAGAATTTTTTTCCTACTAAACGTAAAATGAAAGATTTTTTGTTGATATAAGTAATAAATTAGAAAGTTCGTCCTTTTTGGATTTTCTTTAATGCTTCCAAGTAATCTCTTATTTGGGCATGAGTTGGTTCTAATTCTTTGAGATTTTTAATGTCGACATTAAGTTTTTCTAGTTCGTGATAAATTTCTTTATCTTCAATTGTATCCAGTAATATCTGTAATGTAAATGGTTTTTGCATTAATTCTACTATTTGTTTTAAATTTTTGATAGAATCTTTTAGGGTGTTTTCAACGTAGGCTGATGCAAATATTATTCGTTGTTTTGGAACTATTGCAAGTATTTCTGTGGCTACATCTAGGCCATTCTTTCTTGGCATTTGATAATCAAGTATTATAACATCAAATGGCGAATCAGGACTTGAATCATTATTTTTTTCTTCAAACCATTTTTCATATTCTTTACGATATGCTAAAAGACATTCATTTCCATCCTTAGTAGATATTGTAATATGATTATTATTTTCTAGAAATTCTTTATATTGTGATAATAAATCTGCTTCATCTTCTGCGATGAGAATTTTCATGGTTATCACGTAGTATATGCATGTAGTATTTAGGAATTTTTTAATAAAAATTCTAGTTTTGAGTTGTTAAGACTACGTTATCCTTGCTTACCTTCTCAATTGTTTCAATGACGCTATCTATTTCATATGGCTTGTAAATCATTGCAGATGCTTTCAAGTCAATTAATTTTTTTTCTGTATCAGATGTTAAATCTGCAGTTACCATAATTATTTTTGCGTTAGGATCAATCTTTCGAATATTTTCTAAACCATAAAATCCATCGTAATCTGGCATCATTACATCTAAAAGAACCACATCTGGCTTGTATTGTTTATACAATTCTACTGCGGTTCTTCCATCGTACCCTCGTCCTAAAACTTTAATGTCTTTAATGGCTAGATATTCACAAAAAACTTCTACTGTATCTCTATCATCATCAACAACAATTACACTAGTCATTTCTACTTACCTCTTTTTGGTTTTCAAAAATACCCCAACAATCATTATGATACCAATTTTTATCATAAATCATTACACCTTCTTCTATATTCAAATCCAAATTACAATATGCACAAAGTTTTGTACAATTTACTTCCTGCACCAGAATGGATTTAGTACCTGTTGTAACCATATGAAAATTTATACGAATTTTTAATATTATCCTCTTGTATGTCCGGCATGAACAGACCGTTATCTTTACGCAATCAGGAATTCAAAAAACATTACATCCTCTCAGGGGTTGAGATACCTATAATTTCTAAAGCATTTTTAAGTGTAGATTTAAAAGAGATAATCATACATAATCTTGCATTAGTCAATTCATCATTTTTTCCATCAAGGACTTTAACGTGCTCATAAAATGCATTAAATGCTACACATAAGGCATAGCAATATCTAGCAATTACTTTTGGGGAAAAATTATTTGCGGCATCTATGACCTGCAAGTCAAATTTCCCAATTTGTTTTATGAGCAGTATTTCAAATTCATTATTTAATAATTCATATGAGGTTTGAAAGTTTGGTGTAAATCCTGCTTTTTCCAATATTCTAGAAGCTCTTGCATGAGCATATTGGATGTATGGCGCTGTATCACCTTCCAAACTCATCGATTTTACCAGATCAAATGTGATTATTTTATCTAGATCCTGCTTAATCATCTCATATCGAATAGTTCCAATGGCGACATTGTGGGCAATAATATGAAGAGCTTTTTCATCAAGTTCAGGATTACGTTTTTGAGTCTCTTCAAAGGTTTTTTTCTCAAGCAAATCTATGATAGAATCTGCATTAACATACAGACCTTTTCTACCTGACATCTGAGTACTCTTTCCTTGCGTATCTATTCCAAGGTATTGAGCAGTATCGGAGCTTAGTGTAACTGATTCGTATCCAAGATGAACATATGCTTTTTTGTCTGATTTAAATTCGGACATTAATTTTTTAATTATGTTCTGTAGTCGAGCTTGCCTAGAATCAATAACAGTGATTACCTTATTTCCAGTAAAGTTTTGTTTTGGATGGGAACTTTTTGCGAGGGTTGTTTGCCATAGAATTTTTCCGTTTTCTTGAATAGCATAATGTGTATAATTAAAAGGATCTTGCAGTAGCCCTAGTTTCCATGCAGCATATGGGATATCTTTTGCAATGTATGTTACAGTTCCATTACTTCTAACAAGAACTTTATCTTCTTCATTTTTTTCGCCTTTTATTATCCAGCAATTAGCATTTTTTCCTTCTTTTTCAAGATTGATAAGATGCATTTCCTTCATTTTTTCAAAAATCTGTTTCCATAGACCTGAACGAATTATCTGAGATTCAAAATTAAGGCAATCATATGTGCTTGATAATCGCCAGCAAGTCTTAAGCTGTTCAGCTAGCACTTTCTTTGTTATTTTTTCGGCAAATTGAGCAATCTCTGAATTTTCGTCTTCTATATCTTTTAGGACGGTTTTTCTTTTTTCTTCTAATTCTGGTTTGGCTTGATATTTTTCTGTCGTTTTAACATAAACTTCATCTCCACAATATTGGTCAAATTTTTGGCCTGATGGTGGGTCTTCACTAAAACCACAATATTTGAAACCAACAATGATATCAGCTACCTGGAGGCCAGAATCATCAATATAATTAAGCACCTTGACATCAAAGTTAACTTTACGAAGAATTCTTACCACGCAATCGCCGATTACAATATTTCTAACATGACCAATATGTAGAGCCTTATTGGGGTTGACACTGGTATGCTCAATAACGATTCTTTCTTTTTTACCCAAATCTAAAAAACCATAATCCTCTTTAACAGATGCATTGAGAATTACTTCGTTTAGCTTTGAGAAATTAGCAAAAAAGTTAAGATATCCAGACTGGTGAGCATCGACTTTTTTAACAAGATTCCCAAGAAAAGGTGTGTACTTTTCTGAAATCATTTTTGCAATGTCATAAGGTTTTTTCTTTAGATGCTTTGAAAGTAAGAAAGATACGTTACACGTGATATCGCCAAAATCTGATTTTGATGGCTCTACAACAAATGATGTTTTTGGCAAGTCGAGTTGTTCAATGATTTTTTGTATATTTGATTGAATTTCTTCAAGTAATATTTTATAGGTCAATGGTTATACCTCTGAAAGTGTTGGAGCTAATTTATCAAGCGCCTCGATTAGGCCGTCTCCAGATTTTGCTGAGACGCTAAAGCTTGCATGTGATTTAACAAATTCTGAAGAATTTCCAAGGGCTACACTTTTTTTTGCTATCTTAAATAAAGGAATGTCAGTAACACTGTCTCCTATAGCTATTACATCATTATGAATAATGGAATACATTTTCATTACTTCCTCAAACCCTCTAGCCTTGTCAATCCCTCTTGAATTAATATGATAAGCATACTGACTATCTGAGAGTGTTACTGGCAAATTATTCTCAGATACAAAATTATTAGCAAGATCTATGTCAAATGTCCTTTCTAATACAACCTCTGTCATACGAGGAAAAACATTTTTTTCTTTGACATTATCTATCTTTGATTTTAGAACAGTAAACGCTTGATAGCATTCTTGTTTATTTCCTAATAATTTATGGGTATCAGGTCCAAGTGTTATGCAGCCCCCATTTTCACCAACGGCAATGTTAGTTGTTCCTCCAAAAATTGAAAGCAAGTATCCTTCGACAGAGGATCTGCCAGATACGAAAATTACATTATGACCAATCTTTGTCAAATGCCTTAAGGCACTTAAGGCGTCAAGATTGATTCTTCCAACTCCATTTTCAGTAATGGTGCCATCTATGTCTACGGCAAATGTTTTTTGTTTCAATAAATCCCATACCAAAAGCTAGATAATAATTGCTACGTAATCAAAAATTCTATATTCAAAACACAAATGAATAGATTAGTGTCCTGATCAAAATTAGCTTAAATGACTAAAAAAGGAATTATTGAAGAGATAATTAGTAAAGCAAAATTTGCTGATAATCCAGAATTGTATAAGGTATTTTACAGGGATTTTGATAGCGTAAGAGAATTGACTTTACCAGATTTTATAGAGAAATCAGATAATTTTGAAACCATACCAATTACTAGAATTGAATTGATCAAGAAAAATAATAAGATTTTATTTAGAAAAACAAGAAATGAGTGAGCCAATTGGGAATTCCTGAAAAGATAAAGGCCATTCAAGACGAGATGGCCAGAACACAGATAAACAAAGCTACTGAGCATCATATAGGCTTACTTCGAGCTAAAATTGCAAAGTTAAAACGAGAGCAAGAGGTAAAATCAAAAAAAGGTAGCGTCTCAGACGGTTTTGATGTAAAAAGAGCAGGTGATGCAACAGTAGTTTTCATAGGCTTGCCAAGCGTGGGAAAATCTACCTTACTAAATAAATTAACTTCTGCCAAATCAGCAATTGGTGCGTTTCAATTCACAACTGTTACAGTTGTTCCTGGCATGATGAATTATCGGGGGGCAAATATTCAGATGTTAGATTTGCCTGGAATTATCAAGGGTGCATCAAGTGGAAAGGGTCTTGGAAAAAGAATCCTTTCTGTTGCAAGAAATGCAGATCTAGTACTATTGGTTTTAGATGTCTTTCAACCGTATCATGAAGATATACTTGTAACCGAATTAGCAAATATAGGAATTAGATTAAATCAAAAACCACCAGATATTGTCATTGAAAGATCTGGGATAGGAGGAATTTCAATTGCTCAGCAGGTAAGGCTGACTAAAATGTCTGAAAAATTGTTAAAGGATATTCTTCATGTTTACGGAATTATCAGTGCAAGAGTGCTCATTAGAGAAGACATTGATTCTGAACAACTAATTGATTTTTTGGCAGGAAACAAAACCTACGCAGATTCTATTACCATAATTAACAAAATTGATCTTGTAGATGATGAGTTTCTAAATAATTTAAAATCAAAAATAAAGTCGGAATTTATTGCGGTTTCTGCTGATTCGAATAAAAATATGGATCTTCTCAAAGACAAGATTTACGAAAAACTCCAGTTCATTAGAATCTATATGAGACCAAAGGGCAAAGAGACCGATTTTAAAGAACCTCTTATTACAAGAGAAGGTTCCACTGTTGCGGATATTTGTAACAAACTACATCGAAATTTAAAAAAACAATTTCGTTATGGGATGGTTTGGGGGAAAAGTGTAAAATTTGGAGGTCAGAGAGTTGGATTAAATCACACATTAGTTGATGAAGATGTACTTACAATTATCAAATCAAAGGGATTATAAAAAATCATGACAAAAAATGAGGGTTCTGGAGAATTCGAAAGTAGATGGTGTAAGTTTTGTATTGCAAAAACCAAACAACAGATCATTTTTTTTCCACAAAATGCAACTTACAAACGTAGAAGACAGTACAAATGTACAATTTGTGGAAAAACATCCTGGTTGCAAGGCAGACGACCTTCAGCAGAAAGTGTGTATTAGTCCTAAAAATTATTTATTTTAAAAAAATTTTGTTTTTATTGACGTTTTGTTCCTATTTTTCAATATTTTTAACTATTTTTATTCGTAAATAAATATGAAAAATCTTTTAACTAAACATCTGAGATGGGGGAGAGGATTGAGTTCCTTTTATTGAGGTTTTCTCAACTGAAAATTTTTTATCGCTTGGGAGTATAGATAATTTTACGGATGTATTAATAGCATAGTGTGGAGTTCCATCAGGATTTGTATAATTTGTGGCAATCCCAACCCTATCTAAATCAACTTTTACTTTAACAATGGTACCATCTTCTAGTTTGAATGATACAAATTCATTTCCCACTCTTTCGTAATCTAGCATTTTAAATTCGATTTTATTGGGTTTTTGACTCATTTAATATTACTCTGGTATTAATCATATTTGAACATGTACTAATACAGATAACTCATCAGTTTGATTTGTTCTTGTGTAGTAATGATGTTTTTAGAAGTCAATATCTGTAATAGTTCCTTAAACAGGATTTTATTTTCCTCCGACATTCCTGCTCCACCTTGTTCGCCTGGTGGACCTGGTGGACCTCGTGGGCCAATTGCTCCTGGTGGTCCTTGTTCACCGCGAGGACCCTGTTCACCTTGAGGGCCTTGTGGACCCGAATGACCTCGCTCTCCTTGTGGACCTTGAATACCCTGTGGACCTGGTGGACCTTTCTCTCCTGGCGCACCTGATGAACCTCTTGGACCTTGTGGGCCTTGTGGACCTATTGGACCTTTATCGCCTGGAGGACCTGGAGGACCAGTAAGACCTTTTTCTCCTTGAAAACCTGGTGGACCCTTATCACCTTTCTCACCTGGAGGACCTGGAACACCAGTTAATCCTTTATCTCCTGATTTACCTTGTGAACCTTGAGGGCCTTTCTCACCTTCTTGCCCTGGATCTCCTGTTCTTCCTTTTTCTCCTACTGCACCTGGTTCTCCTGTAGGGCCTTTATCGCCAAGTAGACCCCTGGGCCCCCGTTCACCTGTTGGGCCCTTATCTCCTTTATCACCTGGAGAACCAGTAGGTCCTTTGTCACCTTTTTCACCTGGAGAACCTGGTGGGCCTTTATCGCCTTTGTCTCCTTTATCGCCAGTTAACCCTTTGTCTCCTTTATCACCTCGTGGTCCTGTGGGGCCTTTGTCTCCTTTGTCTCCTGGTGGACCTGTATCTCCTTTCTCGCCAGGTGGACCTTCAGGACCTGGTGGACCTTGTTCTCCAGGCGGACCTTGATATCCACGGGGTCCTTTATCACCTTCTTGTCCCATTGGACCTCGACCCACATGTCCTGTTGGAAGACCATATGTACCTCGAGGGGGCATGGTTTCTTTCTGGATCTTTGGAATTTTTTGAATATCGCTTATCTCGGGTTCTGGTGTGCGAGTTTCAACTCTTGATTTTTCAAGTTTAGAAGGTTTACGGGATGGGGTTTTAGAAATTTTTACATCAAAAACCGAATTTAAAGAGGAAAATTGATCTGAAACTATTACCCAAACAGAATCAGAATCTAATACCGATGCGGGAAGGGGATTTTCATCACTACCTAAAATTTCAGTAAACTTGTGGTCTTGAACTCTTAAATGAAAATTATCCTTCCAAAGAGTAGGAAAATTTTTTTCAATAAGACTTTTTTCAGATGGTTTTTTATCAGTTATGGCTATTTGTACCTCAAAAACCCCTGAAGGTAATTTGAAAGGAGAAGTTCCTTGAATCTCAATTTTAGGGATGTTAGACACTACCGAAGGTGGAATTATGAAGTATTTTTGTATTTACCATTGAAGAAAAGTGAAATGAAAGGTAAAATTAAGAAAATTTTAAGAATAGTATTTATCTAGAGAAAATTCGTTATAGTAGCTTATGAAGAAACTCTTCAAAAAGAAGCCAGAAGAAAAAGTAGAGGAAACAAGTCTTACTGATGCCGATTATAATAGGAATAAACTTTTCAAAAAAGGCATTAATTTAATGGCTGATGAAAAGCTTGAAGAGGCCACGCAAGTTTTTGAACAAGTTCTAAGAATAGACCCCAAAAATGTTGATACACTCTTGAAACTAGGTTATGCAAGATTTCATTTAGCTGACCATTCAGAGGCATTAAGAGTGTATGATAAAATTTTAGATATTGATGTTACAAACGCAGAAGCTTGGAATTTAAAAGGTCTAGTGCATTATGAACAAAAAAACTATGCAAAAGCACTTGATTGTGTTGAAAAATCAATCGAGTCAGAACCAACCTATGGCATGGCATGGTATAACAAAGCCTGTTTTCTTTCTCTTTTAAACCAGATCCCGGAATCAATTGAATCCCTTAAGCGAGCAATAGAAATTGATGTTAAAAATGCAAAAAGGGCAGTTAAAGACAAAGACTTTCTAAATGTCCGAGTAGAAGAAGGTTTCAAGAGAATTATCGAGGTTGTAGTTTTAGAATCTATTAGACAAGGGTATCATACAATTGGTTCCATTGTATGGACAACATTTCTTGATAAAGCAGATGCATTAGATGCACTCTCAAAATTAATTGAAAAAGGGCTTGTCGTTAAACATCAAAAACAACAAGGATTTAGTAAAATAGACACATATGATCTTGTTCCTGAAATGGCAAAAAAAGTAGGCACAGAAAAGAAAGGATTGCTAGGAACAAAACAAAAGAGATTGCCAATTATTGTTAGGAATCTAAAAGAAATTAGTCAGGCAATTCAAATTGTCAAATCATCTATTGAAGAGGAAGACGTTGAAAAAACGATAGATAATTTTGACTTGTTTATTGACCCAACAAAATATGGTCAACAAATGATAGAACAATTTTTTGAACAACATAGAGAAATTAGGTTATGGAAGATTAGACTAAAGGATAGAGGAGTAGACTATTTACATGAAAATAAACAAAAAATGTTAGATATTTTTGATAATATTGAAGCCACAGTAACTCAAAAGCTACGAAGTGAAGTTTCTCAGAATTAATGTGACCTATTCAGCAGAAAGATCCCAATAATGGGCATTTTCCTGTTTGACAATGGGTTTGTTCAAACTTTTCCATTCCTTAAAGGAACGAACATACAATTTCACATTAGGAATGTTTATTGATTTTAATGCATAATATCCCAATCCAGATAATGTTCCAACGCTTCCACAATAGGTGATTATTTCCGCATCTGATTTGATTCCTCGATTATCAAGTAAACGTTTCATCTCATCCTTTGGACGCAGAATTCTATCTTGACTTCCAAGAGTTCGATATGGGATGTTAGCCGCGCCTGGAATATGTTGTTCTAAAAAATTTAATCGTTCTCGATTATCTAATAATATGACGTTTTCTTTTTCTTTTGCATTCTCAAGATATTCGGCAGTAGCCATTATTTCTGGATGTAAATTTAGAGAGTGGTTTTTTGATTCCATTGAGGGTATTGAGTTATCAGTTTCAAGCCGTAAAGAATTCCATTGTCCAAAAGTCATTTCAAGAAGAGAAACATAGCTGTGGCCAAGGTATTCTAATGTCCATGCAACTCTAGATGCTAAAGCACCAAAAGTGTCATCATAAACTACTACTGAAGTTTCATCATCAATTCCCAGATTACTTACAAGTTTGAGTACACGTCCTGGAGAGTCATCTGATAGCAAATTTGCTAAGGGTAGATTAACCGAGGTTGGGATATGGTTTTTTTTATAATCTTCTTCTCTTCTTACATCGATTACTCTAACACTTTTATCACGAATCTCTGAACGAAGAGTGTCTGCATCGGTAGTAACACTCACGATTTTTTCTTTGCTCAAGCAGCACATTCACCTTTTCCAGTGATGGTATGATATTTAGTGTCACTACCAAAATCGGTATAGAAATCGGCGTCTTCATCTTTGGTTGGAGGTACTACAAGAGGAGATAGAATTTGTTTCAAATCGTTCACAGACTTTATTTGGGAATTTTCATTGCCTTTAACAATTCTATTTAACCATGATGAAAGAGTATCTCCTGGTTTTTTATTTTTCTTAAAAGTTTCTATTATTTTTAAAATTACTTGGATTATCCTTTTTGCAGGTACCCTCATACAATTAACTCCTAACATGGCCTCACCATCTGCCCGACCACCTATGGACATCAGATAAAGTGGATACATGTCTTTGCCAACCCTACCACCGCCTCCGTAAAATCCAATTGTTGCAATTTCATGTTGGCCACAAGAATTAGGACAGCCGCTAATTTTGATAGTAGAGTCCCTCAAGTCTTCATCCTCATCCAATTTTAATTCTAGAAACTTTCTTTGAATCTCTTTAGCTAGTCGGTGAGAATTTGTAAGTGCCAAGTTACATGATGTAGTTCCTGAACACCCAATTGGAGAGGCCATTGTAAGAGAACCTGGATTTGCAAGTCCTACTTCTAATAAACTTGAATACAATCTAGGAAGATCATTTTCATGGATCCATCTAAAGACAATATCTTGAGTAAATCCATTCCTAGCAAATCCTTCAGCAGAAAACTCTCTACAAATGTTTGCAAGGGAATAAAGTTGATTTGCTGTAATATCACCTGCCTCTAAATTAATGAATGCTGAATAATATCCAGCCTGTTTTTGGTTGAAGGTGGAGGTTTTAAACCAACGTGAGTATCCATTTTGAGATAGTTTTCCATCTGTATTAGATACTGTTATTGGACGCTTGATTTCTTGAGGGGTGTTATTTACATCAAGTTTAACGATAACTGACTGAGTAGCTCTTACAATTGCTCTTTCTTTTAAAACCAAGTTTTGAAAATTTTCCCATCCCATCTCATCAACTAGATATCTCATTCGATTTCTTGCCATGTTTTTTCTGTCCCCCATTCGATCAAATATTCTAATGACTGCAATTGAAGTGTATAAGATATCATCTTCAGGAGTAAAATCTTCTAGTTGATGTCCAACAAAAGATTTGTTACCAAGCCCTCCCCCTAAGAAGATCTTAAAACCTAGTTGAGTTTTTCCATCAAGTTCTCTTATTTGAGGGATCAATCCCACATCAGCTATTCGTGCCATTCCATGTTTTTCGCAGCATGTAAAATTGAATTTAAATTTCCTTGGAAGATTTTGATTTAATGGATTTCTTAAAAGAAATTTTGCAGTAGCAATTGCATATGGTGTTGCATCAAATTCTTCATTACTACATACACCTGCAAGTGGACTACACATCACATTTCTAACAGTATTTCCACACGCTTCTCGTGAAGTTAAACCAACATCAGCCAATCCACGCATAATTTCAGATACATCTTCTAAAACAACCCAGTGAAGTTGGATATTTTGCCTTGTAGAAATATGAGCACTACCAATTGAGAATGTTTCACTAAGTTGAGCAATTTTTTCTAATTGATTTGGATAAATTTCTCCTGCTGGGATTTTAATTCTTACCATTGCATAATCATCAGTCATCCTAGTACCATATGCGCCATGTTGAAGTCTAAAGCGTCTAAAGATATCATTGGTCATCTTACCTTGTCTGTATAGTTTTACCGTCTTTGCAAAATTTTCAGCTTCTTCAATTTTTGCCCAGTTTATCCTAGGCAATTTAGAATCTGGAGCAGATTGCTTAAGATTAGCTATGGTCAATGTTCAAAAAAGGTTCTTTGAGTTTAGATATAAATTTTTGATATCAGAAATTTTGACCATAATTTCACAAATAATAGATTATCTTGCCGCTTAACAACATCTGCATACTCATATCATTCTAAAATCAAATAATGGCACAAATGTTAAATGTATTAAATTAGGTAGCACTAATTTTTCAAATCAACAAAACGTGATGTAGGTTTTTTTATCAGTTTAGTTAGATTAAATCATGGACAAAGTATGTTTTTTGTGTAAACAAAATTTTCCTCCTGGTAGTCTAAAAACATCCAGATCAAGATTTCAAATAATAGGGATTACACCACCAGAAGGAATGGGAGCTGCTGATAAAATTTGTAATAAATGTTTACATAAAATATACAATGAACAAATTAAAAAAGACCGCGTTAAGCAATTGAAAGAAAATATGATTAAGGATCTGTTAAGACATACAAATAGAGATCTTCCCACTCTGCCTAAAAAAATTGAAACTGAAAAAAAGAAAAGGTTTCTTCAATAGTTACCACTTTAATACAGCTTTCCCAAATACTAGGAAACTATTAATGGGTTTTATGGCGGATTAGGTCATGCAAGAATCTGTAAACAAGGAAAGACCAAAAAAAATTTTTACTGATGTAAGAGAGGTGGATATTACAAAAGCAATAGCAGATGAATTCCATTCTGTTTTAATTGACAGAGCAGAATCTGATGTAATAATAATTGGGGCAGGGCCAGCAGGTCTAACTGCAGGACGCGAGCTATCTACAATGGGCTTTAAAGTTCTGATAATTGAACAAAACAACTACCTAGGTGGCGGATATTGGTTAGGTGGCTACATGATGAATCCAGTTACAGTAAGAGAGCCTGCCCAAAAGATTTGGGATGAATTGGGGGTTCCATATAAGAAAGTTGCAAATGGATTGTATCTTACTCCAGGACCTCATGCTGTTTCAAAATTAATTGCTAGCGCTTGTGATTCAGGTGTAAAGTTTCTAAATTTAACAAAGTTTGATGATTTAGTGTTAAAAAATGGAAGAGTTTCAGGGGTAGTTGCAAACTGGATGCCAGTATCTGCATTACCTCGAAATATTACATGTGTTGATCCAGTAGCATTTGAATCCAAAATGGTAATTGATGCCTCAGGTCATGATTCTGTTGCAGTTAAACGTCTCGTTGATAGAAATCTTGTAGAATGGAAAGGTATGAATCCAATGTGGGTTGATGAAGGAGAAGAACACGTTGTTGAAAAAACCGGCGAAGTGTTTCCAGGATTAGTGATTGCTGGGATGTCGGTTACTGAAACACATGGTTTAGCTAGAATGGGACCTACTTTTGGTTCGATGTTATTTTCAGGTAAAAAAGCTGCAGAAATAACAGCCGCCAAAATCAAAGAGTTAGGCAGATAACTAACTTAATCTTAATTAATTTATTGAAAATCTCAAAAATTTTTCTGTATGATGAACCTACAGTACCAGAGATAAACATTAACAAATTAGCAAATTTCATAAAAAAAACCTTCGCCATAGATACTATAGCAAGAAAAAATATTTTTTCAGGAGTTGATCAAACTATTTGTAAACAACTTGCATCGTGTAGAGTATTTAATACTAGAAGACCGTTCGAATTTCATTCCCCTAGTTCAGAAGAGATTGAATTTGAAAAAAAGAGTTGCCAAAATACTTCGAATATAGAAAACATTATAATGTATGATGGATTTGAATTTCAAAAAACTGTGTCAAATTTGATTTCTGAAAATGAAAAATCAAGTGATAGTTTTCATTTAATTTTTACCAATAGATTGACATGTACATATGATTTCAATGATTATAGATATCATGGTAGAGCCATAATATGTTCAAATCCATCAGTAATTTCCACTACAGGTATCGTTGAAGCGCCTGCAAAACCAAGAGAATACTATATGGAATTGATTTCAAATATGGTTCAAGGTCTTAACCTTGAATCTATTAAGAAAAAATATCAAGGAACGTATCTAGAATATCATGATGAACGGATTTCAAATGTGGTAGAAGGATATGCCATGCAAGCAATATTTTACTATCTTACTGGAGAACCCTTTTGCGAACAATTAGAATGTAGGCTATTTAATGCACACTGGCAAAAGGATCTAATCTACTCACAAATTGAAAGTGCTAAACTTTGTGAAAGGCATCAAAAAAATCTGAACAATTTAGTGTTTAATTTAAATTCTTGAATTAAAAATTTGATTTATGATAGCCTCACATTTAGAAAATCTCTCAGTGGACAAAGGAATGGAACCGCCTCCAAATAAACCCAATAAAAAAAAGTCAAAATATGATGTAATAATTATTGGCGCGGGACCAGCTGGATATACAGCTGGGATTTATTGCTCACGAGCAAGACGGGATACACTTATTCTCTCAGGCATACTTCCTGGAGGGCAACTGGTTAATACAACAGAGGTAGAAAACTATCCTGGTTTTGAGAATGGTATTATGGGTCCAGACCTTATGATAAATTTTAGAAGACAAACTGAAAGAATGGGAACCACGATAATTGATGATGAGGTAGTAAACGTTGATTTTAAACGTAAACCATTCAAAGTTCTTACAGCATCTGATGAGTACGAAGGTAAGGCAGTAATAATTTGTACTGGAGCTAATCCACGGAAGCTTGGACTAAAAGGAGAAACAGTATATGGTGGAAAGGGAGTATCATATTGCGCAACATGTGATGGTCCATTTTTTAGAAATCAGGAGTTAGTTGTTGCAGGTGGAGGGGATTCTGCAATTGAAGAAGCAACTTTTCTCACTAAATTTGCTTCTATGGTTCATCTTGTGCACAGAAGAGATCAATTAAGAGCAAGCAAAGTAATGCAAGAAAGAGCGTTTGCAGATAAAAAAATCAAATTTCACTGGAACAAGACTATTGAAGAAATTTCTGGAAATGGAAAAGTTCAGAAAGTAATTATAAAAGATACTAAAACCAATGAAAAAACTACTCTTGATGTTGGAGGAATTTTTGTTGCAATTGGTCATGAACCAAATACTAAATTATTTGTTGATCAAATTGAGTTAGATAAACAGGGGTATATCATCCTAAAAGGAAATTCAAGAACAAGTATTCATGGTGTCTTTGCTGCTGGTGACGTTCACGATCATAGATATCGACAGGCAATTACTGCCGCAGGTTTTGGTTGTATGGCTGCAATTGATGTAGATAAATACTTAACAGAGACTTAAGAAAACAGTTTCTTCCTAGTCCGTTCATTTTGATCAAACATTTACAGATACTATCTATTTTGTAATAAAAATAGGTAGAAAAATGAAGGATAAATCAAAATTAGAAAACCAATACCTAATGGAAATCATGGTGAGTAAAATAATTGTTTAAGAAAACAAAAACTAGTTTTAAGATTGGGGGTTCAGTTGGAATAATAATTCTACTATTAGGCGTAACAGTGATGTTTGGGATGTACCAAACGTCTAAAGTTAGCAATGAAATTATTAAAATTTCTGAAGAATATGTCCCTTTATATGAAATAGTATCTGAAATTAAATTCCAAAAATCAATTCAAAAATTAAGTCTTGAAAAAATTATTAGATTTTCTGAAACTAGCAGTGATATAGAATTAGAAAAAACAAAGAAAGAGTTTTGGATAACAGGCAGAAATATTGATTCTTTTATCGAGAGAAGTAAAAACATAGTAGATGTCGGAATGGATTTAACAAACTCAGAAATAACAAAGAAAGAGTTTGAGATCTTAGCTCAAAAATTATCTAACATAGATAGAACTCACAACCAGTATGAAAAACTTGTAACTGATTTATTTTACGAATTAGATAACTTTCTTTTATTAGAGCAAATCCAAACAACTGAAAACCAAATTGAAATTGAAATTGAATCAACTTTATCCTCCTTGTCAGGCCTAACAGAGGAATCTACCAACCTGATTGAAGATAATGAAAGAAATTCTCTATATGGTCAAATAGTAATAATAATAATCGTCGGAGCAATCGCATCCACGCTTGGTTTCTTTATCAGCCAAATAAACAGTGATTTGAAAAAAGAAGTTGATTTGAAAACCTTTGAATTAAAAACTGCTAATGAAAAATTGAAGGAACTTGATAAAAGAAAAGATGAATTCATTGGAATAGCTTCTCATGAGCTAAAAAGCCCAATTCAACCGATATTGGGTTTTGCAGAATTAGCAAGAGCAGGAGATATTGATCAAAAAGAAGCTTGGGACGGCGTACTAGAACTTGCAAATAAATTACAAGATTTGGCAAATGTAGTACTTGATGTAAGTAAAATTGAAAGCAATAGACTGGAATTACAAATTGAAAAGATTCCAATAAACGATCTTATTTTAGAAATTATAAAATCATTAAAAATTAATCTCAAAAAACCTGTAATCATAAAAGAGAACCTTGATGAAAATATTATAGTTGAAGTGGATTGGATAAGAATTGGACAGGTGTTCAGGAATCTTATAAATAACGCAATAAAATTTACTCCAAAGGGAACAATCACTATAGAGACTCATGTTTATTCAGATGAAAACAAGATCCAATTTAGAATTTCCGATACAGGTTTGGGAATTTCTAAGGATGTTTTACCTAGGATATTTGAAAAATTTGTTACGAAGGGTCTCAAACATGAAGAGCGGTCAGGAACTGGACTTGGTTTGTTCCTGTGTAAAGGAATTATAGAAGCTCATGGTGGAAAAATATCGGCTCAAAATAATTTTGATGGTGGAGCAACTTTTGAATTTACAATACCTATCTTAAACAAAGAACAAATACAAAGACCTCCTGAATTATCTACAAAGTAGCTAATTGATGTTCGTTTAATTCAAACAAACTAAATGTTAAACTCCATCTGGAAATTTTAGTAGCAGGAGAATATCTTTGAATGTTTTGGTAGCTGAAGACAATCTATTTACAATTCAACAGTACAAACACATACTTGAAAAAAAGGGTTGTAAAGTGACTATTGCACACGATGGAGAAGTATGCATACAAAAATTCGATGATGCATTCATGAAGTTAGATCCCACTTCATTAGAATCAGGTCCATTTGATGTAGTACTAATTGATAATAATATGCCAAAAAAAAATGGGGTAGAAGTTGCTAGGGAAATTTTAAAAAGATCTCCAAAACAGAGGATTATCTTTGCATCTGCATATAACATAGATTCCATTTTGAATGCATCAGAAGAGGTAATGAGAGATGTAGAGATATTGCAAAAGCCTTTTTCTCTAAATACAATGATTGCTAAGATACAGACTAGAAAATAATTACATGTAGGCAATTTTTGAGACGTATTTTGCGTCTTTTAATGACTTGTCGAACTCTTCTTCAGTCATAACTTTTTGTTCAGCATAAATACTTTTGAATTTTCTACCATCATCTGCAAATATTCCCACGACATAATCTTTCTCAATTGGATATTTTTTCATACAAGCATAGACAGCTGCTGACGATGGGCTAATGAGTAATCCATCCTTTTTAAACACAGTTTTTACTACCCCAAAAGCTTCAGCATTTGTAACTGATACCCAATCATCAACAACACTTTCTCGTTTTAAGAACAGATCAGGTTTTGCCGATTCCTCAAAATTTCTCCATCCTTGAATTAAGTGATTTTGTTGAGGTTGACAACCAATAATTTTGATGTTTGGGTTTTTTTCCTTAAGATAGGTTCCAATTCCAGTTATGGTTCCGCCAGTACCGACTCCAGTAAAAAAATGAGTTACCTTGCCTTCTGTCTGTTTCCAAATTTCTGGACCGGTTCCTTTGTAATGACCCATAAAATTAGCTTCGTTAACATATTGATTTGGTGAATAATAGGTATCTGGTCTTGATGATGCTATTGATGTGGCTAAAGCAATGCTTTGATCGGTTCCTGAACCTACTTTAGGACATAGATCGTCACTTGTTTCATATAATTTGGCACCAAGAGATTCAATAATCTTTTTTGTTTCATTACTTGCTTTTTCTGGAATTACAATCTCCACCCTATATCCTAATATTTTTGCAATTCCAGTAAGAGCAATTCCAGTGTTTCCAGAGGTAGGTTCGATGATAATACTTTGACCTTTTTTCAGTATTCCTCGTTCTTCTGCATCTTTTATCATCCAATATGCGGCTCTATCTTTAACTGAACCAAATGGATTATGACTTTCAAGTTTTGCAAAATAAGTAACATTACGATTTGATAGAGATTCCAGTTTAACAAGTGGGGTATTACCAATTTGATTTAGAACGGATGAATCAGTTATAACTTTCGTAGTCATGGATTACTTCACCTTTTTTATAGTAAACTCAATTACATTATTTTTTTTATTCAAATTTAATAACTCATGACCATTTCTGTTTACCCATCTTGAAATATCATCTTCTGCAGCAGGATCATCTGCTAATACAGTTAGTACCTGCCCTACTTGCATTTTTTCAATTGCAATCTTAGTGCGAAATACTGGCTCAGGGCAGAACAAACCAGTTGCATCTAACTTTGTAGATTGAGAATTTGAAATTATTGTTCACCTATTTTTATAATCTTTGTTTTGTTATATTAAAAGCTATTTAGTAATTCAGAGTTGTTTAATCATCATAAATAAAAAATTAGTTTTACCTAACAATAATAGTTATCATAGAGCCTTCTTAAAGATGTTCCATGGGTTTCTTTCATTCATGAAATTTGAGTCAAGATTTTGATAATTGATTTTATGTGAAATTCTTTTCAAAAAATATAGACAGAGTCTGTAGACCATGGTCCATAGATAACTATCTTGATCAATATTATACACTTTATACAAGAATGAAAATAACCACAAAGTGTTTGGATGATGTTCTCTAACATAATCAAAAATATATTCTCGTGAATTATTAATTTTAAATTTTAAATGCTCTAATGTTTCTTCAGGTAGAGTATAACCAGTATTAAGAATTTTTATTTTTTTATGCATCATAGCAAAAACAATATCATCTAGGGAATTCTCCGAGTCTATAACATTTACACATCTTCCAAGAGTGGATGTAATATGTGAATCACTTCCTGAGACTTGAGTCATATTATTATCAATCGCAAATTGACTTGCTTTTGCGTTGGAAATCACATCGATGTTATTACTATTGAAAACTTCGATCATATCACAATTCTTTGCTTTGTCTCTGAGCGCATCAACTAAGCTAAATGGATGAGGGGCAGACGAGATACCATTTTGGTTTTTTACTTCGTCAATAATTTCCTCTAAACTAAGAGCAGGAGGAATTTCTTTATGGATTCCATATGTTAACACATGAGCTCCAGTATCAGTAGTAACTTCTTCAGCGGGATAAACTTGGATATTTTTAAACTTGTAATGATCATTTTTGTATTGGAGCATTTGAGAATACCCATCAAGGGTATTATGATTAGTTACAAACAATGCTGATATACCTAATTCATTTGCACGCTCTAATTGATCTCTAATAGTTACGTTGCAATCGTATTGAGGTTCTTCGTTTCCCAAATGAAAATTTGAAAATAAATTATGACAGTGTAATTCAGATTTGATTGGCAATTTCAAACGGTGTTTTATTATTGATTTTATATTTTTATCTTAATCTTTATTCAAACAAACTATCTGAACAGATCATCTTTTTCAGGGCGAATAATTGAATTGATTTCTGAAAAAGATTCTTTGTATTTATAATTTCGTACAATAGATACAGGACAATAAAGTGTCTTTCCCATTACAAGCTCAGCTGCTGAGCAAATTTCATCAGCTATAGCAATTGCAGTCACTCGAAGTATTTTTCCAAAACTATCAGTTGTGCCTTCATAATTTAGAATTGTGTTCATACCTGCAATACCTATTGTACAGTTTGTCTGACCCATTCTAAATGGTCTACCAAATGTATCTGATATAAGAACTGCTATTTTTTTTTTAGTTTTTTCATATACCTGTACTTGTATTGACGAGGCTGACTTGTCTGAATCTAGAGGCAACATAGTTACATAACCAGCATCTACATTACTTTCATCTACTCCAGCATTTGCACAGATGAAACCATGATTTGTTTCTACAATAATTATTCCGTTTTCCATTCGTATAATTCTTTTTGCCTCTGAAAGGATTACCTCCACGAGTTTTGGATCTTTTTTGTATTCTGCACCAATACCTAGTGCAAGATTAGATGGGATTACTTCAGAAAGATTGACTGTTCTTCCTTCTTGTTTTGAAATTATTTTCTGAGAAATTACAAATATATCTCCATCTTGAATTTTTTGATTGGCTGAAGATAGAATTAAGTCAACTAGCTTATCACCCTTATGAATTTCTTTTTTTATGTGTATAGGAATTATTTCGAGTGTCATCAACTTAGTTTATGAAGATTGTATTTATGGATGTTATTGAACATGAAAGAATCAAAAATGTGACATGATAACCTAGGCAATTGTAGGAGATTCTAATTTGAGATTGTAATGCTGATTGATGAGGTCAATGATTTTAGCAAGATTCTTGTCATCTAGAGTAACGGTTGCCAGGTCCTTCACTAAGTCTTGTGCTCTATACGCAATTCCCAAACCACAGATATCAAATAATTTAATATCATTTGCACCATCGACAACAACAACAGTATTCTCTTTTTTTTCTCCCCATTCTTTTATTTTAATTTGTGCAGATTTTGCTTTGTCAGAATCTACATTAATTTTAACACCATCTAGTTTTCCATTTGTGAATATAAGCTCATTTGAGTAAACGAAATCCAAATCCAACTCATCTTTGAGTCTATCAGTCATTATTGTGAATCCACCTGAAACTGCCATTAATTTCCATCCTGCTGCCTTCAAAGATCTGCATGCTTCTCTTGCTCCAGTCATAATAGGTAGCGAGCTAGCAACTTCTTTACAGATAGATTGATCAAGACCTTTAAGTAAATTTATTCTAGTTTTTAATCCATCTTCCCAATTAATGTCTCCTTGAATCCCTTTTTTGGTAATTTCCCAAATTTCTTTTTCTTTGTTTATTTTTTCGGCTAAAAGAGGCAGGTATTCTGCATCAAAGAGAACTCCTTCAACATCAAAAATAACTAACAATTACTTTCTTCCTTGTGAACTAAAACGAGAATATATTAAAGTTTAAGAAGTTTTTGATCGCCAACATCTATTAATAAATCGATTGTTGTAACTAATTACGGATGGAAGAACTTGAGCACAAATATGAAGTCGAGGTAAAAATTACCGATAAGCGTCAGATACTTCCTGATAATGTAAAAGAAGAGCTCAAGGCATCGGGAATGATGGATGAAAAGGGTAAGCTTAAACTAAAAGGAGTTAGTCCCAAAATGCTCAAAAAAATGAAAACTGAATATGTTGATTGTCCTGTTCTAAAAAGTGAAACGAATTTTATCCAATGTTTTGTTTGTCCAAATTTCCAAAGCAGGGTTATGGGCAAGGTTCTCTGTAAAGGAGATTCACTATAACTTAAGAAAAGCTCATTAGTATTGATTTTCTTGAAATTGTAAATTGAGTAAAGAAATTGGAATTACTGTTACAAAGAATGATGATTTTAGTGATTGGTATACGCAGGTAGTTCTAAAGGCTGAATTAGCTGACTATGCACCAGTTAAAGGGTTAATTGTACTAAGGCCAGATGGTTACTCAATCTGGGAATCAATTAAATCCGAACTTGATAAAAAATTTAGAAAAGAAGGAATTAGAAATGGGTTTTTGCCAGTACTAATTCCTGAATCTCTTTTGGGAAAAGAAAAAAAGCACTTTGCTGGATTTAATCCTGAGGCTTTTTGGGTAACACATTCAGGTAATAATGAGATAGTGGACAGACTTGCATTACGTCCAACCTCTGAAACACTTGCATATTCTATGTATTCAAAATGGATTAAGAGTTGGAGAGATCTTCCTCTCAAAATCAACTTTTGGAATACAGCACTTCGAGCAGAAATTAAAGCTACAAAACCATTTTTGAGAAATTCAGAGTTTTTGTGGCAAGAAGGACATACAGTTCACACAACTCAAGAGGAAGCAGAAATGGAAGTTATGAAAATTTTAGAAATTTATAAAAAAACAGTTGAGGAAGAGTTAGCAATTCCTGTGATTATTGGGAAAAAAAGCGAGAAGGAAAAGTTTGTTGGTGCAGTTTACACCACTACTATGGAATCTCTTATGCCTGATGGCAAGGCATTACAAATGGGAACATCTCACTTCTTAGGACAAAATTTTGCAAGACCATTCGATGTAAAATTTTCTGATGAAAATAATATTGAAAATTATGCTTGGCAAACATCGTGGGGAGTATCATGGAGACTAATTGGTGGAATGATTATGGTGCATGGAGACAATAAGGGTCTTGTATTACCACCTAAAGTTGCACCAATTCAAGTTGTGATTATTCCAATATATTACTCTAGTGAGGATGCAAAAAAGATAACAGAAAAATCAACAGAAATTGAAAAAATATTACTTGAAAAAAATGTACGAGTGCAAGTTGATAGAAGAAATGAATTGACACCCGGTTTCAAATTTCACGATTGGGAGCTCAGAGGAATTCCCTTAAGAATTGAAATTGGCCCTAAGGATTTGGCAAAAAAGAAGGTGGTAATTGCCATAAGGCACAACCATGAAAAAAATGATCTTGCTATAGAAAAAATTAGTGAAGATATTCCATTAGTATTAGAGAATATTCAAAAAGAAATGTTTGAGGTTGCTAAAAAAATACTTCAAGATCGAAGTATCGCAGTAGATGATTATGAAAAATTTAAAAAGGAAATAGAAAAAGGGGGTTTCTTGTATGCTCCATGGTGTGGACAGGAAAGATGTGAAGAAAAAATTAAGGAAGAGACTGGAGCCGATATTAGAGTGATTCCTTTTGATAGTAAAAATGTTCAAGCAAAGTGTGTTTATTGCGGAAATGAAAGTGCGACAATCCCAATTTTTGCTAGAGGATATTAGTAGTTAATACAAAATCACAAGCAAAATCGTTTTTAGAAAATTTTTGTATTCAATTAATTGCGACCTTTTTTATATATAAATTGCTTTTATAAATTTATGAGAGAAATTCTTAGGGTTGAAAATCTCAGAAAATATTTTATAAAAAAATACTTCTTAAGCTCAAAAACCTCCGTTGTAAAAGCAGTAGATGACGTATCTTTTTCACTTGGTGAGGGCGAAGTGTTTGTTCTTGCAGGAGAATCTGGATCTGGAAAATCAACTATTGCAAGGTTAATTTTTAATGCAGTTGAAGCAGACTCTGGTAAAATATTTTTTGAAGGACAACATATTGGAAAAGATTCAAAAGATCTTAAAAAAATCAGAATGGCCTGCCAAATGGTTCACCAAGATCCATATGATTCCATTAATCCACGAATGAAGGTTTTTGATATTATTTCAGAACCACTTGAGATTCATAAAATTGGCAACAAAGGTGAGAGGCAAAGGAGAGTTATAGATGCTTTACGAGAAGTAAGATTAGAACCTCCTGAAGATATTGCTAGGAAATATCCTCATATGTTATCTGGAGGTCAAAGACAAAGAATTGTTTTGGCCAGAGCTCTTGTGTTAAAACCCAAAGTGATTATTGCGGATGAGCCAGTGTCAATGTTAGATGTGTCAATTCGCGCAGAGATGTTAGAATTAATGGAAGAGCTTCAAAAAAAGTATAACATCTCATTCATTTACATTACTCATGATTTAGCAACAGCAAGACATTTTGGTCAAAGAATTGCAATTTTGTATTTGGGGAAAATAGTAGAGATTGGTTCAATAGAACAGGTTTTGTTACATCCAAAACATCCTTACACTCAAGCCCTCATTGATGCGTTATCTGAGCCAGAACCTGACAATCTTCATAGAGAAAAAAAGATTCGTATCAATGAACCACTTGACATTGATGTGTATGAAGGATGTAGGTTTCGTGCAAGATGCCCTTATGCAATAGAAAAATGCAAGAATGAACCCACTTTGGAAAGCGTTGAGGTGGGAAGAGATGTGGCTTGTTTTGTTAAATTAGATTAAAATGGGGAAAACGCTAACCTTAATCAACTCAAGCTTGCCTTGTTTTCCCCCAACAAGCGAGGATAGTGGTTAGCACTAAAATCAATTACAAATTTTGTATTTAACACTAATTATGAAACCATTGAAGGCAATCGTTTGTCTTTATAGGTAACAATCTGTGATACCCCATTTTTTGGATATACTCCGTAAATTAGCGCCGCTTTCTCAACTACCGAATCTTTGAGAGAGACCATTAAGAATTGACTACCTTTAGATCTTTCTTCAATAATTTTTGAAAGTTTTTCTGAGTTAGGTGCATCCAAATGCGCATCTACTTCATCAAATAGGTAAAATGGTGAAGGTTTTAGCTTCTGCAAAGCAAGCACAAACACTACTGCAGCAAGAGTCTTTTCACCACCACTAATTGATGTAGATGTTCTTTTGGGCTTGTTTGGAAATTGGATCATGTATGTAATTCCAGTCGAGAATATATCATCCTCGTTTTCTAGCTCAAGCCAAGCGTTTCCTCCTGTCATCTTGGAAAATATGGCGCGAATTTCCTTATCCACTATATCAAACGCATCCAGGAATGTCTGACGTTTGTCCTTTTCTATTTCTTCAATGAATTTGACTATGCTATTTCGTTCTTCTTCCAGTTCATTTTTCCTAGTAGACATTGAGCGGTAACCTGTTGCAAGCTCTATGTATTGCTCGGCTGCTTTTCGGTTTATAGATTCTGAAAGTATTCGTTGTTCTGCATTAAGTGCCTTAAGAATAGATTCAACCTCAAAGGTTTCGATTGATTCTGAATATCCAAAATGTGATATGAGTTTTTGAATTTGAAATTCATTTTCTCCAAGATCTTTTAGATCACGGTTAAGTACATCGGATTGTCTTTCACGATAACTTATCTCTTTGTTTAGGAAATGTTCTTTATCACGAAGAGTGTGCAGTTTTAAATCAAACTCGTTTACTTGTGAAACTGACTTGCCAGAAGTTGAGATGAGCTGTTGTTCTTTTTCTCTTAGTTTAACAAGATTTTCATTTGTTATCATATACTCTTTTTCTAGCATTCGTAATTTGACTTCCAAATCATGTTTTTCCTGATTAATTGAAGCCTGCTCTTCGTGAAGGTTTTTGGATTTTGCTTTTTCAGCTGTTTCCTGCGATGTAAATTTAGCAAGTTCAGATTCTTTTTCTTTTAGCTCATTTATGGTATTTGTTTGATGTACTGTGATCTCAGATTTTTTTTCATTTAATCTTGATAGTTCGTGTGCTATTCTTGTTTGTCTAGGATCAGAATAATTTTCTGAAACAATTTTTATTCGCTCTTCTAAAGATACAACGTATGATTCTTGTTTTGAGATTTCAGTAATCAAATGTTCTCTTCTACGTTCCAACTGTGAATTTCTTGAGGATAGATGCCCTGTCATTCTAGATACAGAAATTAATTTTATCTTGAGGTCTGAATAATTATTTGAGGTAGTAGCCAGACCTGTTTCAGAGATTGAAAGTCTATCATTGTAATTCTTTAATGTGGATTCGATTCGTTTAAGTTTGTGCTTCTTGCTCTGGATATATTTTCGAAGTAAATCTATTGAACGATTTAATCCATCGACAGATGCACTCATGGTAATTATTTTAGTGAGTTTGGAAATTTTTGAGTTAAAATCGACTATAACAGAACCTTCTTTGGGCTCGAAAAATTCACCATCCAAAGTGACTGTTTTGTATCCAGTCTTTGAAATCCTTAGAGCATCCTCTCTTGACTTTACTAATACAACATTACCAAATAGGAGAGTTTTGAGTGTGGAAAATTTACTTTCACATTTAATGAAATCAGATAACATGCCAATAATTTTATCATCTTTTGGAGCAGAAATTGATAATTTAGGGATAGCGTCAAGAGGAATAATCTTTAATTTTGGTAATTTTTTATAGCGAACAAAATCTGCTAGGTTGAGAAGAGTGGTAAAATCTTTTACAATAATCGCTTTGATCATATCTGAACTAACAGCTAGTGCTGCACGTTCGTATTCTTTATCCCACGAAAGTATTTCATAGACTAAACCTTGTATCCCAAGTGAATCAGTGTCAGTTTTTAATTGTGAAATGGAATAATCTTCATGCATGACATTTTTGATTACTCTAATCTTTGTTTCATAGTTAGCTGTACTTTGTGTAGCCTTTTCTAAAATAATATTTACATCATCAATATCTTTTTGAGTTTTTTCACGATTTTGATTTAGCTTTTGTATTCTAGATTTTAACTCATCAATTGTAGCTCTATGATTAACTCGAACTGAATCAAGTTTTTGTTTTAAGCGTTCAAGATTATTTGATTGCTCATTGAGGTCGCTGATCTTTGCAGCATTAAGATTGATTTTGTTTTCAACGTCAATTTTTTCAGATTCAAGTTTTGATAATGCTAATTTTGCTGCATTAAGCTTGTTGTTAAGACTATTTATTTTACTATCTGTTTCTAGTTTTTTCATTGAGATTTCTGATTGGTCTTTTCTAACTTTACTTAATTCATAATCAATTGTTTTTACTTCTTCGTTGATTCGTCTCCTTTCATCATTAATTTGTTGAATAGAGGTTCGCATTTGATTGATACTAGATTCGAGTGAGCCTCTTTCTTCTTGTAACATTTCAAGGCTTGATTTAATTTCTGGTAGTCTTGACTCAATATGTTCAAATCTTTTCTTTGAGGTATTTATTTCACTTTTTTCGCGTTCTGATTTTTGAATAGCGTTTGAAAGTTCAAAATCAATAGTAGCTTTAGCTTCATTGTATGCATTAACTTCTTCCATGAATTGTTTTTTCTGTGATTCTATTTCATGAGATTCTTTTCTTATGATAGTACGCTCCTCCTCAAACTTTTTGATTTCAGATATTAATGCGTGAAGGTTTCGTTCCTTTGATAGTTTTGAGGTTTTAATGGTTTTTAGTTTATTTGCAGATTCAATTGCGTTAAATCGATTTATCTCTCTGGTAAGCGAATCATTCCGAAGTTGCTGGTTTCTCTCCTCCTCCAACTCATCAATTCTCTTTTTGATTTCCCCCATTTTTGCTAGTGCTATCTCTAATCTGCGATCAGCTTCATCTAGCTGTTTTACTGCCTCGCTCTTTTTTTCATCGAAATAGGAAAGACCGATCAGGTCCTCGATTGATTGCCTTTTTTCTTCTGATGTAAATTCAGAAATTCTTGTAACGGTTCCCTGTTGGACAGCATTTAGTTGGTGCAGGCCTGCATTAGCCATATCAAGCATATCAATAACCTGTGTTCTGTTTGCCTTTTTTTTGTCAATATAGTAGATGTTTTCTCCATTTTCATCCATCTCTCTTGTAAAAGTAACATAGTCTGAATCAACAGGTATTTTTCTGTCAGAATTATCTAGATGTACACTTACTCTTGCTATTTTTGGCCCACGTTTTTCTCCTTCAATATCATGTATAAGGGAACGTAGTTTGTCAACCCTCATTGTTTTTGGTCGGTTTTCTCCAAGCGCAAAAATTATGGCATCTAGGATGTTACTTTTACCAGAGCCATTGGGACCAGATATTGAAACTAGGCCAGGCTGGAAATCTACAATTGTATTTTTAAATCCAAAAGATTTGAACCCAAACATTTCGACTTTAGTTATATAGACCAATATCAGAATTTTTCTAGTCGTGCGAATAATCGAATACTAACAAGTATTATTGACCATAAACTAGAATTATTGTAATTCTACATCACTCACCTATAATTACTTCATAGTGAAAATTGGCTTATGATCAAATTAGGAATAGTTCAGACTATATCATACTCTTCAAATCAACAAGCCTTGAAAAATATTTCACGAATAATTAAGTCACTTGGTAGGAATGAAACCGACATTGTGACTCTTCCTGAACAATGGCTACAAAATAATAGAATTTCTGACTATGACGAAGAGTTTGATATTTTCAAAACCATTGCACGAGACTATTCCATGACAATTATTCCAGGCGCATTTTATGAACGAAGGCAATACAGATTCATAATTTCCTCTCCTGTCATAGGCCCTAGCGGCGAAATTATAGGGATTCAAGAAAAGATACATCCTTTTGATTATGAAAAAAAGCGAGTCATTTCAGGAAGAGAAACTAAGGTTTTCAAAACTAAATGCAAATTTGGTATCATTATATGCTATGATATGGTTTTTTCTGATGTGGCAAATTCCCTTGTTAAAAAAGGGGCAGAAATACTTGTATCTCCGAGCAGGATTGTGAGAAGAGGGATTCATCCTTGGCAACTATACGTGCAGGTAAGAGCCCTTGAAAATCGAATTCCAATTCTAGCTTCAAATATTGAAAATTATCGTTTTGGTGGAAAAAGCATAATCGTTGATCTTATCGAAAATGAAGGAATTGTAATCCCAAAGATTGTGACAGAGCTAAAAGGAGAAAAATCAAAGACAAAGGAATTTGATTTAAATAAATACAAAAAGAGTAGAAATATTAGGTTTTCAGATAGTAGAAAATTTTCTTAATTATTTCCTTTTATAAATTCCTCTAGTTGAGTTCTTGCTTCTGGATCACTCATTTGTTTTGGAGGATGCTTCATCAAGTATGCACAAGCTGGGATTACAGGTCCGCCTATTCCTCTATCAAGGGCTAGCTTTGCTAATCTTATTGCATCAATTACAATTCCTGCAGAGTTTGCCTTGTCATCAACTTCAAGTCTAACTTCCATATTGTATGGTATGTTTGCCCATTGTTTACCTTCAATTCTCATGAACATCAGTTTTGTATTACCTAAAAACGGAATAAAGTCTGAAGGACCGACATAGATCTGATCATCTTCTAGTCTGACTCTTAACTGGCTCTGTACACTTTCAGTTTTAGAAATTCTTTTACTAACCAATCTTTCTTGCTCTTTCATATTCAAAAAATCTGTGTTACCACCTACATTAATTTGATAAGTCTTTTCAATTTTTGTTCCTCTGTCATCACACAGACGTGCAAGTGTTCTATGCACAATGGTTGCTCCTACCTGCCCTTTAATATCATCCCCAATTAGGGGAAGATTTTTTTTAGCGAATTTCTTTCCCCATTCATCATCGGATGCAATGAAAGATGGTATGCAATTTACAAATGCGCAGTTAGTATCCAAACACATTTGTGCCCAAAATTGTGTAACCTTTTCGGATCCTACTGGCAGATAAGATACAATAATTTCTGCTCCAGTAGTCTTGATAACTTTTTTAATTTCTTCAGCAAGTTGTTGGTCTGTTTTATTACTTTTAATTGGATTGACTTTATTTTCTACCCAAATACCTACGCCATCAAGAATAGGACTTTGGTAAACTTTAGCTGAGGTTTTAGGCATATTGTCCTTAGGTATCCAATTCACCATGTTTGGGTATTCATAAATTGCCTCGTAAATTGTCTTTCCAATCTTATTTTCACCTACATCAAATCCTACAACAAAATCTAAATCATGAATCGAAAAATTACCAATTTTATTATGCATGATTCCAATTACTTCCTGAGAAGGATTTTGTGTGTAGTACTCAATTCCCTGAATTAAACCAGAAAAACAGTTTCCAATTCCGACTAGGCCTACCTTAATTTTATTGCCCATCCAAATTTTGTCTCCTTGGACTTGTTTTAAAGTTTCCTACAATAGTAATGTTTAGAAGTTTTTTAAAGGCAGAATTTTATAACCGGATTTTTGTGTGAGTTTATGATAAAACCTGGAAGGCCTGTCAAAGATATTTCAATAACAAAAGATACTGATATTGAAAAAATATTTCATGAATTGCAACTATCTGGCGGATTTGAATCAAGAAACCTTGCTGAAGGTTTGGAAATTTTAACAAGTATGATTTCTGATAAAAAATGTTTGAAGTTTCTTTCATTTGTTGGAGCAGTTGTATCAACAGGATTGCGTGGAATCATTAAAGATATGATCAAAAATAAATTATTTGATGTTGTAATTACAACATGTGGAGCACTAGATCATGATATCGCAAGATATTATTCAAATTATAATGAGGGTTCATTTACGCTAGATGACAAACAGCTGGCAAAGCAACAAATCCATAGATTGGGAAATGTTTTAGTCCCCATGAAAAGTTACGGTCCATTAATAGAAGAAAAGATGCAATCCTTTTTGGAAGAAGAATACAAAACAGGTAAAAGGGAGGTTTCTACTTTTGAACTTTCAAAAATTATAGGCAAACACCTGGGTAACAGTTCATTTCTTTACTGGGCCTACAAAAATGATATTCATGTAATAGTTCCTGGAATTATGGATGGTGCAGTTGGTAGTCAGGTTTGGCTCTTTACCCAAAAACATCCAGATTTTCATCTAAATATTGTTAAGGATTCTGAGATTCTCTCTGGATTAATTTTTAAGGCAAAAAAATCTGGCGCGTTAATACTTGGAGGGGGGATTTCAAAACATCACACCTTATGGTGGAACCAGTACAGAGAAGGATTAGATTATGCCCTTTACATCACTACAGCACAGGAGTTTGATGGAAGTCTTAGTGGCGCCCTTGTGCGTGAAGCTATATCATGGGGCAAGGTCACACAAAATGCAAAACAAACAACTATTCATGCTGAGGCAACAACCATTTTTCCATTTTTGTATTCTGCTTTGCTGAGTAAGTTAAAGATTTGAATTTGTAACAAAATTATTAAGAGCTAAAATAGACAATAGAAATATGAGTGAATCTCAAACTATCAAAATTAAAGAAATTATTCCAATTAATATTGAGGGGGGGTTTCTAGTAGATGGATTCCCATCGATTGGTTTTACTAGTGCAATAGCAACTGAATCGTTGATTCATACATCACAATTTGAGCTTGGTGGGGTAATTGATTCAGATAACTTTCCTCCTGTTAGTATAATTAAAGATGGAGTTCCAAACTATCCAACAAGAATTTTTGTGAATCAAGATCTTAAAGTTGCAGTATTTTCCTCTTACCTAACACTACATGAGTCCTTCCATCGAACTATGGCAAGATTAATGTTAGAGTGGGCAAATCAACACAAATGTTCACTAGTAGTAAGCAGTGTTGCAGTAAAAACTTTTGTAAATGATAACAAAATTGTTGCAGCAGGCAGTACAAATTCGGCTAAAGCAAAGTTAAGAGAAGCTGGCTTTTCAGTTTTACAGCATGGAACTATACCAGGAATTCCAGGTGCTTTGTTAAATGAAGGAATGCTAAATAAACAAGATGTCGTAGTAATTTTGTTTAGTACTAAAGATACTGGACCTGACTTCAAAGCAAGTGTTCATTTATGTTTGGCTATGGCAAAACTTATGCCAGGCGTATCATGTAATATAGAATCCTTACAAAAAGATGCTGAAACTGCGGAAAGAGAAATTAAAGAAACAGAACAGGAAGCAAGAAATCTTAAAGATTTAATGTATGGGTAAACATTCAGCAAGATGGAACAGTTATTTCAATTCGCTGCTGTTGTAATCCTTATTTCATTATCAGGAGTGATATTACCCGGTCCGTTATTTGCTGCTAACATATTCTATGGTCTTAAAGGCGGAACAAAGGCTGGATTGAAAATAGCTTATGGTCATACCGTTGTAGAGTTGCCCTTCGTAATTTTACTTGGAATTGGTGCTTTTTCGTTAACAACCATTCCAGAGTTTAGAATTTACATTACAATAATTAGCGCAGTAGGCCTCTTCGGGTTTGCTGGTCTTCAGATAAGAAGAGTTTTCCAAAATAATATTGACCATTCCATACAACCAAAACACGGACCATTTTTTGCTGGTATACTTCTGACGGGATTAAATCCATTTTTTATTTTTTGGTGGCTAACAATTGGTTTTAAATTGTTAACAGAATCGCTTATTTTTTGGTCCTTTTGGGGAATTGGAATCATGTTCTTGCTTCACATATGGATGGATTATGTTTGGCTTTCATCTACAGCTCTAATGTCATTAAGACTAGCTAAAATTCTTTCCAATAAACATTTCAAATTAGTGATATTAGTATTAAGCTGTGTTTTGGTATATTTTGGAATCACATTTCTAATTGATGCGTTAGGCTAACCACAGTCTAGAATCTCAATATATGGTTCGCATTGTTCATTGAATTCCAATATTTTAGCAACTGTCTTTTCACAGAATCCTGGATCTTGGTTTAATTCGAAATTTTTAATATCTTCTAACAAAGATATCTGTCTAATTCCACAAAAATTCAATTCACCTGAGCCAAAAATTAACGAAATAACTGAAATTCCAATGATGGCAATGATGATACTTTTAATTATTATAGGTTTTTGTAACGTCAATTTCTATTGTTGAAACATTTCGTTGTCTTCCATCTTGAGAAGTCAATGAGTCAGATGCTATTCTAACATCAGTTACTTTGTATCCGACAGAATCCATTCTTTTAACGATCATTTGAGAAACATCAACTGCCTGAGTGATTCTTTTTCCTCTTGCTTTAATTGTAACTGTAGGTTGACTTGATAGTTGGGTTAATGTGGCAGTAACATATGTCATGATAGGTTTTATTCCAACAAAAATTACATTTCTTGTTCGTTCTGTATCATCTTCATCAGCACTTTCAGATTCCTTTTTAAAGGACTCTTTTGGCAGATCCTTTTCGGGTTCAGGTTCTGGAAGTATTGGTTCTGGTGTGGGACCAGATAATTGAGGCTCTGGTTTAGTTTCAGATTCTGACGGTTTTCCTTGTTCAGTATTTTTTTTCTGAAATTCAGAGAATATTTCTTCTGCGTCAGTTATCTTCTCATCGTTCATTATAATTCCTATAAGTAAAACAGAGTCTTTAGGATTTATTTAATGTTAAGGTCTTTTTGTTCAATATAATCTTCCAAGATTTTTTCAATATCATCATCTGACGCTGTCTTTATTTTTTGAACCAAATCTTCTTCTTCAATTTCATAACAGTTTAGAACGTCTTGTACGTCTTTATAGAAGAGAAGGACTTTATCTTTAAAGATACAATGATATAGCTTTTCTTTCACCATTTTTTCAGGTTGTATCTTTATTCCATTATCTTTTGACGAAATTGGATACACTTAACCAAGTGAATTTAAACACTATTTAGGTGATACTTGCCTAATGTTATAATAAGTATTTCATAAGAAGATTTGTTATTGGTTAGTAGAGTTGTATTTCACATAGATTTTGATTATTTTTATGCGCAGTGCGAGGAAGTACGATCACCTGAACTTAAAACAAAACCTGTTGCTGTTTGTATTTTTTCAGATAGAGGTGGGGATAGCGGTGCAATTGCTACAGCAAATTATACTGCAAGAAAATATGGTGTTAAATCTGGGTTGCCAATTAGATTTGCTAAAAATAGACTCAAAGATAGAACTGATGCAGTATTTTTAGCGCCAGATTTTGAATATTATTCAGACATGTCAGAAAAATCTATGAACATAATTAAAGAATACGCAGATATTTTTGAATATGTTGGAAAAGACGAGGCGTATCTAGATGTTACACAGAAAACAGAATCTGATTTTAATAAGGCCAGTCATCTAGCACAACAAATAAAAAATTCCGTAAGAGATAAAGTTAAACTTACTTGTACCATTGGGGTATCACCAAATAAGCTAGTATCTAAAATTGCATCAGATTATAAAAAGCCAGATGGTTTGACAGTTGTCCCTCCAGAAAGAATATCGAGTTTTCTTGATCCATTAAAAATTCGTGCTATTCCAGGAATTGGAAAGAAAACTGAAGAAAAGTTTTCTGAAATGAAATTAGATACAATTAGTGTACTAAAATCATTAGATGTGTTTACCTTAACTCAACAATTTGGAAGAAAAATTGGAACATACATTTACAATGCTGTTAGAGGTATTGACGATGAGCCTGTTAAAGAAAGAGAACCAAGAATTCAATTTAGTAAAATTGCTACTCTAAAAACTGATTCTAAAGAATATAATTTTCTTGAGGAAACTTTAGAAGAACTATGTAACGAACTACACGCTGTTGTACTTAAAAACAATAGAATGTTCAAATCCGTTGGAATACAATTTGTTCAATCAGATCTATCAAATAAATCAAAATCAAAAATGCTTAAAAATTCTACATTCAACCTTGAAGAATTAAAAAAAATAGCTAAACAACTCTTAAAAGAAGCACTCGAAAATCAGATTATTCCAATTAGAAGGTTAGGAGTAAAAGTTTCCGAGTTATCAGAAATAGAAGGACAAAGTAACATCACAAGTTATTTTTAGGAACATTATCCTCTGCTTTAGTAGCCTCTTTTTTTTTTATGCGTTTTGTCTCTATAGCAGTAACTACCAACAGGAAGATAAACAACCAAGGTAGAAACATTATTTCACCTGCGACAGAATGAAATTCTTCAAATTCGGTTGCATTTGTAGAAACTTTGAGTGCAAATAATGAAAGTGAAAAAATTCTAATCATATTAACACCTATTGTTCCAAGAATTCCAACTACAAAGTATACTGCCTTTCTTTTTCTCTGTATGTTCATTTTTAACAAAAATGCCATCATTACAAGAGAATAGATGATTACACTGTGAACTCCTGCGGACGGCCAAAAAACCTGCAAGGCAAATGGGCCATGATCACCCTTTAAGAACATCAAATTATCGCGAGCTGTAGCAACACCAAGATCTAACGTGGTAATTATCCAGGCATTTGTCTGGACTAGATATGGTACAACATATTGTAGTGGGCCTAGTGTATCATAGGGGAAAAAAGCATCAAGTGATAAGATTATTGCACTTCCACCAAGAAAAATTGGCCCAGCTGGAGAGATTCTAATCCATTTTGTGCCAAAAAAGATGAAAAGTGTTGAAACAACAAAGACAGTCATTACAAGAAAATCCCACATCCAAGTCCATGAGAAAATAAGCTGTACGTTGTAAAATTCGGCACCACCCTCAATGTATTCTCGTAAACCAAACTCTAATGCAATTAGGTAAGCGATCGTAAGTGCTGCAAGGGGTATTACTGCAAGTAAGCGTTTTGTTGGAATGTGCAGTTTTAGACCAACAAGCTCTGCTACTATAAACGCTAATGCAAACAAAAATCCACCTCTTCCCTGATTCCAACTAAGACTAAACGAATCGGGAAACGCTACTAGAGCAAATATGATCGGACTTGAGATAATCAACATTGCTGCGATCAAACTTTTGTTTTGCATTAAATATTCGGGCAAAATTGACTAATAAATAGTGCACTTCTGCTAATAGTTCTAATTATATAGAAATGAAATCTTTGATACTCCACTTGGAAAAAACAATTAAAATCGATAAAAAAACAAAATTTTCAAATCTTTTCAATGACTTTAATTTGGAACAATTATCAAATATTATTAAAAATGCACGTGCACTTGATGATCTTGGCCAATTTGAAGAAGCGGTTTCTTGGTATGATATAGCAATTTCAAAAAACCCGAGGGATGCTGTAGCATGGTATAACAAAGGAAATATTTTGGATAATTTAGGTAAATATGATGATGCAATATATTGTTACGATACAGTTCTAGAAATTGTACCTAATGATACTAGTGCCATGTACAACAAGGCAACTGTCCTGGCAAGAATTGGAAAGTATGAAGAAGCAATTTCGTTATATGATAAAATAATATCAATTGATCCAACGCATGTAGGTGCTTTATACAATAAGAGAGTGACGTTGGATAAATTAGGAATGCATTATGGCATTATACAGATGAAACAAAAACAAATATTGTAAAATTTTGTCATTAATTTAATCAATTCAGAGAAAGTCAGTTATTGATTTCTGTTTCAATTTTTTAAAGAGCTCACCTTTAGCTAACCATTCTAGTTTACTAATACTCATAGATTTACATGCATGAGTTATTCCATCATCAAGGTTAGAAACGATGAAAGGTTTTTGCCTCATTGCAGACCTTATTCCCTCACGAACTTGCCATACACCTACAGGTATTGCATAATCTGGTCTAATTTCACGTAGCACTAACACTGCTGCTTGAATTTTATTTTTTGATAAATACTCTGCAACACCTAGTTTTGCAGCAAAATATGCACCAGCAATGGTTGGATAATGATCAATTCCTCTACCATCCTCAAAATCAGTACCAAATCCAATTTGTCCTTGATCATCATACCAAGCTTCTTCCATTTCAAATAACCATCTATAAGGAAACAAAATAATTGAAAACAGATTTCCTAGATGATTAAATGAAAATACTTTGCAACAGTCAATTAATTGGTAATTTAAAATTTCTGAGACAAGTGATTTTGATATAATATCATCAGTTGCAGTGATGCTCCATCTAGTTGGGACAAGTTTTCTTTTTTTACCAAACATTCCGATGCTAAAGCATTTTTGAATTTGTGAAATGTCAATTCCTGTATGATAAAGTTTCAGTATAGCCTCTTCAGCCTTAAGATCTTTATCATAGTATACATTCTCAATAGATCGGTGAGCAGAAGAATATGAAAATCTGGCATTTTTTATTTCCCCCATTGGTCCAAATGGGGCACTTTCTCCATCAATTGTTGTTATTGGTTGAGTATTTTTATAAAATTCAATGTCAGAGTCTGTTGGACGTGTTGACATTGCTACTTCTTGAAGATTTTCAATAAAACGATTCTCTGGTTCAAAGACAGAAACCTTTTGAATTCCTCTGACAAGACTAAGTCTAAAATTTACAATTTCTTCAAGGCTTTTTCCCAGCCATCTTTCAGGAATATCAAGCAGGCTAGTGTCACCGTGGATTGGTGGAACCATAGGGCCCACACCTACTTTAGGATAATTATGAGTACCTACAAAGACTGATGGAGGACTAGAACCACTTATAGAATTTGACGAAAAAAGATTTCCATATCTTGATAGATATTCTTTCCAATTTTCTTCAATTGATTTTCTAATCTCTTTTGAGTTACGAGACACTTTATTTCTACATATTTTATTCGTATTAATCTGACTAAAATTGAGATTTGACCTGAGATAAAGATATATTTTTAATTTGGTTAATTTATAAAAAGTATGACAATAGAACGAATTGTTTCCTTTTTCCCAAGTGCAACTGAGTTACTTTATGAACTTGGAGTGGGAGAGAAAATATTTGGTGTGACTCATGAGTGCCTATATCCTAAAAATGCGAGAACAAAGCCTCGTGTAATTAACTCGGTCTTTGATTCAGATATAATGTCAAGTAAGGAAATTGATTATAAGGTCGGAGAGTTAATGAGGGATGGAAAAGATATCTACATACTTGATGAGATAAATCTCAAAAATGCAAATCCAGATTTGATAATTTCACAAGAAACATGCGAGGTATGTTCAGCATATACAGGACATGTAACTAAAGCTTTGAATATTTTAGATAAAAAACCTGAAATTTTCCCATTAAATCCTCATGATATTTCAGGAATTTTTGAAAGTATCGAAAATGTTGCAAAAAAACTCGGAAGGGAAGAAAAAGGACGAGAAATAATAAAGTCTCTTCAAGCAAGAATTGATTTTATTCAAGGAAATTATTTTGAGAATAGACCTAGAGTTTTAGCATTAGAATGGCTTGATCCATTTTTCACTTCTGGACATTGGATTCCAGAGATGATTGAAATTGCAGGGGGAATAAATGAGATTAGTTTTAAACGGGAACAATCAAGAAGATTAAAGTTTAACGAAATAGCGCAGTGTGACCCAGAACTTATTGTGTTAATGCCATGCGGTTTTAACATAGACCGTACAATTTTAGAATATAAAAAAACTCTTCAAAACGATCCAAAATGGAACAAACTAGGGGCAGTACAAAAAAATAAGGTGTTTGCGGTGGACGCAAATTCGTATTTTAGTAAACCAAGTCTTAGAATTATTACAGGTATTGAAATTTTGGCAAAGATTATTCATCCAAATATTTTTGAAAAAGTAGAAGTTCCAAGAGAATCCTTCAAACAGATCGAATCATAAAATTAATCTTCGTTTGTTTCATCTGGTTCATCAGCCTCATAATCTCTTCTGCTTGGCCTTATTGGAATATAGATTTCAGACATTTTATGAATATAATTAAAGAGTGTAGTGATAGACATCAAGGTTCCAAAAAATTGCCTATTTAGCTATATTCTATACATTATGAAATTTTAAACATCCGAGAAGAATTCTAAATTATTTTCAAATATTCCCAACAAAATTTTATTTACTAAGAAATATATCGATTAAAGATATGCCGCCGGTTCATATTGATGAATTGATTGAATATTTGAAAAAAATAACAGGTCATGAATTTACAGAGATGGAGAAATTCACAATTTTAGAACTAATTCATTTTGGTAGATCTAGTAAGAAAAAAGACGGTAAATATTTCATGTCTCCATCAGGCTAATACAAAAACCTTTTGAATATTTTATAAAATTTGGTAATTTCTATGTTTATTCCAAGCTTGTTTAAAATCAACAAGCACTACGAGAAATTGCATCCTTGTAAACAGTGATTATCAGGCGGCTGGATCTCATTTCCCTACGTCCTATCTCGGGTATTATATTCGAGATTCAGTCCGCCAAAAAATTTTTATAAGATTAATTTTCGATTTTACACTCAATTGTGAGAGATTTTATTGTAGTATAGTATGGGTATGCCAAAATTGCGATTGCAGCTAGTCTTATTGGTATTTCGTAATTTGTCAAAAATGCAGTAGCAATTCCACCGACTGCGCCAAAAGTCGAAACCACTGCAAATCCTATTGGTCCACAGCTACACGCGCCCGCAATTGCGCCAACAAATGAACCAAATATCCCTCCTCCCATCTTTTTTTTATGAGTACGATAGACATTGATTCTATACACATTCATTGCTAAAACTAAACCTGACAATGCTGAAATGACAATAATAAGGAGAAAGCTAATCTCAGCACCATTTGGGATAGAAGCGATCACGTAAGGTTCTAGAAAAACATATTCAGAAATAATTGAAAGAGGAATCATCATGCCAATAAAAATTGAAATGGATAACACTATGTATCTATAATCTGAAAATACTAATTTTATCATCTGTGCCATTATAGAGTCTCAATTCTCCCAAAAATCAATCCTTTCTCATTCATGAATCTACTTGCCAAAAGACTTTAAAAAACTTATTCCAAATTTTTCATACAAGCTTGTTTGAATGAAATTATTTTCCTCTTCTGAAGAAGCCGATAATTTTTCCCAAGACGGTGTCAATTGGACACGACTCGTAGTAAACTCTAGTAGAATGTCTTGAAGAGTGCTTGTCATATTTTTGTTTAGAATCAAATACCTCATCACATTTTTCACAATAAATCTTTGAGATGTTTTCTCGGTTAAATGATTTATCCATATTACTATAAATCATTTAGGACTTATAAAGAATCCTCATTATTTTTTGAAATAATTTAACTCAAAGATAGTGAATCTTTATGTGATTGTTATAATCAATTTCATACGTCGTTACGAACCCACAGTGAGGACATGAAAACATTTGTGCGTGTTGTTGTGGTTGTCTTTCTATTGTTTTACCATAAATTGATTTTATTAAAATTACATTTTCTTTAGAGATTACTGCAAAGTTCCTAGCCTCTCCTATTGAGTCAAGAAATTCTTTAATCACAGTAATTACTTCTGTTTTGTCAATTACATCTTCATCTTGAATTGGTGAGAGTACAAATTCATGGATTTTTAATGTAGGTATTGCTCCTATCTGATCAGATACATAAACAAGTAATTCATTTTTTATTGATTCAACTTCTCTACAATCAACTGTAATCATATGGTTGCACTTGTATGAATACTATTTGAGTTTAATACTCAACCAATGAACGAAAAAGGTATAAAACGCATTTCACTTTATACTTAATTCAGTCCATAAAGATGATTTTGTTTAACAAATAGAGAATGGATTATGACATGATTATTCATCTAGTATGAAATAGATTTAATCATATGAAAAATTCAGAGTCATTTGGTATAGAAAGCGGATATGGTTCAAAAGTTATTGAATGGGTAAATGATGAAGCAAAAAAACAGAATTTAAAATTTGAAGCTAGATTGTATGGACACACAATCACTACTCAAAATTTTGGATTGTTCGAGATGTTTTCATGGATTGGAGATGTACAGATTGCTAGGAAATTAATCATAAAAGCAAGCAAACGATTTAAAATAAAAGTTATTGAAGGAGGTTACAAAACCAAAGAACGTATTTTTCATACTAAAAAATCAGATTATGCTATGGTTAGAAAAGGTGACGAAGTTATAGGACATCTAGAGTTTGAGGCTTCAAGGTTTGGAAGAGAGAAATGGAGAGTAAAAGTAGAAGAAAGAAAATAGTTACTTAGTTTACAATACTAGTAAGATACATAATCACAGTTAGACAGAAAAAACTTGTGATTAAAATCGGCATAATAGGAACTGGAATGTTAGGCAACGCTGTGGGTTTGCATCTTTTAGATTCAGATTTCAAATTAACTGTTTTTAATAGAACCAAGACTAAGACAAAAGAACTTGCAAATCATGGTGCAATTGTAGTAAATTCTCCCAAAGAAGTAGCAAAATCTTCAGATTTGGTTTTAACAATTGTTAAAGATGCAAATGCTGTCAAGGAGATCTCATTTGGAAAAAATGGAATAGTAGAAGGAAACCATGATGATTTGATAGTTGCTGACATGAGTACAATAAATCCAAGTTCATCAAAACAAATTGCAGAACAATTTAGCAAATATGGAATAATAATGCTTGATACTCCCGTTATGGGAGGTCCGAATGTAGCAATAAATGGGCAATTAGTGTTAATGGCAGCAGGAGACAAAAATGCTTTTGATAAACATAAAAGAATTTTTGAAACCATAGCTAACAAAACTTTTTTCCTTGGACCAAATGGTACTGCTCATTCTGTAAAGCTTGCAATGAACCTTCAAATTGGAATGCTGGCGCTTGCGTTATCAGAAGGAATAACGCTTGCAAGAGGAGCTGGAATAGATCCTAAAGTATTTTTATCTATTCTTAATTCAACCTACTTTAAAACGGGAATGAGTGAGAATAAAGCATATAATATGATAAGAGACGAATATTCACCAACATTTACTCTTAGTAATTTAAAAAAAGATTTGGATACCATCAATGAATCAGCTAAAGAATTTGGACTAAACCTACCAATGGCTACAAAGGCAAATGAGATTTACAAAAAAGCAATGGATGCAGGGTTTGGCGATCTTGATTATACAGGAATCCTTTCATATCTAAAGAAAACTGCGAAATTAGTAGATTAGCATAATTAATTTAAGATGACCTATTCAACCTAGATACATGCGACTAAAAGATAAAGTGGCAGTTGTAACTGGTGCTTCTAGTGAAATTGGCATTAGTATAGTTAAGAGATTCATTGAAGAAGGTGCCAAAGTCGTGATGTTAGGTAGAAAACTAGACTCACTTGAAAAAGCTAAATCATCATTAATTGGTAAGAAAGATACAACCGTATCTATGCAGTGCGACATTACAGATGAAGCACAAGTGCTTCAAACTGTTGAACAGATTCTTAACAAGTATGGTTCCATTGACATTTTAGTAAATAGCGCAGGAGCAATAAATGATCCAGTTCACTTCCACGAAATGCCTGATTCTGAAATTAAGAAATTAATTGATGTAAACATGTATGGAGTTTTTAGAATGTCCAAAGCTGTTTTACCAAATATGCGTGAAAATAAGAATGGTTGTATTATCAACATAGGGTCAATCTCAAGTGAACGAGCAATACCTAGAGTACATCTTGCAGTTTATTCAGCAACAAAGGCAGCCATTAGTATGTTTACAAAAGCCATTGCTGTAGAATATGCTAGATCAAATATTAGATGTAACTGTGTTAATCCAGGAATTATTAATTCAGGAATGATTAAACCTTATCTTGATGATCCTCAAGCTAGAAAGGTTCTCGAGGATAGATTGCCCCTAAATAGAATTGGTGAGCCCGTAGATGTCGCAAATGCAGTTTTGTATTTGGCTTCAGACGAAGCAAATTGGATTACTGGAACAATTCTTAATGTTGATGGCGGCAAAACAGCTTCTGAGGGTTAGAACTCCTGAAGCAAGGTTTTAGCTAACAACTGTGCTACCCTTAATGGTTCAGGAAATGATCCTTGAAGAGTTACATCGTTGATAAGATGTTTTACATCAGAAAGACTACATCCTTCTTTTCTTACATAAACATCAAATGATGTGTGAAGGGTAATTTTTTCCCTATCTACCAATTCTTTATACTCTTTTAGTTTAGTTTCATACGAGTCTGGAAAATGGTGTCTTATAGCATCATCAATTCCTTTGGATTCTTGGTAAGTTATGCCAATTACTGGAATGTTCAATGATTCAGAGATTTTTTTTAAATCTACAATATTATACATTGAGATAATAATTCCTGAAATAAGTAAATAGCTAATGTCTTGCCTATCAAGTTTTTTGTACATCGTCAATATTTCATCTGTAGCATCATCTCCGCCTATAGTTGTATGGCCAAAAACAAATCCATCAATAACAAAATCCCTTCTCATCACAACTCCCGCTAGAATAGATTTTTTGGATTTTTGTGTAAAACTTTCGGCTATTGCTAACCCTCGTAAGCCTTTTTTTTCAAGATGAAGATTCCGCATGGGGTTTTCTCCTCAAATAGGATTTGTACACTATGCTAGCAACTAATGAAATTGCTAAGGTGGTAAATGACCATATTACAAATGGTACAATTTCTGGTTCAGCCATATCATCACAACTCTATTGATGTATTAGAATACTAGTTTTAGAGGGTTAGGAATAAAATAAATACATTTGATTTACCTCAAATAGCATGCCAGAATTAATTTGCTCAGATTGTGGAAAGCGATTCTTTCATGAAAATGATGATACTTTAAAGATCGAGGAGGCTGTACATAAAAAATTCTGCCGTAAAAAACAAGGAGAAACCCAAAGTTATATGCATAGAAAAAGTAATCAGGCATCAATGGATTCGGAAAGAGATGCCGATAATGAAGGAAAACCAATCCTAAAAAGATAGTTTCTTAAATTACATAGGTTTTTTGAATATAAAAAAGTGGACTGATTATGGCCGTTAAAGAATTTGATTACGATATTGTTGTTGTTGGAGGTGGCCCGGCAGGATCTTCAGCGGCTTTTGCAGCAGCAAAAAATGGTGCAAAGGTAGCTCTTCTTGAAAAAGAAAAAAGTATTGCTCAAAGTGTGAGAACAAGTGGTGTTACCTGGCTTAAAGATGTACAACAATTTGAGATCCCTCCAGATTACTACAATAAGATAAGAAATTATTCATTTTGTTCCCCCAATAATCAAGTTTCAATGTCTGATTCAGAACCAAGAGCAGTTGTATTAGATGTTAGAAAAACATACCAATGGCTTGCTCAACAAGCAGCAAAAAAAGGGGCAGATATTTTTCTAATGACTACCGTTAACGGCGTAATTATTAATGAGCGAGGAAAAATTTCTGGAGTCAAAGCATTCTCAGAAGACGACTATGTGTTCAATGCAAAAATTGTAATTGATGCAAGTGGATTCCAGTCGGTAGTAGCAAAATCTTTGGGAATTGTAACTCAGTGGGAAAGGTTTGGGGCGGGTGCAGAATACGAGGCATATGCAGAACATTTTGACTCAGAAACCTGGTGGCTAATGGTAGGACAACAATACTCGCCTGCAGGTTATGCATGGATTTTTCCTGTAAACAAAAAAATTGTTCGAATTGGAGTGGGAGTTGGAAAACCAGAATCATCAGTAGATCCAATGGAAAGATTAAAACAACTTTTGGAAACAAAGCCAGGCCCAATTAAAAATCTAGGTAAAATTACTCCAATTGAATTTCACTATGGATTAATTCCAAATAATGGACTTTCTAGAAAAACTGTTTATGATAATTTGATTCTTGTAGGGGATTCAGCTGGACAAGCAAATCCACTTGTACTTGAGGGAATCAGATATGCGATAATGTTTGGAAGGGTTGCAGGCGAAGTTGCAGCAAATGCAATAAAATCTGGAGATACATCAGAAAAATCACTTAAAAAATATGAAGAAAATTGGAAAAAATCAATTCAATCAAAAATTAACTCTGCAGCCAAAGTTCAAAGCAGATGGATTGGTTTATCCGATGAAGAATGGGATAAAGAAATTGAAATTATTAAAGAGCTTACTCCAGATGAATTTATTGATTTTATCAAAGCCGATTTTGGGTTATCTAATATTGTAAGGGTTGCTTCACACCATCCAAAAATGATTGTAAGACAACTTTTTGATATTGTGAAAGGTACAAAAAGCAAAGAAAAGAAATCTAAGTAAAAGAAATAATTTTTTTAAAAAAATTCTTGCTTTGATTTATACATTTTATGGTTTGAACTCTTTCTCCTAGATATAAGCACGAATCATGAAATTGTTCTGTGGTTTTTGAGCCGCATGACGTACAAACCATGCCTATAACTGCTTTACATTCAGCACATAAACTGTAACTGACTAGAGTTCCTCCACAGTTTCTACACGATTCATCTGGCATTTCTTTTCAGCTTTGGTTTTGGAAATTTGAATTTAAGCTTTGAGTAGGATTCATTCATACAAAAGATACCAATCGGCAACATTGAAATTGAAAAAAGTATTTGGAAACTAAATGGATAAGGTACGAGAAACCTTTGATGAGTGGGCTAATATAGGAAGGTCTGAATTAATGGAAAAAGAACACTCAAGATCGGTTCTTAAATTTTTGAAAACCATACCTTTTGAAAACACATTTTCATTTCTTGATATAGGATGTGGAAATGGTTGGGTAGTGAGAAAAATTGCACAGTTACAAAATTGTAAAAAGGCAATAGGAATCGACAAAAGTAAATTCATGATTGCAAAAGCAAACTCTAAAAAAAAATCTTCAAAGGAAGCATATTTTAATTCTAGTGTAGAAACATGGAAGTTTCGTGGCAAATTCGATTATGTTTTTTCCATGGAATCGTTGTATTACATATATCCAATGGAAGGTGCATTGAAAAAAATCTATCAATTACTAAAACCAGATGGTAAGTTTTTTTGTGGAACTGATTATTATAGTAACAACAGAGCTACAGCCAAATGGTCTAAGAAGATGAAAATGCCTTTAGATTTGAGATCAAAAAGAGAATGGAAGAAAATGTTTGATGATGTAGGATTTAAAACTAAAACTAGACAAGTCAAGGATCCCTCCAATCGAAAAAAATGGAAGCGGGAATTTGGAACTCTATTTATTATTGGAACAAAATGAATTAGAGTCTAACTGTTTGTGATTTTTTTCTAGAATGTCTTATGTATAAAATTATCCCTACAATTATTGTACCTAAGACAATTGCAGCTATTGAGGCATATTCATTCTTATCTTCAGCATATTGTATATCAGCAAGGGACAGTTCTGGCAATAGAGTAGAATCGTTTACAACTAAGAAGCTAACACTGTAAATGTCAGGTCTTAGAACAGATTCAGAAGCTGCAAAAACTTTAAGATCATTTGCACCAATTCCAAATCTATTGGTTTGTTCTTCTGAAAGAGTCAACGTCGTTTTTCCTGAATCTATTATCTGAGTACCTGATGATATTGATTCACCTTCTGAATTTGTGAAAAAATAATCAATTTTTGACGAATCGTTAGTGAGAATTGGGATTTTTAAGATGTCACCTTTCTTAATAACTTCAGGAATGTCAATATCAATTATTTGTGGGAACTTGATCTTTTCAAATTCTTGCCAATGCCCAGCTTCAAAAGGGTAACTTTTGTCTGCAAAAGCCTTTATTGTGATTGTTCGAGATTCTGGGGAGTAACTTTCTAAATAAAATGGACCATTACTAATTACGGCGTGATTTTTTTCTTCAATCCATTTGATTGATGACTCATAACGTGAATTAAAATAGCTATTAGGCAAATTAAAAGAATCTAATGCAATTGGAACATAGTTAGAATTCTTAAATTGAATCAGATATTGACGAATAATCTCTGCATCGTTCGGAACGATTAGGGAAAGCCAATTAACATTCTTGCTAACTGCACCAGAGCGTGAAAATGAGACCTTCCCATCAATTACTGCTTGTTCCATAGCTGACATCAATTCCCAAGGAACTGAAGTCCATAAGCTAGCCCAGTCTGCAATTTCTGCTTCATCAAAGTGCCAGTAGTCAACATATGCTTCGATGGTGTTTTCGTCTAACTGCCTAACACCAATTAGTGTTTGAACAGTTTGGGCTGCTCTAGGAGTAAATTCTGTATCAAATGTTTTATCATTTTCTTGTTGTTCTGTTCCCCACTCTAGAGTAAAATAAAGTGAATGCAAAATATCATTCATATCCATTTGCATACCATTGTGCCATTTGCTAAATTGAAGATTAAAAGTGACTTTGCTAGTAGCTTGTGTATTAGCTTTGATGTTTCTCCATTTATGTAACTCTGTATCCCAAATGATTGCATCTTCAGGAACATCTAATTTGCCTTCTGGACCAGCAGTTTCAATAACGAAATCTGTTCTTATTGGAATTGTGTCACCTGTGTAAGGATGTTTGAAAACGCCTGGATCATCCAAGTTGTCCCAAATTTGTCTACTGTAGGCATCACTGAATCCCATTACAGGATTCCAAGACCCTTGATAGATTTGTTTAACACCGATTGAAAGTGAATCTGAGCCTGTTCGAGTATTTATTGGAGTAAACCTAGTTGGTACACCTGCACCAAAGTCATTGATTACACCCTGCACTTTTTCATTAGCTACATACTGATCAATTTTACTTGCAAGAAAAATCCTTACAGATTCTCTAATACCTTCTGAAGAAGCCTTTCTAACAAGGTCGATTCTTTCCTCTGCTGAGCTAAAATTTCCTGTATAGATTTTTTGAGTGAGGGAATCCATGTATTCATTTTGATAGTTCCAATACGTAGGATCATTAAAGCCTGGCATGGTTGAGAACCATGGGGAGTACATTTGTGCTAGACCCACTGGATCATACTTTACAAATGCAGAACGACCAGCCCAGCCTTCAGTATAGAAGCTCCATTTCATATCGGAAGGATTGGAACCGTAAACATTAACGAATGCTTTGTTAAGATCACCATAGTCATTAGTAACTTTAAATCCAATTTTTTCAAGTTCGGATGATAGGATTTCTCCTATAGACTTTCTTACAGGGTCATCACTTCTAATGAATGCAATTATTTCAATTTCTTTTCCCTCAAAAGTCCATTTACCCTCAATTTTTTTTGCACCAGCTTCTATGAGCTCTTTTGAGATTATCTCTTCGGCCAAAGATGGATTATATCTAAAATGAAATGATTCTAATTCGTCTACAATAAAGAGATAGTCTGGGTCAAATGGCCCATAGTTTGAAATCATTGTTATACCATATCCTCCCATCAACTCATTTACAATTAATTTTCTATCAACGAGATAATTTAGGGCAAATCTTACTTCCTTTATTGAAAAAGGATTGAATTTATCAGACTCTGAAGGGTTGATAAGAATACTATAAGATCCCCCCGTTGATTCAAAAACTTGCAGTCCTTCTCTGGATTTGGCATTATCGATTCTATCAGAAGGAATTCTGTAATAATATAGATCTAAATTTCCATTTCTTACTTCTTCTAGAGCAGTATTCTCATCAAGATATTGAATAAACTTTATTTCATCAACAAAGGTGCCTTTGTCTGCAGACGCAATGTGAACACTTATGAAACATAATAAAATGACGAACAAGAGTTTCATAATTTGCTTTTGCAATGGCTACAATATAAGGTTCCAAAATAAACAGACTGACTTTATAAAAAAATTGAGTTGATATTAATTATGATATTCGTATTGTGAAAATACTTTGCAGCTTAAACCGTTCACAAAAGGAATTTCTGGAATTATTCCAGGTGGAATTTCGATCTTAGATTTTACAATAGTTGCCGAAACTGACCAAATTTCTGCTAGGGAGATTCTCAATGTATTAGTTGCAAATAAAATAGGTACCTTTGATGGAGAAATTGTTAATTTTTATCCAGGAGATAAACTAAGGGCAGCCCTTTTTGCTATAGAACTAGGAGCACCTATTGAGGATGTTTCTACTTATTTGACATGGAGAGATTTTGAGGGGCTTGTGGCTGAGATTTTGGAATCAAAGAATTTTAGCATAATTAAAAATCTTGTATTAACTAAACCAAGAATGGAAATTGATATAGTTGGAATCAATCATGGAATAGCGTTACTTATAGACTGTAAACATTGGAAAAGGGCTAATCAGTCATCACTTAGACAAACTGTAAAAAAACAGATTGCACGGGTTATGCATTATGTATCAAAAACAAAGGGTTCAATTGCCATACCAGCAATTGTAACATTATACCAAGAAGAAATAACATTTTTTGATAAAGTGCCAATAATTCCCATCTTGCAATTTTCTTCTTTTATTGATGAACTTTATGGGAACTTGGATGAATTAAAGACTATAGAAACATAGTCAAAATGAAAAATAATGTACATCCTAAAAGGAAGCCTTTAGTCAATTTCATTGAATTATCTACAGCTCTTGAGTAATCCCGAAAAATGGTAGGCCCCATGACTTTAACATTAGTTTCATTTTCTAAAATTTCAAAAGAAGCTGGTTCGATATTTTTTTCAGATTCTTTAGCAATTTCAAGGTACCAATTTGCCATGTCTTGAGGTTTGGTGACTAAACCAAATTGATAGTATCCGTTTCTATTTCTAACACCTTGGGTAGTATAGTGTGTATCAGATGTACAAATTTCGATAAGATCATACCCATTATCTGAAAAATGCTTCACTACTGCTTCTCTAACACCGTTTTCCATGTTATTTGCATCTGCCCATCCAAGAAAATATTTTTTATTATTTATATGAAGACATAAAATTCCAATTCCACCTAGTGCAAGATCTGGTGCATTTATCATCATATCTTTTGAATTTGCATAACCAAATTCTAATGGATGTGTCTTCTTTGTTTTTAATGTGTCAAGACAAGATTTTGATGCAGTTAAAAGATCTTCTGAATCATTTTGAGATATTTCCTCACCCATTGCATTATGACAATCTACAATTAAGACTTGACCAAAGCTACGATTTTTTGAAAACTGCTCAATTTCACTTTTTACATGCAATGGGATATCTTCCATCCCATGAGGCGATAGAGACAAAAATAGAAGCGCTGTTTTACCAAAAAGTAATCCCAAACAACGGGCTTTGTTAATTTGAACTATTACTGGTTCTGTACAGCTTACTCCTTCTTGAGCGATTGAGTATTTTGATAAACTTTCAATATAGTGCTCTACTTCTGATTGTGAAGGCAAATTTAATGAGTGATTAGAAACGCTATGCATTACCATTGCAGATGAACCTAGATTTTTGTAAATTAGGTATGGGATATTGCTGCCTCCAATAGGATGAAATGGTCCGGGATGGATATCTGGAAGAACTAACCTGAAATCTCTTTTTGTAGAGTTGGTGTGAAACCTAATTTGTGAAGTTGAAACCTTTGATTCTTTGGCTCGTTGAGTTAGAATATTTTCAACCTCAGATGGATTATTTTTTGATAAAGAGGAAAGATATGCCTGTATCAATTGATGAGTACTATGTACACCTGGTCTTCCTGCTCTGTCAGTAAGGATAGACCAGATTGATGATAAAATCAAAAATACAGCACCATATCCTAAAGCCAAATAATCAGTCAAAACCGTGGTCCACATCTCCGATGGTATCATTGCTAAGAACATAGTCATTGGTTGTATGAAACATACAAGCCATGCCTTGCTAATGTTTGCTCCTAGAACCGTTGTAAATATTCCAATCCTAAAGCTTGCAAACAAAAACATTCCAAGGGTGATGAAAAGAATAGGAATTTCTTCTCTTGATAAAAGAAGAGAAGATAAGATGCCAGAAACTATAGTAAGTAACCAAAGTCCATTTCCAAATAGTGACATATGCAATGATTTAGAATATTCTTTATTTTTTGTAAAACGTGAATCTATTACTTGGGTTACCAAAAGTGCTACAAGAACGATGAGGATTCTAAAAATAATGTCATCGTGTTGAAGATAGACAGTTTCGGTAATTGTTACAAGTATAGTTACAAGTATTATTGAAATGAGTAAGGAGTGATAAAATGATGATGGATTCAATAATGTTAATGAATATCGTTTATGAATCTTTGAAACATCGTTGTAAGATTCTGTCATAACCTGTCACGGTACTAGAAAGATATCCATTAACCATGAAATAACTATCAAACTGCTTGGAATCGCTACGACAATTCTAGGATCAACTTTGAATCCTTTTGTCTCATCTTCAAAGAATCTCAAAAGTCCTGCGCTAGATGCTGGTAATGGAGCACCCTTTTTCTTACTACTCATGACTAATTTTCAAAGTCAGGAACTTAGCATAAAAACTTTTTTATTGTTTCTTTAGTTTTCCTATAATTTCCACTAGTGAATTTATTGATTTTAAGATCTGCTGTTGTTTTTCGTAATCTTGTTCAAGTTCAAGTTCTTTAGAAATCTTTTCAAGTTTTTGTTCCAAAACTTTTAAGATTATTTCGGATTTTTGTAAATTAGATTCTAAGAGTTCAGATTCTGGTTTTGTTTCTTTTATTTCAGGTTCTTTCCCACAACTTACACAAAAAGCATATCCATCTTTTATTACCCTTACACCTTTACAATATGGACATGGTTCACTAACTAATGTAGCGCCTTTTAGAAGCATATCTACTGCCTTCTTTGAAAGTTCAGATGACATCAAGAACTATAAGAAATGAATTCTAAAAAACCTAATCTTAAACATCGTACAGGAGAACGAATTTGTGTTCAGCGAAGGCTTAATAGTATGTGTAAACAAGTATTTTTAGATTAATGGCGGTAATTTGTAGCACTTGTGGTCTTCCTGATGATTTATGCGCCTGTGGTGAATTAGAAAAAGATAGTACTCATATCATTGTAAGATTAGAAACTAGACGTTTTAAGAAAAAGGGGACTATGATTGAAGGGCTAGATCCGAAAATAAATGATTTGGAAAAGGTAGCTAAGGAATTAAAAGCAAAGTATGCATGTGGTGGTACAGCTAAAGACGGTTACATATTTCTGCAAGGAGACCATAGAGACACAATTAAAGACACACTAGTAAAACTTGGATTTGCAGAATCTACAATAGAACTTCATTAGAGAAGAAGTGTCTAATCAAAACAAGTTAATGCAATCATTGGGAATTCCATTCTCAGCATTAGTTTCAGTTATTTTTGGTTTGATGTTAGTTTCGTTTCCTTTAGGTGCCTACGTTGTATTTAATTCAGATTTAGGAAATTCAATAAGCTATGATTTCCCAATCAAAGATTTTCATTTTTTTCCTGCTGATATTGGTTTTGAAATTCCAATACAGTTTGAGCTTGGGGATGTCTTTATTGGCTTGTGGAGTATTTTTATTATTTTATTTTCAATTGCAATATTTGGGCCAAAAAAAAATTTTCTAAAAGCCCTTTCATCTATTATGTCTGGAGAAAAATATGAATCAAAATTGAATTATCTAGTTTCAGTTATCAAGTGGTTTGCAATTTTGATAGTGATTTCTGGAATAATAGATTTTGTACAAGAAAGTGTTGGGATAATAACTGAACCACCTCAACAGCCAGATAGTTTAATTCATTTTTTTGACGTTACCGCTGCGCCAATTAGTGAAGAAATTGGATTTAGAGTTATCTTAGTTGGGATACCTTTGTTTGTTATTTATTCTCATAGAATGTCAATAATTTTATTTTTAAAATCATTATGGCATCCATCACAAAATCTTCACATCTATGAAACAAAAAAAGCATTAATTTTGATTTTAATTGTTGGGTTATTTTTTGGAGCAGCCCACATTATTTCAGGAGAGCCATGGAGTTTAGGAAAGCTTGCACAAGCAACTGCAAGTGGAATAATTATTGGATGGGTGTATTTAAAGCATGGGCTTCCCTCGGCAATTTTGGTTCATTGGTCTACAAATTATTTTATTTTCTCATACGTCTATTTCCTTGCAGACATAAACGAAATTACAATTAAAAGTGCTTTTTCTCATTCACTTACCAATAGTTTAGAAATACTATTAATCATTACAGGAGTATTATCAATAACAATGTTGATTTTAAATTATATGAATTTGAAAAAAGAAAGAAAATTAGAGGTTTAGAGCTATTTTGAGTCCTTTGTATCTATTTCGTATAGTTACTTCAGTAACTCCTGCAGCCTCAGCAACATCTCGCTGTGTTTTATTTTCACCATTTGTTACACATGCTACATAAAGTGCAGCAGCGGCAAGACCCATTGGATCTTTTCCAGCTGAAATTTTAATTTCTTCTGCAGTTCTCAGAATTTTTGTTGCCTCACGTTTAGTTTTTTCTGATAAACCGGCCTTGCTTGCTATTCTTGCAACACATTTTATTGGATCTACTACTGGCATTTTCAGGCCAAGCTCTCTTAGCAATAGTCGATAGCATCTAGCAATATCTTTTCTTTTGATGTTACTTGAATTTCCAATATCTTTGAGTGTCCGTGGAGTCTCAGTATCGCGACATGCAGCATAAAGGGCAGATGCAATTAAGGCCGAAATTGAACGACCTCTGACAAGCCCCTTCTCCAACGCTTTTCTGTAAATGTAAGCTGCTTTTTCAATTACAGCATCTCCTACTGCTAGCTTGTCTTTTAGCCTATCAAGTTCACTAAATGCCTGTCTAAAGTTTCTATCCACAGGCTCATGGACTTGACTTCTACTATCCCAGGTTCTAAGGCGCTCAATGGTACTTCTCATTGATGCAGAAAGTGGTTTTCCAGTTGCATCTCTATCAGTTGGTCCGATAATAGTTGCAAGACCCATATCATGCATTGCAAGTGATGTTGGGACACCTGCACGGCTTCTGCCTTCGTGCTCTTCCTTAGAAAAGGAACGCCATTCAGGGCCAGATTCCACTGCCTGATCTGTTAAAACAAATCCACACTTTCCACAAAAATTCTCCCCAGTATTAGTATCAGTAACAACTGTTCCTTGCCCACATCTTGGGCATCTGTCTTTAAGATTAGCACCTTTTACCATATCAATAACATCTCACCGCTCGATAAATTCTCGTATTTATGCATTGCTGTTCAGTTGCTTATAAGTTTATAGATTGATTTTCTTGTTAGATACGAAATTCGGCTAAATTTACTAGAGATTTTTCATTTTGTGTTAGTAATAGTTTCAGATCTTCTTGATTATCAATATCAAACATTATTCTTCTTAACAGAACTAGAGAGGAGTTATAGGTTAGGGATTTTCCAACATGTAAATGAATTTTGTAGCTATCTTCATCATAATGGGTACCCATTAAATTAGCTGGACTTCTAAGTAATGCGTTTGTCCCATCAAAACGACGAGATGGTACTACTAAAACTGATTTGGGAGATTTTTGAAACAGAATTAGATTTTCAATATCTTCAGTCTGCATAAATGGGATATCTTGTGGGAAAACAATGGATGTATTACATCCATTGTTTGCAAGAAAATTGTCTGCTAGAGAAATAGCATGATTTACTCCTGATTCATCATTATCAAAAATCTCTTGTACGCCAAATCTCTTAGTTAGTTTTAATGCATTTTCATCTTTTGAAACAACTAATATCATATCAAAAATTTTAGAATTATATATTGTTCCAACTACTTCTTCTAACATTATTTTACATAGTTCTATTCTTTTATCTGATGATAAGTTTAATCGTGTTTTAGCCCTAGAAAATGTTTTAACTGGAATTATAGCTGCAATGCTCAAATTATACGTGGATTTGTTTTAATACAAAGGACGCTAAAGCTTGTTCAGCGGCTGGGTTAATCATTTTAATTTTTGCGTCATATACTTGCATATCCAAGTTTTGAATTTTCTTTGCAAGTTCCTTGTCTTTTGTATCTATAACAATATGTGAACAAACATCAGAATACATCTTTGCTAAACCATAAGATGAAACCTCTATCCCAGCAGCCAGCATGTATTTTGCAGCCGGACCACTAATTGCCTGATCACCAATTAAAGGACTAATAGCAACAACTTTCTTTTTAATTTTAGACAGTTCTTTTCTAATACCTTTGATTGATAACATCGGGCCAATGCTAGTAAGAGGATTTCCAGGAGCAATGATTACAAGTTCTGAATCGTGCATTGCGTTGACTGCGTCTGGATTTGGACGTGCCTTGTCAGCACCAATGTATTGAATTCCTTCAACATCATCTTTGCCTCTATATTTAACCCAGTATTCTTGAAGATGAAGTTCTCCTTTGTTAGTGGTAATTCTTGTCTCAACGCTATTATCGGTAACAGGAATTACTTTTGCTTCAATTGCAAATTTTTCACACATCCATTTTGTAATATCGCTGAGATTTTTTCCATTTTTTAGCATGTTAGTCCTCATCAAATGGGTAGCAGCATCTCTATCTCCTATTCTAAACCAAGTCTCTTCACCAAAAATCTCCATTTGCCTTAGGAATCCAAAAGTGTCTTTCTTAATTCCCCACCCTCTATCATAATCCAAAATATCAGCAAGACCATAGATAATGGTGTCAATATCAGGACAAACATACAACCCATACAACCAATAATTATCACCAACGTTACTTATCACATTAACATCATGAGTTTGTGAAACTATTCCTCGAACTAATTTGACAGAGCCGGTTCCGCCGGCGAGTATTGTTATCATATTTTTCAGCTCTAAAACTGTTAAAGGCTTCGATTGTTACTCAATATTACTTTTTCAATATAGGTCATTTCCTTATTAGGGAAAGTTTATTATTGCCGCTAAGGCGATCGCATTTTGTGAAGAGGGCGTCCTTTTTAGTAGTTGTATTTGCAGGTCTTTTAATTATTGGAAGCAGTACATCAGTATGGGGGGCTCAGCTTGAAGCAAGATTGCTTCCTGATGCAGATGCAGCCAATATCAAAATTAATTTCCAGCGAACTGTTTACATAGAATATAAAAATGGCGGGGATCTTGCTGACGCATTAAGTTCAAAGAGCTGGCAAGTAACGTTTTCAGCAGATGCATCAGATCCAACAGTTCAAAATTTAATGAAAAAATTGAATCAAAAAATTGCAAGTGACGGCAGTGGTGCACAGATTACTGATTTACGTTTAACATACAACGCAAAATTAACTGGAAAAGACACTAGCACATCAATAGATTACAAGATTGAATTATTTCCCACTTTGTCACATTATAATATACGAAAGTATTCTGCTAATAGTCCTTCCATCATTGATTTAGGTTGGAGAGGTTTGAGTGTAAAAGAACCAATTGAAATAAATGGTGTAGAAATTAATTTTCCAATTAATGTGCTAAAGTCTAAAGAACCAGACGCTTATTCAATTATTGCTGGAACAGAAGGTGAAACTCTTCTTTTAAATCCTATCATGAATGCTGATGGAATTAGAGACCAACCACTTGCAAACTGGCATGCTTTGTTTGATCCTACTGGAATTAATGTTGATGCAAGTACTTTTGGTTTATCTGAAGAAATTTCTGGTTTTGTTGTTCATAAATTTACAATGGGCGAGAGTAGTATTAGAGAGGGAAGACAGGTCGAAAAAGAAGTTATTGTTGAGTTTACCAAAGACGAGGATTATTCCTTAAGGTCTGTTGAATCGGCAGATTCAGCGTCTGTTGCAGTAGTTGGATTTGCGGCAATAGATAGACTGGATGGAGTTGAAGTTCTTGGAGTAACTCCTCAAGCACCAGAAGGTGCCGGACAAACATCTACTGGAGGATTTCCAGTAATGATAATTTATGGAATGGCAGGTTTAGCTGGAATTGGTGCAATAGCAATTTTGTTTATGAGTAGTAGAAAACTAAAAGCTGAAGAAGGACAAGGTCAACGAGGAATCGACCCATCACAGTTACAGAGTTATGAAACTAGCGCTGCTGCTGGAGGATATCAAACTGTTCGAGGTGAAGCTCAGTTGAAAGGCGATGTATCTTATGAACAAACAAGAAGTGTTTATGAACAAGAAAAGAAGGATGAGCCTTCTAGTTCAAGTTCCAAAGGTACCATGCCAAAAGGATGGAAGCCATCTTAAAGTGTGCGTGCTGGCCGTAACCCTCCTTCTGTTTTAACGATATTTAGCTTTGCAGCCTACCTGAACCAAGTGCAGGATCATAAGGTTCTGTTTGGCCTTGCTCCATGTGGGTCAGCTCTTTCATTCCTTTTCTAGAAACCTCAGGTTTTGCCATCATCGTACTCTATGTCGGATTAATTTCTATTCTGTTGCCAGCCATCTCTGACTAACCGTCGCCGGAACACATTTCCTGCATGGAGGGAGGAGTTTCCTCTGCCGTAGCAGTGTCTCGTACACCAGCTCGCACCTACAGTTAAAAAGTCCTGTATTAATTTGAAGATTTCTGTACTTCATATATTGAAAACGTATCATATGAGCCTAATTACATAATTAAAACTCAAAGTATAAACTTGAAATCTTCTTTTTTGAGTTTTAAAATCCAGTTATTGTTATTTGATAATATTATATTCTTTTAAGATTTCAGGTATTTGTTCATTTGAATTAATTTGAGAGTAATCATTTAACAGGTTTTCGTTCAATTCAAAAAATGTGTGACCCCATTTGAATTTATCAAGTAATTGCAATCCCAAATTTTTCTGTCCTAAAATAATAAGCGAACCTGCAATTGCTTCAACACTTGTAAGTTTATCTAATTTAGAATAATTAACTGGATTACCTGCTAAAAGAGGGGGTAGCTTCCTATGAATTCCAGAAAATTTTTGAATTAATGCTTCGTCAGCTAGGTTCCATGAGCAATCAATCGCAGTTATGGAATCTATTAATTTCTGGTCATTTGGAATTAGAGTTTTTTTTGAAAATGGATCTAAAATTAATGTTTTTGTCGTTGTTTTTTTAACATTTTTTGCTAATCCAAATTTTACTAGTTTAGCTGCAGTACATTTTTTCGGATCATCTTGTTTTAACATTACGACTTGAATTTGCATGTGTAGTATTTTGAAATTAGTGCTTATTTGAGTTTATTCTACAGTAACATACGTAACTTGGTAGTATAGCCGAGATGCTTGATTATTTTTGATTACTTCAACAATCCATATGGAATCAGGTAATGATGCATCTGAAGATTCAGGAATAATTGTAAACTTTTCTAGTCTGGCGTCAGTACCGCTATATCTTACTTTGTAATTTTTATCACCGATTTGTATTGACTGATAAATATCTCCAGGAACTCTAGTTGACTCTTGTACCATACATTGTGAATCAGTGCCTATTATACAAATTCCATCCTCATTACTGACTTTGAGGTTCACATTGGGTTCTTCTCCTCTTAATGTAGTAAAGAGAGATCCTTGAATAACTCTAGGCAATAGTTTTTTTTCATCAACGATTTTTTCACTAACTGTAATTGTAACTGAAGGATCTGTTATTCTGTTAGCTTTTTCAATTACTCTTTGACCAAATGATTGCGGTTCAGGTTCTGGAATCTTTTCAATTAATTGTATGGGTTTTGTAAATTTACCAAATTCTGTATTAAATGTAATTACATATGTACCTAATTTTGCATTAATTGGAAATGAATATTCATGAATGAATGTTCCAGTAGGGTCTTGCCTAAGTGTGGTAATTGGAACTCCTATACCGCATACAAAGGAACCACAGTTTAATTTTGATTGTTCTTCAGAAGGTATTCCGACTTCGATGGTTTCAAGGAAGATCATTTTTGTGGGTCTTGCAGTAATTTGTGCAACATCACCTGGGTTGTATTGCTCTTTGTCAGTGCCAATTAGTAATGAGAGCTTATCCTCACCGCCAAAAATGAAATTATTTTTAACTTCGAAAAAGTTTTCTGCTCTGATTCCTTGGTAAAGAGCAGTTACTTTGTAAATGCCTTCCTTATAGACTGTAACTGGCATGTCAAAGATACTTTTGAAATTTCCTCCAGAGTCAAAGTATACTGAGGATTCCTGTATTACTTTGCCAGAAGGGGATTTTATTCCAATCTCTACTCTATCAGGAACCACAAGTCCTTGAGTTCCCTGCACTCTTTTTAGTGCTGTACCTAAAACTGTGAGTTTTTCGCCTGCATTATAGATTGGAAATTCTGTGGTTACAGTCAAAGGTTTTACATTAAGAGAATCCTCAGCTGGAGAAGGTGATACTTTGAAGAAAACTACAACAGGATTGTTACCTTGTTGAGCAACACTAATTTTGTATATTCCATAATTACTTGAGTATAATACCCTGCTATTTTCTACAGTGCGGGGTTTTTCAGATAATGGAGTAGTCCAAGTCCATGAGAATCGCCCATTATCAACTGTGGCACCAAATTTGTTAGTATCGCCATCTGGTTTTGTAAGTATAATTTCCACAGATGGTTTACTGGCACTCCCAGTAGGAATTAATCCTGTCAGATAGACATTTTCTCCTAAACCATAAACTTCCCTGTCTGTATTAACAACAATGCTCTTAATATCTAATGGATCAATTACTGAAAATGTTGTTGAGTCTTGTAGAAGGCCATCTGCATATGATGCTTTAACTGAATATGTTCCAGGTCCATAAATTGCGCTATAGATAGTGTCTTTGATTTGATAATTTCCTACTTGATCTGGAACTGCCTTTAATGAATAGTCAGTTGTGGTAGATTTGAAACCTGTAGGTTTTGAAACAGAAGAAACGATTTTGCTTCCTTCGATATTTTTTATTACAATATCAATTACTGGAGTCTGATAAGTACTACTAATTTTTGGATTATTTACTTTTCCAGAAATTATGATTGTGTCGCCAATTTCATATGTAGATTTATCGGTAGAAACGCTAAACGGTTTTACTGATTCAACAAATTCCTCTGGATTTTCCATAATATGGAATACAACTGATTCGCTTCCAACATCTTTGGAAACTGTTACCTTGTAATCGCCATATCGTATAGGGTTGTTAGGTATTTGAAATTCGTATTTGAATGTGCTATCACCTGCAAGTCTTACAGAATCTTGAATCTTGAGTCTATTGAGAGCATCTGTATGCAGAGAGCCAAAACCTGTTTGAAGAATTTCAAGGTCTAGTGAGAAAATCCAGAGATTGTTTAATCTTCCAGTAATTATTACGGTATCTCCAAGACCATATGCTTTTTTATCAGTTATTAATGAAATTGCTTTTGCTTCTTTTACGTCTTGGATTAGCTCAAAAGAGCTTACCGTAGAATGAGTGCCATATTCTGCAACAATGGTATGAAATCCAAAAACGGGTTGAACTGTAGTCATGAATATACTAGTTGAAAATTTTCCTGATGTATCTGGATAAAGAGTACCATCAAAAATTTGCTTACCTTTAGGATTTGTAACCTTGAATTTCAAACCCGCAAAAGGTACAATGTCGCTAGTATACGCAGTAATTTTTGCAGTCTCGCCTGGAATGTATGATTCTTTATCGGTAGTTATGCTAAGTTCTTTTTCTTGTTCCTCTTCACTTTGAATAATTTCGTCTCCAACTGTAAATTGAGTTGATGCTATTGCACTTCCATATTCTACAACAACATAAAACACTCCCTCACTAATACCTAGAACTTTTTGGAGACTATGCGTGGTTTTATAATTTAAGTTGAGATCTGGAAAAAGAGTAACAATTTTTTTATAGCCGTTTGGGCCATAAATATTTATTTTAATTTGTTCAGCTTGAAAAAATGGTTTTTCAATAAACAATTTTTCAGAAACGCGACCAGTAATTACAGCAGTATCTTGAAAATTATAGTTACTCTTATCGACAGATACAGTAATTGTTGTTTTTCCTGTTGTTGTTACGGCTGTTGGTTTCCCATTGGAAGAACCTGCGTTTGAAAATGCAAATTTCCAATCACTTGGGGTGTCAGTATCTACTCCATCATAAATTCTCTGCCAAGAATTAAAATCATTACTTAGATCAGAAATACTTGGAGTTTGATCTATTACCATTCCTTCCCTATCACGTAGTTGAACTATTTCAGAAACATCGGTAAACCATACACTTTGATAGGAATATGTCAAAAATTTTTTTGGTTCAATGATTGTTCCCATAGGGATTTTCATTGTCTTTTTTAGGACAGTAGTTGAGGCAATAGCCCACCCACCAATGTCAATGGGCTCGTCAGTTGGATTATAAAGTTCAATCCATTCTGAAACAGACTTTGAATCGTCGCCTGGCGGATTTATGTCTATTTCGTTGATTACAACATGACCAGCATAAGTGGGTGTCTGAGCCATTGCAGGAAATATAGTACCGCCTAACAGGAGGAATCCAAAAATTGCAACAAGTAATTTAGATATCATCTACTTACGCTCGTTAAAGATTCTCCTTGAAAATGCAATTTTAGTTAAGAATTGAGTAAAAGTTGAGCTAGTTGTAAAAGTACAATATACCTGTGAAATCATTCATTAATTATGAGTCATATAATTATAAGTTCAACGTATAATTTATACTGGTTTTCAAGGGTTTTTCAAGTTCCATCACACCTAGGGCATTTTTTATCAATAATTTTTTCGCCACATATAACACACAATCCCTTGCCAATTTTTTTTGCAACTAATTTTTTTCGTCTCCCAACAAATACCTTTATTCCAAAATAAATCATAATTGAAATTATTATTGCGTAGATTGGCTGCATAAATGGAATTAGCCCAATCATGAAGAGTAAAACTCCTGCAATCAAAATTATTTCTCGTTTTTCAAAACTCAATTGTCTTATAGGATTTAAAATTTGATAAAAACCTATGCCAGAACTCAGCTCGTGAGACAGAATATTCCATCATCTTGAATCATTACTCTAACTCTTCTTCATCGTCTGGCAAAAATAATACAACAATGTATGATATGAACTCTCCTACAATTTTTGGAAGATATTTTAACATTAAAAAATTTAGAAAATAAAAAAGTGGGATTGACAGGATTTGAACCTGCGACCTCAAGCGCCCAAGGCTCGAATCATACCAAGCTAGACCACAATCCCTTCAGATTTCACATTGATATCCCCAATTTAAGCTTCACATATGATACGATTTTTAAATAACAAACAAAAACAACAAAACCGATGCGGATAGAAGATTATATCAAGGCAGGAAAAGTTGCAGCAGAAGTCAGAGAAAATGTTCGAAAAAAAAATTGGATTGGAGCTACACTAGAACAGATTTGTGAAGAAGTAGAGAATGAAATTTTAAAACGTGGTGCAAAACGTGCGTTTCCAGTAAATACAAGCTTAAACGAAGTTGCTGCACATTACACAGCAGAGCCAAATGATGAAAAAACTATAACTGATTCAGATTTGATAAAAATTGATCTTGGTGCCCAAGTAAATGGAAACATTGCAGATACAGCTGTTACAGTTTGTTATGATCCACAATATACAAGCCTTGTCCAAGCAGCAGAAGAGGCGCTGAAAAATGCAATTTCGATGATAAAAATTGGTGTTAAAGCAAGTGATGTTGGAAGAACAATTGAAAAGACTGTAAAGCAACTTGGTTTCAAACCAATTGCGAATCTAAGTGGACATTCATTGGCGCAATATACAATTCATGCGGGAAAATCTATTCCAAATATTTGGTCTATTGGTTCCTTTACATTCAAAGGAGATGAGGCATATGCATGTGAACCATTTGTTACTACCGGAGAGGGTATGGGTATTGTACGTGAAGGAAAAACAAAGAACATCTTTGCACTTGCATCAAGGAAAAGAACAAAAAATGAGGATGCTGATATGCTCCAAGAATACATTTGGGCAAACTTCAACATGTTACCATTTGCACTAAGATGGTTAGTAAAAGATTGGGAAGAAAAAAAGGCAAGAGAGTTATTAGAAATATTAGTTAAAAAAAAGGTAGTTCATGCTTATCCAGTTTTGATTGAAGGCAATGGTCAAAGGGTTGCTCAAGCAGAACATACATTTATTCCAACAGAAAATGGTGTTACAGTTACTACTCTTTAACTATTTCACCAAAAATTTTCACTATTATTAATTGGCCTTGGCAATTACTGCACACTGAGGTTTCTTTGAACACATAATCCTCTTCTTTGAATTTCCTTTTTGTTTCTTTTTTACAAGAATTACATTGTTCAACCGTAAAGGGATCTCTTTTTTCTACTTTTTTTGAGAACATTATTGGGAAACTCCTAAAGTATTTCCTACCCCAACAACAAGAACGGTTTGTCCTGCTTTGGTAGTATCATTGATCATTTCATATAGCTGAGCTTGAACTTCATCTGCCTTTTCAGCTATTTCTTTTGTCATTAGATTGATTGCCTCTTTAACTGATTGTTTGATTACAATTGCAAAAATTGGAATGTTGTGTTTTGTTGCTGCCTCTTCTATCTGAAACCTGTTGGTACCAATTCCACCAATCGCGGCACCATACCCTTGAGCAATTGATGCAGAATCTTCACCTTCAAGCTTTAGCGATGCATCGATCATAATTATTACATCTGGTTTGTTTTGATGTACAATGGATTCAATTGCATCTCCTGGTCTTCCTACCGTAGCTAATGGGCCTTCTGCCTTCATCAACAACAGTTTTCGTCCTTCATATTCTGTTTGAGTTAAAACTGTTTCAAATGAAATTTTTTGTTTTTTTGTTCCAAGCATCATTTTACCTACTACCAAAGGTCCTATTCCATCACCTATTGGTTGCCCTTGTTTTAGTGTAGGAACAGCGTCGTTTAATGCATTTGCTTCTTCCATGATAAATGGCATCATCATTTGTAGAGGTAAAATGAGGGGATAGTTATTTTGTTTTTTTGCAGTGAGGTAAAGATGGTTTACTATTTTGTAAAGTAGTTGAAGGGAAGTTACAACCTCAAGTAATGTTTGCACTTTAGTTCTTTCTAATTCAGAAACATATGAAAATAACGACTTTACTTGTTCGCGAGTGTTGTCTTCTCGAGAACGAACTACATGTCTTACTTTTGGTATGATTCCTCCAGGATCCATGTCAACAGGCATTATGGTAAAATAATCAATGAATCTGTCAATTTTTGGTATAGGATCCCTAGTTGTGTTTAGATTTTTTTTAATGTAATTGATTAAATCTTGTCTTGAATTATCTTTGAATTGTTTTAGTTTGGTAATGTTTTTTTTGATTTCACTGGAGGATACCTGAAGCTGAATTCGTTGACCATAAAATACAAAAATAAAAATTGGTATAATCCATATTAACCATAAGAGTGGGTTAGAGTCATCCCCCATCCCGAAAAATTCTTCAACGTTAAAATTTGTAAAATCCAATATTCACAGCGATCTGCTTTTCTCAATTAAATCATTCGTTGACAAAATACTATTGATACTTGTGATTTCAAAAATAGTCTACTGTAAGGTAAAAAATTAGTGATTGCTTTTATTATAGTTAAGTTACAAAAATCCTGTATAATGCCTCAAACTAAACCAATAGTTAGTATTGAAAACGTAGTCGCGTCTGCCTCAGTTGACCAAAAGATGGATCTAAATGAAATTACTAGAAATTTTCCAGATGTAGAGTATCACCCTGATCAATTTCCAGGATTGGTATTTAGATTAAAAAATCCAAAGACGGCTACTCTAATTTTTACATCAGGCAAGATGGTTTGCACAGGTGCAAAATCTGAAGAGATGTCTAGAAAAGCTGTAAAAACAGTAGTACAACGATTGCGCAAGGGAGGCATTAAAGTAAAAAATGAAGCTGTTGTTCAAATCCAAAATATTGTTGCGTCGATAAATCTTGGTGGAAAAATTCACTTAGAGCAAGCAGCAAGAACACTACCAAGGAGCATGTATGAACCTGAACAATTTCCTGGCTTGATTCATAGAATGTTAGATCCCAAAACAGTAATTCTTCTTTTCTCGTCTGGCAAATTAGTATGCACTGGGGCAAAAAAAGAAGCTGATGTTTATCGTTCGGTTAATAATCTTCACGCATTGCTGGAAGAAAAAAAACTCATGATCTATGAATAATTTTTAGAAGGCCTCAGATTCTTATCCTTTTAGAAGTAAAGTCGATATAGTATAATCAGTTGAATAAATTATGCAAGTTAATAAAATCCAAGATTTTAATCTAAAAAATATTGTTTTAATTAGTTCACTTCCTGATATGGGCAAAGTTGGAGGTTTAGTTACCCAACATATTACAAAAAAACTGGAAACTAAAAAAGCTGTACAGATTATTCTAGCAGACAAACCATGGGTTAATCTTGAGGATGGAGTAATTGAGTTACCGCATGATGAATATACTCTAAGTGTAGATGAGAAAAATTCTATTGTAATTTTTACTGGAGAAAACCAACCACAAGAGCCTAGAACAGTTTTTGAAATTGCAGACAAAGTTCTTGATATTGTAAGTCAAATGGGAAACATAAAGATGGTAATTTCTGCTGGAGGGTATTTACCTAGCGAAGGGAGTAAAACCAATAAAGTTTATGGTGTTGCAACCGACTCTCAGTCAATTAATTTCTTAAAATCTTTTGATGTAAAGTTGCTTTCTTCTGAAGTAAAAAGTATTACCTGGTTCAATGGATTAATTTTGGGTATAGCGAAGAGCAGAAAAATTAATGCCGTAGGGTTATTTGGGGAAATACTTGATGCTGAATCACCACAATATAAAACAGCAAGTAATATCATTAACGTGATTGAAAAAATTATCCAAATTAAAATTGATACAAAAGAACTAGATGAAAAAATAGATGACCATCAAGCTGAAATAAAAAAGGAAAGCCCTGGAATAGGATAATTATTTTATTTTTGTTCCAATTGGAACCTCATCGGTCACTGTTAACCAAAATGGTTTATCGTTAACATCAGCTGCAAGTAACATTGCATTTGATTCAATACCAGCGAGTTTTTTTGGTTCAAGATTTGCAACAACAATAACGATTTTCCCAACAAGGTCTTCAGGCTTGTAAAATTCTGCCCCTCCTATTATTACATCTCTTTTTTCGATACCAAGATCAATAACTCCTTTGACAATTTTTGATTTTCCTCCTATTGGTTCTATAGATTCTATTTTTGCAACACGTAGATCTAATTTTGCAAAGTCTTCATATGAAATTTGCATAACCATTGTTTTTGTGAGAAGTTAAAATTAATTTCTAAAAATCAAGACTAATATTTCATTATTCTTGATGCTAAACATGACAAAAATTGCGGTATCTATCAAAATTAAAGCCTCTATTGATAAAGTATGGGGAATTGTGTCTGACCTAGATAATGAAACAAAATACTGGAAAGGTACTAAAGAAATTCACAACATATCAAAAGACGGTAATAAAATCAAACGGGAGATCACAATTGCATTCAAAGATTCAAAATGTTTGCAGGATGTAACTCTCTATCCAAAAGAAAAAATCGTCGCGGAATTTATAAAAGGAATCATCATTGGAACAAAAACAATTAACCTAAAACTCATCAATGATGAGGTACTACTTGAAACGCTATGGGATATGAAACTTTCAGGTATGATGGGAATGTTCACAGGTATGATAAAAAAACATGTCAAAAATGGAACAGAACAAGCCCTACATGCAATAAAAGAAGAAGCAGAGCGATAGTTAATGGAGCTTGTCATTGATATTTTCAATTACATTCTAGCTTCCATTTTGATTGGAATATCAGGGGCTTGGATTTTTTTAATAAAATCTATGCTGGATTCATTTACGAAAACACCATATTTAGATAAATTTGTTACAACAGTTCTTGACAAACCGAAAGTTTCTATCATTGTTCCTGCAAGAAATGAAGAAGAACTAATTTCAAAATGTCTTGATTCACTTTTAGAACAAGATTATCGAAACCTTGAGATTATAGCAATAGATGATTCTTCAGAAGATTCTACAGGGAGAATTTTAAAAAAATATGCTGAAAATAACTCAAAAATAATTCATGTTAGTGCAAGACCAAAGCCAGAAGATTGGATGGGAAAAAACTGGGCGTGTATGGAAGGATATAAAAAAACAACAGGAGAACTGTTGCTTTTTACAGACTCTGATACAAAATATGCTCCTAATTTAGTATCACTTGCTGTATCACATTTGTTATCCTCAAACTTAGATGCATTAACAGTAATTCCAAAAATGTTGTGTCTTGACACTTGGACAAAGATTACCCTACCAATTCTATCTACATTTTTGCATACACGTTTTTCAGCACTTAGAGTAAATGATCCTTCTAAAAAAACAGGATATTTTTTTGGAAGTTTTTTTATTATCAAAAAAAAGGTATATGACGCAATTGGAACTCATGAAGGGGTCAAACACGAAATTATTGAAGATGGGGCACTCGGAAAAAAGGTAAAAGAAGTAGGCTTCAAACTAAAAATGGTTCGTGGTGAACATCTACTTGAAGCTGTTTGGGCAAGTAGTTGGCTAACTCTTTGGAATGGTCTTAAGAGATTGATGGTACCGTTGTTCCTCCAAAACAGGGGTATAGCAATTGCAATCTTTTTTGCAGTATTGTTTTTACTTTTAATGCCATTTCCTATATTGATATATTCAGTATTATTTTTTAAAAGTACGATTTCATTTTTTTTATTATTAATTTCAGCATCTTTAGCTTCTGGATTGATTTATTGTGCTGGATTCATTGATGCTATGAAAGGAGTCCATGTGAAGGCTGAATATTCATTGTTTGCCCCTGTTGGTAGCTTCATAGTAGTGACTGGCTTTTTCGTTGGGATGTTGCAAGCAAACAGTAAAACTGCCATATCATGGAGAGGACGAAGTTATTCTATGAGAGAGCATGTAACTAATTCAATTAGTGTGTAGAAAAAGTACTTAGTAAGGGTTATAGATATAGTAGACTAGATTTTAATCTCATGGAAAAAGCTGGTATAATAGTTGGTAGCATATTAGGGGTGACAGTAGTTTTATTGGCATTGGCTTTTATTCTAATTCCTCCACCAACGATTGTCTCACCGCAGATCACTGTAACAAATGGGCATGGGCCAAGTATTGTTGGTGAAGAAATCCCTCCACCATCTGTAAAAGAACTTTCTTTAATTCAGATTTTTGAGAAAACGGAGGAGGGGGTAGTTCGTGTTAATATCCAAAGAACCAATGACGTAAGAGGAGTAAACGGAGTTGGTTCTGGATTTGTTTTTGATAAGAATGGTCACATAATAACAAACACGCATGTAGTTGAAAACTCTGATAGAGTAGTTGTAACATTTCTTGATGGACGCTCATACAATGCCGAGGTGGTTGGCGTTGACCCGTTTACCGATATTGCGGTAGTCAAAGTTGAGGCAATGCCTTCATTGTTAAAACCACTTGTACTTGGGGACTCCTCAAATCTAAAAGTTGGAATGGACGTTGCTGCAATTGGAAATCCATTTGGTCTATCAGGAACAATGACTTCTGGTATTGTCAGTGCATTGGGGCGCCTATTGCCTCAAGACTCGGGTTTTTCAATTCCAGACGTAATTCAAACTGATGCGGCAATAAACCCTGGAAACTCTGGAGGGCCACTTTTGAATTCAAGGGCTGAAGTTGTCGGAATAAACACGGCAATCCAATCCACGACAGGGGAGTTTACTGGAGTAGGGTTTGCTATCCCGTCAAACACTGTTGCAAAAATTGTACCAAAGCTTATCTCAGATGGCACATATCATCACCCATGGGTAGGAATCTCAGGAAAAGATATCGATCCTGATCTTGCTAGAATATTAAATTTAGCAGATGCTAGAGGGTTTCTAATTGTCAATGTTGTTGAGAAAAGTCCTGCTGATAAAGCTGGGTTGAAGGGATTTTCAGAAACAAGAGAGGTCAATGGGGTAGAGTATGCTTTAGGAGGGGATGTTGTTTTATCAGTAGATGGAATAACTGTTCGAAAAATTGACGACATACTGATTCATCTTCAACGCTATAAGTCAGTTGGAGATGAAATGGTTTTAGAAATACTGCGAGACGGCAGAGTCACTAATTTTGTTGTAAAGCTAGATGAAAGACCAATTCAAGTACAAACTCAGTAAGGATTTAGTCATCAGCAACAAATACGATACAAGAATAAATACTTGGATTCAAGGTATTTCAGGTGTTGAGTAATCTTGCTCTTAATTGTGAAACTCTAAACAAGGTTTTAGAGGGTAGAGAAATTGGAAAAGAAGAATCTCATGAAATTTTTCGAGTTTCATATAATAATCCTGATGAGCTTTTCAAAACAGCTCAAATTTTGAGGAACAAAAATCATGGGAAAATTGTAACCTTCTCAAAAAAGGTTTTTTTTAACATAGTAAATCTTTGCAGAGATACATGCTCGTATTGCACCTATAAAGCAATGCCAGGAGAATCAAAACTTTCAATGATGTCAATAAAAAATGTAAAAAATCTTGCTAAGCTTGCAAAAAAATATCGGTGTGTGGAGGCATTATTTGTTACAGGTGAACACCCAGAAGAACGCTATGACCTAGCAAAAAATTGGTTAAAAAATAATGGATTTACTAGCACAGCAGAATTTCTTGTTCATGCATCTGAGGTTGCACTATCAGAAGGATTATTTCCTCATACAAATGCAGGGAATCTAACAAAGGAAGAGCTAAAGGAACTAAAGAAAACTAATGTCAGTATGGGGCTAATGGTTGAAAATGTTAGCAAGCGTTTAACTGAAAAAGATATGCCACATCATTATGCTCCAAGTAAATACCCAAAAGAACGATTACAAGTATTAGAAACAGCGGGACAGTTAGGCATTCCAATGACAACTGGAGTTCTAGTTGGAATTGGAGAAACACCTTTTGAAATAATTGATTCAATTTATGCCATCAAAAATATTCACAGAAAATATGGAAATATTCAAGAAATAATCGTACAAAATTTTCAGCCAAAGTCGGATACCATTATGAAAAATCATCAATCAGCTGAGGAAAACTACTTCAAGATGATGGTAGCAATAACTAGAATTATAATGCCTAAGATGAATGTGCAGATACCTCCAAATCTTTCACCCAAAGCCTTTGAGGGTTTTCTTTCATTGGGGATTAACGATTGGGGTGGTATTTCTCCTCTTACGCCTGATTATGTTAACCCAGAGTTTTCATGGCCTGAAATAAAAAAAATTGATGTCATTTCACAAAATGCAGGATATGTGCTAAAATGCAGATATCCTGTATATCCAGAATTTTTTAGTATGGTAGAATCGGCACTTATTGAAAAAATGGCAGAAATTAATGACGGAACTAATTTGGTGAGTGAGAGATATTGGCGATAAATAAGATAGATTCATTTTTCAAAAGTGCTGATCCAGAAATTGCATCCACTTTAGACAGAGCACTTTCTGAAAAAGAAATCACTGCAAAGGAAGCTGAAAGATTGTATGAAGCAAGAGGAATTGACTTTCATTTAGTTGGAGCAGTAGCTGACGAGCTTAGAAGAAGAAGAGTGGGGGATATAGTAACATATGTAATTAATCGTAATATCAACTTCACAAACGTATGCATTAAACAATGTGGATTTTGTGCATTTAGCAGAGATTTTAGAGAAGAAGAAGGGTATTTTTTACCAATTGAAGAGATTGTTAGACGTGCAAAGGAAGCATACCAATTTGGAGCTACAGAGGTGTGCATTCAGGCAGGAATCCCACCTGACATGGATGGAGCATTATATGAGAATATTTGTAGGGCGATAAAGGCCGAAATTCCTGATATTCATATTCACGGCTTTTCTCCTGAAGAAATTTTGTATGGTTCGCTAAGATCCGAGATTTCAGTAAATGAATATCTTGTGCGATTAAAAGAAGCAGGAGTTGATACACTTCCAGGTACCTCAGCTGAGATTTTAGATCAAAGTTTGAGAGATAAAATATCTCCTGGGAGAATTAGCGTAAAAAATTGGATCAGTATAATTAAAACTGCGCATAAACTTGGAATCAAAACAACTTCAACTATGATGTTTGGACATGTTGAGAGCACCCATGACCGAGTTCAACATATAGCAAAGATTCGGGAGATTCAAAAAGAAACTGGTGGGTTTACCGAATTTGTTCCACTAAATTTCATTTATCATGAGGCACCAATGTACAAACATGATTTGCATCAAGACATCAGAAAAGGAGCTAGTGCAAATGATGCACTTTTGACACATGCAATAGCTAGAATCATGCTAAATAACTATATCAAAAATATTCAAATGTCGTGGGTAAAAGAAGGTCAAAGAATGTCGCAACTGATGCTAATGTGGGGAGCAAATGACTTTGGTGGGACTCTGATTAATGAAAGTATCTCGACTTCAGCTGGGGCTGAACATGGGCAACTTCTCAAACCAAGAGAGATTAGACGCCTTGCCAGTGAAATCAATCGCATTCCTGCTCAGCGAACTACCGATTACAAGATTTTGAGGACATTTGAAACAGAAAATGAATATGAAGATGAGCTTGATTTAGTTGATGCTAAAAGATTTGGCTCATACTTTGAGCTAATCAAACTCGACAAATACAAATACAAAAATCCAAGGCGAGTATAATTGTCTGCCTGTGATAGGGCACTTTCTCATGCAAAAAATTTACACATTGACGAATGCGAAGCCGTGTTTGTACAAAAAAAGATAATAACTGTAAGAATTACAGATTCTGAAATCGTTGAAATAAAACAAAACTCTGATAAAAATCTTGGAATACGGATAATTAATCAAAAAAGAATTTCGTCAGCAGGAACAAACAATATTAATGATGCAGATAAGATTGTAGAGCAAGCTTTTAGATCATCTGCTCTTCAAAAACCTAAAGAATTCTGGAAGTCGTTGCCACCTGAATTTAAAGGTTCATCAAAAATTGAAAAACTATATGACAAAAAACTAGTTGAAATGTCTAGTACTCAGGCAATCGATATTGCTCAAACTATGATTAATGAAGCCTCTCATTCTAAAGTATCGAGTGTCACAGGTTCACTGAATATAGTTTCAGAAATAGTAGAGATTGCAAATACCAATGGCCTTAGCTGCTCTGATAAGGCAACTTATCTTTCTGGGACTATCAATGTAGATTCTGAGGAAGGGAAAGTACCAGTATCTGGAATTGGGCAAGCCAGTTGTCGTACTTTGGATGCGTTTTTGGCTGAATCGATAGGAGCTAATGCAGTAGAGATGTGTATTGGCTCCATTAATCCACAAAAACCTAACGCAGACAACTATAGTATCATTTTTGAACCATATTCGGTGGGAGAGATCTTGGCCTTTGTTTTTGCATCAAATTTTAATCTCAAAGCATATTTTGATAAGAAAAGCTGTTTTTCAGGCAAGCTTAACTCAAAAATTGCAGTTGAGGATTTTAGCGTGATTGACGATGCACATGCGCCAGAGGGTATTGGGAGCAAAATTTTCGATGATGAAGGTGTTCCAACAAAAACTAGACCATTAATTGAAAAAGGAGTTTTTAGAAATCTTTATTCAGATTTATTTAATGCTTACAAAGAGGGAAAAGAATCTTCTGGAAATGCAAGTAGACATGGCTCTCCTATGGGTCGCAGTGCTGAGCCCATTCCAGTTCCTGCTCCACATAACATAAGAGTTTTGGGTGATGGAATCACTAAGGATGAAATCATCAAAGATACTAAAAATGGATTGTTAGTTGGGAGATTATGGTATACTTATGCTGTAAATCCAACTCGTGGTGATTTTTCTTGTACTGCAAGAAGTGGGGTTCGAATTATTGAAAACGGAGAGATAAAAGCCCCTGGAACATCTGTAAGAATTGTTCATAATTTACCAGTTATGCTGCAAAATATCTCTGCGATTGGAAATGACTCTAAAAATGTCTTGCAATGGGCTTCGTTACCTTCAATCGCTCCAACTCTAAAAGCTGATAATATCAGAGCTATTCCAATCTAAATTTGACAAAAAACAATGAACTTCGCATAATTGCGATCATATGCCACTACATAATTGTTGAAAAAATCAATCTAAATTGTGCAATAAAGTTTTAGTTAAGTTAATAAAGTAAAGTACGGTACCATACCGTATGATGCGAGCACGGCTAACATATATCCCCCTAGAAGTAGCAGACCAGTTGGGGGATTTTATCATAAGGCGTGATGAACAGGTCTTAGATGCAGTAAGAGCACGAGCACGCGACTTTAGTACTCTTTCACTTCTAAAGTTGTTATATCAAGTACGAAGCGGACCCATGACATTTTCTGATTTATATTCAAAATCTAAGATTCGAATGAAGAGATCGTTTCTTAATTATTTACATCTTTGTGTTGATTACAACTTTATCGAAAAAAAATCAGTCGGACCAAATATGATCTACTCTATAACTGACAAAGGCATAACAATGTTGAATTTGTTTATGCAGAAAAGTAGATGAGTTAACAGTATTTTAACTATATCTGCTACCAACTAGTTCATACATTAATGAAATTCCTATCTATATGATTTAGTTAAAGAAAAAATTAAATCAAAAAAGTTCTATACTATAGTTGATTTTTCAGGAATTTCATTATTAATGGTGATGCCCACAACCACAGGAATCATGACCTGAATGGGTTTCCTGATCTTTGCTAGCACATCTAGAACACTTGTTTGAGCCAGTGGGAGAAAAGAATCCAATTCCACATACTACACATTTCATACTTGACATACACAAGGGAACTCTGTCCTGTATTTATCTAGTCTGATTCAAAATTTTTGGGTTTAAATCCCAACAGATTCAAACTAAATTACTGCATAATATAAAATCTAAACCACTTTACAATAGGAACAAAAAATAAACTATAAGACTAAAAGGAAATAATCAAGATAGACTACGGAATAGTGAGATAAGATGGCAAAAGCATATGTTTTAATGAGCTGCAAGATGGGAACCGAAAAAGCAGTAATTTCAGAGCTAAAATCTATTGAAAATGTAAAGGAGGTTCATGGGACGCTTGGATTGTATGATATTATTGCAAAACTTGAGGCTGATTCTGATGAAAAAATTAAGCAAACAATTACGGAAAAAATTAGAAGGATGGACAAAATTGGATCTACGATGACCCTCATGAAGGTAGAAGGGGAAGAATTGTTCAAAGTAGATACTGAAAAATTAATGGGTTCCATTTTGGGAAAAAATGCTGCACAAGCTTATGTTATAATTCATTGCGATCAAGCAAAGGAAGATTTGGTATTACGCGACCTCAACAAGATTCCTGAGGTAAAAGAAGCAGATGTAGTTTACGGTAGCTATGATGTTATTGGAAAGATTGAAGCTGAAAATCATAAAGAACTTGAAAATATAATCACAAAAAAGGTCAGGAAGCTAAATTTCGTCACCACGACAATGACATTAACTGTTGTCAAAGAACAAGAATAATGATACAATAATAATTCTATAAATCATAATTGACAAAAGTAATTAGGCCCAAATATTCGACGTAAAGAGTGCAACAAGGCAAATTCCCAGAAGCCGAAGTATTTGAAATAAAAAAAATGAATTATAATTCTCCAATAGTGTTTGCAGGATTTGTAGGGGCTGGCTTGGCAGGTCCAATATCTGTTGGGTACATAATTGAAAAATTAAAGATGCAAGAGGTTGGATATATGAGGTCAAAATATCTACCGCCGTCTACTGTTTTTATTCAGGGAAGGTTACGACATCCATTTCGTTTTTATTCAAATAAAGAAGGAACTATTTGTGCAATAATTTGCGAGATCACGTTAAGAATGGAAGGCTTGTATACTTTGGTAGCTGCAATATTAGACTGGGCAGAACAAAAAGGTTCTCATGAGATTGTAATCTTAGATGGAGTTTCAAGTGATGGTCATGATGAAAAAGCATATTGTGCTGCAGAAGAGGATCTATGTAGAATAATGCAAGACAAGGGAATTGATATGATTCCTCAAGGATTCATCACGGGAATTCCTGGTGGGATACTCAACGAATGCATTTTACGTGATATTCAGGGGGTATCATTTCTGGTAAAGGCAGACGATAAACAACCAGATCCACTTGCTGCTGCTACTCTAGTTGATGCAGTTAACAGAGCATATGACACAAATATTGATGTTACAGATCTAAGAAAACAAAAAGAAAAACTCGGTGTCGATTTTAAAGAGCTTTCTGAAAAATATTCAGAAGGTAGAAAAACGGATGCTGGAATGTACATGTAATATTTTGATAGACTTGAATTCATATTACCAAAATCTCAAACTCAAGCAGGCACAATTATGGCCATTACATACAAAAGCACTGGAGTAGATGTATCAAAAATCAAACAGAGCCAAGAAGCAATCGGTAAAATCATTTCCTCAACTCATGGTAGCTTAAAAAAAGCAAAAATTACTCATGGATTTGGTCATTATGCAGGTATTGTTGAAATACCAGGTGGAAAACTACTTGCAACTCATACAGATGGTGTTGGCACCAAAGTGTTAATTGCAAATTTGATGAAAAAATATGATACGATAGGCATTGATTGTATTGCCATGAATGTGAATGATATAATATGCATAGGAGCAACTCCTATTTCCTTTGTTGATTACATTGCTGCAAACAAAAATAATCAAAAAATATTCAAAAAAATTGTTGAGGGGCTTGCAAATGGTGCAAGAAAAGCTGCGGTGCCCATAGTTGGAGGTGAAACTGCTATCATGCCAGACCTAATAGCAGGAAAAGAATTTGGGTTTGATCTTGCAGGTATGGTTGTAGGTATTCTTTCAAAAAAACAAATGATTTTAGGAAATTCAATAAAGGCTGGAGATATAATAATTGGTGCAAAAAGTACTGGATTGCATTCTAATGGATATTCGTTAGCACGAAAGGTTTTGTTATCAAAGTATTCAGTTAAAGACAAGATAAAGGGAATAGGAGTTTTAGGTAATGTGTTATTAGCTCCAACGGAAATTTATGTGAAGCCAGTTTTAGAAATGCTTGAAAAATGTAAGATCAATGCACTAGCACACATAACAGGTGGAGCATTTACAAAACTTTTAAGATTAAAAAAAATTGGTTATGATTTAGATTGTATGCCTAAAGCTCCTCCAATATTTGGATTGATGCAGGAGCATGGGATAAAAACAGTTGAGATGTTTAAAACCTTTAATATGGGAATTGGATTTTGTGTTATTGCAAACAAAAGCCAATCTTCAAAAATAAAATCAATATTTCAAAAATATAAAATTTCAAGTCAGGAGATTGGTGTCATCACAAATAAAATAGGTGTTTTTATAAATTCTAGAAAAATTGCATGATATAATAAAATCAAATATAATTGAAAGATATGAATTTACTAAATCTAGTACCTCAAAGGATTCACTTGTGATGAATCATTTAAGATAATCGTGAAGTAATAAAAAATTATTTTGTCGTCATGATTTTTAACTCATAATCACCTTATATTGCTTCATTTCTTCATACCACAGGGAAGGATTTGGCATCTGAGACTTTTTTTATTGAAACCATCATAGGTGTAGGAATTTTGCTTTTTGCTGCAAAGTTAATGGCAGAGCTATTCCTGAGACTAAAACTTCCAATTGTTTTGGGGGAGCTTTTAGCTGGAATGATAATTGGCCCATTTGCATTGGGTGCATTTCTCATTTATGAAGGTGAACCTTTACTGCGAATTAACGGAGAAATTAGAATTCTTGGAGAAATTGGTGCAATTGTTATTTTGTTTATGGCTGGTCTTGAAATGACTCCAAAAGAATTTCTCAGAGGTGGTAAGGCATCCTTTACGGTTGGAACCTTGGGTGTAATTGTTCCATTTTTTGTAGGATTGGTGGTTTTTCAGATATTTGGTTTTGATGCATTTGAATCAATGCTTATCGCAACAGCACTTACAGCTACTAGCATTGCAATATCCATCCAAGTTCTCTCAGAATTCGGCAAGATCAAATCACCAGAAGCTCGCTTGATAATAGGAGCTGCAGTAGTAGATGATATTTTAGCAATAGCCATTCTTTCAGTTGTTACATCTATTGGAGGAGATGTAGCACAAATTGAGGTAGTCGATGTAACATTTACAATTTTAAAGGTTCTTGGATTCTTTGCTGTAATACTGATTGTTTCAATTATTGTAATTCCCAGAGTGATCACACCTAGATTGTGGAAAGCAAAGGGAAGTGTTGAAGGAATAGCTACTGCAGCTTTCTTTGGGGCTGCTGCACTGGCAGGATCTATTGGACTATCGCCAATTGTCGGAGCTTTTGCAGTAGGAATGGCACTCTCAACAACAAAAGTTTTTGAAAAGGTTGAAGGGTATATCAGCAGACTAGGATTAATTTTTGCGCCGCTATTCTTTGCAATAATTGGAGCCCAGGTGGACTTTAGAGGAATTAATGTTGAGATTTTGATGCTAAGTGGAATAATTATAATAATTGCTGTGTTTACAAAACTGCTTGGATGTGGTTTGCCGGCTTGGTTATTCCTCAAAAACCGTGCACAGGGTCTGAAAGTAGGAATTGGGATGATATCAAGAGGTGAAGTTGGACTAATTGTTGCAGGAGTTGGATTATCTGCAGGAGTATTAACTTCTAATGTGTATTCTACGATTGTATTAATGGTAGCTGCTACTACAATAATTACACCTATTTGGTTGAAAATGGAATACAGAAGGGAGCTAAAACATGAAAATACTGGCAACACATCTGATCTTGATGAAAATGTAGAAAAATAGTGTTTCTAAGATAAAATGTTTCTTTACAAAAATTCATTTTTTAATGGTGATTCGAATTATCCACTAAAAATCTTAAATTATACCTAATTGAGAATTGTGTATATTGAATGTCAGATAAAGATAAGATCTTAATTTCAGATTTGATGGAAAGTTTTGTTAGTGAAGTACCAGCAAATCCTTTTGTAACTTTTTGTGCTTTTTGCACAAAAGGAGTCATTAAGGAAGATATGATATATGAAAAAGGCCTAGTTTTTCATAAGGATTGTTTTAGTCAACATGGAAATGATTTTCCTGCGATTAATCATGATCTTCTCAGTCAAAATACAAGTGCAAAAATTCAACTAATACAATTAAAAAATTTAAAGGCCAGAATGATGGGCTACACAAATTCTGAAAATTCCATTCGCAATCCAAAAACTAACTCAAAATCTAATATCAAAAAAAGGCGACCAAGGCGAGCTTTAACCAAGAGAACTAAAAATAAAAAATCAAAAAAGCAGAGAACAAGAAAATCATCAAAGAAAAAAATGAAGATAAGAAGACCTTCAAGACGGAGTTCAGCAATAGCAAGAAAAAGGCGAGTAATAAGCAGACTTACAAAAAGACCTACAAAGAGAAGATTGACTAAAAGAAGAGCTAGGAGAAAATAGCACAAAAATTTTTGTGAGTAAAATTTGAAAGAATTTATGACCGATTTTTATCACAAAAATGATGCAGAAATCTGATTCAGTTTTTTCTAAAGCATGTTATGAAATATCTCAAAATCTACTTACTTCTTCACAGGCTAACAGAAAGGAAGTAAAGAAAGAAATTAAAAAAATTTGTGTGAAATACTCTCTTGAAAGAATACCAAGAAATTATGAAATATTGTCCATGGTACATGGTTCTGATTATACTAAATTACAAAAAGTTCTGATAAGAAAACCAGTAAAGACAGCATCAGGAGTTGCAGTCATTGCACTCATGCCAAAACCATATGGGTGCCCCCATGGACGATGTACATATTGTCCAGGTGGAGTAGAAGTTAACACCCCCAATAGCTATACAGGTCATGAGCCATCTACTATCAACGCAATAGAGAATCAGTATGATGCAAAAAAACAAATTGTAACAAAGCTAGAAAAATTATTTGCCTATGGACATGATTTATCAAAACTAGAACTTGTAATTGTTGGAGGAACATTTCTTTTTATGCCAAAAGATTATCAAGAAAATTTTATCAAATCTTGTTATGATGCATTAAACGGTTTTGATTCTTCTACATTAAAAGAAGCAAAAGCAAACAATGAACATTCAGATATACGAAATGTAGGATTTACTATTGAAACAAAACCAGACTATTGTAAAGAGGAACATGTGGATTTAATGTTGCATTATGGAATTACTCGAGTAGAAATTGGAGTTCAGAGCTTACATGAACGTGTTTACAACATTGTAAACAGAGGACATGATTTTTCTGATGTTGTAGAATCCTTTCAAATAGCAAAGGATGCAGGTTATAAAATTGTGGCACATATGATGCCTAGCTTGCCTACGATTACTCCAGAAGAGGATATTGCTGATTTTAAAATGCTCTTTGAAGACCAGCGCTTCAAGCCTGACATGTTAAAGATTTATCCATCTCTAGTATTGGAAGGTACTCCTTTATACCAAGATTACAAAGATGGAATTTACAAACCATATTCAGAACAAGAAATGATCAGGGTATTATCTGAAATCAAAAAAAATGTCCCACCATGGGTCAGAATTATGCGAGTGCAACGAGAGATTTCTTCTAGCGAGATTGTTGCTGGCCCTAAACTAGGTAATTTGCGTCAAATAGTTCAAAAGAATCTCAAGGAACAAAACCTTTCCTGCAGATGCATAAGATGTAGAGAGGCTGGATTAACAATGAAAACCGATGTCTCTACTCAATTGAGGTTGAGTCGAGAAAATTATGTATCATCTGATGGAAATGAAGTATTTTTGTCATATGTTGATTCATCAGATGCAATTTATGGATTTTTGAGATTAAGACATCCAAGCAAAAAGACACATAGAAAAGAGATCTCGAATAATACTTGCATTGTAAGAGAATTGCATGTTTATGGCAAGTCGTTGAAAATTGGTGAAAAATCCAAAAATGACATACAACACTCTGGTTTAGGTAAAAAATTGATGAGTGAAGCTGAAAAAATTGCTAAAGAAGATTTTGATTCTAATAGATTACTGGTATTGAGTGCAATAGGAACACGAGAGTATTATCAAAAGTTAGGATACTCACTTTTAGGACCCTACATGGCAAAGGAACTAAACTAGTGATAATAAATGTCTGAGCAAACTATTATTGGTAAAGGCACATGGATTGACAAGCTAGCTTATGAATTGCTTGAAAGAGAAAAAACACTAGGACGGAGTACTGAGCTTTTAAGAGTTGAAAGTGGTCTTGGGGCATCAGGGGTTCCACATATTGGAAGTTTGGGTGATGCAGTTCGGGCATACGGAGTTAAACTCGCACTTGAGAATTTTGGTTATAAATCTGAGCTTATTGCATACTCTGATGATTTAGATGGACTACGAAAGATTCCAGAAGGGTTTCCTGATTCATTAAAAGAACATTTGGGAAAAAGAGTGTCGGCTATTCCTGATCCATTTGATTGTCATGACTCGTACGGAATGCATATGAGCAGTCTTTTACTTGATGGTTTGGATAATCTTGGCATAAAATATGACTTTAGACGGGCAAAAGACACCTATGAGAAGGGACTACTCAAGGAACAGATTCACATTATTCTTGAGAATAGCAGAAAAATTGGCAAAAAAATATCAGACTTAACTGGACAGGAAAAATACCAACAGAATCTTCCTTATTTTCCAGTTTGTGCAAATTGCGATAAACTGTATACAACAGAAGCTTATGAGTACCTCCCAGATGAAAAAAAAATAAAATATCGATGCAAAAATTCTACAATTGGAATTCAGACTCTTAGTGGTTGTGGACATGAAGGTGAGTCTGTAATTGCAAAGGATCTTGGCAAGCTTGCATGGAAGGTAGAGTTTGCTGCCAGGTGGCAGGCATTTGATATTAGGTTTGAGGCATATGGCAAAGATATTATGGATTCAGTCAAGGTCAATGATTGGGTTGCTGATGAAATTCTAAAGTATCCCCATCCTTATCACGTAAAATATGAAATGTTTTTGGACAAGGGCGGAAAAAAAATTTCAAAATCTTTAGGAAATGTTGTCACCTCGCAGACATGGCTAAAGTATGGAACTCCAAAAAGCATCCTTCTCTTACTTTTCAAAAGAATTACCGGTGCACGTGAGCTAGGATTTAAGGACATACCTTCACTTATGGATGAATATAATGAGATTGAGAATATTTTCTTTAATAAAATCAAGGTAGATAACCAAGCAAAGGCTGCAAAACTTAAGGGACTATGTGAATACGTTAATCTGTTAAATCCTCCTATAGAACCTGGTCCATATGTAAGCTATAGACTACTAGTGGAATTAGCCAAAATATTCAAGGAAAAAAGAACAGAGCTTGTCATGAAAAAGCTCATTGACTATGGGGTAATCAAAAATTCTGATCCCAAAATTGAGAATTTGATTAATTTGGCAGGAAATTTTTCAGATGATTTTGATGAACAAGAAAAAGTTGACGTTCAAATTGATGATTCTACTAAAAATGCTCTAAAAGAACTTGCAGATTTGTTAGCAGCTGAATCTGAACCAGACGATCTGCAAAATTCCATTTATCAGATTGCAAAAAAGAATAATGTTCAACCAAAGGATTTTTTCCAGATTCTTTATCGAATCATCCTTTCTACTACTAGAGGACCAAAAATTGGACCGTTTATTTTAGATATTGGAAGAAAAAAGGTATCACAGATATTATCTAGTTATCTATAACGGAGTGAATTATTTTTGGTGCACGATGAACATAATAGACCCAAAAAAAGCGGAGGTTTTTTTCTTGTAATTTTTGGAGCGTTGTTGTTAATTATTGCTCCAACAATTTATCCACAGGTGGCTAGCCTTGGCATATTAGCATTTATTGCTGGATTAATTGTTGGTGGATTAGGATTTTACCTTCGATTTATAAAAAAACAAAGACGGAATTGAACGAAATGTTCATCTTACCGAATTCAAAAAGTGGAGGTGATTAGTTTGGGACTTTTTAATCGTTTTAAAAAAGAAGAGGTGATCTCAGAGTTACCCCCAATTAAAAAACCAGAGGATATCGAAAAGGAACGAATTGAAAATGAATTAGAGTATCTAAAAAAGGAGATTAGAGAAAAATCAGAATCTTACGAGTCTATATCAAAAAAACTGTCGTCTGTAAAAGAAGAATATGATACAGTAATAGCAAAATTAATGTCATCTAAGCGAGAAGTTAAAGATAAACAAATTGAATTTAATTCAATAAAATCTGAATATGACGAAATTTCACTAAAGATTTCTTCAGCTAAAACTCAGCTTGAAGAGCTAAAAAAACGACACGATGATATTAAAGTGGAGTTTGAGAAATTTCAAAAAGCAAAATTAGAACTTGATTCAATTAAATCAGATATAGAAAAATCCAAAACTGAATACAACGGAATTCAATCAAAAATTGAACAAAGTAAAGAAATGGTAGCCAATATCATAAAACTTGAAAAAGAACACAAAGAAATTGAAGGAAAAATTGAATCTGCAAAAAAGGAGTTAAAATTTACTGAATCTCAAATATATGCTGAGGGCAATAGAGATTCACCAAAAAGCATAATCGAGGCTGCAAGCTCCATGATGGCTTCTCTGAATGCACAGCTTCGTAATACTCAAAAAGATCTTGAGACAGTGAAAAAAACCTTAGAAGAAGAACGCAAGTCACATAAATTATCAGAATAATTCTAGAATATTTTTGTAAACTTCATGTAGTAATTTATTGTAACTTTTTGATAAGTTCTGATTTGATGTATAAAAATTCCTGTTCAGAAATGATTCCTTTTTCTTTTAGAGAAGCTAGTTTGATAATTTGATCTACTACGGATGATTGATTAGATGATAAGTTATTCGTATTAGGTTCCGAGCTAGATGTGTGTATATTGTCATTTGTTTTTCCGTCACTTGAAACTGATTCTATTTCAATTGAATCTTGTATATCTTTTACCTCTTCTAGAAATACCTTCCCAGAACATCCAACAAGCTGGGTATGTTGAATTAACTCTTCTCCAGCATATTCAATTGGAACTCCTTTTGTTGTATTAAATCCACATATTTCACAAACAACTCGGAATTTTCCTTTAGAAATATTTGGTTGAGTGTGAAGGCTTTTTTTGATATATTCTGAATATCTAGTTTTAATACATTGATGGTTTTCTGTTGATTTGTGCTCATTACAAAATTTGAATCCACAAAAGGTGCACATTGATGGGGAGTTCAAGGCTTCTCCACAAAATAGGCAAACATTTGCAAGTGTTTTTTGAGATAGTGTCATGAATCTAACTCGTAAAACCGCTTTTTTATTAAAAAGTAATAGCTTTTCATTTAGGATAAACAACTATTGTATAAAAATTCTATCGCATTAGGTCGGCAACATATCCATAAAGAAGAAAAGAGCCGATTCCTATTCCTAAGATTCCGATCCAAATAGCTATGTTTTTTTTAGTTATCATATTTCCAAAAAAATTAATGTAGTAATTGAATGTACTCAATTGGAACTAAACTTTTAAATAATTTTTAAGGTATACTTAACATCAAGATACAAGTTCTTTGTTTATGGATTGGCTAAAAAAAATTATTAGTGTATTTGCATTTATTGCAAGCGGCATCATTGCAATTGCAGTTGGATTCTTTATGCTACGTGGAACTATGCGAATGTGGGATAAAAACAGATCAGAAAGTGAAGATTTAGATGATAAGAATCCTGAAAAATCTTAAATTACAAAATTAATTTTGTCGATAAATTCAGTGTTGCAAATTTCTGATCGATATAACAATAAAATTGATCGATAGATCGATTATTTTTTTCTTTTTTTATCTTTGAATCAAAAATTTTAGTCCGATACCAATTTTCGTCACAATGATAATACCAAAATGCAGATACGTCCAATCACATCAAATTTGGATGGTCATAGCTCCCATGTGTGTATGCCCAGTCCCCCGGTTTTGAGAGGGACACCACACTATTTTATTGTCTTATGGGTTCCATCACATAATGGTCTATTCTTAGAATGTTGGCAACCACACGCATGAATGATTGTATCTTTATCACATCTAACTACTGCTGGTGAAATTCCAGTTCCTTTATGAGAACCATCACAATAAGGGCCATTCTTTGAATTACTACACATGCAAAAGGCTATGGTGTCACCAGATTTAGCTTTAATTTCAAATGGTTTGTTTTACCAGCCAGTCATTATGGTGATCCCTTTTTTCCAGTAGATATATCATATGACTCTTCAACATGGGATACAAAAATTTTCCCATCACCTTTAGCACCAGTATGAACAACATTCATTATTGTTTTAACAATCTTTTCAACTTTGGAATCATCAACAATGGTGGTGATTGTATCAATTCTGTTGTATTCAGCTACATATCTTGCCGTTCCTCTAAAACCTGCCACCATTGGTCTAGGATTTGACCCTCTTCCACGAGTCTCAGATATTGTTACTCCGCCAGATCCTGCTTTAATTATTGCATCTACAACCTTGCTTCGCTTCAGAGTTGGTACCATGGCATCAATTCGTTTCATGAGTTTTTTTTTATTAATCAGATTAAAACTGTTTTGCCTACCAATCATTTTTGACAGGTTACAAGAATATAATCAATAATATTTTTTTTTGAGGCTTCATTCATCTTGATAATAGATTTAAAAAGGATTTTTTCAACGTATGAAGGATACTGTTTTAAAATTTTGGTTTTAAGAGATTCCCTATTTTTAATGTAATACCTAGCAAATGGTTCATAAACATTTGAGCCAATTTTTTGTAAATTAACATTATGAAATCCTTCTTGCTTAAGAAGTGATTTTATATAATCAATGTCATAATGTTCAGAATACCAAGTAAGCGAGAGCACGCCCAACTTAATCATATTTAGAATATGTCTTTCAACCACTACAGGAACTGCCAAAGCTAAAATTCCATTTTTCTTTAATATTCTATAAGAGTTTGAGAAAAAACTTTTCAATGGTTTAAAGTGTTGTGCAGATTCTAAAGCCAAGACACGATTCACTGATGTATTTTCAAATGGCAATAGTGTAGCTGTTGCATTTAACAAATTAAAATTCTTGTAACTAGCATTATTTTGTGTAATATTATTTATGGAATCTTGTAATTGCCCATAGTTAATGTTGATACATGTTAGCTCAATATGGTCATATTCATAATACCATTGAATTGCAGGAGAGCCTATTCCGCTTCCAACATCTAGGATATGTTGATTAGATTGTAACTGAGCCTTTTGTGCAAATATCTGGCACATATTTTTCTGTGCCTCTAAAAGCGTGCTAGTTGTATCATCCCAATATCCAAAATTTAGCATGTCTCCTCCAGTAGAGATTTTCATCAGATTAGAAAGTGAGTTATAAAGATTAATTACATCTTTTTCATTTCTTCTAAATGTCCACAAAAAAAGTTCAAAAGGGTTAATTTTTTGCAAAGGAGATTCTGTCAGTTATCCATCAAAGCCATTTTAGTCATTAAGAAATTTGAATGATTTTTTTATTATACTCTTCAGCAATTTTTTCATATTCTTCTCGTGTTTTTCCGATTTGGAATAGTTTTGTTTTCTCGATTTGATTTAGCTCAGCATCCACTTGTTTAGCAACATGTTGTAAGCGAGCTTCTGCCATCATAAATAAGCGATTATTTTCTTTCCAAAGGTGTTCTGTCACATGTTCCACATATTCCCTCAAGTTAGAGATTGGATTAGATGTAATTCCTTTTTCAAAATAAATTTTTGTTGATTCTTCCATCTTTTTGCTAATTTCTCGAGTAATTTCATGCTCCATTAGCATCATAGCAATAAGACCCATTTGTGTTGGCATTCCTGAGCGTTCTAGTGCAGGAAAAAGGGATTTTTCTTCTTTGGAATGATGACAAACGTCAGTAAAATTTTTTGAAAAATCAATCACGGGAAGTAAAATTGATTTAGGGATTTGTTTGCTTGCTTCTAATAATTTGATGGTGGTATCCATTGATTTTATTACCTTTTCAATTAATTCATGATCACGTCTTAGCGACATTGTAGACATGTTTTAGGATTTAATGCAGATGGCTATATTTCTATATGTAATAAATTATCAATGGTGAAAATAAACACCAAAGTGGTTCCAGAATTTACAACTACGATTATTATTTTTGGAGTCTCCATGTTTACAATATTTTATTTTTTTAGAAAAAGTTTTAAGATGAGCCTAAGCTGCTGATAGCTACTTTGCCCCTGAAATATGCTTGTTATATGACCTATGTGAAAGACTTACCATGAAGATTAGTATTATAATATATTCAAGAAAATAAATTAAAAGAAACATGACAGAGTTTTCTAAAATCGAGCCAGCCTATATCGACAAAGATGGCTGCAGATTAATTTGGGAGGGGGTTGATGAGGATGACTCTGATGTGGTAGTTCTCAAAAAAAATGAATTTGATAATCTTTTTGAAATGCTGGAAAAAGATTCAACTGGAAAAGTAGAACTTGAAGATGAATTTAGCACTATTTTCGTAAATACAGATACAACTCAATTTAATCTAAAAGAGCACAAAACTCTTGAAGTGAAAACATCTGTTTTGAAAAAGCATGTTTTTGAGTTTAGAAAGATCCCGCATGAATCAAAACCAATTAAGATTTATCCAAAGGAATTTTTTCCATCCATTCAAATCGAAAAATATGAAGAAGATGAAAACAAGATTCTAAACAAAATCCTCACAGGCAAAGAAAAACAAATCGTTTCAGAAAGCGACCTTTTTAGAGTAATGGCAACTAGAAGGTCGACTAGAAATTTTGATACCTCAAAACCAGTTGAGGAGTGGAAGATCGAAAAAATATTAGCAGCAGCTGACACTGCCCCAACTGCTGGAAATTTTCAAGGATTTGAAGTAATTTATGTAAAAAATAATGAAATAAAAAAAAGACTCGTTGAAGCTGCGAATAATCAACCTTATGTCAATGCTCCTGTTGTTCTTGTATTTTGTATTGATCCATCTCGAGTTAAGATAAAATTCCCACCAGAAATTTTATCCAAATTTTCATTACAGGATGCCACCTTAGCCGCAGGTTATGCACAGTTAGCAGCTTCGGCTTTGGGTCTAAGCTCAATATGGATTGGAATGATTGATGAAGAAAAAGTAAAAGAGATTGTGCAGACTGAATTGAGACCTTCTTCAATTTTATGCATTGGTTATACACAGAAAAAACGACTACCTAAATCTCGTAGGAAATTAAAAGAATTAATCCGAGTTTACGAATAAAAATCCAAATTTTTAAAATCAATAATTACTCGATAAATAAAAAAATTACTTGGGTTTAGACTTGTCTTCTACTCCAAGTATCGGATATTTTGATAGTATTTTGTACATCATGAACACTATGAAGGCGATTATTAGAAAATCAATAATGTTTGCAATCAAATCACCATATGCGAAAACTGAAGTAGCGCCAGTCTGAGGATTTGTAACACTGTATGAAAGATCCTTTAAGGAACCTGAAGGCAAAGCTAACCCTACTATTGGATTTACTAAATCATTGACAAATGCGGTGATTAATTTTGATGAAGCCGCACCTATTACGAATGCAATTGCCAAACCAATAATGCCAAAGGTCTTAAGAAATTCCATGAATTGTTCTATCAATGATTTTGTTTTTGGTGGAGGTGTTGTCTCTGACATATCAGGAAAAAAATCTTAATGAGGCATAAAAATCAACCTGAATTATGAATTTCTTAGAATCATTATTTAATTCGAATGTTGTTTTTTAAAAAAAAGTTCAACGGGCCCGAAGGGAACCATATCAAAAATGACACGAATCTTTGGTGATCCTAATAAAATTGCGGTATAATCCTACAGAGACTACCCAAAAATACGAATAGTATACTACTATAGATTACCAAAGTATCAATAAGGTATAACGTAACTTCAAAATTTACAAAATATCTCTAAAAGTTACAAAACATCTCCAAAAAATTACAGTTAGTTACGCACGAACAGTTTCAAAACTTACACGTAAAATGCCAATATTTACAAGTTTTGCCAAAACTTACGAATAAGTTTTACTTACTGAACCCTCTTGAAATTTCTATGCGTAACTATTATGTTACGCGTAACAACTGTAAATATCGGTGATAAGCTTATTCGTAAGCTTATTGTATAATCTTACTAGGATTATACGAAAACGAAACCTAACGGATTCGGAATGTACCTGACCGTGGAGGGTATGAACCATAGTTCAATTTCATTTCTGTAAGTATTAATCAAATTTAATAAATTTTATTTTTTAAATTAAACAAATAAGAATTATCTCAATCAATTCTGCATCAAGTCCATAATGTAATTTTACAGTAGTAGAAACAGAGTTTGTATCAATTTCTTCTGGTGCTACTTCTACCCCATCAATTAGATAGATAAAGTATTCAGAATCTTCAATTGCATTGTGTTGCGTACAGTAATTTTCAAACAAATCAGATTCAACTGATGCAAATATCACCATCAAATCTCCTTTTTGTGTTGGTGTTAATGATATTTCCAATCCATAACCATCTGAAACAGATTCGACAGAATCAACTGCTCCTTCATTAGTTTGATAAGTAATGGAATGAAAATTATTATTATAAAGAATGGATGTAGTAATCTGTGGTGCATCAGGTACTGTATATAATACAGTATCCCAGTTTAGATGTTTTGCTGTTTCAAAATAAACACAAGCCCAATTAGAATTAGGTCTTAATACAAGTACGTGTATAGGATTAGGACAAGTAAGTGGATCACCTTTTTCCCTATCTTGTAATACTTCTTTTAATGATTGGAAATGACCCTGTCCTTGAATTATTTGAGCATTAGCATTGATGTCAAAAGTAAAGTGATTTAATGTACCTAAAATCATCAATATTGATAATGATGTTAAGAGAATTATTCTGTTCATAATTTTCATCAACCATTTTTGGTATTAATATTTTTATTAAAAAAAGAAGAGGAGATTACCATTGTAATCCCAACTGGGATTTAATGTAATCATATGGTTCATAATATGTGGTTGATCCAGTTGAACTGACTGCTATTCCATAAACATCTGCTTTTCCATTGGCTTGTGGTTTGATTATTGCTGCGCCACTATCACCTGGTGATGATCCACCGTTAAGTCTACCAGTGTTAGATGTTTCGGAAATAACTGATCCAACATGAGCTGTACTGCCAAGTCCATCCCAAGTCAATATGGTTCCTGGAGGAGTATCTGCAATGTTTCTTACTTGAACTGGATATATGCTGCCAAGATCTGGAGCCCAAATGCTATCATCCATCGCGTGACCTCCTGTAAATTGTATAAATGCACAATCACAGAATTGTCCTCCGATAGCTTTAGTTACACCGAGTACAAGACTACTGCTTTTTGGTTGAACAACTTGCTCATTACCATTTGGTACTTCATGTTTTGCAATAATGAAGCCATAGCCGTGAGATGGATGGAATGCTTTGAATCCTAGTGTATTTCCAACACCTGTTGAACCCCACTTAGATACAGAGATCCCCCCTTTACTTGGATTATGGCATGCAGATGTTGGACTTGGACATGAAGTTGAATGTGTTAAAACCAATTTTTCAAAAACGGCTTCCACATTTACCTCAACTGCATTTTCTAATTCTGCGATAAATGCATCTCGATCTCCAGCGTAACTGCTTTTTTCAAAGTCATCAGGATCAACAACAACTACCATTTTTCTGTATTTGTTTTCTGCATATACATCATAAACACCATTGGTATTCAAATAATTGGTAGTCAAGGTTTCTAAAGCATTATCAAAGATTGCTTGTGTCTCATCATCTAAGATGTAAGACTCGATATTCAATCTTTCAATTTCAGCTAATTGAGTCCAAAATATGTCGTTTTCTCCTTTTTTGTCATTGATTCGTTTTTCAATTGTTTCGATATCTACTTTAGATAATTTTGTTTTATCCTCTAGTTTTTTGTTATCATCATCAATTGATTTTTTGTTATCACGAATTTTTTGATCAATGTCTCTATATTGAGATACATAGTCTGTCATATCTGGTGCTTTCTTTGCTTGTGCAAAATCCATTGTACTAAATGGAAGTACCATTGCCGCAATCAAAGAAGCGAACAGTATTGTTTTGATTGTTTTTGTAGTCATTGTCATTTCCATAGTTGGAAATGCAAATAGCCTTTGAGTTTACAAACGCATCAAAGTGATGTATTTTGCATCAAGATAATTTACTAAACTCAACAACAAGAGTATCGTTTTTCACATACTCATCGCTTACAGGAATTTTCATGGATTCCATCACCATCAAGACGATCAAAGTTAGAAACCGAAGCCAATTTTTTCCTAAATTTGTTTGAAAGATTAATCTGCATTTGTTACTTTCTTCAAAATAATTGAACTGGTACCAATTCCATTGTTCCCCCATTATTGTAAAATATTTTTTTATTACATTTTTAATTGTATATTCATAGCCAAGTATTTTGAATAATTTCTTTATTGTCTCTACTTCTTCAGTTGCAAGTTTAGAAAGTTGTTTTTCATTAGAAAAAGAAACCAAATTTGTGAACAAGGATTGGCCAATGTTAATGCTAGGAATAGCCTTCAGCTCTAAATCTGAAACTACATTTTTGTAAAGAAGCTTGGATAAGTATGAGTTGAATGATAGTTTTTTATTTTCTGCTTCCGTCTTTAATTTGTCCAAAATAATTTCTGGAACTCTTATTGTAACCCTGGTGAATTTTTCCATTACATTAACCTCTTTATGGAGAATTGAGGAACTACTCATCATGATGCAAAACCTCCATACGTTTTAAGTGCCATTACATACAATCCTTCCATAACTTAAATTCTCTTCAAGCAAGAAAATTGTTGATGGATTTGCTATAAAATGTTACTGGTGTGTTCCATGCACACCCATGGATCGATATGGAATCTATATAGTGTAAATGTAGAATAACATTTTGATCGTTAATCATTGATACGTTTTACATCACTTTGCGTCAAACTGCGTCACATTACCTCAGTTCCCCACCATTCTAACCAATAACACCTCCATGGTCCAATCCATCTTAAATTGGATGAATATATTAGAACAAGTTAGCAAACTAGCTGAATAATTATAATTTGTGTTAAACCATCAATTGTAATAGTTACATTCTTGAAAGCCTTCTACTCTTTCGGATAATCTCTACAGGATTACCC
>Ga0187892_10000131_pt1 | contig 181003 bp, 260 predicted proteins | sample MA1701073metaG_FD_139345 | JGI IMG/M metagenome (GOLD analysis project Ga0187892, IMG submission 139345) | Bio-ooze microbial communities from a basaltic lava cave in the Kipuka Kanohina Cave System on the Island of Hawaii, USA - MA170107-3 metaG ...
CCGACGGGCATAAGTACGTCGCCGTCGTCGGCAACCTGTCGGACGGCTTTGCGGCCTATGGGCCGTTCGACACGTTCGATGATGCGGCCGGGTGGGCGGACGGCATGCTAGACGCGTGGATCATGACTGTCGAGCCGCCGACGAAGCAAGACAAGAAGGAGACCACATGAACGAGATCAACCTCAAGGTCAAGAAGATCATCGACGAGATCCTCAGCCTGAAGAACCCGACCACCGCGGACTGCCGACAGCTCTACGAAGCCGTACGGGCGACCGAGCAGGTCGCTCGCGCGGACGCGAGCGCCAAGGCGCTCAAGAACCTCCGGGTCGGCCTCAAGGTCGGGTTCGGCGACAAGACGAGATTCGGCCGGCGCTCCTGGAAAGAGGGCGTCATCGCCAGGATCAACCGCACCAAGGCGCTCGTCAAGGTCGGCTCGGTCGAGTGGACGGTCCCGTTCGACATGGTTGAAGTCCTCGATCAGCGCAAGAAGCTCCAGGAGCCGATGGACCCCAATATCGAACGCGAGATCGAGGCCGAGGCCAGAGCCGAGGCGAGGTGCTCGTGATGGCTGCGAAGGCGGGCAAACAGGAAGGGCTCTGGGAACGCGACGATATCCAGTTCTCAAGGCTCATTTCGGAGATAAACGCCGTAGGGCTCACCGAAATCCAGAAGAAACACCTCGCGGAGTCCATGGACGTGAGCGCCGATGAGCTCTGGTCTCTTCTGCGTCGGGCCGAACTCCGGTTCATGGAACTCAAGGCGAGGTATCTCAACGAAGACAGGAGCCGCTGTTACAACTGCTGTAAGATCTGGCTTGACGCTGACCTTTCCGTCGCGCGAGATCTGCACGAGCGGACGGAACCTGGCGGAACCATCCCGTCCGGAGAGTGCCCGAAATGCGGCGCACTCACGTATCCGGTCAAGCGGAGGAGAAAGCGGTGACTGACCGCATCGCCCTCGCCGATTGCAAGCATGGATTCGCGTACAAGATCACGTCTCGGAACCTCACCATCGGCGTCTTCAACGCCGATACGCGCGGCTTCGTCGGCATCCGGGAGAAGTTCGGCAGCGAGTATCTCTTCACGGAGTTCCACTTCGACACGGGCGCGCCGCATGGGACGGCTTCTCCGTTCCTTGAGATCGAGAAGTGCCCTATTGAGGATTTGCGCGCGGCCTTTGAGACCGTGTGCTCGGTGTGTCGGCAGCATGTCGCGTTCGTGCGGAACGTGCCAGAGGACGGCTATGGAGAGTGGCTCCACAACGGGACTCGATGCGACAATGGGTCGCCATACGCGCCGCAGAACGACGCGCTCTTCGGTTATCTCAAGAACGTTCACGAGCGCATCCGATGAAGACGTACAACGCGCGCTGGGTCGTCGTCCTTGTCGAAGGCGGGATCCCCCGAAGCGTATGGCTGAAGTCGTCGTACGACGCAGCCATTGCGAAAGCTAAGCAGATCGTGCAGAGCAGCGAGTTCGGCCGCGATGACGATTGCGTCCAGGTGTTCGAGACGTCGCTTAACCCGATCAACTCTGGAACCGCGCTCCTCTCGAACGGCACGATCGACAAATGGCTGAAGTAGGCCTTAGCCTGGCGACGGCCTCAGGGCGAGCCGCTCGGCGCGACTCCCGAACCTGGACCAGATGTCCTGTTCTGCCGGAGCCTTGAGCTTCTCGCGCGTGATGCCGGACTTCTGCGGAACGGTCGGCTTCATCGACTCGGCGCGGTGCCGGACCATTGTCTGAAGCGGGGCGACCGGGGGAGGGGACGGCGGCTTCCCTCCCCCGAAGAACCGCTTCAGGGCGTCCATGACGCCGGCGTCCTTTTCGGCGGCGAGCTTGATCTCGTAGATGAATCCGGCCATGAACGGGTCGGATCCGAACTTGCGCTCGAGCTGGTCCACCATCTCGCGCGCTCCTTCTGCGATTGCTGTAGGCACGCCGCCCTCCGTCTTGAAAGCCAGGGTCTTCGGGGAGCGCTTCACTATCCCGAGCGTCTCCCGCGGGACCGATGGACCCGCGGGCATCCCGGCGATAACGTCGGTCCCCTGCTCGGCCGGGCCGATCACCGCGATCGCGTCCTTACGAAGGAGGTCTCGGCGCAAAAGCCGTCTCCTTCTCGTTCTTGAAAAAGTCTCCGCGCCCCATGGCCTGGGGCAACGCCTGGTCCGCGATCTGTTTGCCCTTCTCCTTCGGGATCTTGCCGTCGCGGACGTCTTTGGAGGCGCCCAGGATCGTCTGGATGAGTTCCGCCATCTTCTGGAGGTCCTGCATGCTCACCATCGCGGTCCCGTAGACGTAGCTGTCAAGCATGATGTTGAATTTGTAGAGCAGACCGAGCGACGACCTCTCCAGGAGCTCCGAAAGCTCGCCGCCGAAGTCGATTCCGAGCGCGTAGTAGACGAAGTAGTCCTGGCGCCTGTAGGCGGACTCCTTTATGAGACGGTTCCGGCCCTGGAGAAGCTCGAAGTAGTATCGGGCCGAGTCCGGATCCATGACCTTCCAGTTCCAGAAGTACTCGATGAACAGGGCCACCTCGTCCTTCGTGTATTCCCGGCCGAACTTCGCCCGAATCGACTGCGCGATCTCTTCCTCGCCGCGGCTCATCATGTGGAGCGACTCGGCGAGCAGGCGAACGTCGTCGCGTTTCAGGATCTCGTAACCTCGGCCGAACGCGGCGACGAACTCGTCCAGGGTCTTCCCGCGAATCAGGTTCAGGCTCGGGTCCTGATGCGCGGACATTCTGAGGCGCTCGATGTACTCGACGGGCGCCCTCGGATAGCCGAGATCGGACAGGATCTGGTTCAGCTCGACGGCGTTCCTTGCGAAGAAGGCCGACGCCATGATGAACTTCTCGCAGGGCATCGCCAGCGCCCGATGCGCAAGCTCCGCCTTGAGCGCGATGACTTCGGCCGAGGGGACCTTGACGTGCCGGCCGGTGGTCGTGATCGGGTGGAGCTTCCCAGACTGGACGAGGGCGTAGAAATCCTTTGTCGTGATCGAGAGAAGCCGGCAGACCTTGGCCCTGGAAAGCAGGACGGCCTGGGTCGGTTCGAGCTCCTCCATGTTAGTCGCCCGTCTTCGGCGTCCTCTTGAGCGCGGTCCTGGCGGCGACTTCCTTCCAGCGGGACCCGTAGCGTTTCTTGAGGTCCGCGGCGTTGCGCTTCATGCCGTAGTAGACCTTCTCGACCTTCGTGTCTGGGCGCCGCTTGAACTCCTTGTCGCGCATGTGAACGACCTTCGCGCTCTTGGAAAGCTCGTCGGCGAGCCCGGCGATGAAGGGATTTGAGATCTGGCTCATGGCGTCTCCTACGCGACGGCTTCGGGAGCGGACTGGCTGGCGGGCATCCGGATCATGCTGGAGAGGTACTCCAGGTGCTCGTTCACTTCGTTCAGGGATTTCATCGCGGAGAGCGCAGCCTGCTCCGGAACCTGCTTCTTGAGGCCGAGCGAGCTGTAGAGATAAAGCTCCGCGAGCTTCTCCTCGACCTCGCGGAACGCGGGCAGGTTCTTCATGAACTCGACGAGGTTCGCCTCATTGACGAAGTTGAGGCTGAGCATCGCGTCGACCGCCTTCGGGTCGGTCATCGTCGAGGCCTGCTTGGTGAGGTTCCGGCGGAAGATCGCGGCCAGTTCCGCGAGCGCCCGGTCCTGGACCTGGTCCTTCTTCACGAGGTCTTTCGCGGGCCGGAGGTTCGAGACGTTCACCTCGCCACGATCCACGGCCATGGCCGTGATGTGCGCGGCTCCATCGAGCGGGACGCCCAGGAGCGTCAGGATCCAGTGCGTCTCTGTCGGCGAGAGTTCCTGGAGCTCGGCATCGCGCCTCAGGGACTCGAGGATCGCGCCTTTCAGGACGTATGTTCCGTCGCCGGCGGAGATCACCCGGAGCGATCGGCCGTGTCCCTTTCGGGTCGTCTCGACCGAGAACGGCTCGAGCGAACGTTCCGAGAAGAAATGCTTGCGCTTCACGAGGTCCTTCGCCTCAACGGGGCTGCTGACCAGGCGCAGGCGTTTGCCGAGCGGGATGAAGTGGAAGCTCGGAGGGACGAAGAAGACGTTTCCGGCCAGGTGCGATCCGATGGTCGAGTCCGCGATCCCGGTGGCGTTCAGGAACCGGGTGACGCCCGGCATCATGACGAACGCGAGATGCTCGCCCGCCTGGCCCACCGCCTGGACGGTGAGATAGCTCATCATCCAGCCGACGTTCGTCACCTTGAACGGCATGAGCGCGAACTGGCCCTTCTCGTCCGAGCCAACGAACGTGCCCTCCTCGCCGACATCGACGGAGCCCGCCTTGAGCCCGGAGAACACATCCCCGAGGCGCTCTCCGACGTAGTCGTCCTGGAACGCAAATGCGTTCCCCGTGATGAAGAGGCAGCCCGGCGCCGGATTCCCGGAATAGTCCAAGACCCTGTTCCAGGCCTGACCCTCGACGAAGCTCCCGTCCTTCGTCACGACCATGTAGTGGCCGTCGTTCTTCACCTGCTCGGCGACGAGCTCGTGGTCCTCGAGGATCACGGGCTTCACATGCGTCCGGTTGCCGGATTCGATCAGGATCTCGTCCGACTCGCGCATGAGGGACGCAACCCTCGGCTCGACATCCGAATAGCGGGCAACAACCTCGTCCGGATGAAGCTCCCGGATGACGGGCTTGTAGAAGTAGTCGTTCGCCTCCTTGCAGCGCCACCGGCCGTTCGAGAGGCGGCACAGGTACGCCGTGTGGCACGGGGCCGCCTTTTCGATAAAGTCCAGGTAGTCGTCGAAGCTCGTCGGCTTCGTCCCGAGAATCTCCCGAACGATGTTCAGGGTCTTGTTGACCGAAAACCCGCAGAGCGCCTCGTCGGTCATGCACCTCCGGAAGCTGTCCCATTCGGAGTTCCGGATCGTGGCGGAGATCGTTCCGATGAACGTGCTGTCCTTGGAGGGATCCGCCGATCCCGAGCGCTTCTCGAGCTTCGGCTCGAACTTCTCCGCGGCGCCCTTGGCCGGGGTCCAGTTCGAGTAGTCGCCCTCGCCCCCCGAGAGCGAGTAGTTCCCGTAGAGGTTGCCCAGGTACCCCACGGTGGGCGGAATCATCTTGTCGAGGAAGAGCGGGGACGGCTGGAAGTACGGATCCAGGCCGCTCGCCACCTGGGCCGAGCCCATCGCCTCGGAGAACCGGTTCTCCGTGAGGGCGCCCACTTTCTCCCCGTGGATGAAGACCTCGAACGGCTTCAGGAGGAACCCCTCGACAACGATGGGGACCGCGACCTTCTGGGGTTCCGATTCGAGGCGTTCCTGGGGACTGCCCAGGCCCGTCACCTGATAGGGCTTCCGGAGGATGATCGCGCCGAAGGCGCTGCCGGTCTTCTCGTCGATCTTCTCGAACTCAATTTCGGGAGCCGACGCCTGATAAGCATACGGATGCTCGCTGGCGAACTCCTGGAGAATGACCGCCGGCCACTCGCGGACGTCCTGCGAGAGCTCGACCTCCTGGCCCGTTTTCTCGAAATCGGCGGGGCCGTATGGACGGTACTCGAGCGGCGCGTCGGGTCCTTCCTTTGGATCGGTCACGGCGTCCTCCGGGTATTGGGGTCCAGTGTACCCGATCGAAGCCGCGACGTTCAGGGCTACTGGGCGCCGAGGATCGTGAGGATCTCGGTGATCCTCAGGTTGTTGTTCACGATCTGGGCGTCCATCTTGACCACGGCCTTGCTGAAATTGATCGACTCCGCCAGCGTCCCGTCGGCCAGACGCGCCCTCTGGGTGATCCAGAAGAAGCGCCTGCCCCACAGGAACGTGAGAAGCGTGGAGAGCTGTGGCCCACGGGTTACATCGATGAACCCCTCGCGTCCGGCCGGCGTCGGGCCAAGCGCCGTAAGACGCGCCGTCAAGACCGCGTTCGAGAGGGTCGTCGTGATCGTCGTCGCGAACGTCGTCGTCGAAGCCAGGTGCGCCGACGCCGACGCCGACGCCGCGGTCGCATTCGAGATATCTGTCGCGGTAACGTGGTCGTTCGGGACTGGGTTGAGCGCCAGGAACGACGTGATCGCCGCGATCTGCGCCGTGAGTGCCGTGATCGTTGTGGACACGGCCGCCACGAGAAGCGGGTACGAAGCCGACGCGAATCTCAGCGTCCACGGAGACGTGTCCGGGCCCGCGGCGATGATGATCGGGATGTTCAACTGCTCGATGTCGATCTGCGCCCTCTCGTTGCCGGCGAACGTCCCCGCCCCTCCGAACAGATTCGCGTTCGGGGCGGGCACGGACGGATCCCCGACAGGAGGCACCGGATAGAGCGGGACTGCGTATACATCGATGCTTGAGAAGATCGCGGCTTCCGTGACGGGCGGCGCGACGGTCGGCCCTGGGATGACGAGGTTTCTGCGCTCGGCTTCAGGACCGAGAATCGTCTTCGTCTCGATCGACTCGTGGATGTACTTGAATCCGGCGTCCTTGTCGTCCATCTCGCGCTTCGCGATCTGCGACTGGGCTTTCGCCGTTCCAAGCGACGCGTTCGCCTCGGTGAGAACGTTCACCAGACCTGTCGTGATCTGGTACTTCGCGTGAAGCTGATCCGTCCCGAGAAACGTCACCCCGGAGGACGTCAGCGTGACCGCCCCGGTCTGGTAGTTGACCGTGTAGTGCGTTCCCTCCGAGAGCAGCGCGCCCGTGATCGTCGTCTTGTGGAGCTCGAGCGTAGACGGTGTCGTGTAGGCCGCGCGCAGGGTCTCGAGACCCAGGAACGTCACGCCCGTTCCCGTAAGCGTCACGACTCCGGTCGCCAGAACGACGCTGTAGTGGGTCGGATCGACAAGCGTGGGTCCCGTGACCGACGTCTTCCGGAGCGTGAGCGAACCGCTCGTGATCGGGAAGAAGTTGATCTGGTAGCTTGTGTCGATGCCGTCCCCGAGCCCAATCAGGTCGTCGACGAGCGTCCGCGGGCCGACTGCGGGGAAGAAGTCGAGCTGGTACGCCGTTGTGACGTTGTCGCCAGTCCCAAGAAGCTCGTCGATCGCCCCAAAGAATTCTGCGATCTGAGCGGCCGTAAGCGGAGCCACTGATGGCATGGTTATCCCGCCGCCGTCACGGTCCCTGAGCCGTTCTGAACGAAGCCGCTGGCACTTCCGCTCCCTCCCATGACTCCGAAGACGATCACCCTGTCGATGATCTTCCTGGCCACGCCAAGCCCGCCGAGCGCGCCGAGGTTCGTCAGCCCGTCTTGAGTGACGACTTTCGGCGCCGAGAGGATCACCTGCGTCTGGGCGCTGACCGTGACCTTTCCGTTCGTCTCGGCGAGCACCGTCGCCAAGGGCGCCGTCCCGCTCTTCGCGGTGATGGCGATCGCCGTGGGAGCGATCGACAGCTCCGTGTGCAGCCCCGTCGGAGGACCGGCAATCAGCGCGAAGTTCCCGCCCGGAGCGAGCGAAATAGACGTCGACGTCGATCCGTCGCTCGACGTCAGGATGATCCCGTTCGGGCCGAGCGCAATCCTAGAGGTGATGTCGTCCTTGTCCTTCACCTCGAGGAAGAAGTGGTTCGCCTGCTCGCTGAAGAGCACCGTCATCCGCGCCCCTCCGCGGAGTTCTCCGGCGTCCAGGTTCTCCTTCGTGGCGGACTTGGTGAAGAACGTGCCCGCCAGGCTCATCGAACGCTTCGACTTCTCCTGCCCCTCTGTCCAGAGGACCTGCCCGCCGGCCGTGAAAGTCTTGTGCTGTCGACACAGCGTCTCGAAGGTCGCCGACACGGCGTCGTAGAACGTGAAGAGGTCCCTCCTCGCATCAATCGCGATCGACCCTCCCGGATGCACGAGCACCCGGTTCCCGAAAGGGCTCTTGATCTCGATCGACCCGGGGATGAGCTGGCTCTCCGCGAATGTCCCCTTGAGCGACTGGCCGTTCGTGCCGGACGACGCGAGGGACGCCGACGCACGTCCCTGGTTCAGGCGGCTCGTCGGATGGTACCCGACGACATAGGCGAGGTTCCCGGCCACGAGCGCCAGCAGGCATTTGTCCCCGACGTTCGGGATGGCGAAGATGCCGGCTCTTCCGCTCGCCGAGGCGTAGGGAAAGAGAAACGGCACCCGCGTCTTGGTTTCGTTCTTGATCGTGACGACGTCGCACGTCATCGTGACGTTGTTGGCCTCGTCGGTGTGGACTTTTACAATCGTCCCTTCGATGATGTTGGACGCCTGGTGTCCACCGAAGAACGGATTGTCGCCGCGATCCAGGTATGTCGTCTGGGGTTCGTTCACCAGCGCTCCATCTTACCAGAGGAGGCCATTATCGTGCGCACCGTCTACCTCCGCCACATTCTCGAGGCCGGATTCTGCGGCCGCAACGTCGACAGCTACCCGGGGCGCGGGCGAGGCCATACGCACGTCGCGCTCGACCGGCTGATCCTCAACGGCAAGCTCGAGACCTACGCCCTTGAGGACAGGGTCGTGCAGGCGGGGAACGCCTACGACATACCTTATGAGGAGCGTGAATACTTCGGCAAGTGCCTTGCGGCGCTCAACGCAAAGTCGTCAGCTTTCACGGGCGGCGGGCTCGTCGCCGAAGAACACGACTCGACGTTCGACGGCTGCCCGGAGGAAACGGTCATCCGCCACATCACGATCAGGTCGGGAGACATCTACGTCGAACCGTTCTACGGATTCTACGCGCCGACCCACTTCACGCCGTTCTTCGCGCTGTGCAGCGCCTTTCTGAGCGGCCAAAGCGATTCCGTGCGCATCAAGACGGTCTCGCTCTTCGGAGACATGGCCAACGATGAGACCTACCCGATCCGGCCGGCGATCCTTCGCCGCCTTCTCACGGAGGCGCTCGACCACTCGAACACGAAGCCCGGATGGCCGTGCATGTCCTGCCCGAAGAAGGACTGCAACTTCAACGAGGAGTTCCACGCCATGGTTCACGAATGGCTCAAGGCGAAGCAGCGCCTCGAGGAGTCCGAGCGCAAGCTCAAGGACCACCTGACCATGCACGGGCCCACGCAATCCGGCGCCCACCTCATCCACATGAAGGCCCACAGGCGCCGGTTTTTCAACGACGCGCAATTCGGCGCGCTCTACGCCAAGCTCGTCGAGCTCGACCCGAAAGGCTACATGAGGTTCTTCACGCCGGACGCGGCGGAGATCTTCAAGGCGATAGAAAAGGGCGATCTTCCCCAGGAACTGAAGAACTTCTTCAAGCAGTCGCAGTACTACACGATCGAGGGGAGCCTGTCGCCATGATCAAGTGCATCGTCGTCACGCTGATCGGCCCCTGCATCGTTCCGAAGAAGACGTACGATCGGATCATCGCAAAGAAGGCCGAGGACGAACGCTGGGGGGACCAGGTCCTGTTCACGCTCAGGATCAACGATGCGGAGTCGTTCGACTTCCAGATCACAGGAGGAAACGTCCCGGCCGTGAACGGCTTCGAGGAGTTCGAGCACAGCTACATCGATATGACGCGCTGCCCGTTCTGCGGATCGTCCGCTGGAAGAAGGAACATCATCATATGAAGGTCACCCTCGACTCGATGGTGCGGGTGACGGAGCTCACCCACGACCAGGAGGCGACCATGCTCGCGCCCCTGGAAGCCATCTACAAGGAGTTCGCGGATACGCTCTCGGCGGGGGCCATCGGCGGCGTCGACTCGGGCGTCGTCACGCTCCCGCGCGGCATGGCGGAGCTTCTGGGCAGCCTGCCGCCGTGCGAGATCTCCGACGGGCGCCAGTATGGGGACGACATCCAGATCGCGGTGGACCGGTCCAAGCTCGACCCGGATAAGCTCAAGTACCAGGTTCGCGCGATCGAGCTGGCTGCGCCGCAGGGAGAGGGCGTCCTCGTTTCTCCGACAGGGACCGGCAAGACCGTCATGGAGGCGCTCCTGGTCGAGGAGCTCGGAGTGAACACGCTCATCCTCACACACACAAGCAAGATCGCAAGCCAGATCGTCTCGACATTCAAGGAGCTCGCCGGCATCGATACGGGGTTCATCGGCGGGGGTGCCAGGAAGATCAAGCCCATCACGGTCGGACTCATCCAGTCCGTCCGGTCTTATGATCCGATCCTGAAGTCCGTGGGGCTTCTGATCATCGACGAGGCGCACCACGTCTCGGCGTCGTCCTATCTGTCGGTCCTGCGGGAGTGCACAGCCCGCTGCCGTTTCGGATTCACGGCCACGATCCGCAAAAGCGATTTCTCCGAAAAGGTCATCTACGCCGCGCTCGGCCAGAAGCTCGTGGACATTGGCGTTGGCGAGCTCCAAGACAAAGGCTTCCTAAACAGGGGTGTCGTCGAGACCGTCTATACGGGGGCCATCGCAACGCGGTTCGACTACGTACGCCAGAGGTGCTGGTACTTCAAGAGCGCCGAGAAGACCGGCGAGAAGAAATGCCCGCACCCATGCACCTATCCCAAGGACGACGATACGGACAAGTGCGTCTACGACAAGGGGTATTACACCTGGGTCTACAAGAAGCTCGCCGATGACCAGCTCCGGAACGAGCTGCTCATCGCCAGAATCCTCGAGAAGAGGATGGAGCATCCGTGGACCATCGTCCTCACGCACCTCAAGGCCCACGCCAAACTCATCGCCGAAAAGCTCGTCGCGGCCGGGGCGGACACGGTCTACCTGGCTTACGGAAGTCCGATGTCCCAGAAGGTCCGCGATGCGTCCGTTGCGTCCTACGTGTCCTCGGGTGGCACACTCGTGTGTACAACTGGAGGGCTGGGAGAAGGATTCGATGCCCCGAAGACGTCCTGCCTGGTCCGCGCGATGCCGAGCGGTGGCAAGGTCTCCGTCCGGCAGCAGACAGGCCGCATCATGCGGCCTCAGGAACGGGAGAGCGTCATCGTTGACTTCGTGGATCCCAAGATCCCTTGGCTGAAGAAGCTCTGGATGGGACGGCTCTCCATCTACAAGGCGATCGGGTTCAGGCTCGCGTCGCAGAAAAAAGACGACTTGTTCGGCGGCGCTTGACTTGGATTCGACCGGTGCTACGATGGCCGCCGCTCAAGGGTTGAAGTGGGTCGCAGACACGCCTGTCCAGCGACCCCGGTTCGCATCGCTCTCGCATAGTCTCTGGAGACAGGAGGTGTCAGATACCCGACGACGATTCCATTTTCTCTGATGTCAAGGACGAGCCCGAAGGCTCGCAGCCAAGCGGAATCATCCGCGCGTCCTCGTCTTCCCTCGGCTCCGCCGAGATGTGCCCGAAGCAGTATTACTTCGGCTACGTCCTCAAGGTGAAGCGGCCGACGAACCAGGCGCTCTACTTCGGGCGCAAGTTCGACGAGACGCTCAACTACAACTACGGCAACAAGCGCATCACCGACCACGATCTGCCCGCCGACGACCTGAAGGACTTCTTCAGAACAGGCTGGGAAGCCGAGAAGGAGCAGGTCGAACACTGGGAGGGAGAGGACCCGGACGGGCTCAAGGAGCTCGGCACCAAGGGCGTCGACGAGTTCGCCAAGGAAGTCACGCCCGCCGTGCACATCGAGGAAGTCCAGCCGAAATTCCAGATGACGTTCAAGCAGTCGAACGTGGTCTTGACGGGCATCCCGGACTTCGTCGAGAGGTGCGGCACGATCGGGGACAACAAGACGTCCGGCCGGTCCTACGACGAGAACAAGATCCTGCAGGCGCACCAGCCCGTGATCTACTCGCTCTCGAAGGACTGGAACTCCGACAAGCCGCGCGAGGTCCGCTATGACGTGCTGGTCAAGACCAAGAAGCCGAAGGTCCAGCAGTTGAAGCTGCTCGTCACGAAGGAGTACCGCGACGCCGAGCTCCAGTATCTGGCGAACGTCGTCGAGTGGATCCGCTCGATGCTCGCCTCGAAGAACTTCCCTCCGACGGCCTTCCACAGGGGCGGCTGGGAATGCGGCTACTGCCCGTACAACGACATGTGCAGGAAGGTCACGGGGCTCCCGATCCCGCAGCCAAAGACAAAGCCGGAGCCACTGCCGAAGAAGTACGTCGAGATCAACGAGAAGCTCCTCCAGCAGGCCGTGCAGGAGGAGAAGCAGATCAAGGAAGTAATGAGATCGATCATCGTATGACGAAGACCCTTACACGAAGGAGAAAGCGCATGCCCGTGACGAAGGACCCGAAGGCCCCGCCCCGCCAGGCGGAGCCCGAGGTCGATCAGATCGTCGAAAAGAACCAGGCGCTGGCGGCGGCCTGGGAGCAGATGGGGATCTTCAAGAAGCTCCCCGTCACGAAGGACGTCCTCATCAAGATGGCGAACCTCGAGGGGATGCCCCTTTCGGGCGTCGACGTCATCGAGACGCAGCAGGGATTCCGGCTCTACGTGAACAATGAGGGCGCGAAATTCAATCGCGAGAAGTTTCTCTCGCAGCAGGGCCGCGAGCTCTCGGGGCGCGTCGTCGACATCATCGACAAGCTGCCGGGCGCCGTCGGAGACGCGACGCTCGACAAGCAGCAGGGCCGTCTCTACTTCCGGATCACGACCAGGATCAAGAGCGCCGAGTACGTGAAGATCGTCGACGCCGCCTGCGCCGGCAAGATGTCGGCCGCAGACGCCAAGATCCTCCTCGATGACGACGAGAAGAGGAACACGTACCTGACGTACAGCGGGTTCTCGTACGCGTCGGAGAAGTTCCAGCAGAACCGGACGCCCGAGCACATCATCAAGAAGGGCATCACGCAGTGCCACCGGCGTGCGGATCTCGAGATCTCCAAGCAGTGCGTCCTGCCGGCAGACGAGGAGCCGTCCGACGCCAACTTCCTCACGAACGCGGAGGAACTGCTCAAGCAGGCGGGGGCCGGCCAGCCCGCGGCGCTCGCGCCCGTCAAGTCCGAGCCCGTCCTGCCCCAGCCGAGCAAGGTGGACGCCGCGCCCGCAGCCGCGCCGTCCCAGACGCCCAGCGCGGCGCCTGGCTCTGGAGGAGAGGGGAAGACAGCGGAAGATCTGACGGCGAAGATCACGGCGCTCAACAGCGTCTTCGAGAAGGCCGGCGTCAAGAAGTTCGACCGGCAGAAGTGGATGACCGAGCACGGGTTCCCGTTCAGCAAGAAGGAGCTGACGCTGGAGCTCCTCGACAAGGCGATCAAGGTGGCGACGGAGCAGTTCACGCCGTCGGCCGCCCAGCCCGCCAAGCAGGAGCCCCCGAAGCAGGCCGAGAAGGCCGCGGAGGATCCCGAGCGCATCAAGCACCTCGCCAAGATCTTCGCCACGCGCGAGAAGGCAGGATTCGGAGACGAGGAGCTCCTCCGTGCGTGGGTCAAGGAGAACTGCGGCAAGGGGCTCTCTGAGATGTCCGCCAAAGAGATGGAGCCCGTGGTCGCGCGCGTGGTCGAGCTCACGGAGTTCCTGGGCAACCACACGAAGTGGGGGTTCAACTCGGTCGCCGAGATCGTGGCGTACATCCAGGACTCCAGCGGCAAGAGCGTCCACAGGATGACGCCGGCCGAGCTGAAGAAGCTCGGGGACGCCTTGACGGAGATGATGTAGCCTGGCCTTGGAGAGAACATGGCATTGAGTCTGGAACAGGTCCTGGCGCTGCCGATCCGGTCGCTCCAGCAGTCTTCCAAGGCGATCGTCTTCGTGCTCGCGGACGGGAAACGGTTCTGGCTTCTGGGCGGAAAATGCCGGCGGCCCCTGCCTCAAGGGGTCGCCGGCTTCACGCCGCGCGAGATGATCGAGATCCTCAAGTGGGATCTCCCTGAGTCTGCGCTTCGGGAGATCCTGAAGATCAAGGAGGCTATGGGAGGCGGGACCGTGGTCGAGATCATCGAACCAACGGGAAGCGACGCCGCCCCTACCCCGCCCTCTGGTAGCCCCTCGTCACCACCCACAGGCAGGAAGGAAGATGCTGGACAAGCATGAGCTTCCAGGCGTCATCGTCCGACTCCGGCGGCCTTGGGCCGGCGGTGGTCACGCCCTGACCGCAGAGCGCGCATTCGTACGGAACTATCAAACGGACACTTCTACACCTGCGCCCAACGCAAGCCTCGGTGAACGGGCCGAGACACCTGGAACACGTTCCAGTCCACTCAGCCCAAGGCTTCACCAAGATCATCTTGCGCTCCTTTCAGACGTCTTGCACAAGATCTGCAAGGCCTATATATGCTTAGAAAGGCCTCGTAGACGCATTATAACTCATAATCTAAGAACGTCTTGCAGATTAGCAGAGAGGTATGTAATAAATCACCGACCTACTACCACACCTTGGCGCCTCGGTTACTCACCCCAAAAGCCTCATAGGTCTGCAAAAACGCTGCAAGCGCTGCAAGACAGCAAGGTGCTGCCACACAGTTACTTACGCGCGCGGTGCCTGCTAGATTGCACTGCAAGCGGCGAATCTGGTTAGGCGATTCTCAAAAAGAAACTTCAACTGGAACTGGAGAGAGAAAATGAACCCTCTGTGGGATGCCGTAAAGGCCCTTCCGATTCTGCAGATTGCGGAGCTGCTCGGGATCCACGTCGTGAAGGACTGCGGGTCCTACGCGCAGGCGATCTGCATCTTCCACCAGGATCACGTCGGGGCTGGCGGCAAGCCCAACCTGAGCCTCCTGAAGACCAAGAACGGCTTCCGGTGCTTCGTGTGCGAGGCGCACGGGTCCGTGATCGACCTGTACGCCAAGGCGACCGGCATGGACGCCGCGGCGGCCGTGGCAAAGCTCGCGGAGACCTTCCACATCGTGGTCGACCAGCCGAAGCCGGCCCAGCCCGCGCCGGCGGCTCCCCAGAAGAAGAAGGATGAGGAGTACGAGAAGTGGGACCTCGAGCGGATCCAAAAGGCTCACGCGAACCTCCTGGACCCCAAGAACGAGGTCCACCTGAACCACCTTCTCAAGCTCCGGCTCATCACCAAGGACTACGTGATCGGCAAGAAGATCGGCCTCGCCTGGGTGCCCGGGATCGAGCTCTGCTACACGGTCCCCAGCTTCACGAAGGACGGGAAGGTCCAGACGGTGCGCACGCACTCGAGGATCACCCGGAAGGACAAGCGGTTCGTCAAGGGGTTCACGTCGAAGTTCCTCTACGACCTGACGAGCTTCAACCCGGACGCCCCTGAGATGCACGTCGTGGAGGGCGAGACGAAGTCCTGGTACATGGAGTGCGTCCTCAAGAAGAACGTGATCACGGGCCTGTGCGGGTCGACCACGCTGCCCGGCGTCTTCGCGAGCGGCCTCTCGCTTCTGGGAGACCTCGCCAAGAAGGACCGGATCGTCTTCTACCCGGACAACGACTCGCCCGGCGAGCTGTGCATGCACAAGATCCGCTACTCGCTCGGGCCGCAGGCGAAGTGCTTCAAGGCGTACTGGCCCGCCGACTACATGAAGAAGGGCTCGATCGACGACTGGTTCACGATCGCCGGCAAGAACGAGGCGGAGCTCAACGCCATCATCAAGCCCTACGGCTTCGATGAGGCGGAGGCGTTCCTCAAGACCGCCGAGGACAAGAAGAAGCTGATCGAGAAAGGGCGGAAGGTCTACGAGGACGGGAACTGCTACTTCCGCGCCAGGACCCCGAAGCCCTCCGACGACCGGTGCACCTGCGAGCACAAGAAGACCGATCACAAGCAGATCGGCCAGCACGAGAGCGGCGCCGGCTACGTCTACGGGGAGTGCTCCCGGAAGAAGAAGGGCGATCTCAACGTCGCCTGCCCGTGCAACGCCTTCGAGATCCAGAGCGACCCCACCGCCGACGGGACGCCCGTCGAGGAGTCCGGCGTCTACGCCGACCGGATCTCGAACTTCGTGATCCGCGGGCGGTCGCTCGTCAAGATCGAGCGCGACGTCTACACGCGCGCCGACATCATCACGTACGACGGGAAGACCGAGAAGGACGTCTTCGTGGCGCCCGACGCCTTCCACTCGAGGGCGAAGATCCTCGGCCAGCTCAAGGACCCCCGCTACGAGTTCAAGGGGACCGACAACGACGTGATGGAGATCGCGAGCTGGGTCGTGAAAACGATCAAGGACTCCGAGGTCAAGAAGGGCGTGACCTACGTCGGGTTCGTCGACGATTGCTTCGTCGGGCCGGGCTTCGCGATCGACAAGGGCGGCTATATCGAAAACCCGCCCATCGAGTACGTGAACCAGGGGACGCCCTGCGATACCCAGGTCAAGGTCCATCCGCACTCGAACCCGATGGAGGTCCTCAAGGCCTTTTGCGGGACGATCCTCAACGTGAACAAGCCGCAGGTCGTGATCCCCACGCTCGGCTGGTTCTTCGCCTGCTTCTTCAAGGACCGGATCCGCCAGCTCCTCAACTACTTCCCGATCCTCTCGTTCTTCGGGACGTCGGGGGCGGGCAAGACCCAGTTCGCCTCGACGATGATGCGCCTCTTCGGGATCAAGAAGGGCGTCATGCTCAACAACGCGCACCAGACGACGTTCGTCAAGGACAAGCTCCTGGCGAGCTCGAACGTGGTGCCGGTCGCCGTCGACGAGTTCAAGGAGGACATCGGGAAGCTCGCGATCGACGACTGGAAGCATCGGATCCGCTCCAGCTTCTCCGGAGAGGTCGCGGCCCGCGGGCGCCAGGATCTGACGATCCGGGAGTTCCCGTTCCGGGCGCCACTCCTGGTGATCGGCGAAATGTCCGTCGTCCGCGAGCAGGCGATCGCCGAGCGGACGATCGCGATCGAGCCCAAGAAGTCCTACATCGGCAACGCCGAGCGGGACGCCTTCAAGGTCCTCACGAAAGATATCCAGATCGAGGCGCTCTTCCTGCCGATCGTGCAGTGGGTGCTCGCGAAGGGGTACGGGGCGTTCCTGGACATCTGGGGCGCGTCGCGGAAGGAGCTGACCGAGATGAAGCTCCCGTGGCTGCCCGACCGCGTCTGGGACAACATCACCGTGATGGCGTTCGGCGTGAACGCGATCCAGCAGTTCGCCAAGGACTCCAGCGTGGCGTTCCACGTCAAGCCGGAGGCGAAGAAGGAGGCCATCATCGCCCTGACGAGCCGCGTCCTCGAGGTCGCCCAGCGAACGAAGATGGGCTTCGACTACCTCGTCGAGGCTCTGGCAGTCATGGCCAAGAACGGCGTCGTCCAGAAAAGCAGAGACTACGACGTGAAGGGCGAGTGGCTCTATGTCCATCTCCCGAGCTGTGTTCCCGCGTTCCGCAAGTGGGCGCGTGAATCGAACTACACCAACGAGATGCTCGACGAGCGGGAGTACCGCAACCAGGCCGCCGAGATCGAGAGGATGCAGTTCGGGCGCTACGTCTACGACGTCTCGAAAGCGAAGCAGCTCGGCGAACACGCGCTCAGAACGGTCCAGGTCAACCTGAAGATCGCGGAGCGCTTCGGGCTCGACGTCGGAGGATTCGGATTCAGCACCGAGCAGGTCAACCAGTACGAACAGGATCTCCCCGCAAGCGGCAAGCCCGACGAGCAACTGCCGCCGGAGCTCACCTCGGAAGATCAGCAGCAGACGCTTTTCCAGCAGGCGCCGCCGGTCGTGCCGGCCGCCGACCAGGAGGACGACATCTTTGGAAGCGACGAATAGCGCCGAACAAAAACAGAAGAGGTTCATCCTGACCGGGGACATCAAGCACCCGGGACGGATCGCCGTGAACGCGTCGACCCTCGAGGAGGCGCTCCGGAAGGCCGAGGACGGCGAGTTCTCGGTTTACGACGAGTCGCACAAGATCCTCGCCTTCGAGTGGAACGGGGACCAGAACTCCGTCGAAGAGCTCAAGACCGGGGACGAGTGATTCCGGATGCCTTTCACCGCGTCTCTCGGAGACGACCGAAAGGGAAACGGCCTCGCGGCCTGCGCCGGGCTTCTCGCAAGCGGCCTCTGGGGATCCATGCCCTGGGAAGCCCGGCGTCAGCAGTGCCGGATGTGTATGCTCCGCTTCATGAAACAGCCGTCCTGCAGTCTGGACTTCCTGACGATCGGAGACACCGGCCGGCTCAAGCTCGAGATCGCGGAGTGCCTCGCCTGGGTCGCCGAGTGCACGCCATCGTGGACGTCCTTCAACGGATGTGTCCACGAAGTCGAGCTCGTCTATGCCCGACTGGGCCACGACGCGGTTCCGCCGCCCTCCCAGGTCCTCGAGGACTTCATGAAGGTGTGCGCCGGAGCCGCCAGCGATGAGGTTCTCTGGAAGGATTGGAACATCTACGTCGAACAGTTCGAGGGGCGCCCTCAGCGCGCGGAGGTCCCGGTGGCCATGAAGCCCGCCGTCGACGGGATCGTCGACATGCTGACCTCCGCGGCGCGTCTCAACGGGAGAGCGCTCTTCTTTCTCTATGCGGCGTCCTCCGTGTTCGAGGACGCAGCGACGCATCTCGGGCTGCCGACCCTCAAGCAGACGTTCGGCCACCTGCTTGAAGCCTCGAGAAAAGCCGTGGCCGCCAACGCTTCCCTGGAGGTTTCGTAGTGGACAACCACCTGCAGATGGCGACCGTCGCGCAGAAGATGGTGAACATCCTCGCGCTCAACTGCCCGCCGAACTACCACTGCGGAGGACCGGCATACGCGGCGTCGTCCGCCATGGACGCGATCCTCCACCTCATGGGGATCGGTGTCACGATGCTCCAGAGCCGCAGCAACGAGGGGAACGAGGCCTTCGAGAAGAGCGTGCAGGAGCACGCCGTCTACAAGCAGTCGATCCTTGGAGGCTATATCCAGCACAAGAGCCAGATCCTCGCGGGCGCGCTCCACTCGGTTTTCTCGAACCCCAGGGAGAGAGGACTCCGAGAACCGGAGCCCATCTCGGAAGCAGCGCTCCTCAGCCTCATCGAGTGGTACCTCTTCAAGGCTGGGATCCCCAAGGAGTCGTTCATCGAGAAGCTCAAGGCGTCCAACCATGACGAGCTCATCCAACTGGAGAAAAACCCATGAACAGGAATCTCATCGTCGAAAGGGGTGAAGACGGGATGACCGCGAAAGCCGAGTACAACGAGACCGTCATCAAGGAGTTCCCGCAGATCGGGAAGTACAGAATCCGCGTCGTCATCGGAAACGGGCAGAGCCCAGTCCCAAAGGTCGACATTCGGGAGTGGCAGGACACCGGGAAGTACAAGGGCTGGACCCGCAAGGGTATCCGGTTCGTCAAGGCCGAGCTCCAGCAGCTCTTCAAGATGATGGGCGACATCGGGCATCTTCTGGGGAACGGGGAGGCGAAGGCGTAGTGGATGGGGATGCGGTGCGCTGTCCTGGCTGCAAAAAGACCGTGATCGCCGCCATCGTGCCGGCGCTTTCAACCGTCGTCTTCTTCGAGACGAACCCGACCTGGGTGCTGGTCGAAAAGCCGGTCCAGGGCTGCGTCCCGCACCTGTGTGCAACCGAGATCGATCGCGCACGCGTCCGGACGAGAACCGAAAAGAAGAACAAGGGATAGTGCCGTGTTGACAGCGGACCACAACCGCTGGTATTATCCCGGTCGGCGATGCGGCCAAGGGGAGAAGCGGAAGGATCCACTTCTTTCCTTGAGCCCGCCCTCCCCTGGCCGCAATAAAATCGCCGCCATCCGATGACCACGTTTTTCACATCGGACACGCACTTTGGTCACGCCCGGATCATCGAGTACTGCAAGCGTCCGTTCGCCTCCGTCGAGGAGATGAACGAGAAGATGATCGCGAGCTGGAACGAGCGCGTGAAGCCCGGAGACACGGTCTACCATACCGGGGACTTCTCGCTCGGGCCGCCGGATTACGTCCTCGGCATCAAGAGGCGCCTGCGCGGGAACGTGCACCTAATCCAAGGGAACCACGACCGCTTCCTCAAGAAGGCGCTCGACTACAAGTTCGCCTGGACCGGCCACTACAAGGAGATCAAGGTCGACGACCAGAAGATCGTCATGATGCACTACGCTCTCTTGACCTGGAACAAGATGCACCGCGGATCCTGGATGCTCCACGGGCACTCTCACGGCTCTCTGCCGCGCGATCCACACATGCGGCGCATCGACGTCGGCGTCGACTGCTGGGGCTATAAACCTGTCGCTTATGAGGAGCTGGTCATGGAAATGAACAAGGTCGACTTCAAGCCGGTCGACCATCACGAGGAACTGTGAGCCCGAACGAGAACTGCCTCGAGGGCAAGCGCTGCCCGAAGTGCAAGAGCTACGGGCCATTTCGCGTCGTTGGGACGTCCACCTTCCTGCTGCACGACAGCGGAACGGAAGACCATGACGACATCGAATTCGCCGCAGATGCCGCAGCAACGTGCGTCGAATGCGGGCATGGTGGCCAGTGGTACAAATTCGACGATCCTAAGGCGAAATGAGACGCGCACAGCGTGAGGCGTACCTCTTCGTCATCGATACGGACGCGTACTCTGGCAACTTCAACCGCGAGATGGCGGCCTACATCACAGGCCGCTGGGACCTGGTAACACACGGCGGGGACCAAGCGATAATAGCCAACGCGGAACTCACGCTGGGGCAGCGCGGGTACTTCGAGAACCACAACATCGAGCTGCATCGGGAGGTTGACGACGGCCACTACGACGTCAACAGCGTCATCTGGCCGACGCCAGGCTGGTTCAACGACGGGCACGGCAACTACTTCCACAGAGAGCCGACTACGAAAGATCTCGCGAAGTGCTATCAGAGAGCTGCGTGGCCAGCTTACCAGAGCGTCGGGATCTTCTTCAACGAGCGGCCTCCAGAAGAGATGGTCTCCGCCATGGTGGACCGGGCGAAGGCGTTCGTGAAATACTGGGAGAAGAAGCCGAAGCCGTGGGCCCAGAAGATCGGGATCCTTGGATTCCGGATCGTCCTCGAAACGATCGCGACACATGAGACGACCGTATGGGAGGGAAAATGACCACATTCATCGCGTCGAAGTTCGATCCAAGCACGGACCCATCCCGGCCGGCCGTTGGAACCAAGGTCCCGTACAACGGCGCCGAGTACGTCATCAAGAAGGTCGGATACCTGACGGTGATGGAGCTCGCGCATGGAAGGGAGCCGTCATACGACGGTCACAGCGAGATCCTTCTGCAAAACCACCCCACGAGGCCTGGCGTTCTCTGGGTGTGCTGGGTGGATCCCGCATGAAATACAAGGTCAAGTTCGTGGTGCTCAGGTCATCGAGCGACGAGGTCACGTTCGCGGTCGTGACGGCGCGTGTTGCGACCGATGAGCTTCGCAACGACTTTGCGTTCCAGGATGCGCTCATCGCCGCGATCACCGAATGGGTGAAGACCACCGAAACGGGGCGCGCCGAATGGGCCGGAAGCTGCCAGGATTTCAACGTCGGGGACCTGGCGTCCTGCTACGACGATCCCGATCTGCTCAAGCTCCTGGCGGAGCGCGGCATTCGCAACCTCAAGATCGAAATCTGCAGCGCCGTCGGGCAATCGCAGAACTGGACGTACGACCAGGTTCTCGTAGACGAAATAAAGCTGGAGGAGCTGGATGAAAAAGCAGGCAAGTGAGGCGGTCCGGAAGAAGATCCTCGGGCTGATCCGAAAGGGCCGCGTCGCGTTCAAGAGCGATCCGAAGCTCCTGAGCCGGAAAGGCATCAAGAAAACGAGCGATCAGCTCATCGCGAATCCAGAGTTCGCCGAGATCGGGATGGATGACGCCTGGAAGAAGTGGCGCCGTAAGCCTGGGCGGGGCAACAACGGCGGCTTCGCGATACGCTGGGGAGTTCAGGGCCTCGGGTTCGGCGAGATCGCGGTGTACCTCGACAAGAAGAATCGGCTTATGATCGACAGTGAGCACATGGGAAAAAACTTCGTGAAGAAGGCGTTGTGCGCGCTCGTCGACAGCGCGAAGATCGTTTGATGTACATCTACACACTCGTCGACGCACTTGAAATGATGGCTAAGCACGGCGCCGTTAGCGTTCGGTGGGAACTCGGCGGCTGGATGTGCGAGTGGACCGTCAACGGCGTGGAAAAGCACGATACGTGCATTACACTGCTGTGCTGCGTGCGAAACGTCATCCATAAGCATAAGGACGCCGTCGAGAGCATGCCCACGGAAGAGCGGGACGCGAAGCTGCATGCTCATCTGAGCGACGCTATTACGCTGCTCCTCGCATGAAGACAAAGTTCATCGAAGTCACAAACGGCAACCAGAACTGGGGCAAGTTCATGCTGCTCCGGTTCGATTCCGAGTTCGAGTACGCCTCCCAGATGGCGCCTGGATCGCGCCTTCTTTCTTCAATCGGCTGGGCGCCGGAACATCTGATCGTCTTCGATCTCCAGACGTGCGAAGGCGCCGCGTTCCGCCCTGGCGGGAGCGCGAAGTACGACCTCGAGAAACATCGGGTCTGGGTATGCCCGATGTTCGAGCCCTTTCTGGAGTGGCTCTACAAGCAGGATCTCTCAGACCTCGCGAAGCTGCCGGGCGTCCTGGACTTGCCCGACGCTGAGTTCGCGATGTACGGCTATAGACGGGACGGCGTTCCATTGATCGGATCGACGCCTGGCGTCTGCGGTGGGGAGCCCTGTATCCTCGGAACGCGCATCTCGGTCCGCCTGATCTGGCAGTATCACAAGATCGGGACGGACATGAAGACGATGATCGACGGATGGCCGCATCTCAGGGAGGATCAGATCGAGGCAGCCATCGAGTACGCGAAGGCGCATTCCGAGCTTCAGCAGGACGACGAGCTTCAGCAGGACGAAGACGAATGATCCAGCTTCCCGACCGGCCGACATGGAGCTACGCTTAACGAATGGCTATGCCATTCAGCCTGGACGTGCCCGCCGCGATCCCGAAAGAGTCTGTCATTGTGGCCGTAACGATCCCAGGCGATCCGGTCACAAAGGCTCGTCCAAGATTCTTCCGTGGGCACGCGTACACGCCTAAGCGTACCCGTGCAGGAGAGCAAGTCCTGAAAACCTATTTCATGACCTCATTCAGGGAGAAGCCGCTCACCGGAGACGTTGGCATCAGCGTCATCTTCCGGTGCGCTGTTCGGCAACGGCGAGACACGGACAACATGCTCAAGGCTGTCCTAGACGCGGGAAATGGAATAATCTGGTTCGACGATTCTCAGGTTGTCGAGATCCATTCTCGCAAGATATTCGACAGCCCGGAGCCGTCCACAGACGTGATCGTTTATGCCGGCGTTGAAACGAGGAAGCGCTGCAAGCACTGCAAAGAAGTAATTCAGGCTAGGGCGGCTCGCCTTCGCGAGTTCTGTTCCAAGAAATGCCACATAGCGTCTACCACAAAAGCCTTCGCCTGTCATGAGTGCCGACGGGTGTTCTCGGCTCCTCAGTCAACGCGCAAGGGGCAAAGGACGTTTTGCTCGCTTCGGTGTCTAGCGCGCTGGAACGGAAAGCAGCGAACGCTGGGCCGCGGCCCAGATACATGGCGCTGCGCGCTGTGCGGCAACCGAACAGGAAGAAGAAACATCACTAGATGCCTTGCGTGCTGGCGAAGGCACGAAAGGCTCCGCGGCCACCACTGGATCGTTCGGCCGTTTAGATCAGGAGCGAAGGTCTCCTATGGCGTCTAGCCTTCGACCGGTGGTTCGCCATCGGACTACTTGACCGGGAGGTGCAGCCTGTGAACCCTAACATCTACGTCCAGATCAGTGTCTAAGCACGACAGGCAGTCGAAGATCCTCATCAAGCGCATCATCGCGGCTCGGCTTAACCTTGCGAGAAAGTCCACGTCCTCCCAATGGGGCCCCGTCACCACCGAGCATCTGGAGGCCCGCAAGGAACTCGAGCTTGCCATGTTCGGCTTCGGCGTCCATTACAGCGTGTACGCCTGCGACTGCCACAAGCAGGTGATGTCCACAACGAACGGCAAATGAAAAAGACACGCGCCCAGAAAGTTGCCCAGTGGAACCGCATCGTGCGTCGCGAACTGCGCAGCAGGCAATACCATCCACTGCTCATGCAGCGCGCCGAGAAGTTTCTGAATGGGCGACTTTGGGAATACGGTCCGCCTATAACGCCTGCGGTATGCACACTGCCACCTAAGGAGGATGTGTAGACAGGCTGGTAACTGGCGATGGCGCTGGACACGCCCCCGTAGCTGAGCACGTTTAGCGAGCGCCTCTAAAGCGCTGTCAACGCGGGTGCGAATCCCGCCGGGGGCATTACGTTTTCTTGACACGGACAGGATCATGTCGTAGTCTTAGGAATGAAAGGAGGCCCTATGGCCGACACGTAGGAAGCGCGCGAAGCCAGGAAGTACATCTACATCCTCATCCGCACCGACCTTCCCCCCACCCACCAGCTCATCCAGTCCTGCCACGCCGCCCACGAAGCAGGGATCCGCTTCGGCAACCCCGACGCCATCAGCTCGATGGTCCTTCTCTCGGTTCCCGACGAGGCCGCGCTGCGCTCTGCCGCCGACATGATCTCCTTCTGCGGCCTGCAGTACTACATGTTCGTCGAGGACGACTTCGGCGACCAGGCGACCGCGATCGCCACCGAGCCGATCTCCGGCTCCGACCGGAAGATCTTCGCCGCCTACCCGCTCTGGAAGGAGGTCCAGCATGACCACGCATGAAATCATTCTGACGATAAAGAGCCGCATCAAGGCGCTCTCCGCGGACCAGAAGGCGGAGAAGTCGAAGCGGAAGGGCTGCCTCCAGAAGGAGATGTCGGACATGTGGGGGCGGATCCACTGCCGGAGCGCGAAGATCACCGCGCATCTCAACTTCTACCTCCGGCTCCGCGGGCGCGAATACCGGCACAACGCGCCCGACAAGTACCTCGACGAGAAGTACAAGCTCGAGCTCCTGAGGGAGTTCGGCGTGGAGGTGAAGACGTAAGATACGGCCGGGTGGTGTATAGCCGCACGGGCGGGAAACTGTCAGGAGCTCGGGTCGCGCCGGGCCCCGGCCACCAAACGGGGAGGTAGTGTACTGCGCACTCGGCGGATCTCCGCCGGAGAGTCTGGGTCGCGCCAGGCCCTCCCCACCACTTTCATGGCTCGCGGAGAAGAGCCGGGCACCATTACGAGTGTTGCCGTCGGGCTTCGGGTTGCTCCGAAGACTGGCGCGGCGGGAGGGGGAGATAATCACGCCCTCGCTCGCTAAACGGTTCGGGAGGAGTGAGCCTCCCCCGCGAGCCTCCAGGGCATGTAGCTCAGAGAAAAAGCGACGCCGGTCCCGGGACCGGCGGAGGTCGGAGGTTCAAGTCCTTCCATGCCCGCCATCCCGCGGAAGTTCATAGGAGGAACGCCGTGGACCGTGCCTCGCAAGAGGCCAGGGCTGCGGAAGTCAAGGTTCGAGTCCTTGCCGCGGGACCACTCTTTTACAAGGAGATACTATGGGCACATGGGGAGTCGGAATGAGAGCCGGCGACACCGCGTGGGACGCGATCGGCGACTGCAAGTTCAACGTGAACGGGAAGCCTCCGAAGAAGACGCTCGATGAACTCGCGAAGAAGCCCGGGCTCGTGTTGAGATACTTCAAGGACTGGATTCGCCGCGATCCAATGGCGATCCTCGCCGTCGCCGAGTACCTGTTCGACGCGGGCATCGACGTGAAGCCGGCGAGAAAGGTCATCGACGGCGCGCTGAAGCACGAGCTCTCGAACAAGAGACTCGAGCCCTGGGGCCACGCCCAGGACCAGAAGGACGCCCTCATTCGATTCAGGGACCGCCTCAACGGGAAGAAGGTCGACGAAGCGAAGCTCGCCGAGGACAACGAGGGCCTGCTGTCCAAAATGGACAGATGGATTTTGTGACACAGGAGGAGCTCCTTGCGAGGGGCCTCCCGAAGTGGCCTCAGATGCTCGTGACCGGCAACACGGTCACCATCCAGCAGGCGAAGGAGATCATCCGGAGGACGGACTCGTTCTTCGGGTGGTTCGGCGGAGGAAACGACCGCGCGTTCACGCGCAAGATCAAGCAGGCACTCAGGATCCCGCTCACGCGATTCGACCACGATTCCGATCCGGGCGCCCCGAAAGAAGGCGAGCTTGATGGATACATGCAAGCCGTCGACCGCTGGTGCAAGATCTGGGAATGGGTCGACACCGAGTACGTGCACAACTCCTGGATCCAGTGCGCTTACATCTACGGGCCGCACGGATGGTGCCACCCGGACGGGACGATCGGCTACACGGACAATGTCGGCAAGTGGCCGTCCTGCGAGGCGGTCTTCGCGGACTGGAAGAAGCTCGCCGCCGCGTTTCCGTTCATCGATATCGGTGTCACGCTGTTCGACAACGAACACGGCCACGAGGGCACGATCAGCCCCGTCGTCAGCTTCCGCGTACAAGACGGCAAGGCCGACACCGCAGACCCGGCCGCATTGAACGTCCACGCGAGCCACCCTCCGGCCGAGAAGCGCGACGAGCACGCCATGAAGCTCGCCGTCTACGATCTCGTGTCCAAGCCGGCGGCCGAGCGGGAGACGGCGATCCCGTGGGCGTGGATTCTTGAGTGGGCCGACTGGTACGATCGGCAGAGCAAGGACTTCCCGGATGCGCCGGGAGAAAGGAACATCATCGTATGAGTTCGTTCGTCACCCCAAACATGATCAAGAGCCTGGAGCGCCACGCACTCAAGGCCATCCACAAGAGCGACCAGTTCCAGTGCTACCGGATGGGGCGTCCAGGCACCGGCATCTACGCGGTCTACATCACGTTCATGTGTCACGGAGCCGACCCCGCGGGCGTCACGCCGCGCGGGAAGATGATCGTGCTCACGGGCGACATCTCGTTCTGCGATCAGACGAACGCCGTCGCCTCGCACTACGGGTACGACTTCGAGTGGTTCTCCGACCAACTCTCCGAGCGATACCTCTGCGAGAAGTTCCTCCGGAAGTGCTGGTCGAAGGAGGCCGCGATGCGCGACATCAAGGACGAGGCCCGCGAGATCAGGGAGAACAAGGAAAGCGACGCCGGCGACCTGCACAGGGCAGGCGAGCTCGAGACCCTCGCTCGCGACATCGAGGTCGGCGAAATGGGCGAAGGCGACGTCTACAACGCGTACATGGAGATCAACAGGACGGACGATTACGACATCGGGTACGACTATCCGCTTGCGGAAGCCGGCTGGCTCTGCGCCGTCCAGCAGAAGTTCAGGGAGCTTCTCCCGATGATTTCGTGAAAGGAAGGCCATGCAATACAAGTATGTCCGGTTCTTTGCCATCGGGACAGATGGCAAGATGGAGTGGGACTCCATCAAGGACGACAACGATCTCAGGACGCGCATCCTTTCGTCTCTCGACATAGAAGCTCAGTTCGAGGAGGCTGGCGGATTCGACGCCCTCCAGCGTCCCGGCGACTTCGTGCGGACGAGATACATGGTCTTCGTTCGTTGCGCCTGAGGCCACGATGAGCACGATAACCTACACCGTAACGCTGGAAAGCGAGGCCTTCGGCGTCGCGACGTTCGAGTACGATTCGTGGCAGGACGTTCTCGAAGGCATCACCAGCCTTCAGCGGGGCTCCGAGAAGGCGTTCAAGAGGGACAAGATCGAGCGGCGCATCGTCATCCATGTCGGCGACGCCAAGTCGGAGCCGGAGCCGGCATGAGCAGGAAGACGTTCGACGTCCGGCACACGCTCGAGGACAGGGACGCCCCGTTCGGGCTGACCGCCAGGAGATGTCCGGCCTGCGGAGAGTTCCCGAGAGGGATGATCGCGATGTTCTCCGGCCGGGCCGACATCTACACCGACGACGAGGGCAAGACGTTCGAGTTCAACGGGTCGGTCATTCCGACCGGCCGTGGATCGATCGTGCGGGGCGACGAAGACACCGTCACGCTCGTCTGCGGCGGCGGCCACCAATGGGAGTCGTCCGTGCAACCCAAGAGGAAGACCGAATGACTGTCTGGATCGTGGAGATCTCGAAGGGCGACGATGCACGCATTCTCGGGATCGCCAGAACAAAAGAACGCGCAGAGCTATTCCTGAAGGACTTCGTTGAAGCGGAACGCGTGAAGCTCGGGGCGCAATGGTCCCACTGGAATGCCTTGCACTGGAGGAGTGTTGGCGGTTTTTCGGCCAGGGCGTATGAAGAGGAGGTCCTCGAGTGAGCACGAAGATCTACAACGCTTATCGCGTGAAGCGGGGCGTGAAACTGTGGCCGGTTCTCTGGGACATCAAGAAGAAAGCCACGAAGAACATCCAGAAGGTGCTCATCGACATGTACAACCGCGTTCTCAGCAACGAGAGCGCCAAGAACGAGGTCCGCGGGAATCTCAAACTGGAAGCCGACTGCGAGGTGGGCCCGATCGAAGTCTCGGACAACATCAAGAAGGCTTACAGGCTTCAGCTTGGGAGTCACGCCCGAAACCCGTTCAACTTCGACGTGAAGGTGTCAGTCCGCGAGCTCGACGGCCGCTTCTACCTGATCGCCCACTGCGACTGGGTGATGGGCGAGGTTCTTGATTTTCTCGCCAAGGACAAGCGGCTCGAGGACTTCCACTACCAGAACTCGTCCGACAAGCCGGACGAGATTCCGCAGCGAGAGTGGAACCTGAGAAGCAGGACATGGGACCGGATGGACAGAGCCGGATGGAGGAACTTCGTCCTTCTCACCATCTGCGACTGGGACACGTTCCCATACATCGATCCCGCGTGGAACTTCGGAAAGGAGAACCCTTGGCACAAGGAACTGAAGGCCCAGGCGGAACGCCAGGAAGCAAAACGCAAGGCCGCCTCTGCTGTCAATGCGGCAAGTCCTGCATCTCCTGGTGCTACTACTGCAAGCTCGACTTCTGCGGCACCGGCCCCTGCATCGAAGCCCACGACGCCAGATGCCCAGGTTACCACGAGTCCAGGGCCATCAAACCCAAGCCAGCTCCCGCCCCCGGAGACCCCGTGAAAACGGCTGGAGATCTCTTCGGACAGGAGGTACCATCCCAGCCCCCGAAGGCGCCTCGAAAGAAGCGGAAGCACAAGAGAAAGGATTCCAAGTAGAATGATCTCCGAAGTGACCGACTGTCAGATCACGGAGCTCGTCGTCAACGCGCACGGCTCCGAGGCAATACAGCCAGTGCCGGAGGATCAAGCGGAGCTTGCGTTCCGCCACCTCATGCGCTGCGGGACGTGCCGCGCGACGTTGCCCTACGAGAACCGCGGAAGATTCGTGACCTCGTACGTCCTCACGCTGGATTAGCGTGTTCACCCTCATCCTGCCCATCGGCGGGATAAGGCTCTTCGGGACAGGTGCGCTCCGGAAGATCGAGTCGCAGCTCCACGAGTATTGCGACGGCGGCACGGAAGACAGGGATCCGGATTGCTGCGAGCAGCACCGGTCGTTCAACGCCGCCATCGACGGCGTCGAGAGCTTGATTCTCGCTCACTCTTTTAGTGGAATCGACGTCTCCTCCGAGGAGTACGTCGACGGGATCCAGACCGCGCTGGATGCGGTCGCGCATCACCTCAGCGACTAGGAGGCGCGCATGAAAGTTCACGTCAGAGACGGGGCTGCCTGCAAGACCGTCAAAACCCTCGACATTCCCGGACAGAAGCCCATCGTCATCAAGGTCTCGACGTCCGACGGGACGTTCTTCGCCAACGTCGGGTTTCGTCCTTTTCGGGAGGAAACCCTCCGCGCCCTCGAAGAGAAAATCAACGCGGCGATCGAGGAGTTCAAGAGGCCGTCGGTCGATACATGGGAGCCCCTCATCGTCATCTACTTCGGCCACGTCCGATACCCGCACTATGCGGAGAGGTTCCAAATCCGCAGGTTCTTCGTCCTGCGCGACGCGAATGGCAAGATCGAGTGGTTCTGCACATTCGCGCAACATCCCGTAGACCACCCCGGCCTTCCTGATTTGGAAAAAGCCGAACGAACCCGCGGCACTTTCGAGGCTCCCAACATCACGGTCATCCCGTACACGCCGATCAACTGGGATCTCCTGAACCGCGCCATCAACGCGATGGCGTTCATGCAGTCTATCATCGTCAAGACCGTCAACGAAGCCGCCCAGGACGGATCGCTCGTTCAGCGGACGGAAAGCGTCCTTGAGGACGCCGCCCGCGCCGCCCTGATCTCATTGAAAAGCCCAATTCCGGAGGAGGTAGCCAATGGCCAGTAACGACTACATCACCAAGTGCAAGGTCGAGGAGATCATCAAGGTCAAGGCCGACACGCTCTACAAGACGATCGACGCCGCGAAGAAGTTCAGGCTCGATCAGATCTCTTGCGATGCCTTTGACAACGACCCCGAACTCAAGAAGCTGAAGGGCGAGCTCGAGAAGCTCTCCGAGGAGAACCGGAAGCTCGCCGAGAAGCACAACAAGGAGAAGGCCGTCTTCGACGCCAAGCAGCGCGAGGAAACCGACAAGCAGAAGGCGAAGACAGACGAGATCAACCGGAAGATGCACGAACGAGTCCAGCTCATCAAGCAGAAGATCTCGGCGGACATCTCCAAGACCGAGATGTCCGCGGCCGAGCTCCGGACCCGCGTCCAGGAGAAGATGACGAAGGCCCACGAGACGCTGTGGGTCGCCGGCGCGGGCCAGGAACTGAAGGACGTCCTGAGCCAGGTGCCGACGATCGACGAGCTCAGGAACGACGGCCTGCGCGCCCTCATCCCGGCGGACCAGATGCAGAAGCTCCTCTTGGGGATGGCCTCGCAGCCCCAGCGCTAATGGACGCGGTTGCCGCGCAGCTCAGGATCCGGGACCTGACCCGGGACGGAATTCAACGCAAGGACCTCCCGGAACTGTTGAGTCTCGCCAAGAGGCTCTACCACGAATCCGCGATGGCGGATCTCATTGTGCCGCTGTTCGCCGCGCTCGCGAAGGCGCCGAACGTCGAGATCGACCCCGCCAAGAACGACGGGACGAACAAGGGCATCTACGAGAAGTACATCGTTCTCCGGTCGAACGGATCGAGCGGCCCCGGGGGGAAGCACGAGAAGTGCCGGTACTTCGTCCTGGACCTCATCCACGATGAGTTCTCAAGGCCGGCGATCGATGCGTACAAGGCCTCCTGTCGGGAGAAGTTCCCAGAGCTGGCCGACGATCTCGGGCACATCTTCTGCACCGGATCGCCGCACTTCGACGGGCACTCGCACCCTCCGGGCGAATCCCCGAGGGGACTTGTCACGTAGTGAACGCGCGCGGGGAGGGACACTCGTGTCCCTCCCCTTTTTTGCCCGCGCGTGATAGCATGGCGCCATGCCCATTCCCGAGGAGCGCCTCAAGATCCGGCTCGGGATCCGGAAAGACCAGGCCGCGGCTAAGGACGTCATCATGGCGAAGCTCCGCGACAAGATCCAGAAGGGCTACCTCCCGAAGGACGGCAGGGAGCTCGCGGACGTCCTGAAGCTGGTCCACGACTACGGAAAGTCGGTCGGTCACGTCGAGGAATGCCAGGAAATCCTGGAGAAACTGTCGGAGGGAACGCCCATGACGATGGAGAAGTTCGGCGTCGAGTGCAAAGGGGACCACAAGCCCACGCTGCCCCACATGGAGAAGAAGGCATCCGGCGACATCGTCTGCAGGCACTGCGGGGCGAAGTTCGCCGACCTCAACATCGCTGAGAAGGTCTCCGTGAAGGACGAAGTCAAGCAGGGCAAGAAGGACGCCAAGGACTCGATCGAAAAGATGCTCAACATCGACTAGGAGGCGCCGTGCCCGAAACCAAGACCGACGTCCTCGATGAATTCATCATCAAGAACAAGGTGCCAGACGCAGGCACCGACCAGCCGAACCGGAAGCTCCTCGGCCTCTTCGTCGAGTTCCTGAAGGAGCGCGGCCAGTACGTAGAAAAAGGCGACCTCAAGAAGGAGCTCACGGAGAAGTTCTCGATCAAGGACCGGAACAAGGTTCCGATCGAGGTGACGAAGTGCCTGGTGTGCGGGCACCAGGAGTACGAAGTGAAGGAGTCCGAGGGCTAAGCTCTCGCCAGCTCCTCTGCGTTCAGGACCTGCTTCCCGAGGGCGCGCTTGAGCTTCCGCATCGCGGTGTACTCGATCTGGGCGACCCGCGTTTTCGAGTAGCCGGTCCCGCGCGAGACGGCGTCCATCGAGAACGGCGGCTGCGAGACGAGCCCGCAGATCGCGTTGTGGAAGCTCTCGCCGTCCCCGTCCTCGCCCACCTTGATCTTGAATGGGCAGTCCGCGCACCGATTCCAGGACTTCTTGATCTCCATCGCCATCATCAGGTTCTTGAAGTCCTGCTTCTCCTCCATCGCCGAGAGAAGCGTCTCCGGGGACTTGAAGAACGGGCACTTCGCCTTCCCCGTGCACGGCGTGATGAGCTTGATCGTCATGCGAACCTCCTCATGACGCAGCCGGAGCGGCGACCGGTTCAGCGATCGTCGCCCCGTACGCGATTCCAGGGATCGGATTCCATCCTTTGACATCGCTCTTCCACCCCTCTGCCACGGCCTTCTGAAGCGTGTCCCGCAGGCGCCGGAACGAGAGCGCCGCCATCCAATCCTTCCGGCCCATCGGAACGACGTCCACACCCTTGAGAACGGGCCGGAAGCGGACCGGATTCGGATTGGCGATGACGTTCGCCCGCCCCATCGCGCGAAGCCGCGAGATGTCGTCGTCCGTCAGGATCTTCTCGACGCCGCCGAGCTCGTCGATCTCCTCCATGAGCATCGCGTTTCTGGCCAGTTCGAGCGGAACCGGGGCGGCCTGTCTGCGGTTCTCCATGCGGACGACATTGAGCGGGACGACATCGCCTTCTACGAGGTCTGTCCTCGCCCCACTGTCGGTCACGAGCGCCGTGTCGGTCGCGGACCGGACCACCGTCTCGATGTGCTTCTTGCGGACGGCCCCCCGGAAGATGTCATAGATCTGATCGACCATGTACCGGCGCGTGAAGTCGACGCCCTTGGTATCGAGGAGGTCTCGCGGATCGACCAGACCCTCCGACATCGGGTCGCCAGGATTCACGACCTTGCCAGGCTTCACCGTCGGCTCGAACGGCGTGAAGTAGGCCTTCCCTGAGACCCGCACGTCGTAGCCGCCCGGCGCCTTCCCGACGCTCTCGACGACGCCGTGTTCGGGCGCGACAAGCGCCTTCTGCTTCATGTCGTGCGGCATCTCGAGGAGCGTCTTCAACTTCTCGAAGCCCGTCATCTGGCCGGCGCCGCGCCCGGTGATGCCCTGGACGTGCTTCGACCCGAGGATAAGCTGGGTCATCGGCTCGCCAATCGCCTGCGCCGCGGTGATCCCGATGAAGGCTCCTGGCTTCGGAACGCGTCCGCGCTCGTCGAGCCCGTACGAAAGCGAGTACGTTCCGTAGGGGTGACTCGAAGTAAGCGGGCTTCCAAGTTCGACTGACTTCTTCCCTGCCGCCCGGAACCGCTCACGCATCTGCGCATCGAAGAGGTCGCCCCTCTTGGCGATCGCCCCGTAATCCCGCATCACGTACCGCCCGACCGACTCCCGGTCGTCGACCGAGAACTCGAGTCCCCGCTCGTCGTCCGGGGTCGCCCCAGGAACGATCCTGTTCTCGATCGACGTCTGCACCATGGACTTCGTGAGCGCTCCGGGTTCCGCCGTCGAGATCTTCGTCTCGACGCTTCCGCGCCTGGATCCGAGGACCGACACCCAGTAGTCGGCGGGCGTCATGCCTTGTGCGTAGCCCGTGCGTACTGGATGCGTGTGGATCCTTCCGCGGATGTCTTCCACCAGAACAGGCGCCGCGATCATCTGCGTCGCCTGAGCGATGTCGCCTCGGCCGCCCGAGGCGATCATCTGCCCGAGCGAACTCCCGCGCTCCCTCATCGTATTCTCGGACAGGCTCTTCAGCTCGTCGTACGCCTTCGAGTAAATTTCGACGATCTTCTGGTCCAGGCGCTTCTTGTCCGAGATGGACTTCACGGCCTCTGCCGCCTGTGCGTCGTACTTTTTCATCACGGCGGAGACCTCGCCCTTTGGCAGCTTGAGGTCGTCGAGACGAACCGAGAGGCCGGACAGATATGCGTACTCGTTCCCGATGTCCTTGAGCGCGTCCGCGACTGGCGCCAGAACCCTCGGGTTCTCGCGCGCCACGGACTCCAGAATCTTGGTCATCGCCCCTTTGTCGAGAATGAGATCCGGCCGGCGCAGCTTCTCCGGCAGCGCCCTGTTCACAAGAAGCCGGCCCACGGTCGTCTCGGCTCCGGCAATTCGGATGAGATCTGTTTCCGTGATCTTCCCGTCGTAGAAGTCCTCGAGCGCTTCGAGGTCGGACGGATATGCCTTCCCTGTCTTCCTGCCCACGCTCGTGAGGCGGAAGAGCCCGACCTGGGACTCATGGCGCGGCGTAACGAGAATCTTCTCGGACGTCGACATCGGGTTCGCCGACGGCATCATCTCGAAGGACTCCCGGACCGCCTCCGGGGTCACGGGGACGTGGACCCCGACCGTGTCCCCGTCGAAATCAGCGCCGAGCCCGACCGTGACGAGTTGGTTCAGGTGGATCGACTTCCCGGGGAAGAGCTTCGGCTTGAGGCCGATGATCCCGTGCTTGTGGAGGGTCGGCGCGCGATTCAGGATCACGGGCCTCTCGCTCATCGCCCGCGCCAGAGCGCCCCTGGCGTTCTCGGACCGCATCTTGATCAGCTCCTCAGCCTCGAGCGGAGGGACCCCCTGTTCGGCGAGTTTCTGGACGATGAACGGCTTGAAGACGATCCAGGCCATGTCCTCCGGGATCCCAACCTCGTCCATGCCAAGCGTCGGATTCCCGACGATCGCGGCGCGGCCTGAGAGTTCCTGCTGCTTCCGGAGAACGCGGGACTGGAAGTAGCTTCCCTTCGGGTGCTCGCCCGTCACGACATCGACGATGCCGCGGTAGTGCTCGGAGGAGATTGGGTCGCCAACGCCGGCCACCGCCTTCACCGCCTGGTAGAGATCGGCTCGCTGCTCGCGGAGCGACTCATCCGGGATCTGGCCCGACAGATCCTTGATCTGGTTCTTGAGGGCCACGAGGTCGCGATAGAGATAGTTCACGTCGGAGACGTTCAGCGTTCCGTCCGGAAGCGGGTAGACGGGGCGGTAGATCGGGGGGAGAACCGGGATCTTGCTCACGAAGAGGTCTTCCGGGCGGATCGCGTTGTCCTTCATGTTGATCAGGAACCTGAGGGCCCGGTTGATCGCGTTGAGATCGCTTCCCTTCGAGCGCTTCGCCTGGTCCTTTAGGAGGCGGATCGCCCTCGGGACGTCCACCGACTCGAGCATCCGGCGTACCGCGGCGGGGCCCGTCATACCGCCCTTTGAGGCGTCGAGCTTCTTCCCGAAAGCGTCGACGTGCGTCCGCTCCTCGACGATGTCGTCGTACTCCCGCTGGGAGAGGTCGAGCACGCCCCTGATCGCCGGCTCGAAGATCGGGTTCGGGACCTCGTACGGGAGGTCGATGTGCGTCCACTTCCGGCCGAGGAGTCCGCCCGTGAGCTTCTCGTCGAAGAGGCCGCCGTCCTCCGGCTTGAGATTCTTCCCAAGAAGCATCCTGGAGTTCGAGACCGCGCCTGCGCTCATCGCCTCTGTCTGGTCGTCCGTGAGGGGCTTGAGCTGGAACTGCGTCCCGCGTCGCTCGACGTTGATGCCGGCGCCCTTGAGGAGCGTCACGAACTTGTCGAAAGCGAACGTCGGCTGCGGCGGAGGGAGCGGCTCGTTCATCTGCAGGGCACGCCAGAACTCGTCGCTTTTCCCCGCCTTCACGGTCGCCATATCACGGATGTTGTGGAGCGCCCCGTGGGAAAGAAGCGCCGAGATCTCCATGTGCCCGATCGTCTGGGCGCCCTCGCCGGACTTCGCAGGCCGGAGATCCGCCGTGTAGGAGCCGCTCGGATCCCGTGCGTTGAACTTCTCCTTCGCGGCGTGCTCGAGCTTCATGATGAACTGGCGGCCCGTCGTGACCTTCCCGAGAGACCGTCCGCTCACGGGGTCGACCAATTCCTCGGCATCCTCGAGACCGTGCTTCTTCAGGTCCTGCTCGATCCTGTCCCTGAGGTCACCGGGCTCGAAGTTGTCCACGACGTAGGGCTTGCCCGTCTTCTTCGCGATCTTCCCGGCGAGCGCCTCGTAGATCTGAGACGGGTTCATGCGCGTGGGCAGTCCAAGGGGGTTGAGGAGGATCTCGACGGACTCCCCGTCCTTGGTGTGCGGCATCTCGTGGTCTGGAATGATTCTCGTCACCAGACCCTTCGCGGCATATCGGCTGACCACCTTGTCCCCGACCTGAAGCGGCTCGGAGGTCTTCAGGAAGATCTTCGCGCTCCCGTCCGGGAACTTCTGGACGTGCGTCACCTCTCCGTCGAACGGCTCCTCCCACACGAGCGCGGCGTCGGAGTATGGCCGGACGAGATTCCTGGAGATTTTCCCGAGGACGACATCCTCCGGCGTGATGTTCTTCTTGGAGAGATGCACCGATACGGGGTCGCCCGTCTTCAGCCTCTGCCCGCGCTGAACGACGCCGTCCTCGTCGAGTTTTCCGAGCTGCGCCGCAGTAAAGCGGTTCGGAAGATACGCCGCGTACTTCTCCCGGCCAGCCAGCCCGTCCTTCGACGGACGATGGTCGATTTTGTACATGTGCTCGGAGGTCAGCTTCTTCGCCGCGCCCTCCGAGAGCACGATCCCGTCCTCGTAGTTCCATCCGCGCGCGGGGAGCCACGCAACTTTCAGGTTCTTTCCGATGGAGAGGACTCCGTCACGCGTGAAGTTCGAGTCGGCCAGGAGGTCGCCCTTCTTCACCCTGTCGCCCGCGGTCACTTTCGGGACGCTGGTGACGAAGCTGCGGGCGTTGAGCGGAAAGTCCTTGTAGATCTGGACCGTGTGGACCTTGCCGTCATCCCCGCGGATCTCGACCGTCCTTTCCTTCACGCCCTCGACGATGCCGTCCACGGGCGACGTCACACCGGCCAGGTGCCCGAGGAGCTTCTCGAACGTCTTCTCCGGCAGCTTCTCGGGGGTGGCCGCGGACTGCACCAGCGGGGCCTCGGGCTCCCTGACGGCGACGGCCTGATCGTACATCTTCGCCGCCATGAGCCCGCGCCCGCCGTGCATGGCGTTGATGAACGGCACCAGGTTCGTCGAGAAGTCGAAGAGGTCACTCGCGCGTTCTACGACAAGATCGACCTCGGAAGGCCCGACGGTGCGGACCTTCCCGCGGTGCATGATGCGGATTGAGGCGTCCACGGGCACGAGCCTCCCCGAGGCGTCCTTGTGGTATTCGTTCGGGAACGCCACGCGCTTGTCGTAGATCTCGGGATGAGCAAGCTCGATGCGCGTCTGGGCCTTCGGGTCGAAGAAGGGGACGAGGATCACCCCTTCCCCATTTTTTGCCCCAACGGAGACGTGCATGACCGCGCCGATGTCTCCGCCCTCCGGGGTGTGCATCGGGTCGATCGCCCCGAACATCGACGGATCAACGTCGCGATCCTCCTTCGTGACGGCGCGCTTGTTCCCGATCGACCCCTCGCCGAAGACCGTGGTCTTCGTGAATCCCGTCACGAAGCTGATCGGATTCGACTGCGTTGGGTAGTTCGAGAGGGCCGACCGGTTGAAGAAGCTCGTCACGATGTCGGAGAGCTTGTCGGGCTGGACGATTTCCCGGACAGTCGACTTGTCGCGCATCCGCGCCTTGATCCGGTTCTGGATCGCGCGGGAGCTCTTCTCGATCCTTTCCGTCAGGATCTCGTCGAAGGTCCGGAACTCCTTGAAGCGGGAACTGTCGATGTCGGGCTCCTCGTCGCCGGACAGGACGCGTCCCATGTTCCTGAGCGCATCGACCACGAGACCCTTGTCGAAGGTCTTGTACTCCTTGCCGTACTTCTGCCGGACGACGTCGGAGGCCATAGGAAGCGCGCCGAGTATCTCGCGGACGCGCGCCGAATTCTCTCCAAGGTTCTGCGGGTTGGCCTTCTCGGAAGTCACGATCGTCCGGAGCTTCGCCGTATCGCGCTTCAGATCGGCGTCGGCCTTGATCCGGTCGAGGCCGTCAAGGCCGATCGCGTCGACGATTTCGTCGTCCGAGACGTCCATCGCCTTCAGGTACGAGTAGAGCGGGATGGTCTTGCCATCGAGCGAGACCGTCCAGCGGCGCTCCGCAGGCGCATAGTCGATGGAATGGTTCCACTTCGAGAACCCGATCGGCAGCTTGAAGTGGGCTGAGGTCTCCTCTGGGCGGCTCTTCACGTAGACGCCAGGCTTCAGGCGAAGCTGGTTGGCGACCTGGAATTCCTCGCCGCCGACGATGAACGAGAGCCTGGGCGTCAATTTCGGGATCTCCATGACGCGGAGCTTCTTCGCCCGGTCGATCTCCTTGCCTTGGGCGTCGATCAGGGAGATGTCCGCGTACACAGGAACAGCCCAGCTCCGCCCGTTGAGCTTGGCGTCGAGCTGGCTTCCGAGATCGTTCGGATCAAGCGCGTCTTCCGTCCAGACGCGGTTGACGTTCAGGACCTTCGGCCCAGAGACCGTGAGCGCGGAGGAGACCGTGCCGGACAGCCTCTCCTTCAGTTTTTCGTAGAGCTCGCCATGGTCGATCATCGCACTGAGCTTGGGGTGGGGGCCTTGCCTGCGTTCCGGTTAGGCGGCTTCTGCTGCGGATTCGGCCTCGAATCGACGCCCTGCTGCTCCATCCACTTCGACATCACGATCGAGTGGAGCTGCGGGTTCTCGAGCTGAAGCCTCATGAGCGCCGAGTCCCGATCCGCGGGCTGCATCTGGGAAAGCGTCGCCATGAACTGGCCGGCCCATGCGTCCGGGTTTGACATCTGCTTGCCGTCGGTGCCGGGCTTGTTCGGCTCGTTCTTGAGCACCCCTCCGGGCGTCGACTGGCCTCCGCCGGGCTTCTGCTGGGCGAGCGAGTTCATCAGGGCCTGGGCCTCCGCGGGCGTGAAACCCATCGCGGTGTACTCGGTCATGATGTCGCGCTGCATCTTGGCCATCTCGACCTGGGCCTTGGCCTGGTACTTCGCCTGGATCATCATCGCCTCTCCCTCGGCCTCCGCCTGGGCCTTCATCTGGGCGACAGTGATCTTCGCGCGCTTGTCGACCTCGCCCTGGATCTGCTCGAACTCCTTGGCCATCGAGTGGCCGAGCTCGCTGACGAACGTCTCGTCGGAGACCTTTCCGTTCATGTTCGCCTGCATGAGCAGGCTCTTCTGCTGGACATCGTCGACCCATTTGAGGCGGGTCATCGAAACGTCAACGGGCTTGAGCTTCGTGGCCTTCGAGACCTTGTCGATCACGAACCGCAGAAGCTGCTTGAGCCCGCGGATGTGGTTCAGGAAGAAGTTCTCGACCATCCGGAACGTGACGGAGGACCCGCTCCAGGACATCCCGCCCATGAGGAATTCGCGCGGGACCTGGAGGCCGATGATCATCGTCTCCTGGAGGAACCGGATCTCGTCCATCATCGTCAGGGCGCGCGCGTCGCCGCCGATCTGCTGGAACCCTGTCGGGATCGGGAAGACGGCGATGTGGTTCGGGTCCCGGCGCCACCGGCGGACCGCGTTCTCGATCTCCTGGCGCCACTTGGCGAGGTTCAGATGGCTTGCCGGGTCGAGATTCGCCTGCGGGAGCGGGTAGAGCATCCACATCGGGACGATGTGCTGTTGAGCGATGACCTCGCGGCTCTTGAGGAAGATCTGGTAGATGTAACGGCTCTTGAGCAGCGGGACGATGAGCGGGATCCCCCATCCGTTGTCGAAATAGCTCATCGACGGCCGCTTGATGTGGATGATGTTCGTCGGCTCGAGCTCGACGCGGGCGCCCTCCTTCGCGGCCATGATGAAGCTCATCGGCGTCTCTTCGAGGACGCGCCGGCGCCCCGCCCAGATCTGGCGTTTGAGCTGGTTTGGAAGGTTGTAGTAGTAGGTCGAGTTCCCAGAAATCGGATTGTGTTCGATGTCGATCTGCGCCGGGTCCCATCGGATGATGTTCATGCCCGCGGTGGTCTTCGTCATCGGCTTGTCGACGACGACCATCGGGAGGGGCTCGTCCGGAGCGCACGTCGCGCACTTCATGTAGAACTTGAAATCCTTGGGGTTGAACTGGAACTTCGAGCTCTTGATGGGCTTCTGCTTACGACAGTGCGGACAGACAAGCATCCGGATGAACGGAACGTAGAAGCTGCCTATGTAGTTCCCGTAGCAGTTTCCGGTAAGGACGCCGTTTTCGATGACGAACGTGTGCGTCTGTTCCTCGACGCAACAGAAGGCTTCGTCAACGATGCCCGTCTCGCGGACATCGACAACGCGAACCTTCTGCCCGTAGTTCGTCTCCTTGAAGTGCTCCTCGAACCGCTCGCGGTGATGATCGAGGAGGAAGTCTTCAGGCCTTAGATATTGCCTATAGAGCGACAGGAAGCACTGAGAAGACCCCGACACGTAAGACGAACGTCCGGAGGGATGCTCGCGAACAACACCAGCGATCATGCCGATGCGTGGAAGCTGGACTTCGATCGCCCTGAGCGTCGCTTCGGATTTTTGGGTCAGGACGGCATATCCGGCAACGTCAACGCTTCCGTCGGCAGCCAGGAATCCGCAGACGAACCCGTACCAGTAGCTCGCGCTGCGTTCGTTTTCCGGCAGATTCTTGTAATGCGGCGGCAGGCCGTGCTGGTAGATGACGCCAAGCCTGGCTTCGTACGGCTTCGACCCGACGCCCTCGAAGTATTTCAGCATCCCCTTGTCTTTGGCGCCGCAGAAGATCGCCCTGGCCTGCTTGCCATCGTTATATAGCGTGCCATCACCGAACACGAAGCCGTGGCGAACGCCTTCGTAGAACTCGTCGTTCTGTTCTGGGCGCGCAGCGACGCTCCTGAGAAGCGTGAGGCCAGCGATGTCTTCCGTCGGCCTCTTGACGACATTCCCGCTCGACGTGATGATCGGCCATATATGATCCTTGGTGGCGAGAATGGTTCGGCCGTCGCTCAGCTCCACCTCCATGAACTCCTGGCGACCATAACACTTGAACGTGGCCGGGCGGTAGACGCCATCCTGGGAGAGAACTTCGACGGTCTTCCCGGACAGGTCCCGAAGCCTGAAGACACCGTTCTTGGTAACCGCCCGCACATCGCCATGCAGGCAGTTGTAGTCTAGGCCGGCCTCCTCGAGCTTCGTCCGGATCGCCAGATCCTCCTCGAGGACCTTCTTCCAGCGAGACTTCAGGTCGTCGTCCTTGTCCTCGTAAACAAGGTCTGTGATGGGAAACTGGGCCAGCTTGTAAAGCGTCGCGGAGATGATCTCGTCCGAGAACGCGTACATCTGGCAGTACTTGAAGAGATCCTTGATCCTCGGCGGGAGGAAGAGAGATGCCAGATCGAAGAACGGTTATCTCTTGCCGCGCAGCCCTCTCTCGTTAAAGAGAGGGCTGCGTACTCGGCGATGGATAGCGCAGCCCGACCTTGAAGCCGGTATCAGCGGCTCGCGGATCAGCAAGTGAGTCAGCCACAGGCTAATCCTCGCGGTCGAGCTGGCTGTCCATCGCTTGGCTTGACCTCGTCTTCTTCATGCGATGTACACCCGCCCGTTGACGATCCGCCAGATCGTGGATTGCGTTACGCCGTACTTCCTCGCGAGCTCATTCTGACTGGCGTTCCCAGATGAGTAGCGACGTCGGATGCCGGCGACTTGCCTGAGTGTGAACTTCGCTTTAGGGTTCTCCTCGCCGCGCAAGCTGCGGCCAGTAAACTGGATAAAAGTCGAACGGCCTTTCGCGATCATATCATTCGTATTGTCGCGCATCGTCCCGAGTTTCAGGTGACTCGGACGCACACACGCCGGAGCGTCGCACATGTGCAGAATGCACATCCCGTTCGGAATCTCGCCGGATGTAAGCGCGAACGCGACGCGGTGGGCGAGCAGCAACTTTCTCTTCGGCATACGCACCGTGAACTGCCCGTAGCCAACGTTGTTCTTAGCTCCGGACCAAAGCCAACAACCGTCGCCCTTAACAACCTTCGCCCAAAACCTATAGCTCCAGTCTGCTGACGCCGCAATCCGGTGTCCAGATGTGCGCCATGTTGTTTTTGCTGGCGGCGATTTCTTCTGGTCAGACCACCAGTGCTTGAGATTGTCTGACTGCGTTCCTAGGAAAAGATGTTCTCGCCGAACGCATGATTTGTTGCCGCAGCGATGGAGAACATTCAGGTTCGGCGGAATGCTTCCACGGAATAGCATCCAGGAGGCTCTATGCGCGCCGATCAATCGTCCCTTCATGGAGAAGGAGCCGTATCCGCCGCCTTGCTTGGCTCCAATCCACAGCCAGCATCCGTCGGTCTTCTGGACGTGTGACCAGAATCGCTTGATGTGTTTGTCGTCAGCAAGCGAGTCGGCCATCGTTCCCCTCAACCGGATAGAGTTCGACCGTGGACGCTACGAGGGTGGTTTCCGCCCTCTCCGACGGTCCGACCTGTCTTACTTACTGCTTCGAGCTCCTGTTGAGCAGGAGCCACCGGCCCTTCCCGAGGTTACTGCCAGTAACGATAGTATATCGCTCCCCCGCTTCGGTTGAGAAGTCTATTTTGCCCTCGGTCGCCTGCAGGATTTTTACCTTCCTGCGGTCTGCGATGTCGACATCCCCGGCCCCGTATCCCTGTTCAATCTTTCCGGACCAGTCCATGTATGGGATGCTGTGGGTGCTCTGGATGACCGCGAGCCGCTTCTCGCCCGGCATGGGCCAGTTCCTGAGCGCCCAGGAATGCGCGTGGCCGGTATGCGGGTCCCCGATCCTCAGATCGAAGTGACGGCCCGCTTTCTTCGCCCTGTGGTCGTGGACGGCGAACTCCCAATCCTCAGGACGCGCGATCCTGCGAATGGGGTGAATGAGCCCCTTCTTCGGGATGCCGATGATCTCCTCGCCCTTCGGCGCGTAGGACGCCCCGGAAACGGGGTGCTCCTCGCAGAGCTTGAGGAGATCGTCCAGACCCACGGGCCCTCCTATCGCACTGGGCCCGCCGGCTGCCTGAGGCTCACCGTTCCCTTGAGGGGGACCGCGTGTCGGATCCCGCGGACGACCTTCGCAGCCTCCGAAGCCGGGCTCAGCGCCTTCTTGAGAAGCGGACTCGACGCCGACTTCCCCAGCTCGAAGATGAGGCCCTGGAAGAACTTACGCACTCCCGGCCTCCGCGGTCTCCTTCTCCGGCGCGGGCTCCCCGTTCCCGTTCTTCTTGGCTTCCTCGGGCTTCTTCTCGTCGTCCTTCTCCAGCTTCGCCGGCTTCACCGGAATCTGGCGCGTGATGAGAAGCGTGCCGTCGTCGTTGAGCTGGAGCGCCTCGCCGCGCTTGATCCCGAGCTCCTTGAAGAAGACGTTCGCGTCCGCCTCGTGGATCTGCTTCTTCAGGTTGACGATCTCCTCCTTCATGGCGCCCACCTGCTGGATCGTCCCGGCGAGCTCACGTTCGAGCTGGATGATCCGGTCGTTCAGATGGACATTGAGGAGGCGGTACTTCTGCGCGTCGGTGAGCTTCTTCTCCTCGACCTTGACCTGCGGCTTTTTGGCGTCGGCCATGAATGACTCTCCTGTCTATTTGGATTCCTGGCGCTTCTTCATAGCATACGCGCCGAGAGCCGCTCCGCCAAGTCCCGCAAGCAGAAGATGCTTGCCCTTCAGGCCGCCGCCCGCAGGCGGCGCGGGCGGCGCGGGCCGGTGGGTCCCCGGGACGCCGAGGCGCCTTGCGAGCGCCACGCCCCCCATCCCAAGAGCCGCGCCTCCGGCGGCTACCGATCCCGCCACGACTGGATCGGACATGAGCTGGAGCGCCTCGCCGGCGATCCCCTCCTTCTTGAGCTCGAAGAAGAGGCCGCTCCAGAACGGGTGCAGTTCGATCATGCGATGAGCGTGCCGGGTTCAGGCTGGAAGATCGCCTCCACGAACGGGTTCGTCACGGTCACGTAGGCCGACGCGTCCTTGATGATGCCGACCTTCTTGATGACGCTTCCGGAAGACGTCGGGGCGGTCGTGGTCGCGCGGCCGGGCGTGGCGTCCGACAGGAAGATCTCGTCGTTTGCCGCCGGCGAGAGGCCGTTGACGAGCCTTGCATTCTCGATGAGCCCGCCGAACCCGGTGGTGATGAGGCCGGATGACCCCGATCCGATGGCCATCTCGGCGTTTCCGAATACCCGCGCCGCCGCTTCGGACGTGGCGATCGCCATCTGGCAGTTGTCGTTCGAGGTGACTCGCACGAACGTTCCGGAGTCAATCGCGGCGGAAGCCGTGAAAGTCACGCTCCCGGCGTTTGTCGCCGCAGAGTCGAGCTGCTCGATCGCGTCCTGGACGTTCGTTGCGGTGACGACCAGAAGGCCAGTCGGATCGAAGCCCACCGCTTCCGCGCCGGACGAGCTCGCCGTGCTCGCGTTCAGGTTGACCGTCTCGTCGTCGGCGACGTTCCTGAGCCAGATCTCGCTCCATCCGATGCTGGACGTACCGAGGGTCGTCGTGTCGTTGGTGGCCGCCCGGAGCACGCTGCTCTGGATGATGACGGGCGGATTGCCGACGGCGTTTCCGAGGTTGACCGCACCGATGTTGATGCCTGAGTTCACGCCAATGTTGATCGCCGCGACTCCCGGCACAAAACTTGCCCCGATGTCCAGGGTCAGGTCCCCTGCCGCGCTTGCCGTGCTTGCTCCCGTCGTGACGGTGACGGCTCCGCCTCTTCCGCCGCCAGCGACCGTCTGTGCGCCGCCCGTGATGACCGCGGCACCGCCGACGGCGCCAACCGAGGCGAAACTTGAAGCCCCGCCGGTCAGGTTCATGGCGCCTGCGGTTCCGGTTGGGGACGCTCCGCCGATGACGGACATCGCGACACCCGCTCCCGCCACCACCGCATTCGGGCGGATCGTCTTGAGCGCCGCGTTCGCCGCGAAGGCGATCGTGTCGCCCGTAAGCGCGAACGTCGATGCGGCGGCACCCACCGTGACTGTAGCGGCGGCGCCACCGAGGTTGATGGCTGTGATCGTGGTGTTGAAGATGCTCCCGGTTCCAGCGCTCGTGCTGGAGATCGACGGGCTGGCCCCGTTCAGGTTGAGGGCCGTGGCGTTCGTGGCGGTGATGGTTACGTTTCCGATGGTGAGTGTACCCGTGCTCGCGCCCACGTTGAGCGAGGTCGCGGCGCCGCCGACGTTGAGCGTGGTGACTGTGGTGTTGAAAACGTTTGCCGTCGTCGACGTTGTGCCGATCGACGGGCTCGCGCCATTGAGGTTGAGTGCCGTCGCGCCGCTGCCCGTGATCGTCGGATTCGCGATCGTAAACGTACCGGTCGCCGCGCCCACGTTGAAACTCGTGGCCGCTGCTCCCATGTTCAGGGTCGTGACGGTCGAGTTGAAGACGCTCGCCGTCGTGGAAGTCGTCGCGATGGATGGGCTGGCGCCGTTCAAGTTCAGGGCCGTGGCGTTCGTGGCGGTGATGGTGGCGTTGCCGATCGTAAGCGTGCCCGTTGAGGCGCCCATGCTAAGCGACGTCGCCGCCCCGCCGAGATTGAGCGTCGTGACGGTCGCGTTCAGCAGGTTGAACGTAGTCGCGGTGGACGTCAGATCGCCGCCGTTGATCGCGGCGTCCCCCGTGATCGTGACGTTGCCGGCGCTGTTGATCCGGAAGATGTCCGCCGCCGCGCTGTCGATGATCTCGAGGTAGTCGCCGGTCTGGGCCGCGGCGCCGACGAGCCGCAGGACGTCGTGCGCCGCGGTCGTTCCCGTGACTCGCTCCTTGGCGTCTGTGACACCGGTGTTTCCGATGTCCACACGATCGGTCGATGTCGTGAGACGAACCACGGTTCCGTCGTCCGTCCAGCCGCCGGCCGCGGCGCTCGTCGCAAGGGAAACCCAGGCCGTTCCGGTGTACGTGTCGACGGTGTCCGTTGTGGTGTTCCACACAACCATGCCGTCCGATGTTCCCGTGACGTCGAGGGCGTCCCGCTCTGCCGTGGTCATGAGCGGGAAGGCGAAGGCGATCGACGTGTCCACCCCGACCTGGGTGGCGTCGACGTCGCTCCGGCGGAAGAAGTTCGGCGTCCCGCCGTAACGGATCGAACTCGACGTCGAGCTGAAGTTCAGGTTCAGGCTCGTGAAGGTGACCGTCGTCAGGCTGCTCGCCGAGAACGCCACGTCGGTCGAGGATCCGCCGACCGCGGCGGAGAACGTTTTGTCAGTGCTGGTGTTCCGTCCGAAGATCGAGAGCGTGTTCGTGTAGGACGCGGTCACGTTCGCCGTGTTGCCCACAGTCACGGTGCTGTTGACGTCCGTGTCCGTGCCGTCGGTCTCGTAGAAGAACAGCGACGCGGCCGTCACCTTGGCGACGCCGCGCCTCACGGTTGTCGCCCCCGCTCCGCCAACCACAAGAGTGCCTGTCGATGGCGTGCCGGCGGTGGCGTTCGAGTTGACGTTCAGACGGTCGCTCGTGAAGCTGGACGCCGAGTCAGACCCGCTTTGCGTGAACGTCCCCGTGACGGTCGTGGCCCCGTTCAGGCTGACCGCGCCCGTGCCGGTCGAGAAGGTGCTCGAGCCGGACTGGGTGAAGCTCCCGCTAACGGTCGTGAGGCCCGTGCCCGTCGTGAATGTGTTTGAGCCCGAGATCGTCGTGTTGCCGTTCAGGGTGACCGTACCGGTGCCCGTCGAGAACGTCGTCGATCCCGTCTGGGAGAAATTCGATCCCGTAGTGACACCGCTCGACCCTGTAAGGGTTAGCGCGCCGGCGCTCGCCACAACCGAGATGGTCGTGGATCCCGTGATCGTGTTCGTGGTGCCGTTCACGGTGATCGTTGATCCAGAGACGAGGTTGCCCGCCGCGGTGACATCGCCCGAGAACCATCCGTCCTTGAAGCGCGTACCCGTCACGCCGAGATCCGTCTCCGCCGTCGTGCCGGGGCGGATCGAGGCGAGGGTGCCGGCGCCCGTGTTGTCGAAGGTCAGGATCCTGGCGGACGCGGAGTTGTAGCCGATCGTGTGATCGGCGTTCTCGAAGAAGACGTTTCCGGCGGCGGAAACAGAGAGCAGCGTCGTTCCGGCCGAGTTCTGGATCTGGAGCGCGTCCGCCGTCTGGGACGCCACTTCGCGCACGAGGAGCGTCGGGTCCCCGACCGTGTCGCCGACGATCTGAACCTTCGCGCCCAGGTCGGTCGCGGTTCCGATGGCCACGACATCCGTGGCTGTCGTAAGACGGACCACCGTTCCGTCGTCGGTCCAGCCCGAAGCCGCCGAGGTCGACAGGTCGCTGAAGCTGACGGGGGTCGTCGCGCCGGCACCGGTTTCCCAGACGCCGTCCGTTCCAGCGCGCATGACCGACACGGTGACGCGCGTGATCGTGCCAGCGACGGTCGCGTCCGTCGTGAACTGATTCTGGGTGAAGTCCTCGACGGTCGCGGTCGTGCCGACGCCGCGGATCGTGAGCGTCGTGCCGGAGTGCGTGAGCACCTCGAAGAGACCGTTGTTGTTGGAGTTGCTCGCGCCGGAGACCTGGATGAACTGCCCGGCAGAGAACGTCCCGGAACCCGTCGTGATGACGGTCGGGTTCGAGGTCGCCGCGACGCCTGCGGTGAACCCGCCGGCGGCGACCGTCGTGCTCGTGGCGATGGGCAGATAGTTCACGACAAGCCCGCCCGTCTCGCCGGAGGCGGTCGTGTAGGCGTTGTTGAGGTAGAGATGATTGTCGTCGAGGAGAACCTGGGTCGAGTTCACCGTCGTCGTGGTGCCCTCGACGATGAGATTCCCGAGGACCCTGGCGTTGTTCCGGATCCGGCTCTCTCCGGTCGTCGCGCCCATGACGAGCGAGGTGGCCGCCTGGGCGAAATTGACCGTCGTCGCCGTCGCGTTGACGAGGTTGAACGTCGTCGCCGTGGTCGTGATGTCGCCGCCATTGACGGCGACGTCGCCCGGGAACGTCACCGTGCCGGCGGAGTTCCCGATGCTCATGGCGGTCGCGGCGCCGCCCACGTTGAGGGTCGTCGTCGTCGTGTTGAAGAGAGCGACGGTTCCCTGGCTCGAAGTCACCGCGCTGAAGCCGGTGGCGAACGTCGATGCGGCGGCGCCCGCATTGAGCGTTGTGACCGCTCCGCCCAGATTGAGAGTGGTCACGGTCGCGTTCAGCAGGTTGAACGTCGTCGCGGTGGACGTCAGATCGCCGCCGTTCACGGCGAGGTCGTCGGACATCGTCACGGCATCCGCCAGCGTCGTCGTTCCGGCCGAATCGATCGTGATGCCGCCGGACGATGTCGAAAGCGTCATCGCGCCGGTGGCGGAGATCGTGTTCGTCGTTCCGTTCACCGTGATGGATGCCCCGGAGACGAGATTCCCTGCGGTCGTCACGTCGCCCTGGAACCAGCCCTGCTTCCAGCGCGAACCGGTCAGACCGAAATCGGTCTGGTTCGTGGTCCCCGGGACGACGGCCGAAAGCGCGCCAGTGCCCGCGTTGTCGAGCGTAAGCGTCCGGTTGCTCGCGGAGCTCCAGCCGATCGTCCGGTCGGCATCCGTGAAGAGGAGGTCACTTCCCCAGCGCGCGTTCTGGGTCACCGTATCAGCCGATCCGTCGCCCAGCGTGACGTTCCCGTCCACGGCGAGCGAGTTGTTCACCGACGTCGTACCGGTTGACGCCCCGATGTCGACCGCGGTGGCGGCGCCGGCGATGTTCACGGTGGTCGCCGTCGCGTTCACGAAATTGAAGGTCGCGGACGTGGTCGTCAGGTCGCCGCCATTGACGGCGACGTCCCCGGAAAACGTGCCGTCGGTGAACCCGGTGATGTTCGCGGCGCCGGATCCGGTGAGGCCGACACCCGAGGACAGGGTCAGGGCCGATGACCCGAGGACGGCGGTCTGGCCGCCTGAATTCTCGAGGGTGACGGAAGCGGCGCCGGACAGAAGGCCGATGACCCTGGCCCGATCCGCGCTCGGCGAGAGCTCGTTGACGTTCGCGCCTGAGCGGAAGAGGATTTTCCTGTCAGCCATCGATCACCTCGCTGGACGCCGTGGAGCGTCGGCTGCCGGCAGACGTCCGGCGTGCCGATGACTGACTATTGTGACTGGTTGGCCGGATCAGAGCGCCTCGACGCACTCCCGGATGGCGCGCATCTTGGCGAGCTGGACTCCGGTCACGGTCTCAGTATACAGCCCATCCGGCTTTCCGTTCAGCTCTGTCCATCGACGGTGCAGGTCTTCACGAATTTGACGCCCAACGATTGGGCTCGTCATTTCATCGAGGCTTTCCTGGGCGATGTCGAGCGGCTCGGGAAGCACGATGAGCCCGTCGTCGAAGCAGATCGCCGCGATGTACCGGAGCACCTCGTCGGAGAACTCCGCCTTCCGGATGCGGAACGCCTCCTTGAGCGCGCAGGCGATCATCGCCGGGCTTGGGTGCTGGTATTGGTCGAAGACCGGGACGCGGCCGTTGAGGGAGACGACGACCTTCTCGAAGGCGAGGTGGTCCCTCCAAAATGCCTGGGTCGTCAGAAGAGTCTTCAGCGCCTGAACCTTGCTCTTGAGAACCTCGTTCGGAGTCTCCCCGAAGGCGCGCTTCATCTCGGACCAGACCGTCTCCGGCTCCCAAAGAACCCACTCTTTTCCAAGCGCGGACGTCAGGAGGCGTAGAAGATCGACAGCGCCTGCGGATTTCGCCCGCGGAGCCTCCTGGGCAGTCTTGTCGTCCGTGGAAGTGACGATGTCCGCGACGGCTTCGGTGAACCCCAGGTCACTCAGCCTTTGCCGGGGCGTTGTCTCTGGCATGCTCCATCCTGGCCGCCACGAACTCGCGGCTGGCATTCGGCAGGCACCAGATCTCCTTCGGGTCGCGCTTCACCTTGTCGGCCAGCTCCTTCCCGAACATCTTCTCGATGAGCTCCGCGTTCGACGCGACGAACGACTTGAGCTCGTCTTCGTTGAAGCTGTGCCCTATTCCGCGGATCGGGATCTGGTGGGTCGCCTGTTTCTCCATCAGGATGGTATTCGGCTCGAGGCCTCGCGTCCAGTACTGATCGAGCTTGAACTGCCGGTCGAACGTCTCCAGGAGCTTCACCGTCTCTGCGGGCTCGAAGCCCGCGTGCTTCTCGAGGAATTCGTCCATGAGAAGGGCCGCCTCAGGCTGCTCCGGCGTCAGGCGCTTCCTGGCGGCGCACTGGGCGAAAAGCGCCTCCTTGTCGATGGACGGATTCTCGATCGCGAATGGCTTGAGATCCTCAGGCAACGTGACACCGGCCGACTTCATCGCCAGGGCGAGTTCCCGCTTGTCCTCGCGGCCGTACTTGTCCCGGTTCTCCTCGTACGCGTCCCGAAGCTGCCCGAGAATGTCCACGGACGCTGCATTGGCAACCATGATCCGCTCGAGCCGGACGTAGTTCGTTCCCTCGGAGGAGACGTCGGCAGCGCACTTCTCGACGCTCGCAAGCGGCCTCACTCCGAACTGCACGCTCGCGTTCTTGATCTGGGTCGCCGCGGCGACTTTCGCCTCCGGCGGGAGCTTCCCGTAGGTCAGGTCGAAGTAGACGTTCGCCAAGACCGTGTGCGCGTAATCGTGGATGGGGTACTTCCGGATCGCCTCGCCCTTCTTCGTCAGGAAGACGACGCCGAACTGCCTGTCCTCGAGATCGGCGAGCTTCGCGGGATCCCCGATAGGGAGCGATGCGACTTTCTCGAAGTATGGCGACCCGGCGAGCGTGCTGAGTCCTGGGTCGTCGTAGAGGTCGAGGATCTTGCCGCCGGTCGACCAGTTCATGGGCCCATTCTACTCCCGGACCCGGCAGGCGTTCAGCCCATTTGGGGGGGGCTCAATCGGCTGGTTTTTTGGAATAAGAGTCATGTAAGGAGAGATGCGGTTTTTCATCGACCACCCGGACGCTTCGAGGCTCGCCGATCGGGCGCCCGGAACACACCATCAGGCGAAGAGAGGAGAAACAGCACGTTCATCGACGTTTGGGACCTCTACAGGTCCTGGCTGGGTCGATAGCGAACCGCCTCCCGATCGCGTCATGTGTTGATTCATGAATCGACGAAAGGAAGGCCAGTCATGTCGCAGAACATCCCGTGGCTCGCGCAGGCGCTCATGTGCGTCGTCTGCAAGGTCGTCCTCAAGCTGGAGACTTCGGCGGAGGCGGCCAGGCGGTCGATGATGTGCAACCACTGCAGGAACAACGCGTGGGCCGCCCTCAAGCAGTACGCAATGGGCAATGCCGGCATCGGCCACCTCAAGACCGTGAAGGTGGCCAAGGGCTACATGTTCTCGGAGGAGGTAGTAAATCTCTTCGCGGTGAACATGGGCCGCCTGTCCGACTTCGTGGCGTTCACCAAGTGGTGGACGTCGAACACGGTCGGCCAGGAGCTGGATCCGAAGTACCCGTCGCTCCAGGCGTTCGTGGACCGCGTTACCGGAGCCTACAACGCGAAGGCAATCGAGCGCCATGCCAAGGAGGTCGCCGACGAGGCGAAACGCCCCGAAGCCGTCGAGATCGAAACCGAGACCGTGCCGGCCGAGACCGGCGCTGTCGAGGCGCAGGCCGCTCCGGTCCAGGTCAACGCCAGGACGGCCGCGCGCGAGGCGCTGATCAAGGCCATCAAGAAGGGGAAGCTCAACCTCTTCGCCTCCAAAGAGGCGATCGAGACGTTCGCGGCCGAGCTCGAGGCCGCGGGCGAGATCACGCACGAGCAGATCGCTGAGATGGCGGACGCCTTCATCTCCAAGGTCCTCGGGTCTCTGACGCCCGAGCAGAAGGTGACCGCTACGGCGCCGAAGGGCAAGACCAAGAAGGGCAGGAAGGCCGCCAAGGCCGAAGAGCGCGACGGCGCCAAGAAGAAGGACGCGCCGGACCAGCCCGAGGCCGCGACGGAGCAGCACACGGCGGACACCGTGATCCAACACCCGGATCCGACCAAGACCGAGGGGCAGAAGCCGGAACACGACGTCGTCATCGACGGGAAGACCGGCGGGCAGTAACCGTCAGGGGAAGGGCGCAGGAATGCGCTCTTCCCCTTTTTTGCCTCCACGGAGGGTCAGGCCTTGCCGAGGACCTTCTCGATGGTGGCATCCTCTTTCTTGAAGCTCTCGAGATGGGTGATCGGCAACGCCACAAGCCCGGTCTTTCGATTGATGGAGTACTCGGCACGGAGCGACCCCTTGTCGTGGAGAGTCGACACGTCGAGGCGAACCTGGGACGGCCCTGGGACCCCGAGCGTCACCGCCGGGAAGTCCTCCGTAATCGGCGAGAGAGACTTTTTCAGGCGCTCGCGCGCCTTGTTCACGTCAATGGGGGAATCCAGTTTCGCCTTCACGTAGAGTCCGCGCCCTCCCGAATAGACGAAGCGCGTCCCCTTGACATCGGGTTCCCTTCGGAGAACGTGCGCGACCGCGCTGGCGATCGCCTTCGTCTTCTCCCACGGCACGTTTCCCTTCGGATCGATGTCTACGAAGAGGTGGTCGACCTCTTCGCCGTGGACCGGGTGGAACTCGACTGTGTGCTGGTTCACCCAGTTCATGTAATCCGACGGATCGCCGGGGCCCTTCGCTCCCTCCTCGATCATGATCTCGCGCCCTTCCGGGGTCTTTCTCCGAACCACAGGCTCCTTGTGCTGCTGGACGAGCATGACGGGGCGGCCCGCGAGCTGAGGGATGATCTTCGAGCGGATCTTCGGGTGGAGATAGTAGTCCGTCACCTGGGACTTCGTGAGACGGGCGTGCTCGCCCTCAACGAGAACGTCGTCACGCCCGTCGTCGGCGGCCTTGACGAGTTCCGCCAGGAAGCCGGCGACGAACTCGTGCATGGCTAGAGCACCGAATCAAGAATGTCGAAGACGAACGCGGGCGAGACGAGCGTTCCCACCCCGGGCAGGATGACGACGATCTGCCCGGCGAGGCGCTGGGCCGTCGCGGTGTCCGTCATGGTTAGCTTGGCCCGCGCCTGCCCCGTCGGCCCGTCGATGATTTCCGCCAGGCGGTCGATCACGAGCACCGGGCTCGCCAGGTTGACCTTCGCCTTGAAGAAGACCTGAGCCCCGGAGATGTCGAGCGGGAAACGCCTCTCCTCGTCGTAGATCGTGATGTCGATCGACGGAGTCGAGCCTTTTGCGACGGACTGACGCGACACATCGACGACGATCGATTCGACGACGACGTTCCTTGTCCCGATGATGCTCGCGTTGATCCGGCGCACGGTCTTCTGGATGTCGATCAGGCGCTCGAACATGAACCCGCCGATCGTGGTCGGATCCGTGAAGCTCGCCGCCGGAGCCCCGAAGGCGATGTCGACCTTCGCGTTGAGCTCGTCGACGGTCGCCTTCACTGCGTCGAGTGTCTCCTTGTCGGCGATCACCGGCATCAGGATGAGCGACGTCGTGAACGGCGGGCTGTCCTTGATGATGAACGTGAGCGTTTCTGCGGATGTCACGGTCGGCAGCGTCACGTCAGCGAACCAGAAGTCTCCGTCGATATCGTAGGACGGCTGAATGTAGTCCCCGTTGTCCGGCACGAAGATGTTCGTGTTGAACCACTTCGAGTCGGAGTCGCGCTTCAGGCGGAACATCGGAGACACGCCTGGGGCCGGGCTTACGAACGGGCCTCCGATCCCGTCGGTGATCTTCGCCTTGAGCCGGTAGGAGACGCCCCCGAGGATGAACCCGGAGGTCTGGAAGTCGACCTCGAACGTGGCGGGGATGTTTCTCGGAGCAGACGTGATCGAGACCGTAACGACCGAAAGCCCGTTGATGAACTTGATTGTGCAGGCTTCTCCGGCCGGGATCGCCACTCCGACTCCGCTCGTCACGGAGAAGCTGCCGTCGGAGTTCGGGACGACGGTCCCGACCGGCGTGAGCGGCACCGCGTTCCTGATGCACTCAACCGAGAGCGCGTCGATAACGGCCCCGGGCAGGCCGGTGAACGTGATCACCCCGTTCGATTTGACGAAGACGTACAGCTTCGAGGAGTCGACCACGGGAACGATCGGCGCCGGAGGGACGTTGATCCGCGTGCACTTGATGTGATGGTAGCCGAGCGGATCTCCCTGCGTCGTTCCTACGTTCGTGCTCGTGACGGTCGAAACGGCGTCTCCGTTGGCGGGGTCGATGATCCGGGTCTTCGAGCCCAGAAACGCGAACGTTCCATCGTCGATGAGGACGGGCTGCGCCGTGTTCGTGAAAGTGACGATGTTGATGACGCCGCCGGGCGACGGCGGTTCGTACATCGCGTCGAATGCCTGCTGCGCCTCGTCGAAGCGGAAGACGCTTCCGTGAAGCGTCGTCGCGTAGATGAAGGCGTCGCAGTCGGACGAGACAGCCACGATCGGGACGTCGATCCCCGTCATCGGGTAGCAGGTGAACTCACCGACCCCGCTCGGGTCGAGCCGGACGAGCGCGGCGGTCTTCGCCTCGCCTACCGGACCAACGAGGGCTCCGAACCAGATGCGATTCGTGTCCGAGGCCCCGATCTGGGTCTGGAAGATTCCGTCCGTGTAGTTCGGAATCGACACCGAGAGGTCGAAGCTCCGGACAAGGACCTTCGTCGTCCGGTTCATCTCGTATAGGACTCCGCGCGAGGTCGAGAGCGCGAACATCTTGTCGCCGCCCGCCTGCGAGACGATGACGTTGGCGGCCGTTCCCAGAACCTCCGCGGTCTGCAGGCCGGTGGCGCCGAGACGGACCGTGACGTTCAAGGTGTCGCTGAACGTCAGCCAGACGTTATTGTCGAGGTCGAGCGAGATCGCGTTCGCGAAGACGAACGTGCCGACGGTCGGCTCCTGCTTCGTCTGCTGGCTCCAGAGAAGAAAGTTCGTCGAATCCCTCTTCTCGAGGATCCCGTCGTCCTTCAGGAGATAGAAGTTCCCAAGCTCGTCGAGGGCCTGAGAGATGATGCGGGTCATGTCTTATCCGATCGTCTGGATCAGCACCGGGCTCGCCGGGTTCGTCACATCGTACACCTTGAGCGTCGAACCGTTCGCAACCGTCATCGTCCGGACGTTCTGCTTGTCGTGCTGTTGCTGCGGCGTCAGGATTGTCGTTGGGTCGAGCGTCAGGCTGTCCTTCACGTAGTGCGCCTTCGGATCGACCACTACCTGATTGAAATCGGCCATCACGCGCTCCTTCCAAGAACCGTGAGCGGCTCCACGGTGGAGAAGGTGCTCGGAGGAGCGAAGAAGTCCGCGTGCACGAGCAGGATCCGGTTCGGCGGAAGGGATACGTTCGGAAAGACGTGCCGGTGGATCCCCGTGGTGCTGACGGTGCTCCCCGCAAACAGCGTCTGCCCGAGCTCGTCCTTCACGGTGAAGGTCGCCGATGTTGACAGAATGAGGCCGCTTTCCGCGTTCTTGATGCCGCCGACTACGGTAAGCGTCCTGTTGGTCGCGTCGAAGACCGCCTGGACGAAGCTGTTGATGATCGACGCCGTGCTCGATCCGGCCGTCTGAAAGCTCACAGGATCGTCCGCTATGAAGGCATTCGTGCCCGTCGCCTCGTAGAGCACGATGGTCTCGGCGTCCGCGACAATCGAGGACGTGTTCCAGAGGCCGAAATAGACGCCGCCTGGCGTGAGCGCCTCCGTGAGCGTCAATTCCGGCGTCACCACCAGGCCGATCAGCTTGAAGGTGTCGTCGCTGAAGTCGAAGCCGAGGCCGAGCCACGGAACGATGATCCGTGCCTTGACGGTCTCGCCCGTCACCGGGCCCCCGTTGTTGAGGGTCACGATGAGGGGGACGGATGTCGTTCCGACGGGGTACGTTCTCTGGCTCACGCGTTCACCGTTGAATCACTGTCGATCCGGACCAGAAGATCGGTCGAAGTCACCGCGATACCGACCTCCTGCACGACATGGCCGCTCGTCGATGGAGGAACGGACGTGATCGAACCGGGCGCGATCCCGAGAAACATGGGGGCCGGCGGGACAAGCCCGCCGAAACCCGTGAGGATTTTCTCCATCCGAACCTTCACCTGGGATACGGAGACGACCTGGGATACGAAGCCGATCGCCGGAGTCGTCGACACCGACGAGGCGCTTGCCTTGAGGACGAGGTTGGGGACCGCGGACATATAGACTGCGTCCCGCGGAGCGAGCGACCCGTCCTGGTTGAACGTCGGGTCTACGTCCCCGCCGCTGCCTCCACCGCCGAAGTTCACGGTCACCATTTACGTTCTCGCCTTCGTCGAGCGTTCTAGGTTCGGGTCGAAGAGCAGGCTTTTGATCTGCTGAAAGCTCCAGAGCAGCTTCGACGCCGAGATCATGTCATCGTGGTTGTAGAACGCGAGGGACATCCGCTGCGACGAGCCGTCCTCGTTCGTGAAGACAAAGACCGTCTTGTTCGCCTCGTTCTTCCGCACGTCGACGATCTTGACGTCATTCGCGTGCAGATACGCGGCGAGCTCGATGTCCTTCGTGACGAACGTCCCGTTGTTGCTCATGTGTATGTGTAGCCTTGGAACGCGGGCTTCAAGGTGTCGTTGAAGACGACCACCGTCTCCTGTCCCGGCGCGAGGCCGGTCGCAATCTTCACCTGGCCGGCCCCCAGCACGAGCGAGGTCGTCAGGACGTCGAAAAACGCGCGTCGCAGCGCCGCGTTGAACGATCCGTCCGGCTCTCTGGCGGAGATCAGGACGGACTCGCTGTCCGTCACATCGTCCATCAATTCCTCGGTCTCTCCGTTTCTCTTCGTGAAGACGGCCGTCTGTACGGTTGCGATCGGAACCGTCGTCGCACTGTCGACGCGCAGGAAGTCCTTGTCGACAAGTTCCAGCGTGTCCGGCCGTATCCTCTTTCCGAAGACCTCGGTGAAATTCGCGACATTCTTGACCACGATCGCGTGACCCGACGGAATCGGGCTCTGCGCGTTCAGGTTCGCCGAGAGGATCCTCCCGCTTGTCGTGTCGTAGAGGAGATTCACGTTCGGCATGGCTATCCCTTCGGCCCAAGGGCCTCGATGGTTTTCTTTCGGGCCAGCTCGATCAGGCGCTTTTTCTCATCGCGCGAGATCGAGAAGTCGAGCGTCCCGACGTATGCGTCATCATACGACACGGTCACCGGTTTGCGCGAGGAGCGCTCGATCGCATCCTGAACATTGTTGTCCGTCGACTGGTCGACGTAGTCCGTCAGCACGCCGACAAGACCAGGCCTCGTGTCGACCGGCTTCGTCGATTCGTGCGATATCTCGCCGAGCAGCCACCCGTAGAACGGGCGGTCCGACACAGGCACCATGTCCACGGGGTAATGCCTGCGAACGCCGCCGTCGTACCAGAGACAGTTCTCGAAGGCGATCGGCTTGAAGGCGCCCGGGAGGCATGATGTGATCCGCATAGCGAGCCAGAGCGGCATCTCCGGGCGCGTCCCGCGATGAAGCTCGTCGGCCTTGTAGCGCGTATAGTTCGAGCCCGCCAGGCGAAGGTCGAACGCCGCGTCACGAAAGAGCTTCTCTCCGGTCGCCTTCTTGAGCAGGGTCTCGAGCTCCTTGCCGTCCGCAAGCCACCCGCGCCGGAACCACCTGATAATCGCAGGAACGTTCCACCATGCGGGAACGTTTGCGTAATCGGAGAAGTCCTCATCCATGATGAGGCTTTCGATCGCCGAAGGCGTCATGCCTGAAGCGTGACAGCCGAGGACGACGCCTCCGGCCGAGTTGCCCGCGGCCGAAACGATCTCGTGCTTGAGGTCATCGACGACGGCACGAAGAAATCCCGTCGCGGTGCAGATGCCCTCGACCGAACCCCCGGAAATAACAACGTCTACCTGCACGGACTCTCCTAGCTGTGGAAATACGTCAGGTTGAATCCGAGATCCATGACCGACGAATCCTCGTTGAGGACGATGACCCTCAGCTTCACGTTCTTCGGCACGCCGCTCGATCCGAAGGTCTCGTCCCCGACGCGGATGTACTGGCCCGGCGATATGTAGGATCCGTCCTCCCAGCGCATCGTCAGGTACACTTTGTCGCCGGAAGACGCGGTCAGGCCGAATGCGGCACCGTCCGGCGCCTTGAGCTTCGAGTTCGTCGAGTCCCAGGTCGCTTTTTTCAGGGCCGTGAAATCGCATACGTCCGACGGAACGCTTGTCAGCCGGAAGTAGACTTCTTCGGTCTGCCTGCTGCCGTCCGCCGTGAGGAACGCGTCGATCGCGCCCTTGGCCTGCGCGTTCACGGCGACTTCGGCGTCCGTCGACACGACGGCGGCGGAGATCGCGGCGCCGCCGACCAGCGCGGCCATATCCGTGTTCGGGGCGATCTCCACCCAGAGCCTGCTCTTCGGGTTCGCCGTCGACGGAAGATAGTAGTCCCCCGAGAGGAGATCGACTGCATATGGGAACGACACGTCCAGGAAGCTCTTGACGTTCGGGCCCGCGTCGAAGCTCTTGAAGAAGCCGGCGCGCGTGCGAAAGCCGGTCGACTTGTCGACCTGCCGGATGTCGACCTTGCTGACAAGAGAGATTCCCGGGGTTTCTTCAGCCATCTTCAGCTCTGTTTCTCAATGAGTTCGCCGGTCTTGGAGGTGTAGTACGTGTACGTGACAGTCGTGCACACCGTGCCGTCCGCGTAATAGCACGTAACGACCTTCTTCGACAGCACGCCAAGCCGGTCGTATGTGTAAGTGACGGCCTTCGCCACCTTGGAATAGGTCCCGTCCCCGTTGTCGACCATGTAGTGCGTATCCGTGCTCGGAAGCGTTGTTCCAGAGACGAGGGCGGTCACCTTGAACATGCCAACGGCCGCGTCCTCGATGGTCCGGCTCTCCACGACGGCGTCCGCCGACGGCGCGGCGCTCGTTTCCGGCAAAGACACGTACTGGTAGTTCGGCGCCGTGCCGTATCTCCAGTAGTTGATCGTTCTGGCCATCTGTTTCCTACGTAGTCAGGATGAAGTCGCAGGACGCCGAGACGATGACGAAGTTCCCGGGCCCCGTCGGCCTGCGCATCTGCACCTCGACGATTTTCGTGCCGGACGTCGGAAGGCTTGCGAGCACGACTTCTTTTGTCGTGTCGACCGTCTCGGTGTAATTGATGACGCCAAGCTCGACGCCGTCGGTCACGTTGTAGAGCCGGATGTCCGAGCTCGTGCTCGGAGTGCGGCCGTTCGCATACAGCTTTCCGCTCAGCGTGGTTCCGCTCAGATTCAGGCGGGCGAAGTTGAACAGAAAGCGCGCCTTGGCGGCATATGAGGTCCCGCCCTCGGTGGCATTGGATGGCGAACCGGACGATGCCGGTTGCGGCAGAAGGTGAAACCACACTATGCTCTGGACGCCGCCGCTCTGGCTGCCGGTGTACGGGAAGCCGTTGATGTTGGTGACATTCGAGATGTCCCCGCCACCCGCGTCGAACCCGTCAAGACTCTTCTGCGGCATCCATTACACCGGCGAATAGAGCACGGTACCCCTGATCTCGCTGCTTCCGGCGCCAACCGCTTTCCTGTGCTGGAGGATCAGCTCCGACACGATGACCGGCATCGAAAACGTCGCGCTTTGCAGGCCCGTCGTCGTAATCGTCGCCGTGAACAGGGCGACCGCGCTCGTGTTGTCAAAGATCCGAACCTCGGCGCTCGTCGCTGGCACCGAAACCTGATTCCAGCGGGCGGTCCATACCCCCGCGGACACCGAAGGGGGATCGACGACCAGATACGCCGCGTCTTGGAACGTCCCAGATGACGTGAAATGCGTTCCGTCCTGCATCTTGATGGTTTCGGATTTCAAGTAGGTCGCCGTGTTGACGATCTGCGCCATGGTCGGCTGCGCTACCGTAAGCACGGCGCCGGTACCCGACTGCTGGACGAAGTTGTTCGCGCCGCCCGTCACCGAGAAATCGGCCCCCGTCGACACGCCCCTGAAAACGAGCGGCGTCACGCCGAAGACGATCGGCGGCAGCGTCACGTGCTGCCAGACCCACCCTGTAAACCGGATTCCGTTTTCCACCGTGATGAGAAGCCCCGTTACGGCATCCGCGCCGGAATCGAACTCAACATCGCGAGTCCAAGGTCCGGCCGCGACGATGTAGATCCCGTTTGCTGCCCCGTTTGCCGTGACGAGGACCCTGTCACCGATGGCGAGCGCGATCCCGTCCACCAAGCCGAGGCCCGCAAGGGCGCTCGGGAAGATCTCGACCAGGCGCACCGGCGTCTTCAGGATCTTGGAGTTCCCGGTGACGCTTCCGCCCGACACGGCCACGTAATCGCCATTCGCGAACGTGCCGACAGGGAACGACGTCGCCGCGAGATCGGTGACAGCTATTACCTTCGGCCCGGGATAGGTTCCGGAGAGATCCCCGCTCGCGGCGCCCGACGGGGCCGCGCCTGTCTGCCCGATGATCGACCCGCCGGAACGAACGAGAATTGCGCCCGTCGCGATCGCTCCGATCGTGAGGCTGGTCGGTCCGCCGGTCTCCTGTATCCCCGTGACCGTCGGCGCCGCCGCGGTGCCTCCAAGGTGATTGGCGAGCTGGATTACGCCAGGCGCAGCCGCCGTGGCGCTGGATACCGCGAGCGTCCGGTTCGCCGACAGATCAGCCGACCCGACGCCGTCGATCGTGAGCGGCGCCGTAGTGATCAACGTCCTAGTCTGCGGAACCTTCGCGTCAAGCTGCGTCTGGATGTTCGACGTGACCCCGTCGAGTCGGTCGAATTCTGCGTTGTCGACGAGGCCCGACGAAATCTTGATCGCGGAGATGCCACTCGGAATGTCCCCGGCAGGGATCGTTCCGACGGTGAACGCGACGCCCACCCCGGACTGCTTGACGTACTGGCCAGCGCCGCCGGTCGCGCTCAGGTTGGCGCCGGTTCCTCCGTTGGCCAGAGCGACGATTCCGCTCAGGTCAGCCGCAAGGATGCCGCTCCATGCAGGGTCCAGACCCGTCGAACGAAGATAGGTCCCAACGACCCCAATCGGGAAGCGCGCCCAGAGTGGCGCCGCCGTTCCAACGATGATGTCGCCCCGCACGGGCGCGGCAGCCGACGTATCGGTATGCGTCGCCGACAGAAGAGCGTGCGGAGCGCCACCGCCGCCTGTCGTGGTGCCGACGATCCACCCCGTCGTGCCGGAGTCCGGCAGGAAGATCGATACTGACGCGACGCCGGCCAGCCCGATGCTGGCCGCGCCTTCGATCGTCCATCCGCCGGTGATGTCGATCGTAAGCGTGTTTGCGGCCGCGATCTTCGTGATTGTGACGACGCCACCCCCGGTGAACCTCGTCGAGTAGCTGGAGTTTATGCTCAGCGTGAAACCGCCGCCCGTCGTGTCGCATAGCGCGTTCGTATCTGGAGGCGAGACGGTGTGCGGGCCAGGGAAGACAAACGTCGTGGTCTCCGTGGCGTCGACAACGTCGTTTAGCACGGCATTCCGCATCGTGACGACGCCCGGGACGTCGAAGAACGGAAGCCCCGTCGAAGCGCTTGCATCGAAGCCGAGTCCGCCCTTGTCCGTCGGGACGATCGGGAGGACTGGCGCGGGGATATCTCCGAACGCCAGCGTCGAGACCGTGAACGGAGCGCCAATGCCGGACTGCCGCACGAACTGGTTGGCGCCCCCCGTTGCGGAGAGATCCGCCGCCGTCCCTCCTCGGGCGAGTGCGATTTGCCCCGTCACGATGGCCGACGCGTCGTGGGTATGGTTGCCCTGTGCGACCATATTCGGGCCGGTGCCGTACGGTACGAACTCGAACATCGACCCGGGAGCGTTCACCTTGAGAAAGCGATCAGCGAGAGGAGTCGGAACGTCGAGGCCCTCGATCCTGTCGACCATAGGTCCTGGGTAGAATCCGGCGAGGTCCCCTGCCGCAGCACCGGAAGGCGGGCCTCCCGCAGGTGCCTGCCATTCGGCGCTGTGTGAGCCGGTGTTCAGCCCCGTGATCGTCAAGACCTCTCCGACTGCGGTCGGGTTCGTTTCAATGACAACCTGGTCGGTGGAGACGGCTGTCGTGTTCTTCTTGACGATCGCCGACACCGACTCGACCTGGTCCGGGCTGAGCTTCTTGTTGTTGGGCATGAATTACTCGAGCTTGTATCCCGTTCCGCTGCCCGAAGCGACGACGTTGACCGGGTAGTAGAGCTTGTTCACGGGGTCGTATCCGACCAGGATCGACGGACGGAGATCCTGCTCCAGGAGCTGACCAAGCGTCCAGCCGAGGACCTCCGTCGGAACGACCGTAAGCGCAGGATTCGCGGCGCTGATCAGGTCCACTTCCTGCGCGCCCTTCTTCGCGGTGACCCGCAGGTAGAACGTCCGCGTGGGCGTGTTGAGGAAGAGCCTCGGATAGGTCAGCGGGCCGAGCGTGACCGTGCCCACGCCGGGGTTCGCGTACTCTTTCACGCGGCGATAGGCGGCCAGAGTGTCTGCGTTCTGGGAACAGTAGAGGACGTAAGACGTGATTCCAGTGGAGAGCGCGTCCGCAGGGATCGTGCCGTCCCACACAGCATTCAGATTCGCGGTTTGCGTGATGGTCGCCACGTCACTCTCCCTTCACCGTCACCTTGTAGGCGCGAAACACGAAGTTCGCCCAGAGCCCGTACATCACGGTGCACTTGGCGACGGCGCCGAGTCCCTTCCAGTCGAACGGCATCCCGGACGTCAGGAAGCAGAGGATGAATGCGCACAGGAACGGGATGATCGGGTAGAAGCGGGCGAACTTGTCGTCCCACGTCCACTCCTCGAGCCGCTCCTTGACGTAGTTCATCATCTCGTTCACGGCGCCGACCATCGCGGCGTCCATGCCGAGCGAAGCGGGATCCATCGTTCCCATGAGCGTCGACATGTCCATCTACGCCGGCCCTCCGGAAGGCGGCGCCGGCTGGCCGGGCGGCGGGGCTTTCTTCCCGGCGAACTTGTCGAGCCCGCGCTTACCGAGGAGGATCGCCAAAAGCGCTGCGAGCGTGATTCCGGTCTGCTTGGCGGTCTTCCCGGCCTCATCCTTCGACATCTCGCCGGAGGCGACCTTGCGGGTTGTCTGCGTCGTTACGTAGACCGCCACCTTCGCGACTTCTCCCTCCTCGAGACTGCCGCTATTGTCCGTGTCGAAGCTCTTCCAGGTCTTTGCGTCGACGGGGTTGCCCTCTTCGTCCTTTCCGGCAAGCGGCGCCAACTGGAGGTCGAGCGCCTTGAGCTCGGCGGTCTCCTTCTCCTTGAGCTTCTTGTCGACGTACTCCCTGCCGGCATCGACGGCCGCATCCTTCCACTTCCCCGCGTTCTCGGCGAAGTAGCTCTTGGTCGCGTCGAGCCCTTCCTTCAGGAGCTCCTGTCTCTGTGCAGCCGTGCAACCGTACTCAAAGCCAGTGAAGAAAAGGATCCCCAGAAGCACCAGCGCCTTCCTCATCTTGACTCTCCTTGTGTGTGCATGTCTTGGAGAACCCCACCGACGCCTTGAAGTGGACGTTGGCGATGTATCCCAGAAGTCCTCCGACCCCGAATTCGAGGTCGGCGCCGAATTTGTCGCTCCTGGCGGCGATGGCGCAGCCGCACAGGCTCAGAAAGAGCCATCCTACCACGACCATCATGGCGCGTTCAGCGTGACTCACGGCTCGTACCTGATAAATGCGGCAGCTCTCCTCGCGCCTTCCTGAGGATGAACGGCCTCGAGAATCCCCCCACCTGGAACCCACACCCTCCCCATGGTGACCTTGCCGTACCCGCCCACGAGCGTCACGACCTTTTCGGAGACGTACGAGATTCTCGCTCCATGCCAGTGGATGTCGATCCTGTCTCCGTCCGGCTTGACGAGGTCCGTCGCCCCGCCCTTCTTGGTGATGGTGAAGGCGATTTCGTCCACGCCATTTCGCTTGATCACGTATGTCGGGGTGCCCAAGATGTCGATCGATTCCGGAGCGCGGGATGCTGCAAATTCGTAGTAATCCCGAGGAACGTAGGCGCTTACGAGCTGTGTCGGATTCTTCGCCTCTCCAGGCATGGGTTCCACAGAGACCGCCATTGTGCCCGTGACGGCGACGCCAGATGCGTTGAACCCGTTGCTCCTGAGGTAGCTCAGGAAGTGCTCCGCGTCCCGAATCGTCTTCTTGAAGGTGAACATCAGATTGGCTCTCCCGTCAGGACCAGGACCTGCATCGGATGGAGAAGAACAGGGTCTCCAGATCCTTCTCCTCGGATCGCCGCCGTGTGGGCTCCGGCGCCAAGCGTCGTGACCACCCATCCGGCCGCCTGGCCGGCCTCGACCAGCGTATCGCCGCCGTCGCTTCCGGAAACATGACCGATGCGATGGAGCGTAACACCATCCACGAAGATATACGCGTTCCCGGCGCTGCCGGACGCCGTGTGGCGGAAACCGCCTGTCGTCGCCTCGATTTTCACAGTTCGGGGCGCCGTCAGCGTGAAGGACACCGTGCTCCCTGGCACCGTCACGCCTCCCGCTACTCCAACATCCGACACGATCACGCCGGAGAACTTGACGAACGTAAACGGCCCCGCGGCGGCCGATATTGCAGCGGTGATGTCTGCGATCGTTGCGAGCGGATTCGCCGCCGTCGCGGGGCTCACGCGCAGGACACTCGTGTCCTTGATTGCGTTGGCGAGGTCTGTCGTGACATCAGTCAGGTCCAGAAGCGCAAGCGACGTGATCGGGGGCGCGGATCGGATCGTAATGAGCTCGATCTCGTCGAGCGCGGTCGCGCCGAATGTCAGCGTGATGGAACTGGTTGTGGTTTCGTTGTAATCGAGCCCGATCTCGAGCTTCTGGCCGTTCCGGAAGACCCAGATCTTATTCGCGCCGAGGACGTAATCGTTGAACGGGCTCGGAACGGTGAAGACGGTCTGGCCGCCCGAAGCAACGACGTGGTGCCGCTTGATGACGAGCTGGGCGATCGAGTCCAGAGTCGCCACGATCTCGCAGATGGAGAGCTTCTGCGGCACCTCGAAGACCGTCGTTGTGATGGGCGCTGGCCACGAGGCGATGATGACGCTTTCCGCCGCGGGGGCCGTCGTGAACCCGATCGTCACGGACGAAGTGATGACCTCGTTCGCGTTCTCCGCGACGAGATAGATCGGGACCCCAGGAAGCGGGTCCGGGAACTGGACGACCTGTGCGCTCGTGAGCTCGACGATGATTCCACGCTGGATGAAGGCGCCCGGATCGACCGTCACCTCGTCCGGGGACGGCACCGTGTTCACGGTCAGGCCCATCCCGAAAAGCACCCCGTGACAGTGGAAGAACAGCTTCTTGTCCGGGTTGAAGGTCAGAGCCGGAGAATAGGCCGCGCCGAATTTGACCGACTTCGACCTCTGCGCAATCGGAACCGTGATTACGGTAGGCATGGCTCGTTACGCAAGCACCGTCGTGTTGCGGCTTTGCTTCTCCACGTAATAGATCGCCACTCCCATGGGGTCGTCAGACACGCTGAGCCCGGCGATCGGAGCCGTTCCAAATTTTGCCTGCTCGGGGAAGCCGGGGTTTCCGCCGTTCGAGCTGTTGATTCTGGCGTGCGCCTGGATGGTCAACGGAAGAACGAGCGCCGACAATCCCGTGATGGCGAACGGCACGATGAACGTGTGCGTCTCGAGGTCCCGCACCTCGAAGGTCTGCGTGACCAGGTTGATCGTCGACGGGAGGCCGGTCGTGAGGCTCGCGATCAGCGTGACCGCGGCGCGCCCGCCCGCGTTGCCGTTCGACAGAAACTTGAAGCGCGCCACGACAACGCCGGATAGCTGCAGGGGCGTCCCGTTTGTGGTGTCGACCGACTGGCTCCCGAGGAGGATGTTCCCAGAAATCACCTCGGGGCCCGGGAAGGGGTTCGCCGGCGCCGTCACCGTGGTCGGCCCCGGGAAGTACCCGCAGCCGTGCCAAGTGCAGCAGTCCATGTAATAGCCACGGATCTCTCCGCGCTTCGGGTCGCCTCCAACGTCCGTGATCGTCCAGAGGAGTCCGATGATCCCTGGGCCGGCATCCTCGAAGTCCCAGTCCTCGGCGTCCGTGACGACGGTCACCCCGTTATGCGAGATGATCTGGTCTAAAACGGGTCCGCCTCCACCTCCGCCTGGGATGTTGATGTTCGCCTGGTTCGGGTCGCCCCCATCAACGGAGGCCGTCACTCCGGCGCCCGTGAAGTTGAGCTTGTGCGTCTGCGAGACGACGACGATCCCCTCGTCCTTCGTCACGAGCTTCGGAACGTCGACCGCGACCGCGTTCGCTCCCGTCATGGTCACCGTGTGGTCGCCGGTGAACTTTATCTCCTTCGTGGCCGACGTGATCGTGACCGAAAGGGGATCCTTCACGTCGAGGCTCACTGCGACGTTGGCCCTGAACCCGCCCCCATCCGTGACGGCGACGTTCCCGCCGGTGAAGTTGAGCTCCTCGGCGTTCGCCTTCACGACCACGGCGTCCTTCATCACGTCGATGACGGGCGTCGTGGACCCGAGCGCCTCGATTCGATCGTGCAGGTAGCGGATCGAGATCTTCTTAGAGAGGATGATCGTCGAGTTGTTCGGGTCAAGCGTCGCCAGGATCACCTGTCCGGCCGGGATCGGGTCGGCGAGGATCTCGATCGTGACGGGGGATCCCGGGTTCTCGTTCGTCAGGTCGGCGACGACCCTCTTGGGAAAGGCCACGCCGGGGATCGTCACTACGAACGACGACGTCAGCCGGCAGATGATTCCGTTCTGGATGAACGTGGTCCCGGAAGGAACCGTGACGTCCGTGCCGTCCGTCGTGCAGTCGCCCTCGAGCAGGCCGAGGTTCGTCGTATGGGTCTGGTAGAGCTCCTTCTTGTCTGGATTGAACGAGAGCACGGGCGTGTACGGTGTTCCCACCGCCACGGACTTGATGACGTTTCCCGCTGGGACGATCGGCATCGCTTACCCCGCCGTGATCTCGATCGGAATCGTGAACTGCGTATGGAGGAATCCCGTCGCATCGAACGGGATGGACTTCATGCGCTTGATCATGAAGACGACGTTGTCGGCCGACAGGAGTCCGACCTCGTTGGCCCTGTCGAAGTGCGTATCGAGCAGCTCCCCGTAGCTCGGCAGCGACACCTGGAAGTACGGCCTGAAGATGACCGTCCCCTCGCTCCCGGGGATGCCGGGCGCGAAGATCCCCTCGATGTCGACCGGAGTGAAGAGCTCGTCGATGTCGCTGTCAGAGGCGAGCTGCGCGGGGAACTCCGTGAAGAGCGTCGTGCTCCCCGATTCCCCGAGGACGGCCTTCGTGACCGGCTGCGTCGATATGCCGGCGAGGAGCTCCAGGAACCGCTTCTGCCCGCTTTCCGTGATGACCTCCGCGTGCTCGTGCGCGCCGATCGTGATGAAGTCCACTGGGCGCCGCTCGAGACGCGTGTCCAGCCGGACCTCGGGCAGGGCTGCGGCAGCGGCCATCGTCGGGGACGTATTCGAGATGTCGACGTCGACGTCCGTCGGGTGGGTCCTGTTCCGGAACTCGGGATCCCCGACTTTCCCGCCCGTGTCCGTCGGCATGAAGACCTGCCAGGCGGTGTAGTCGTCCGTCTGGGTCGTGCCGAACGAGAACCGCTTCGCTCCGTCAAACGACGCGTAGAAGTTCCCCGCGAAGACGCTGCCCGCCGCGCTTCCGACAACGCGGACGGCGAATCCGTTCGAGCCTTGGGCCGCCAGAAGGTTGTTCCTTACATCCACGGACGAGTTGCGGATCTGGAGCGCCGCCGACGGCAGGTCCAGATCGGCCGCATCAAAGCGGCGCTGGAGCACGGTGTTGTGCAGAAGCCGGACGCCGCTCACGTTCTGGAGGTCGATCCCCGCCTCCGTAACGCCGAGCAGGATCTCGCAGTTGATGACGCTCGCGTCCATAAACGTGGGCACCGGCTGGTTGATCCGGACCTCGCCACCCACGAGCCGGCAGGCGTGCACGGTCACGGTAGGATTCGTCTCGATCGAGACAGAACCTCCGTTCACCTGGAAGGCGTCCACCAGCACGTACGGCGCCTGGATTGTGAAGGCGTTCATCTGCGCCTTCAGGATCCTCGGCTGCGGGGGAGGATAGAGCGCGTACGATCCGCTCACGCTCTGAACGGACCCGAAGAGCGATGTCACCGGTTCCTGCCGGAAAGACGCGATGACGAGAGGCGACGTCGCCGTCGGCTGGACAGTCGCGGGAATGACGATCGTCTCCGGCGTCGTGTCCGCGTGCACCTCGATGATCGTCGGATTGACGAGCGGCGGCCCAACAATGCTGGCGATCGCCGCCGAGAGCGTTGTGAAGTCCGCGCCCACGAACGGCCCCACCGTGATCCGATCGACGGGAACGGGCGGGGAGCTCGACGGGACGCCCTGGAAGGTGTTCGACCCGAACCAGTTCGTCGCGAAGAAGTCCGACGCCCAGAAGTTGCTCATGGGATCAAGGTCACCGTCGTACGGTTGCCGTTTCCATCGGCAATAGTCACGACGCGGTTCGTCGTGTCGGTCATGTTCCGGAAGATCGTGTTCGTCGGCCCTGAGCTCGTCTTTCCGAGGAGGATGGCGGCGATGAGCTGGAGCGTCTGCTTCACCGTAAAGGTCGACTCGATCGCCCCCGCCAGGTTGAGAAGCGCGTTGGCGACGGCGTCGCGCTCGGCGGTCGTCAGCGTCATCGCCGATCCTGGTACCGCGCGCGTAGAGACATCCGCATCGAGGCGCTTCCCGAAGCTGCCTGCCGTGACATGGCCCGCCTGGAGCTCGTCCCACGTCTTGTCGACGATGGCGTCCTCCTGGGTCGGGATCATCGTGACACGTCCGCCGGCGTCCGTGAGAATCAGATTCGCCGGCGTCACGAGGATCTGGGCCGGCGTTGCCCGGCTGGACACCATCGCGTCTAGGTTGTCCAGGTTCGCCGCCCGGAGCGCGGTGTAGTCGGTTCCGCTTGCGCGGCTCGACACAGCCGCGTCGAGGTTCGCCAGCCCAAGACTTGACGGGTTGTTCGGGTTGTAGGCGACGACCTGGACGAAGGCGATCCATGGACGCGCGACGCCCGCCTTCGTGAAGCGGAACGTGCTCGCGCCGAGCGTGTCAACTTCACCGACGGTCGCCTCGTAGTAGTAGAGGCCTCCGGCCAGCTCGGTGACCGTCCCCGCGGAACTTGCCTCAGCTCCGCCCGCCTCGGAGATCAGGATGTCGGCCGCAACGAAGACGAGACCGGTCTCGGGCGTGAAACCGTCGATCGCGTCTACCATGTAGAAGTAGATCCGGCGAAACGCGGCCGTTGGCTCGCTCAGGGAGATGACCTGGTAGTTCATCGATCAGTCCTAGACGATTGTGAACGTCCACGTAATGATCACCCCTTCCCGGTCTGACGTGTCGAAGGGGATCGACGGGAACGTGTTCCTCGCGAACATCCTTGGCGTCGTCGGCTGTACGTCGTCGGCGCAGAACATCCCGACTTCGTTGATCACCTTGAAGGTCGCCGGGACGAACGGCAGCGGCGGCGAGGTCAGGAAGAGCGCCGTGAACTTGAGCTGGTTGATTCCAACGATGGTCGGGTTCACCGCGGTCGTCCTGTCCACCTCCGCCGCCAGACCCGTGTCCGTCGCCAGCGGGATGAACGGCGTCGACGGGCTTCCGGAGCTGGCGCCGCCGTTCCCGACCGCCATCTGGTCGATGAAGTCGGTCGAGAGGCCGCCCAGGAGCTCGGCCGCCCGGGTCTTCCCGAAATTGGTGATGACGTTGTCGTGGTCGAAGAGGACCTCGCCGGTGACGCTGTCCCTGACCGTGGTGTGACCGATGAGCTTCATTCCTGCCTCGACTGTTTCAGCGATTGTATCCGGGCTCTTCACGATCGTTCACCCGTACTAGAAGCTGTAGAGCGTGGCTGGACCTGGGGGTCCGCCCACGGGGCCCACGACGAACGGCGGAGTGCCGCTACCAGGCGGCGTCGAGATCGCGTTTTCGATGGTAAGCCCCTCGACCAACGGGACGGTGCTTTCGTCCATGGCTTCCGGACCCGGAGGGGCCACGCCGAAGTTGACGAGGTTGTTCTCCAGGGTCGAGATCCCGACGGAGTCGAGGATCGGCTCGAGATCCTCCACGATTCCGATCGAGTCGCAGTCCATGTTGCAGACGCCGGCCGCCACAAGCGCGTCCTCGTCCGCGTAGCCGTTCACCGCGAGGAAACTCGTCGGGGTCATGATGATCGAGTAGTTGATGCAGTTGAACTCGAGCGTGCAGGTCGCATCCATCGCCTGCGTGACGTCCACGGCGCCGATGAAGAAGTTCAGGTTGTCGTTGAGGAAGTCTATGTTGGTCAGGACCTTGCAGTCGGTGTAGGTCGGCTTGATGTCCCCCTTGAAGCGCTTGAGGAGCGTATAGTCGATCGGCTGACCCGTCTGGGTGGCGACGAACGTGGCGTAGGTGCCGTCGACGATCACGAAGAATGTGAAGAACCTTGTCAGGCTCGTGCTGAGCGGAGCGAGCCCGAAGATGTCCGGCGCGTTAATAAAGTCCGCGGTCCGGACTCCGTTCGTCAGGAGATTGAAGTCCCGCTCGAGTTCCTGGCCGACCGTCACCTCGATGTCGAGCGGCGGCTGGACCGGGATGACGTTGCCCGAGACGATCACGGACTTCGGATCGATTGTCGTAAGCGCGGTCACCTTCCCGCGCTCGGAGAACGGAAGCCCGATCAGGATGCCGGACCCGAGATCCATGTTCTTCGTCGTGGGTCCGTTGTACCGGGCGAAGTAGATGCCCCGGACTTCGTTCAGGTACTGAAAGCTCGTCGGCTTGTCGATCCCGATGGCCGTTCCGAAGTTCGTGAAAACAGACCGGCGATCGCGATAGACGCCGCGCGAAAGAAGCCGTGTCGGAATCGATTCTTTCGACGTCCTTCTCGATGTGGCGGTCACGCCCGTGTAGCCGAGGTAGTAGTGTGCCGTGATCTCCTGGACCGTCGCGGCAGGAGCCGCCGTGAATGTGATGACGCCCGTCGGGCTGGTCGAGAAGTTGACCGGAGGGACCGAGATTCCGTCGAAGAAGATCTCAACGCTCGTGGGAACGACGTTCGCGGTGGCGTCGAGGTTGAAAATCACCGCGACACCGTCTCCCGCCCCGACGATCTCGCCAAAAACAGTAGGCCCCTGAACCCGAACCTGCGTGTCCGAGATGACCTGGCTCACCTTGAAGAACTGCTGGTTCTGCCCCTGGAGGATGTCGCCAACGACGAGCTTGGACGAAAGGCCTGATCCCGCGACGATGTCGGAGCCAGCCGTCCAGATCGTCTCGCCGACGCCCGAAGGCTTGACGCCCCGGGCGAACCGCAGGAAGGTCTTCCCGTCCTCGTCCCCCATCCCCTTGAGGATGTCGTAGAACGCCGGAGGCGAGAGCGACCGGTTCGAGGTCGTGTCGTCGATCTTCTCGTTGAGATCGCGGACATAGAAGATCGTCGGATCGACCTCGAAGACGTAGAAAGGGCCGTTTGTCTCGAGGTCCGTCCTGCGTACGAGCGAAGAGAAGACGAAGTACTCGAGATCGTTCCTGTCGAAGAGAGGGATCGTCTTGAGCGACTTCGAGAGGTCTGCCTGGCGGAGGAGACTGTTGAGAGCCTGCGACTTCCTGGCGTAGGCGTCCCAGATGTTCTTGACGTCTTCGCGGTCCTGGAAAAAGGACCAGAAGTCCGACAGGCGCCGGAACAGATATTCCGTCGGAAACGTGGTCACCATGTTAGATCGTGTCGCATTCGTCGAGCTCCACCTCGGCCACGTTGATCTCGCGCGCGATGAACTGGAAGTTCGGCGGCACTACGATCTTGTTGGTGCTCGAGATGGTCACGACGGAGAAATCCAGATTGATCCGCTCTGCGTTGATCGTGATGGGGAGGACCGCGAACTCCACGCCAGCATCCGTGAGTGCCTTCGTGAGGTCGAACATCGATAGGCACCCGGAGAGCTTGAGGCCGTTGACGAAGTTGATCACGGCCTGCTGGATCGTCGCCGCGTCCGGCCCGGTCGTCTGCCGGGAATACCGGATGTCCATGTCGATGAAAACCGGCATGGGCGCGCGAGCCAGAAGGTCCGCCGTCACGATACGGTTCGTCGGGTCGTCGATGAAGGCCTGGACTGCGGCGAAGTCCTGATGGGTGAAGTACCGGAAGAGGACGTCCGTCCCGAGGAATGCCGGGTTCACGATGTCGAGCCTGAGCTTCTGCCGCATCGACATGTTGACGTTCAGCTTGTTGGGCATGATGACGAGGTTGTAATCCGCCGGCGTCGAGAGGAAGACCCCGCTCGGCAGGTTGGTCCCAGGATCGACTTTCTCGACGTTCTTGATCACGATCACGGGCAGCGGGAGGCCGCTCACGTACTGCTGGATCGACGTCGGGGCCGGGTCGCTCGTCGTCTGCTCGAAGAGAAAATTCTCGTCCTCGAGCGCGTTGATCCGGACTTCCTTCTCCTCGAGGCCTGAGAACTTGAGGTAAAAGTCGACCTTGCCGCCGATGTGGACATTCGTGACCGTTCCGAACGAGTCGTCCCCGAGCACGAGCCCCGTGCCGCTCACCCGGTCCCGGCGCATGAGGTAGTAGGTGAAATCCGCCGTGATGACCGTGCCCGCGCCCGGAGCCAGGGTGAACGTCACGACTCCGAAGAAATCTCCGCTCACGAGACTCGCGTCGAGCGCGTCCGTGCTGTACTTCGCGTGGAGTTCCGGCGGGACGGCGGCGTTCACGATCGTCGCCCCAGACGGAAGCAGCGCAAACGCCGCCGAACTCGGACTCGTGGCGGTGTATCTGGCATGGACGTTCGGAGGAGCCTGGGCGTTCACGAGCGTTGCTCCCGCCGCCGTGAGCGTGATGACGCCCGTTGGTAGGCTGATCGTGTAATGGGTCGTGAGCGTAAGAAGCACGCCACCGGCGAAGGCCGCCCCGGCCCTCACTTCGATGGCGGGGGAGCTCGCGACGGGGAAGAAATCCACCGCCGGAAGAGGGCCAGCCACGACCGGGCCCGTCGCCACGAGCTCATCCAGGATCGAGACCGTCTGGCCAGCTACGTAGTCCGTACCGGCAACAAGGGGCGTGCCCCCAATGAAGGAGGTTCCGGCCGACAGGAAGAGGCTTGCCGTCGTGTACGGGAAAAAATCCAGGAGCTTGAATCCTGGCGTGATGCCAGGCCCCGTGAGCACGAGCTCATCCGGAACCGCCAGGAAGACGTCGATCGACTCAGGAATCACGTCCTCCGTTTCGGAGAGCTGGAACATCGTGTCGACGCCATCACCGATCCCGACCGCCTCGGCCTTGATCGTGTGCTTGTCCCCGAACCCGATCGGCAGTACGTCCAGGAGTCTCGGGAAGTTCTCCAGGAGGATGAGCTTCGCGCCGGGCTTGTTGATCAGGTTCCTGAACGTGATGGCGATCGTCAGGCGTTCGACGAGCTGTGCGTTCGTCTCCTCGTCGATCCCGCCGGTGAACGCCGCGGGGTTTGTGATGTCGACGATCGTGTCGCTCGCGACGAGAAGGTCTGTCACGAGGTCCGAGGGCACGTTGCCATTCGAGCCGGCGAGCTCCGCCTCCGCAGGAACGTCCTGGAAGAAAAGATCCCCGAACGTGTTGAGCTGGAGCCCAGAAGACGTGATCGTGACGTCCACGGTCGACAGGAAGCGCACGCCGTTGGACGCGATGAAGATCGTCCCCTGGGGGACGAATTCGTCGACGGGTTCGCTGAAGAAGAGACGGACCGTGCCGGTCGCCTTCGCGCCGGTCTTCCGCGTGATGAAGAAGTTCGCGGCCAGCCGGTCGAGATCGTCTGGATCGAGATCCTCGGCGCCCTGAAGCGAGAGGTTCGCCCGAATGCTCAGAATTTCGTCCACGATGGGCTGGAAGACGACCGTGAACGGCTTGATGAAAAGGTCGCGGATAGCCGTCCCCTCGCCGACCGCAATGTCCGGGTTGAACTCCTTGAGCTTCGCTTCCAGAAAATCCGTCAGATTGTCTGTAAACTCGGCGGTCATTACCGGTCTCCGTTTTTCTTGAGGTACTTGATGGCCTTGCGAAGCCTTCTTGGGTCATCCCGCATAAAAGCGAGCGCGCAGTTGCACCCGCTGCACAGCAGCCCACGCACGTTACCGGCGTTGTGGTTATGATCGACGAACAGCCTGACCCCATTCGGGGGTTCTGCACGACAAATGGCGCACTTTCCACCCTGCGCCTTCAACCTCGCATTATAGGCGACCTCGGTTAAGCCGTACTTATGCTTCAGGTTTGCGGCCCGCGCTTTGCCCGAAGCGTGCCAGTACCGCCCGTACCTCCGAACGTATCGCCTTCTTTTCTGGAAGCGAGAATACGAAATCATCCTCTCGCTGTTGCATCCCTTGCAAGTAGGCGCGTAATCCGCATCCCTTGGTCCACCGCACCTTGTGCAAGTAGACCCCATTACGCGCCCAGGCTTTCGGGCCTCAAGCCCTCTGGTACGCTTGGCGCGGAACCGATCGAGCCACAGCCGGACAGTCAGCCGAGACAGGGAGAATCGCCTTGCGATTGCGCGCAACCTTACGCCGGCGGCCGCGCACAGAACGATACGTGCGCGCACAGCTTGGTCGCGCTGACGTCTCGCGAGACGCGAGAGGTCCGTCCTCTCCGATTTAGAGAGAATTGGGATTCGATCGCTGACTAGACGCGGCATCTATTTGCCTTTGAGATATGGCGTTATATCGAAGGACACTCTTTCTCCAGCCAACGACGAAACCGAGATCTCGATGATCCATTCAGCGGAAGCGGGGAGGTACTCCACGCGCCGCGTGATGATGTCCTGAAGGCGCTCGTCGTCGGGAATGACCTCGGCGGACTGGATGTCCTGAATCTGCCGCTCCAAGTCCTGAAGCGACGCCATGACGTCCATCTTGATGAGCTGCACGCCGGACTGGGATACGCCCCTCTTGAGGAGCGACGGGATCACTGTCCCAAGCTCCGGCGAGAAGTGGTCTGTCCCCGGCGTCGTCAGCATGATCTTCATGACCATCTGGACGAGCTTGAGGATCCCGGAAACCAGCTTCGACCGTTTTCCCAGCGTAAAGTCGACGTGTTGCTGCCGGAACGGTCCCTGCTGCGGGAGTTCCGTGTACCTGATGATCGACAGGTCTTTGCTCATGCCAGGAACGTCTCCGTCGTGATTGGATCGAACTCGTCCTCGTCGAGACCCGAGAACGTCTTCGTCGCCTCGTTCACGAGGCGCCTGTTTTCCTCGTCCTCCGAAAGAGCGAGGAACGTCGCGACGTCCTCGCGCTGCTGGAAATCCATGCTGAGCACCGTCGCCCGGTGCCTGGCGTAGACGTTCGCATACACCAGCGTGAGCTGGTCTTTCTCGTTCCCGTCTGGAAGCTGGGCGACGCGCTCGCGAATGGCGTTGGCGAGCTCGCCAGGCTTCGTGGATTCCGAGAGCGAGAGCTCCGTGATCTGATCGAAGCTCTGCCCCATTCCAACCTCGCGCGCCGCGTCGAGGCCGGTGTCCTGGAAGAGGTCAAGCGCCCCGGTCACGCGCTCGGGCAGAGCGGCCGTCGTCGTCGCGAAGAGACCCCGAAACGCGTCCGCGAATCCGCAGGTGTTCGTCAGGAAAAGCGCGAGCGGCGTCAGGATCGCTCCGAGCGCGCTTGCTTCCGATGCGAGCTCGGCGCCGGAGTTCCTGGTGAAACACGTCTGGGAGGTCGAGGAGAACGTCGGGATCTGCGTCTCGAGTGCCGCGAAGAGGGGCGTCGTATCGTTGGCGGCCAGACCCGCGGTGTATGTGTCATACCCTGTCTTCAGCGGGCCGATCACGGGGTCCGTCACGTCCACGACATCTGTCGCGGGCTGGATATTGCAGATGAACGCCTTGATTGCCTGGAGCGAGCCCGCCATCGTGAAGTTGGCCAGGAGCTTCGAGCGGGCGTCTGCCGAGAGCGAGGAAAGCGCCTCAAGATCGCGAAGGATCCGGTTCAGGTTGATCCCGCTCTGGCTCAAAACGCGGCTCTGGATCGCGTTGAAGAGCTTCCCGAAGGTCGCGCTGGCGATATACGCCGGGACGAACCCCTTGACGCTGTCGGCGATGCTGGGGATCTCGCGGGCGATCTCCTGAAGCCGACGAAGGCGTCCGTCGATTGTTTTCCTGAGCCGGTCAAACTCGACGAACTTAGAGGTCCCGAACATGACCGTGTTCGACATCCCGTCAATGAGCGCACAGAGTTCCGAAACTTCGGCTGGGTCGTACCGTCCACGGACCGAGAACGTGTCCCGCACGACCTTGTAGGCGTCGATCACGGATTTCTGCTGCTCGGTCGCAGCCTGATAATACTGCTTGGTCGCCGCGTCGATCTGAGCGTAGTTCAAGGTCGACTGGAGCGACAGCAGGCTCGTCACGTCTGTCTGGATGGAAGTGATGATCTCCTCGGCCTCCTTGCAGAGGTTCGTCAGGTCATTCGAGGCTTGGTTGACGTGCGCGTAGGCTTGGAGCGGGTCCACGTAGAGCGCGTCCCCGCCGAGATTCTGGACGATCTGGAAGAGCTGCTGCGCCGGGATGATGTCCTCGAGACGCACATTCGCGCCCAAGAATCCGTCGACCGCGGAGCCCGACGTCAGCCCCGTCCCGAAGACGTCCCCGAAGGCGTCCCGTTGGATCGAGTTCTGCAGGACGGGCGGGATGGAGATCGCGTTGATGAAGTCCTGGTTGAACTCGGCCGCGAAGTCCGGCACGGCCTCGAAGAGCTCGCCCGGCCCCGTGATGGCAGCCGTCGCGGCATTCGTGATGTTGTTCTGGACGGACGTCTGCACGCTCCCTACGGACTGCTGGATCGAATCGAGAGCTTGGATGTTCTGGAGAGCCGCCTGAGAGAATTGAGACAGGGCATCCGGAAGCGGCAGGACCATCAGGGCATCCTCCCGCGGATCTTCTCCGCGATCTTGGCCTTGAGCTTCTTCACGCGCTCGCGCGTCGCGCTGACCCGAAGCGCGATCTCCTCCTCGGACAGGCGCGGCTTCCCGGCCCATCCCGTCAGGTGCTCGAAGACCACCTTTTCGCGCGGGGACAGCTCGTAGTAGATGTAATTCAGGATCTTCTGGGCGTCGTTCGTGGCTGTGAAGCTGAAGTCGACGTCCTGAATGGCTGTCTCCGGGACTTCGCGCGCGAGCTCGCGCTCCATGCGCTCGACTTCCGGAAGGGACCAGTTGAGCTCGTCCGCAAGCTCCGCGGCGGACGCCTGCCGGCCGAACTTGGATCCGAGCTCCCCCTTGACGGCGTTGTAGGTGCCGATCTGCGTGATCCTGTGCTCCGGGATCCGCCCGACGTTCTGGTGCTCGTAGACGAAGCGGTTGACTTTCTGCATGTAGTTGGTGACGTGCGTCCCCAGTGAAGCGCCTGCCTTCGGGTCGTACGTCTTGAAGGCGTGGAGCGCCTGCTTCATAGCCTCGGCCTTGATCGTCGAAGGCGGAAGCGGCACGGACTCGAAGCGTTTCACGGTCACACCGATGATCGGCTGGACCGACTCGATAAGCCTTCCAAGCGTGGTCTGGCTGCCGCTCGATTTCCACTCTTTCCAGAGCGCGAGCTCCTGCCTTTTTTCCTCCGCGCTGAGCGCGGCGTCTTTTTCGAGATCTACGCTCATCGGGTCTTCTTCCAGTTCGCAAGCAGGAGCGAGTCGGTCTTCTTCAAGCCGTCCAGGAACGCGGCGTCCCGCGAGATCGCCCCGGTGTCGATCTTACTCGAGATCGACGCCGCGGCAAGAAGCCCCTCGACGTTGTTCGGCAGCTTCGCGAAGTAGTCCCCGCGCGCCGAGTACTTGATCTCGGCGCCCGTCTCGGACGTGATCGTAACCGTGTCGACCAGTCTGTTCTCCGAGTCCTCGTATGTGGCGGTGAGCGCGAGGCCATCCCCGCTTCTGGCGAAACGCACCGTGCCGGACGGAGGAAGCGCTGGCGGGGGCGTGAATCGGGTGATGGTTTCCAGTTTCAGGCTCTTCGCCGCCGAACGGATTTCAAGCTCCTTATCGACATCGGATGTCGCTTCGGCCACGCGCGTGCTCGCAGGCTTCGGAGCTGTCGCCGCCGGCGCAACGGCGGTTCCTTGAGAAATCGTGCTTCGCGTCTGGAGTTCGTCCGGATCGTCCGAGCGGGCGACGGTTGCGACCTTGAACGCCGCCGCGGAGTACTCGAGCGCCGCCTGGAAACGCGCGTCAGAGAAGGACGAGAAGACGAAGGTGTTCCCCTGCCGCTTCGCGCCGAGTACCCCGAACGCCTGATCGATCGAGGCGATGTTCCTGCGCGTGAACCCGAGCGCAAACCGCTCGCGATCCTTGGCCGCATAATAGAGCTTCCGGATGGTCCTGGCCGCTTCGATCTGCGTCCTGGTCGACGATGTGTCGTAGGCCATAATGGAATCGGCCGCCCGGATCCCCGGCTTCGACCGGTCGGTCTTGTTCTCCGGAAAGAGCACCTTGTAGACCTGGTCGCCGACCTGGGTCGGCAGATAGAGGTCATTGATCCATCTGGGAAAGACCGTCTGACCTGGGGCGTTCCTTGCGGATTCGGCGAACTCAACCTCGTCTGTTCTGACGAATGAGAGCTGGATTTGCGTGTCCGCGACGCCGTTCGCGTCGATGATGTGTGTGATCGTGTCGACTTCGCCGAAGAAGTTCCGGTGCGGATCCACGATGAGCGCAGGGAAGCCGCATACGAGCTGTGGGGAGAACTCCATCGTGAGCTGGGCCATCCGGTCCTTGTGCTGCTGGAGCGCGAGCTTGTAGTTGGCGACGTTCGAGAGATACGTCTTCAGCGCGTTTGGGTCGATCCCTTTCGCCTTGGATACCTCGACTTGCGCCTGTGAGAGGTAGTCGAATGCGAAGACAATCCCCTTGATGTCCTCCCGAGAAGAGCTCGAGACGCCATCCGCCTCCGTCAGGATGCTCCGATTCCAAAGGCTTGCGGCCACCTGCTTCGGCTTCTGTCCAGTCGTCGACACGGGTACGACCGCCTGTAGGCTCTTAGCCTGATCTCTCGCTCGCGTGAGCTCCGACTCTTTGGCGGAGATCTGATTCGTCAAATCTGTGACACGTTGTTGCAGGGCCGTCTTCGACTGCTGGTTCAAGGCGTTGTCCAAGAGGCCGACCTCAGCGACGCGCTGCTCATTCCGAAGATCGACCAGCTCTTTTTCGAGTTTCGCGATCGTTCGGTCCGTTGCCGTATCCGACGCTTCCTGCTCGAACTTCCTAGCCAGAGGAGTCGGCGCGATGAACATGAACTGCGACGGCGCGAACTGCTGGAGCTGATCCTGCGCCAAAGATTCGAGAACCCCGAAGGCGGACATGATGAGCCGGGTCGGCTCCGCGAGAAAGTCCCTGCCGATGCTGAACGTCTTGTACTGACTCGGGAAGATCACGTTGAACGTGGGCGGCGCCGTCCACCAGGTGTACGGCTTCAGGAGAAGCGACATAAGCGTCGCCCCCTTCGACACCTCGAACGAAGAGCCGGAAGTTCCAGTGCCGCTGATGGCCTTCTGAATGTAGGGCGCGGCCGTGATCGCCACGGGGAAATAGAAGACCAGGGACATCAGCATCGTATAGAGGTCCCAGACCGTCGAGAACTCCTTGAGGTTGGCCATGTTCTGCTTCACGAGACTCGCGAGCTGCGACGCCTCGAGAAGCAAGCGCGACTTCGTGTCCGGCAGCGCGACGATCTTCTCCGAGATCTTCGTCCGCTGCTCGAACTCGTTGAAGAACGTGTTGATCGTGGACGCTTTGCGGGCGATGTCACGAAAGGCTGCGCCAACACCGACTCCAGCCGTGTCATTCTGAATGGCCTGCAGGATCTCCGGGTTGAGACCCGTGCTGATGTTGATGATCGCGAGCTTGATCTGGTCCGGCGACGGTTGTCCCGAAGTCCCCTGGCCCGTGAACGCCGAAATCACGTTCGCGTACGGCGTGAAGAAGTCCCCGTAATAGCGCACGTATGTCGTCGTGAGAAGATTGGAGATGTCGCGCGCGACGATCTTGATCGATCGCCCATCCACCGCCTTCGCGTAGTCGAACTTGACGAATTCCCCCTCGAAGAGGAGGCGCGCGACCCCGTCGGGGTCTTCGTTGTCTTCGTAGAAGACGTGCACGAGCGTTCTCGGAAGAACGCCAGTCCGCTGAACGAATTCGCCGGTCTCAGGATCCTTCTCGAAGCGCTCGAAGAACTCCTCCGAAGGAGGAACTTCGATCACGGCCGCAGCGGGTGCCCCAATCGACGTCTGGACGGTGATCCGGTAGGCGGGTATCTCGACGCCCTCCAGAAAGACCCTCGGCCGTATGATTCGTCCAAGCATTTCACTTGCAGAGATTCACTCTGTTCGCAGAGTCGTTCTTCGCAGCTTCCGCGCCTGCAGGATTCCCCTGCATGATGGCGACCGCCTGTCCAAGAAGATCCTTGAACGTCACGAGCTGGTTCGCCATGTCCTTTTCGGTGTCCCGCATCACGAGGAGATTCAGATAGTCCGCCACGTTAACCCCGACGTTCCTGAGCGCCTGGTCGAGAGCCGTGATCGAGGTCACGCTTGAGAACTTCGTAAGCGCGAGCTCCTGAAGGATCAGGTTGCGATCCGCCTGATTCTCCGGGAGCTTCTCCTGGCCCGAGATGAAAGCGGTGACCTTATTCTTGCAGGCTTCAGTCACCTTAGGCGTCGCGGTCGTAACAGCGGTGCCCGCGTCGTTGACGGCCGATGTGCGCACGCTGGCGAGCGTCGGGACCGTATACTGCTTGTCCGCTCCTCCGAAGTACGTGCGATTGACAGGCAACGATGGGACTTCGATCAACGAGCCGGTATTCTTGATTCCGCCTCGCAGCACCCGAACTCGCCTGGCGGATGTGCCGAACGCATCAACAACCGTCGTCAGTTTTGACGCATCCGACAAGTTCGTCACTTGGCCCGGGCTGAGGCGGGATACCCCGAATCCGTGAAGCGTCTTGTCGGGCTCATCGAATGACGAGCCGTTGATCGGGTTCGAGATGCCAACGATGTCGCCCTGCGCGATCGCGATGATGTACCGGGACGGATTCCTGGAGCCCATGGGCGTGAAGAGATAACTGAACCCGCTCGGCCCATTGATCACCATGTAGCGGGTTCGGTAGGCGACGCCATTCAGATCCCGCACCTGCAGATTCTGATCATGCGCCCGGTCACCACCAAGGACGAGCTCGTTATCGAACAGTGTCTTCTCGAAATACACCGCCTCCTGTTCCTGCCCTGAGGACGCCGGAAGGCGCACGGTGCCAGCGATCGTATCGCATGACGTGGCCTGCGGCGTCGCTCCGGGAATCGCCTCGACAGCGATGCCGGTAACGTAGACGCTGAGACTGAAGACGAAGCGCGTGTATCCCAGCGGCGCTTCGGCGCCAAAGCCAGTGAACGACGAGAATCCGCCGAGAAGCTCCTCGTTGAGAGGAACGAGTTCCGCGCTGACTCCGGTCCTCGCGACGATCGTTGACATGAGGCCGCATGATGCGATCCCGCTGGACGCTGTGGCCAACACCGACTGGACGGATGCCGGCAGGGTCGAGAGCGCCACAGTCAACGCTCCGAGCTTGAGCGAATCGACGTACTGAAGTGCATTGGGCTTTCCGCCAAGCGTGCTTGAGTTCGCCAATGCCTGGATCTCCGGGAACAACTGGTTCGTGTTCGGATTCGTGATCAGGCAGAAGGACGCCGCGTAGAGGCGGATCAGGCGCGCCGAGTTGAACTCCGACTTGTTGGCAAGGAAGACCTTCAGCGCCGAAACCGTCAGTTCGTTGACGACGCTTGCATTCGCCGCGTTGATGTCAAAAGTTCGGATTGCCTCCGTCTCGGAGATCAGGGTCGTCAAGAGTTTGGCGTCCGCCGAAGCGTCGAGCACGAAGCTCTTTCCCTCGCATCCTTTCTTCAGATCCTTGACCTTCGCCCAGTCGACAGTGAGCGCTGTACCACCGGAAGCGGGGACAGGTGTCGCGATCCTGCATTTCGAGTCGCGCTTCAGGTGGTTGGCAAGAAGACCGAGGTCTCCAGCGATCCCGCTTTCTCCGCCAATCGCGCTGGCGAACTCCGTCGAGAAGCTCTCTGCGGCGGCGACGGCGTCCTTGAGCGTAAGCTCCTCGATCGTCAACGCACTTGACGTCAAAAGAAGGACGGCCTCGCGCCCCTTCAGGTTGTTGGTGTCGACCGTCTTCACGCCAGCCGCCAGAAGGGAGGCTGTCCTTGGAAGAAAATCACGGTCGATGAAGTCGATCAGGATGTCGTGGTCGAGCGTCCCAGCCTCGGTCGCCTGGCCCTGACCCCGATACGCGTTCAGAGCATCGAGGGATTTGTTGATCATGACCTGCTTCAGGTCCGATGACGGCTCGTCGCCAGGCATCGCGTTATTGACCGAAAACGCGAACAGCGGCCCCTGCTCAAGGACGGCGATGTTCAGAACGTCCTCCACCGAGCTTTCTCCAACCATCGGAAGCTCCGGATCGATGGCCCGAGAGAACTGGAACTCCGTGATTCCACTCGGAGCATTCTTTGTACTCGCGGAATTCACGACCTTGCCGGTCCTGATTGCTGGAATTTCGCCGAGGATCCTCTTGCCGGTTACGAGAAGCGTGAAGTTGAATTTCACCGCGGATTCGACGGTCGAGTTCTGTGAGAGGCCCGCCGAGAGGATGAACCCCTCCCGAACCACGTCGTCGTAGAGGAGATACGCTCTCGCCCGGAGCTGGGCGCATTTCGTTCCGCGAAGGAAGTTCTCGTAGTTGTCGAGGAACTGGTTCCTCCATTGGAGGTTGGAGCACGCGTTGAAGAGAGTGCCCGAATAGGTGAAGATCTCCGCGCGCTTCCCGAAGAAGAAGACGTTGAAGTTTCCGAACGTCTCCTGGAGCTGGAAGCGTTCGGCCATCTGCTCCTGAACGTCCTCGAGAATGAACTCCGTGGACTCCAGAAGTACCTCAAAACGCGAGAAGCGAACATCAACTTCGATCGGAAAGCTGAGCTTCCCGAAGCCGCCCGGGACCTGCCCCTTGAGCTGGCTGAACCGGTCCGGGCGCACGATCCTGAGCGTGGCAATGGATTTCTGGTCCTGCGGCTTCGCCTTGAAGAGGAGCGAGTTGTCCGGCTCGTTTCTCGCGCGCCGGTACTGCTCGAGCGTCATCTCGGAGAGGAACTGGCTGAAGTCCGGATCCTCCGAGAGCACGGACCTGAAGAGGACGCCGACGCAACCGGGCGCGACTCTTCGCGTTCTCGCCACGTCCGGAGGAGTGCTCCGCACGAGCGCATCCAGGTGCGTATCCTGGTTGGCCGTGACGTAGTTCCAAAAGATCCTCATCCGCGCCATCGCTTACCCCGCCATCGTTTCTCTTGGACTCGCCAGGCGCGTCATGATCGGGACCGCGGGAGCCATCGCCTTCATGGAGATCATCGGTTCCGGATAGCGCCTGGACTCCGACACAGAGCGGAACCCCTGAAGACTCATCGGATCCTTCGGCGTCATCCAGTCGCCTTCACCGGAGAACTGTATCGGCCCGACGCTGATCGGGCTTCTGGACTGCATCGTTGTTCCCGCCAGCCTCCGGTCGATGTTCGCCAGGTGCTCCTGTGAGGCCTGAAGCGGCGGAGCGACCGCGTTCGAGATCGATCTGGAAATGTCGTCGAGGGGCTTTCCGAGCGCCTCTTTGATCTCCCGCGTAAAGACGGTGAATTCGCGAGCAAGACCCGTCTGAGCGGTCGCCACGGCGCCCTTGACCTCCTTGTCGAACTGCTGACCCGTTTCCTCGAGACGCTTGCGTTCCGCCTGCTCGATTGGTGCGCCGGCCACGAGCGCGCGACTCTCCGCCTCGCCCACGCCGAAGACGCGCTGCATGATGAATTGGCGCGTCCCGTCGGTGACTTCCATGTTCGCCTGTCGGAGGATGTCGTCGGTGAGCCCGCGAAGCATCTGGCCCTGCTGCTGCATCATGTCGCCCTGGAGCTTCCCCTGGTTGGCCAGGAGCGTCAGCATCTTCGTCGTGCCGCCAGCGCCAGTCCCAAGCTGCTGGGAAAGGCGCTCCGCCATCGCCCCGAAACTGAGGCGGCCGGACCCCATCTGCTCGAGAGCGCGCTCGTTCATCATCGCGCGGCCCGTCGTCGGATCGGCCTGGCCGAAAGCAAGTGCCATCGCCCGGAAAACCGGTTGGCGCTGGGTCGCCGCGAGCGTTGTCGTCAGGCGCTGCGCCGCTTCCGCGGGGGAACCCCCAAGGAGCGCGATGTCCTCCGTCGAAAGCTGGCCCGTGCCAACGAGACGATTCACGGTGGCGGCCTGCGCCGAGAACGTATTCATCATCGCCTGAGGGCTCACGCCCATCTGCGCTCCGACCTGTCCCATCTCAAGCTGGCGCTGGGCGATCTCGCTCGGGTCGACGAATTCTCCGAGCTCCATCATCTGCTGGGCAAGGACCCGGGATTCGCGCATCATCCGCTGAGCCCGGGCGGGATCCCCGACGCCCACGCGCCGGAACCCTCGGAAGAGCTCGCCGGCCGCCTGGACTCCTTCTGGCCCGGTGAGCTGCATCGTGAACATCGTCTCGGTGATCGCCTGCTCGGCCTGCGCGAAGCGCTGCTGAAACCCGGCGACGTCTCCGCGCTGGACGCCGCGAAAGAAGCCGGCCTTCACCGCAGCCGGAAGGACGTTGTTGAACTCCTCCGGCGAGAAGATCGAGCGCACCGACTGCTGGCGCATGAAATTCGACATCGTCGAGCGCTGTTCGTCGTTGAACGTGTTCCAGCCGAAGACCTGCTGAATGCGAGCCCGATCAGCCATCCGCTCCTGAACGTTAGAAATGACGGGCGCAAGCGCGGTGTCCGCCAGCATGGACCCGGCGATCCCGCCGATGATCCCGCCGACGACGGGAATCGGTATGAGAGCCTGGCCGACTGCGGCCCCTACCATGCCAGCCGCCAGCGAGGCGGTTCCGCCAATCGCGGACGTGGCCGCGTTCTGAGCCCGCTCGTTGAGCCGCTGCATCGCTACGGCTTGGAACTGGCTTGGGAAGACACCTGCGGGAGCGCGAGAGAGCCCCATGACGGCAGAGATTTCCTGCCCGAACGTCTGAGGCATCCCAGGAACGCCAGCGAGCGTGGTCGACGCCACGCCCATCGACGGCATCGCCATCTGCGCCGAGAACGCTCCGGACAGCGCCTGCTGTCCTGCGATGAGGTCGCTCGAGAGCCTATTCGCGGCTGCGCCGGCGATCTCGCCTCCTCCGGCAACCACACGCCCAGCCTGGCCGAGGCCCTGGCTGACGACGTCGCGGACGGAGGCGAGCTGGGACGCCAGGCCTTGCGTGTCGAGTTCAACGCGATACCTGAAAACGTCCTGTACTCCACCGGCGCCGTCGGGCATTTACTTCTTCTCCTGGATGTCCAGCTTGAACCAGTCCTCGTGCCCCTTCATGGGGACGAGGGCGATCGTCTTCTTCGAGAACTCCGCGAGCTCCTTGGCTTTCTGTTCGATCGTCAGCTCCTTCTTCCCCGCCATCTCCGGGAAGGTGTCGTCCATGAACTTCATGAGGAACTCGGACGCTTTCTTCTGGTCGCTTCCTGCGAATACCTGCGCGGTAAGCGCGTGGAGAGCTGCGAGACGCTCCTGCTCGAACTTGACCATGAACACCGCCCGCTCGATCGGGCTGAGCTTCTCGACCCGGACTCCCCTGAGCGCCAGAGATGCCTTGAAGTTCGCTTCAGGGGAGCTCAGGATTTTTTTGTGAGCTCTGCCACCCCCTTCCCGACGAAGAGCTCGTCGATCCGGTCGTTGAACTCGAGGTACGCCAGCGACAGACGCCCGATGACAGCCGATGCCATCGACCGGAACTTCTTCAGGCGCTCGGCGAAGTCTGACGGCATCACGGAGCCGTTGACGGACTCGATCGAGTGAGCGAGGTTGTGGTAGGTGATCTCGGTGTTGTACTGCGCGGTCGTCGTCTGCGGAGTCACCTTGACGGCCTCGTTGATGCGGTCGACCTCCTCGCCCGTCAGCGACTTGAAGCTCGCGACGATCTTGTCGCTGATCCAGAGCTTCGCGCGCAACGTTCCCTTCGTGAAGAGTTCGGTCTCGTTGAACTCCCCGACCGGCTCGAAGCGGAGCGTGTACGGCCTCTTCTGGGGAGGGGCGGGCGGCGGGGCCTGGGTGGGCGGAGCGGAGACGGCCTGAGTGGTTTCCGGCATGGCGTGACCCTTTCTTCTTGACTGACCTGTCTATCCTGTATTGGATGGCCTCATGCTGAAGCCATCCGTCAACTTCATCGCCCACGTCGACCTCGCCAACCTCTTCGAGGTCTTCGTCATTCCGGCGCCTGATGGCACCCGCTTTCAATTCTACCCATACCCTCCGCTCAAGGACTCTTTCCCCGAGTACTGCGCCAAGCGCTTTTCCGGCCTTGGGGAGCCCGCGGAAGCCGTCTTCCACCCCGAGACGGGCTGCTTCGACGCCTTCTTCCGCGGACTCCGCTTCCAAGATCCAGAGGATGCTCTTCGCGCCCTTACGGCACGATGAGGTCGGCCCAGGGCTGCTTGCGCTCGCGGCGGATCGTGACGGCCGTGATCGGGCCGCCGATGACCGTGAGCGTGGCGGTCGCCAGGACGTACTCCGTCGCCGCGTTCACGAACGGGATCTGCCCGTCGACGCCGAGAACGACCGTCGCCACCCCGTCCGGGTCGCGGAAGGACCCGCGCCGGCGGGCGCGGTGGTCGGCCGTCGCGGCCTCGAACTCGGGGTTCGCGTCGTCCGTCTCGGCCGCGGTGATCGCCGCGTCGATCGCGGTCTTCTCCGCGGTCGTGATCTTGAGGGCGCGGATCCGGTCGTGCTCCATGTCCAGCGTGAAGAGGAGCGCGTGAGTCGCCGGGTCGAGCGTGGAGTACGCGCCCGTGAGGCTCTCGAGGTTGAGCGCCGCGTCGAAGAGGGACGTGAGGGCGGTCTGCGCCTTCACGTAGTTCTGCGTCGAGAGCTTCGGGTCGGTCGCGAAGCGGATCTGCTCGCCGTCCGGACCCGTGGCCAGGCCGCGCGTCACCCAGACGCTCGACGAAACGGGCGTCGTCAGCGACAGCTTGAATCCGCTGTCCACGCCCACGCCGTTCGTCACCGAGTGGTTGAAGTTCCGGCGGTCGACGCGACGCGCGTTGACCATCGGTTTCACGTTGTGCGTGCGGGCCTGCTGCTCCAGGAATGATTCGGGCATGGTCTAAGCCTCCTCTTTGTCTCGTTACACGATCACGCCGCTGGCGACGTCGGCGCCCGTCTTGGTGGCGGTCGGCGTCGCGCCGATGTCGATGGGGACGATCCTCTCGAATTGGATCGTCGTGCCCTCGGCTACGAGGGTCGAACTCGCGTTCACCGTCATCTGGTGGTTGTTGATGAACGCGTTCTCCAGATAGAAGCTCCCGTACGGCCGGTTGCAGTCGTCCTTCAGGATCATGAGGAGCCCGAAGGGCCGGTCGAAGAGGTCGCTGTTCAGGTTGATGAAGAAGTCGACGAAGCCCGGGACTTCGTTGATCGGGCACTGGAAGAGTTCGTTGAACGAGCTCGTCGGTGTCTGCGCGATCGGGAAGACCCTCGGATGGATCAGGCTCGCAGGGTAGTAGGCGTAGAGCGCCCTCAGGAGGTTCGGCCCGTTGAAGAGCGTCCGCGCGAGCGAGATCTGGGGCACCACGCGGCCCGGGACGTAGAACTGCCGCTTCGAGCCGATCTCGAAGAGGATCTGGAGCTGCCGGTTCGACACGATCGTCATGTTCTCGACGATGCCGATCGGAAAGAGGTACACGGCGCTCGTGCGCTGGGTCTGGCTCTGGGGCACGCCCTGGAGCGTACCGGGCGACACGATCCGCGGCGGGCCGGCGGCGATGAGAACCGTCGCGGCGTTGATGAAGTCCTGGGGCTCGAGCTCCCGCTGGACGTGTTGCGTGCGGAAGTTCCAACGCGCCAGGCCCTGGATCGATTCGTTCTGTGCGCCCATATCCTGTCTTCCTGTCTGACTAGATGATCCTCACCGTGATCGTGATCCGGTTCGCCGGGGCGAAGAGTTCGAGTTCCTCGACCACCAGGAGCTGGTCCTTGTTGATGGTCGACTGCTCGATCGAGATGATCTGGGTCTTCGGGCCGACGAACCCTCCGGCCTGGAGTTCCCTGTTCACGCCATTGATGCCAGGCCGGACCATGTTGTCGATGAAGTCCTCGTTGATGTTGAACCGACCAGCGATCGCCTGGAGGTTGTTGCGGAGGTGCTTGGCGTAGAAGTCGGCCATCTGCACGATCGAGCACTCCCGCGTGTTCACGTTGGTGACATCGGTCGTGATCCAGTTCCGCATGACGACGGGGCTCGTGTCCCTGTCCTGGATGAAGACCGTGACTCCGCCGGCGGCCATGATCCCGAAGTGCGTCTCCGTGAACTTCCGGATGTGCCGGATTCCCGTGAAGCCAGGAATCGGCACGTTCGCGATGGGCTGGTTCGGAGCCAGAGCCGACACGAGTCCAGCGAGCGCACAGTTCAGGAAGAAGGGCTCGACTTCCGTGCCGTCGTCGGCGATCGCCACGTCCGCGAAGGTCACTGTGATCCGGCGGCTGAAGTAGCCCTGCCCGACCGCCGCGACATCCTTGGCGATCTCGAAGTTCGTGAGCTCCTGACTTTCGACGGTATATGAGATCCCCGTGATCGTCGAGAGCTCATAGTCCGCGCTCACCACGACCCCGAGGCCCGGGGCTGTGACGAACGTGATGAGGCCTCCGGGCGTCGTCGTGTAGTCGGTCGACGACTGCTGGACGCCGTTCAGGTAGGCGATCACGCTCGACGGAATGACGTTCGCCGTGTCGGTCACCTGGAAGGCAACCTGCGCGCCCGTGCCGGTCCCGGCGGGGATCCCCGTCCTGAGCGTCCCCTGGGTCACCGCCTGAACGACCGAGAGCGTCGTCTGCGAACTCACGCCCGCGACGATGAGCTCCGTCCTCGGAACGTCCGCGAGCTCGACCGACGTGGGCGAAACGAGCCGGATCACCGACCCGACCGGCACGCCATTCGTCACGAACTGCGCGTTCGGATCGGTGAAGGTCGTGGAGCCGACGTTCATCGAGCCCGTGTTCGACTGGCTCTGGAAGATGTGACGGCTCACCGCCTTGTGCGACACGTAGACGCGGCGCTCGTGCATCGAAAGCGGATCCGAGAGCGCGTCCGCGTGAGCCTTGTAGGTCTGGTGAATGGCCGGGTTCGTCGTGAGCGGGACCATAGCGTAGACCTCTTCGCCCTCGAGGACGTCGAGCGCCTGCTGGTGGTCCGTCAGGGAATCCTGGTCCTCGACCATCATGCCGAAGACGGTCTTGTCGGTGGCGCCGAGTGCCCGCGCGAGGCCGAACGCCAGCGGGTTGTCCGGCTGGATCGGGCCGAGCTGTTCCTCGACGGCGGTCACGTCCTCGAACTCGAGGAGGATCCCGACCTGGTCGATGCGCCGCGCGCGGTACGTGATGAGAATGTCCCCGTTCTGCGACCCGCCGCGGATGATCTTGTACTCGACTTTGCCCCCCTGGGGCGGGATCGCGGGGCTCACCGTCAACGAGTTCGTCGACGGGATCGTGAGCACCGTGTGCGCGAGCGTGTCTGTGGCGACGATCGAATCCACGAACTGAAGCTCGGTCGGGTTCGTGATGAGCTGGAGGATGTCCCCCGGCCGGATCCCGAGCGCGAAGAAATCGAGCGAGGTGTCTTCGATCGTCGTGGTCGACGCGAGGATCGTCGCCTGGCCGTTCACGGTCGTGACGTCGCGGCTCGGCTGGATGTTCCCCGGAACCGTGACAGTCGTCGCGCCGATGATCACGCCGAACCCGTTGGTGATGTCGAAGATGTCCTCGACCGTCCTGAGGAAGACCGAGACATCCGTGCCGGGCGACTGGACCTCGGCGCCCTGCCTGATCTCGGGATAGACGTACGTCTGCGCTGGCGCGTAGGAGTACGTCGCGTGCAGCTCGGTCACTCCGAGCGCGAGAAGCCCGGACGGCGTGAGCGTGATGACGCCGAGCGAGTCGACCGTGTAATCGGTGGTCGCCACGAGGAGCGTCCCCGTGATCGTTCCGACGTGGAGTTCGACCGTCGCCGTCAGAACAGGCGTGTTGTCCAGGTTGAACACGGTCGTCACGCCGTTCCCGGTCCCGACGTTCTCGTCCAGAACGTCGGTCTTGCCGGTGTAGAAACCGGCGAATTTCTTGGTCTCGATCTGGAAGGAGCTGCCGACGATGACCGGCGAGAGGGTTGGCCGGGCTGGCGCCGCCGGGGCGGCTCCAAACTCCTGGATGACCTCTACCGTGCCCGCGCGCGGCAGCGTAACGATTCCGTCAGCCATTGGCCCTTCCTCGGGTGGTTCCCGTGAACGGCGATCTGGAAACGATGCCAGTATAGCACCGTGAACTTTCGTCGTTCTCTCTTATCGGGGCGCGATGAGCGTGTCGACGACGACTCCCCTGAAAAGGTCTCTCCCGATCTCCTCCGTCGTCCACATCTCCGAGAAGGTGAACGAAAGCTGGACCGGAACCATCGCGAGCGTGATCTCGCTCGAGATCCTCTGCGGGATTTCCGGCCCGATGTTCGCCACCAGGATGTCGTGAACCCGCCCGACCTCACGGAGCTTCCTCCGGTAGAAGAGAAGGCACGCGAAAACGATGTTCGCGATCTTCTCCGCCTCGAGGCCCTCGCGCGAGTAGCACTCGATCACGACCTGACTCTGGAGAAGATCCATGAACCGGCTGCCGAAGTTCTTCGAGAAGGTCCAGCCCATAAAGTGACCGACCCCTCGGTTGGTCATAAGGAGGTTCTCCCTACGAACCACGACGGCTGGCTTCTTCTCGTAGTCCTCCTTCTTTGGAAAGATGTCCGAGATCGAGATCTTGCTCTCGACCTCGTCGTCGTTGAAGGCGAAGCGCTCGCTCCTGGAGAAGATGAACCGAAGGAACTCGAGGAGACGGTTCTTGACCTCATCGGTCATCAGGTTGTCGACGGGCGGGTCGCCGGTGGGGTCGATGTTGAGGAACGGTTCCGGCATGACTACATCCTACCACGGGCCTGATCGATCGATCTCTGGAGGATCTCGGTCATCTGCTCATTGAGCGCCCCGCCGATCGCTTTCGAGGCGCCTTCCTTGGCGCTCTCCTTCTCCTCGTCGGTGAGTTCAACGTCCGCTCTCGGAACCACGTCGATCGTCACCTGGATGTCGGCAAGAGCTCCACGCACACCGACGACAACCGACGCCTTCTGGCGCAGCGCCGCGACTTCCGGAGCGGCGTCCGCAGCGGCCTGAGCAGCCCTGGAAAGCCCCTGCATGAGATCGAACGTGAAGTCCGGGCGCTCAGACAGGTCTTCCCGCGGATCCAGCCGGAACTTGACCGGATCCATCAGGGGCCCGCCTTGAAGGTTGGAGTCGCCGCCTTCTGGCGTTTGGAGAACATCGCCTTCGGGCCTGCTACGTTGGAGGCGGCTCCAGCCCGGATCAGGCTCTCCTGATCTCGGGTCAGCGCCGCCTTTACGTAGGGCGCGCCGCGAGCTCCTTCTCGACAAGCCTCGCGAGCTTCTCGGAGGCGGATGGCTTCCGCTCGGACGCCTCCTTCTCGACGGGCTCGTGCCGGCCCCACTGGGCCGCGAGGTGCCCGATGATGTCCTGGGTCGTGAACTTGTTGTAGAGGATCGGACGCGCCGAGGACTCCTTCTCCTCCTTGTCCTTCTCCTTGGCTTTCTGGAGCCAGGGCGGGAGGTCCTTCTTCTTCTCGTCCTTCTCCTCTTCCTTCTTCTCGTCGTTCTTCTTCTCGCCCTTCTCTTCGTCCTCTTTCTTCTCCTCGTCGGCGGCGGTCTTGGAAAGATCGCCCTCGTAGCCGAGAGCTCGGGCCTGCCCGGCGAGCGCGTCCTCGAAGCCGGATTCCATGGAGACCTGCGCGAGGGCCGCGACCTTCTCATCGTCGGACGCGTTCGCCGCGAGCTTCGCGGTCTTCTCGATGATCGCCTTCATGTCCATGGTCGTTTTCTCCTCCGGAGCTCCTCCGGGAATCATCATCGACGCGCCCATCATACCGATGTTCGCCGCCGCGCCTCCCGGAGCATCGGCGGGCTTGGCTCCGACCGGGGTCTTCGCCTTTCGCCCGCCCTTCCCCTTCGCGACGGGCGATTTCATCATGACTTTTCCGCTCGGCGAAGGAGTCGCTGAAAGCGCGGCTGGCGGTGCCGCCGGCGGCATGGCCGTACGCGGGATCGGACTTGCCTGCCCGAAAACAGCCGGAGCCGTTCCGGCCCGAAGCGCCTTGAGCCTTTCGACGCCGCTCCGGATCGGCGCGGACGGACGCACCATTGGACCGCGCGGTGCCGGCAGGGACGTGATGCCCTTCCCAGCCACAACACCAGCCCGGTAGGCGCTCGGAAGGGCTTGCACGTACCCCTTCACAGCCTGACCGGCCGAAGACAACCCCCGCCCGATCGCGCCCCCACCCCTGGCGATCGCCCCGGCCGCGCGGGAGGCCACGCCCACTCCGCGCCCAGCAAGCCCGGCGAGGAATCCGAACACGGCGTCCTTTTCGATCGGTTCGCCAGTCTGCTCCTCGATGAGCTTCGCCAGCTTCTCGATGTTTGTCACAGGAGGCCGCTCCCTTCAGTCTGAACCGCCTTCGGGCTGTTCTTCTTCGGGAAGAACCCGATGAAGTCCTCCGGAGGAGCCTCTAGGTCAAGATCCACCGGAAAGAGGAACTCGGCATCGCTCTTCTCGATCTCCTCGACCTGAAGGTACTGCTGCACAGTGTACCTCTTCTCGGTGACGGTGTTCACCTGAACCACGCGCCAGCGCCGGTTCCCGCGCTCGGCGATCATGTCGTTTGGCTTGGCAAGCGGGAAGTTCGACATGAACAGGACGGTGTTGTTGACCTCCATCTTCCCGAAGTTGGCGATCTGAACCACGTTCGGCGACGGGTTCACATCCACGAAGACATGGATCGGATCGTAGAAGCCACCCTGGAACGTCGTGCCGAAGCACTCAGGACAGGATGACGAGCTCGAGCGCTTCTTCTGGTTGTCCCAGCACATCACGCAGCGCGGGCCCTGAAGGCGAATGGGGCAGTATGCGACGAGACGCCCGGTGAACCGGCGAAGAAGGAGATTGTTCCGTCGGACGATCTCGAGCGCGACAAAGTCCGGGCCATAACCGTCGAGCATCTGCACACGGTCAAGTTCCGGGTGGAGCTGGAACGCCTCGTCCGGCGTGCCCTTGGGGTATGTCTCGGAGAGACCGCTCGGGATGTGGTCGACGCGGATCCTCCACCCGATTTCGTCGAACTTGCTCTTGAGATTGACCGCGTCGATGTGTGTGAAGGTGTTGACGACGGGGCCCGAGATGTCGACGTACGGCCCGTCCGGGGATTCCGACCGGAGGACGTGAAAGCGAGAGTTGACCAGCGGTTCGTCGGACGGAACAATCGTCCACGAGACCTCAGCGGCCTTCACGGTGAGAGGCCGGACCGTGATCCGGTCGACGACATGCACGCGCTATCCCGCGTATCCCGCCGCCGCGAGGCGCGACATGAGGAGCTGGCGGATCTCTGCGCGGCGGCGTTCCTGCTCTTCCTTCCGCTTCTTCACCTCGGCGACTCCTGTCGCGGCGCCTGCGCCCGCGGCGGCGGCGGTCGCTGCGGCCATCACGGGGCGCCTCCGGATCGCGCCGACGAGTTTCTGCGCGAGGCCCTCGGCGGCGGGCGCCGCCTTCGCGACGGCTTCCGCAGGGCCGGCCGCGGCCTTCCCGGTCTCGCGGAACTTCGCCATGTGCGGCGCCTTTTTCCGGAGCATGGCCAGCCCCTTCTCCATCACGCCAGGGGCGAAGTCCGGATTGGCGCACTTGACGAGCTCGTCGCTGAAGCCGCTGAAAAGAGCGGAAGTGATCGGATCCATCGCTTTCTTCTCCCTTCTGGATTTGATAGCCGCCCTGAGCTCCTTGTGAGTGACCGTTCCCGGGGGAACATTCATGGGGCCGAGCAGCCTCGGCATAGTCGGCTTCATGCCGGCCGCCGCCTGCAAGGTCCTTGCGCTTAGCGCCGCCTTTTCCATTCGACCCCCTTAGATGAAGATCCCGTTTCGGACCAGATTCACGGAGTCCAGGCCAAAGAAGACGAGGTTCCCGCCGAAGTTGATCTGGCTGTACTCCGACGAGATTCCGCCGTACGCCTGCTCGGCGTTGATGGACTTCTTGAGGTTGGCCTTCTTGGCCTCGTAGGACTGCATGAAGATCGCGATCCAGCTCTGGTAGAGCGGGGTCTTGTCCGACGTCCTGACCGTGATCCCGCCGGACGAGTATTCGAGCTGGTTCCGGCTCTGGAGGATCCCCGCGCTCTGAAGGATCCAGTAGACCGTTGCGATCATCATGAGCGACTGCGACGGATGGCTCTCGATCGGAAAGTTGCCGATGAGGGGAGGCGACGTGTTGAAGTCGTCGAGCGCGAGCTCCAAGCAGAGCTCCATCTCAGCGTCGCTCGTCTCCTTGCCGTCGAGGAGCGCGTTGAGCGCGGGAGTGTCCCGGATATAACTCCGGACCTTCCCCAGGAACTCCGTCTTGGTCGCCGCGATGACCACGCGCTACTCCGACTTCTTGAGCCCCGTTCCGATGAGGCGCTTGAGGCCCTCGCTGATCTTCGACTCGGCGATCTCGAGGGTCGCGCCGGGCGCGATCCTGACATGCCCGCTGACGATGACGGTCTTCGTGGTGTTCGTGAGCTTCACCACCTTGTCCTGCTTTGCCTGACTGTCTGCCATGTCATTCTCCAGAAATGAAAAGGACCAGGAGTGCAGTATAGCACTCCTGGCCCTTCTTGTTCGCTGGTAGCGAACCCGGCCAGGCTTAGTCGAGCGAGGTCGGGTTGTCGATGATGAACTGGGCGCGCGAGCCGTAGCTGACGCGCGACAGGCTGAAGACGTTGCCGATGCCGACGCCGATGACCTCCCATGCCTTCCAGCGGATCAGCTCGGCGATCTTGTCGATGTAGAACTGCGTCGAGCCGAAGAGGAAGAAGTTCCCGAGGTACGCCTGGTCCGTGTAGAACCAGACCTCGCCGAACGGCAGGATCGAGGTCTTGGTCGTCACGATCAGGCCGCGGCCGATGAGCTGGTTGAGGTCGTACCCGTCGACCGTGATCTTCGAGGCCAGGGTGTCGCCGACGTCCGTGGCGACCCACTTGGTGATGTCGTCCCAGGTCGGAGAGGACATCAGGATCTTGGTGGCGCGCCGGCGCTCGTTGGAGATCAGCTTTGCGCCCTCCGACAGGAGGTCGCGCGTGAGGAACGTCTGGGACGCGTCGTCCACGGACTTCGCCGTGAGCTGCATCACGGCGCGGTTGTTCCGCAGCCACGCCCGATCCTCGCGCTCGTGGATGTCCTTGATCGTGTTCTGCTCGATCACCTTGATCAGGGGCATCTCGTACGCGGCCAGCTCGAGCTCGTTCTTCTCGAACATCGGGCTGGTGATCTCCTGGAAGGAGATCCGGTACCGCTTGCCCTCGACGTACTCGCTGGGCGGCTCGCTCAGGAAGTTGAGGTCCAGAGCGAAGCTGTCCGGCTCGATGTCGACGATCTTCTCGAAGGTGTCGGTCGTCGCCGAGCGCTGCAGGTCCATCTTGGTGACGACCTGCGGCGGCAGAATCTTCCGGAGGAAGCTCTCCTCGCGGAGGATCTTCTTGATGTAGAGGACGCCTTTCTCCTGGAGCTCCGTGCGCCCTTCGGGCGAGCCGAGCCGCTCCAGAAAGGCGGCGTTCAGGGCCTCCGCGCTGATCTTCTCCATCGTGATCTCCTGCAGCTTCCTATTGATGTCCCGTCAGTTCCACCGGAAACAGGTGACGCCGAAGCCGTCCGTCCTCTACAGGACCAGGCGGCGGATCCGCATGACGCCGGTCGGGGTCTCGGGGGCCACTCCGAACGGGGGCCGCTCGACCACCGCGACCACCTTGAAGATGTCCGTGGCCGCCGCGATCGTGATCGGCGTGAGCGCGCCGGTCTGCGCCGCCACGCCCTGCACGGTCACCGACCCGGAGATCTGCAGGAGCGTGCCCACCGCGTAGGAGCCCGCGTCGTTGAAGTACGACGTGTCGGCCACCCACGCCCCGTGGAGGACGGTCACTCCGCCCTTCGGATCGAGGCGATCGCCCCCGGAGAAGGCGGGCCCGAGCGGCGTGAGCGCCGCGGCCGGGGCGACGACGGCCTTGCCCGACGAATCGAGCGTCAGCCACTGCCCTTCGTTCACCGCGATCGTCCGCTCGGCGAGCGCGATGCCCGCCTGCGTCGTGATCGCGGACAGGAGCGCGTCGGCCGGCTCGAGGTTCCGCCGCCAGATCATCGTCAGCGGCGTGACCGGGAAGAGCCCGCGCCGCGCCGAAAGCGTTCCGCTCACTCCGAGCGCCGCGGCGAGCGTGGATTCCGTGTTCGTGATGGGCATCGCGTCCTCCTGTTATCTCCCGTGGATGTAGTCGACCAGGTACTCCGTCATCGGATCGAGCTCGCCTTCTTCGGCGCCTTCGACCGAAGCCTTCTTCTCGACCTTGCCGAGGTTGAACCCGTTCTGGGTGAGGTCGACGGCCTTCTTGACGATCCCGAGATCGTCTTCCTTCGCGAGTTCCTCGGCCTTCTTGTCCATCTCCTCCTGCGGGATGAGCCCCTGCTGGGCCATCTCGCCGGCGAGCTTCCGTGCCTGCTTCTCGTGGAGGGCGACGGCGAGCATGGAGATGAGCTGCTCGCGCTCCTTGCCGAGCTTCTCGATGACGGCAGCGGCCTTGAGAAGCGCCGCCTGTTCGTCCCGTGTCATCGCCATCTTTCCCTCTTGAGCTTTTTCTTCACCGCCGCCACCCCCCATCATCCGCCTCAGACCCTCGTAGGCGAAGATGGGCACCAGGAACTTCTGGGCCTTGACCAGCGGAGCCGTGAGCCTCGGCACCTTCCTGACGTGCGCGACCTCAAGTTCTCCGACGGTCTTGACCGGCGTCCGGACCTCCTCCTCGAAGACCCGTCCCAGCCCGGTGACCTTCGACGCCGCGTGACCCGCGGCGACATCGGCCTCCGTGAGACCCTTCCTGTACTTGGCGACTGCTTCTGAAAGAGCGGGCCGCTTCAGTAGCGGCGCACCGAGTATATCAAGGAAAAAACTGCCTGTTCCCTTCTTTCTGGCGGCTTCAAGCGACGAGGCTTCGAGCTCCTTCGGACTCACCGTGATCTTCGCCACGCCGCTTCACCTCGACTTCCTCCGTCTACTGCAGATGCTTCAGCACGCGATCGAGCAGCGCCTTCGCGCCGGGCGATCCTTCGTCCGGCTTCTTGGCGCCGTCGGACGCGGTGTTACTGACAGTTACGTCGTTACTGCCAGTAACATCGCCCCCGTCGGCTTTCTTTTCTGAAGGCTTCTCCTCGGCGGCCTTGGAGTCTTCCTTCTTCTCGAGCGCCTTCACCGCCAGCGCGCCCGCCGCCGCACCACCGATACCGGTGAGGAGGAGCTTTCGCCGCGCGGACTCCGCCGCCGCGCGCTCCTCGAGGATCCGGCGGAACGACTTCATGAGCTCCTGCGCCTGTTCGGGAATCGCCGGCTCCCCGCGCATCGTCTGGATCATCTTCTTCGCGGGACCGGCGAGAGCGAGTCCGGCGCCCATCGCGAGAAGCTCGGGAAGAAGCGCCTTCTTCTCGATCTGCTTTTCAGGCTTCTCGTTCTGGGCTTTCTTCTCGTGCTCGATCGCCTCGACCACAAGGGCCGTGGCGGCGATCTTCTCCTGCTCGTCTCCCGCGGAGGCGAGCCTCTCTCCAGCAGCCAGGCGGCGCAGGAGCTCCGGATAGAGCTGGACTTCGACGTCGAGGAGGTCGCTCATTTGTAGATCTTGACCTCCTCTTTCTTCCTGCCGTTCCCGCCTCTCAGGAGGGCGGCGGCAGCCAGAGGGGTCCCGACTCCGGCGGCGACCATCGGAGCCACGGCGATCGCCTTCTCGGCGAGCTCGGACCTGCGCTCGGGTCCGCGGGCGGCCTCGGCGGCTTCGGCCCGGGCCTTCGCGGCGACCGCCCTTTCGCCTTCGATGGAAGTATGCTCGGGAGTTCCCGGAATCTTGCCGAGCGCTTCATGCTTCTTGGCCAGGAACATCTCATGTTCAGCCCGCGCCTTGTATCCTCCGGCGCCAGGAATGATTCTGGAGAGAAACCCGTGCGGCTTCGGAGCGAGGCGCAGGCCGCCCCCCAGCGTCGCGCTGCCGCCGCGCGCGACCTTCTCGTGGCCGGAAGCGACGATCGACGTGGCGGTCTCGAAAATCTCACGGGCCTCCGCCTCCTCGCCGCGCTTGGCGATCGCCAGGAGCTCGGAAGCGACCTTGGAGTAATCGTCGGTCTGGACGTCGGGCACCTTCGGGAGATCGACCTTGTTCGTGTGGGCGAGCTTCGAGAGCTCGGAGAGGCTCATGCGCTTCGGAAGCTCGAGGCGGTCCTTCTCGTCCGAGGCCTCCTTTGTCAGGAGAGCCCTCGTGAAGTTCTTCAGGCTTTCCGGAAGAGACGCCGTCTTCGCGAGGATCTCCTCGGCGATGTCGGGCGCTCTCCGGACGAACGAGTGGGACACCTGGCCTCCGTGAAGGCGCTACTTCGCCTCGAGTTCCTTCTTGAGGAGGGCCGCGAACTTCTCCGTCGCGGTCTGCTTTCCGTTGGCGGTCTTCTCGCCGTTGACTTCCGCCAGGAACCCCTGGGCGAAGATGCGGCCGGCGGCGAAGTACTCCTCCGCGAGCTTCTCCTCGTCCGCCTGCTCCTTCTTCTGGGACTCCTTGACGTCGACCGCGACCTCCTTGGCGAGGTTCGCGAGCTCGTCGTCGGACATCCCCTGAAGCGCCTTGTCGAGCTCCTCGTCCGACATCTCGGTCTTGGCCGGCGCTTCGGCGGTGGCCGTCTCGGCCTTCTGCTCCTCGGCCTTGACCTCGGCCTCGTCGGCCTTCTTCTCGGTCTTCTCGGCCGCGGCGGTCTTCTCGCCGAAGTGCTTCTCGTACACGTCCCTCAAGCTCATGTCGATCCTCCGAAGCGTATTGGTTTTTCGATTAGTCGCGACGACCAAGGACGCGCTCTGCGACCGGGATTGCCGCGGCGGTCCCCGCCAAGGACAACCCCGGGTGCTTGCCGAACATCGTGCCGATCGCGTGGCCGAACCCCGTGCCCTTCTTTCCTGCCACTCCGGCCTGGAACATCTTGCCGAAGGACGCCGCCGCCGGACCGCGCGCGGCCTCCTTCTTCATCGCGGGCCACATGGTCTGGGCGAGCTTCGCGCCCGCCTGATAGTAGTGCGCAGCGATCTCGGCGGAGACCTTGTCGAGAATTCTCTTGTCGAGCTCGGCCTCGATCTCCGCGAGCTCCTCGGCGGAGCACCTGTCGAGGGCGGCGGAGAACTCGGCGACCTTCTGGGCGTTGTCGGCGGCGGCCTTCACGAGGAAGAGCGCCGGCGTGAGCTTGCCCGTCTTCTTGAACTCGGCGAACTGCTCGCGGGCGGCCTTGGCGCCGAGAGCGCGATAGTAGGCGACGGTCGTGTCCGCCGCCTTCTTGTCGATCTCCCCCTCCAGGGCCCGGAGTTCCTCCGGGCTCATGGAATCCAAGGTCGCGTCGAGCTCGTTCATCGTGTCTCCGGACGTGAGCTACTTGCTCTCCGACGACAGGCGGGCGAGCTCCGCGTAGAAGCCCTGCGCCATGATCTGCCCGGCCGCGTAGTACTCCTCGGCGAGCTTCTCCGTGGCGTCCTTCTCCTGCCCGGCCTCGGCCTTGGGCTCGGCCTTCTTCTCCTGGCTCTTCCCGGAGAGCTGCTGGGAGACCTTCGCCGCGACGCCCCCGCCCGAGGCTTCCCCGGCCGGCGGCATCTTGTCGCCGACGATCGGCCCCTGGTTGGTGGCGGGGTTCTCGTCGTCCGCGTCGCTCGCGAGACCTTCGGCCGCGCGCTGGCCGCCGGCGACCTCCTCGAGCTTCTTCTTGATGCGGACCTTCGTCTCGGCGATGTTCTGGCCGAGGACGTCCTCGAGCACCGCGCCGACTTCGGCGGCGGGCTGGCCGGCGCCGCGCTGCGGCGACGCGATGGCCTGCTTCTTGACCTCTGCGGTCTTGTTCATCTCCTCGTGCTCCTTCAGGGTCCGATAGATCTCGCCGATCGTGGGCATTGTGCTCCTCCTGCTATTCGCCCTTTTTCTTGGCCGTGAGAAGTTCCTTGGTCTTCGCGGCCCCCGCTCCGATGCCGGTCACGATGGCCGTATCGGTGAGCATCCCCGCGAGACCCGACATGCGCGGACGGTAGATCCCGGACCCGAAGCCCAGGAGAATGTCGGTCAACAGGTCTGCGCTCTTCGTCATTTCGCCGGTTCCGTCGTTTATGCACGACATCATACCAGCGGCCGACTTGACCGTTCTCTGCAATCTACGCTTGAGCATGCCGACACCCGCAACGCCTCCGAGCGCGAGCGGCAGCGGATACTCGAGGAACATGTGCTGGATGCCGGAGATCGGCTCTCCGCGTTCGGCCTTCTTGCGCGCGTACGCGGAATATAGATACGTGCCCGCCACGGGGAGCACGACGTCCGTTCCGATCCCGGCCTTCTTCTCCGAGGCGGTCGGCGGCTCGAAGCCCATGACCTTGTCGACGACGCTCCCGGCGGCGATGAGCGGGATGAGAACCGTCATCACCTTCTTCGCGAGCTCTGGATCGTGGATCGACTTCTTGAGCGTCTCGACCTCGGCGGCCGGAACCCCCTTCCGGTAGATCAGGTAGCCGAGCGCGAGCGCCGCGGCGAGCGACGGGGTCATGAAACTCGCGGACATCTTCTCGAACTTCCTCGAGGATGCGACCTTCTCGATCACGTCGTCGGGAGTCGTCGCGATCTTTGCAAGCCGGGCGGAGAAGAACGGCTCGAAGATCGTCCGGTCGGGCACGTAATCCGCGACGAGCGCGGCGACTTTCGCGTTCCATTTCTCGGGCGACGTCTGGTTCGCCACCGTCTTGATCGACGGGTCGAACCAAGTTCCCTGGGAGAATGGGTCGATGACGGCGCCTGCCGCGGCGCACTTTTCAGCGAGATGCTTCTGGCCCATCGCGACGAGCGCGATCCTCTGGTACTCCTCGGGGCGAAGGATCACGCCGATATGCGAACAGGTCGAGAGCGTCTCGCTGAACCCGACCGAGGCCATCTTGTCGAGGACCTCGCCTGGGATCCCGCGCTCCGTTGCCTCGACGAGGATCGCGGCGCAGCGGTGGTCGCCCGGGAAATCGGGAATCTCGTAGGAACCCTCCTCGCAGGAGACTTCCTCGTGCAGCGCCGGGTCCGGGCACTGCTTCTGGCTCTCGACCTGGGGCGCGGACTCGTCGGAAGCCGCCTTGTCGAGATAGTGGAGAGCCTTTGCTGTGACGTCCGCGCCTTTCGTCACGTAGCTGATGTCGAAGAAGCGCGGATGCGGCGTGTAGGCGTAGACTTTCCGGCCGTCCGGCATGATCTGGTTCATCGCCTCCTTGAGGTGTCCGCAGTACTCGGCGCGCGTCGCCGAGCGCTTCGAGCAGATCGAGCAGACGTCGAAGTCGCTCTTCGAGCCCATCGAGACGTCGACGGGCTCGCCGTTGGCGACCTTCTCGTAGAGCGCGGGATCCGCCTTCGCGAGCTTCGAGAGATCCGTGTCGAGCAGAAGTTCGCAGCGGTGCATCCTCGGGTTGTAGTGCGCCGCCTTCACGGTGCCGACCGCGCCCTTCGGATCCTTGTTCTGGTGGTGGACGAAGTTCCAGCCCGACTCGAAAGTCCTGTACCCGTAGTCGTCGCCTCCGTTCTTGAGCCCGAACTCCGGGAAATAGTCCCCGTTCTTGTTCGAGCTCCAGAACTCCCCGGACCCGATGCCGTTCACGAGCACGTACCGGTGCCCCGGCTCCGCCTTGATCGCATCGATGACCGAGGCGATCTCGTCGGAGACCTGCGCCCGCTTCACGATCGATGCCGTCTTCTCGAAGGCGTCGTTCACCGGAAGCACGAAGACGTTCTGCCCGTGGATCGGGTCGAACGCCGGGACGTGGCAGTATTTTTCAATCACGGCGTCGCGCTCGCGATGTTCATGGAGACGTAGCCGTTCGTGCTGGAGTCGCACGCCGCGTAACCGACCGTGTTCGTGCAGACTCCCGAGCTTCCGACGGTCAGGGTCGCCGTCGTGGCGTAGCTGCCCAGCGCGCCGCCGGCGATGTTTCCGCCTCCAGCCGTGCCGGTCGTCCAGGTGGTCGCCGGAACGATCCAGGTTCCGCCTCCGCCCGTCGTGTTGGGGTTGACGTACGGATTCGGCTGGATGTACGGAACAATCATCGGCTGCACGTAAGGGGCCACAGGCTGGACGAAGGGAACCATGGTCGGCGGCTGCAAGACGTCCTTCTCCACCATGCCCTGCTTCTTGAGGGCTTCCAAGAGTTCCTCGCGCATCTTGGCGAGGTCCGCCTTCTTCTCGTCCTCCTTCTCGAAGGTTCCGACGAGGATCGAACGCTTGGGGTCGGGCTCCTTCCCGTAGAGCATCGCCGCCGCCTGAAAGAGCGCGGCCTCCGGCGTTTCGCAGAGCCAGATCGTGATCGAGCCGTCGTCATTCACGCGGCGAAGCTCGACTCCGTTGGCGCCCTTGATGATTTCGATCTTCATCGGAATCTCCTGGGCCGTAGGGCCCGTCTGACTATTCGATCTCGCTATCCACTTCTATCCTGACGTCCTTCATGTCCTTGAGCTGATCCATGGCGAAGTTCGCCAGGTCACTTTTGAGTTTCGCTTCGTGCCGATCCAGGTCGCCCTCGCTGTGCACCTCGACGACGCGCTCCTCGCACTTCACCTGCTTGCCGGCCTTCCACACCACCCCGCGCAGGGTCCACTTCTTCTTCGACTTCTTGTCGGCCACCCATTGATCGTATCGCCGCGATGGCGGATCGTTCAGCGGTAGCTTGGCTACGTGGCCTCCTCGTACTGCACTCTCACGTACACGCCCGATTTTCCGGTCAACAGTAGGGGCTGATCCGTGTCTCCCTGAACGAACTTATCGGTCGTCATCTTCGAGCCCGGCTCTGCCTCGTAATGCACCGTCGACCCGAACTTGAGCTGCACGTTCGGGTCCGTGATCGCCGGATTCTCCAGGCACACCAGAAGAATGCACAGCTTCTTGCCGGACGCCGGCGTGATGACGGCTTCGTCGTTCTTGTCGGACGACAGCGTAGTCAGGTAGATGCTCATGCGATCGCCGCAATCGGAAGCGAATAGACGTAAATGGCGCTTCCCGTCAAAAGACCGCTGGCGACGCTCGAGCTGAAGACGCAGCTCGTGAGAGCCGTCGCCGTGTTCTCGTAGACCAGCGTGCTCTGAAAGTTCGCGCGGCCGGTTCCGGTCCCACCATGGCCGCAGTTGAACGTGAACACCCTGCGTGTGCCCGTGATGCACGATGTGCACGTGCCCCAGATGTTGATAAGCGAGCTCGCGATGGCTGTCGTGAGAAGGCGCGGGGTTCCTGCGGCAAAGTCCGTGTTGGTCACCGTCCCGTTGACGTTCCGGTTCGTGCACGCGGACGTGTTGGCCGTGTTCGCATTCGGCTGAAAGTCGATGCTGGCGACCGATGCCGACGTAAGAAGCCACCCGGAAAAGATCAGGCTCCGATGGCGGGCGTTCTCCCCGCTGAACCCCGATACCGTGAGCGTGGTGGCATTGGCTCCAAGCGTCGTCGATGTCACGAACGCCGTACTGTCGATCGACGTCGGGATCGCCACGTTGGAGGACGTGGCCGAGTTGAACACCTGCAGCCGCCCGGTGGTCGTGCTCATGCCGAGTTGCCCGAGCGCCGCCGTCGTGCCGGACGCGGACCAGTCGATCCGGTTCGCGTTCGCCGACGGGGAAAGCGTGATCGTATTCTCCCCCGCCTGGATCCCGCCCGTGGCCTTCACGGCGCCACACTCGCAAAGCCGCTGCGGAAAGTGCTCCAGGCCCGGGATCGGAACCCAGGCGTGCTCGTTCTTCTCGTGGGTGATCGGCGTCATTCGTCGATCTCCTCGAGCATGAGCTTGTATTTTTGTCCCGTGGTCCGATTGATCGCGGTGATACAGTCGGATTCCTCGCGCAGCGTCCACATCGCGCCGCGTTCCTCGTCGAAGAGGTTCAGGTCGCCCGACGTGACCGTCGTCGCCCGCACGAGGCTCCAACGGAGCGACGCTGTCCCGACGTTCCCCGTGTTGTCCGCGGACGGCACGACGTCGCGTCCACCCTGGAGCATCTGCCTCCAGCGGCTTGTGGTTTCGTCGTACCGGTACCACACGGTCTCTCCAGCCTGGAGCACCGTACTCTGGCCGCCGACGTTGATGAGCCGGTTCGCCGCCGTCGACGAGGCGTCCTGGTTCGTGAACGTGATCGCGTTCGTCGCGCCGATGTTCGTGATCATGAGGACGCGGCCCGCGCTCCCGGAGGCGATCCCGGTGATGTTGACCGCCGCGCTTGCCGTCAGGCGGGCTGCCGAGAACCCGTTCATCCCGGCGTAGTCGTTCTGACTGGAGCCGATCGACGCGGGGCTTGTGTGATAGATCCCGACATCTCCTCCGACGGACAACGTCGCCGTCGGAGACACGGTCACGTTTCCGACGTGGGTGCCGACCTGCGAGATCTGCGTCGAGCTCACCCCGCGCCAGATCTCGGTTGCCGAGACGGACATGCTGACGGTCGGGCCGTTCGTCCAGGAGATCCCGGTCGTCGTCTGGGCAGAGGACCGGATCGACGGGAGAGCGGTGGTGCCGTTGTCAAAGGACGCCGTGGACGCGAATGTCACCGCGGTATTGAACTGGTTGGTCGTGCCTCCGGCGGTGAAGTTTCCGCTGAAGGTCATGTTCCCCGTGAAAGTCTGGGCCGTCTCCAGGAATACGGCCGTCCTTGCCGCGGTCCCGTCGTGGAACTTGAGCGTTGTGCCGGCGCCGCTTCGTGTCAGGTTTCCGGCCACCGTCGGGTTTCCGAATGTGCTGAAGCTGATCGCGGCGCTGACCGACAGGCCCGATTCGCTCTGCGAGAACGATGCGCCAGCCGAGAAGACCGGCGCCGCGGTGAACGTCTGCACGGCGGTGAACGTCTGGGCGCGATCTATGTCTGCAATCGTTGTCGAAGCGCCGTTCGCCCGGTGGCGCATGGTGGCGGTCGACGTGTCGTACCAGATGTCCCCGTTGGCAAGAGACGATGGGTCCCCCGAGACGCTCCCGAGGCGGATCGCTGCGCGCGTCGCGGACGACGTCGTCACGAGCGGGTGATCGATCGTCGATGAGCCTGAGGCGATCGTGATCCGGTCCGTCGTGGATCCGTTCCTGCTGAAGACGATGTCCGCTGCGCCGGAGACGATCCCGGCCGAGCTGATCCGGTCGGCGGTCGTCGAGGCTTCGTTGAAGCCCCCGCCGGATCTGAACAAGATTTTTCTGTCGGCCATGCGCCTACACGATCCTCTGCTTGAGAAGAGACAGAAGCCCGTGCGTCGCAGCGTACTGCGCCTCGGCCTCGGACAGCTTCTTCGCCACGTCGTGCGTGAGATAACTGTCCGGGAACTTGAGGAGGCTCTTCACCGTCCCCTTGAGGACCGTCTCATCCGCGGCGATCGCCGGGGCCCAGCGCTTGACCATCTTGGCGATCGATTCTGCGCGCTCCGGTTCCGCCTGGATCTCGGGGTCTTTCTTCAACTCGGCGAGCGCGCCCTGGAACTTTATTTCGTTGAACGCCTTGGCGAGGCCCGCCACCCCAAGCGCGGCGCCGATCCCGATGGCGGCGAGGCCCGCTTTCGGTTTCGCCTGCTCGATCCCCTCCCGGACGTACTGGAGCAGGCGCTCGTGGACGGGCTTCTTGATCCCGACGAGTTCCTTCACCGCCTCGATCGGGTGAAGCGCCCGTTCGCCGATCTCGAGCTTGAACGCCGACGCGGCGAGCTTCTGGATACGGCCGGGCTCGACGGCTCCGGACTTCTCCAGCATCGCGATGTAGGTCTTCGCGTCGGACATGTCGTGCTCCTATACCTGCGGCTGCTGAACGTGCGCCCCGCCCATCGCCCCCACGGTGGACGCCTCGGCGGACGATCCACTCGTCGCCTTCGATTCCGGCGCGTCGCCCATGATATGAAGACGGTCTCCCGGCTTCCCCCGCATGTGCCAGCGCCCGGGGCCGAGGCCCTTACTCGGTGAAGGGCGCCCGCTGGTCATGCCGGCCGTCGTGCGGGCGGCTACGCTGGAGGAAGAAGCGGACACCTGAGCGGTCTTCCCACCGTTTTTTTTTACGTCCGGATCGGCGACGTCGGTCGATGCCGGCCCGTGGCTGTGGAACTCGATGCCGTGCTTTGCGAGCTCCACGAGACGGTCGACCTCACTGGCGATACGAGAACGCTGCGCCAGCATCTCAGTCGGCGTCGGCGCCTTCGCCCCCGCGACGGCCGCGCCCACCGGCATCGAGCCCAAGCCGATGCCGCGGGCCGCACGCGCAAGCCCGCTCTTTCCGGGGGTCATCATGAGAAAAGGGAGGGCTCCGAGAATCGCGGCCTTGTGGAGGCGCTCCGGGAGCTTCTTGTCCTTGGGAGTGTGCCCCTCCCATTTCTTCACGGTCGCCTTCGAGATCTCCCCGCGGGAAGCCTTGGCGTAGAAGAGCCGGCGCTGAGCCTCGCTCTTGAACGGCGCCTCCTTGTAAAGCGTCGACATCTTCGCGAGCTCGTTCATGAAGACGAGCTTCTCGAGGACGGTCGTGTCCGAGGAGGACTTGTCGTCCTGCCCTACGGCGGCGCGGATGGTACCCTTGGCGAGCTTTCTTCCAAGGATGCTCTTGAGCGTGAACCCTCTTGGGCCCAGCGGCACGTCCATCACATCGGAGAGTACGCTCAAAGCCAGCCTCGGCATCTACTTTCTCGTTTCGAGGAACTTCTGGAGCTTCTGTCCGGCAAACTCCTTCACCAGCCCTACCAGGTCTTCCGCTTCCAGGATCTCCCGGATCCGGATCTTCGGGAACCGGATCTTCTGCTTGAGCAACGCCAGCGCCTTTCGGATGTTGGCCCTGCCCTCCTTCTTCAAGGACGCCCGGATGGCGTCACGAGCCTCCTTCGCCGTCATTTCTCCTCAGGCGCCGGGAGCGGATGCAGGTCGCCCGGCTCTCCCGGCTGGCCCTTGAGATACGACCACCCAGCGAACTTGTCGAGCATCGCGTTTGCCTCCGGGCGTTTCCCGAGCTTCACCGCGTTGCGGTAAGCCGTCTCGGCCTGCCCGTGCAGCGTCCAGAGGCGCTGGTGCTCCGTCTCTCCGGCCGTCTTCTCGATCGCCTGCGTCGCCCCCGCATAGAGTTCGAGCGCCGCCCGAAGGGACTCCACCGGATCGGGTTTCATGATCGAGGCGGTCTTCGAGATCGGTCGCGCGGGCGGGGCGTTCATGCTGGACCTCAGGCGTTCAAGATCTGCGGCGAGGAGACCCATGCGTCCCCTAGTCTACCGCGCCCGGGTCCGTTCGTTCAGCCGCTACTGCTTGGGGCCGGCGATCTCAGTCATGATCTCGAGAAGCTGCTTCTCATCGGAAACCCAGACCACGAGCTCCTTCGGAACCGTCGTGATCTGCCCGCTGGCGAGCTTCACGGAGATTGCCCCCTCCTCGGTGGAAGGAAGCGGGATCCCGATCCTGCAGAATTTCCCGCTCACGTTCTTCACGCCGACGAAGCAGACCTTCTGGTCCTGCTCCTCTCCGATAAGGATGTTCCTGCCGCTCAGCGGCGCGTGCGCCTTCGGCGGCTCCTCGCGCTGGATCGGCTTCTCGACCATGAGCGCGAGCTCGACGGCCCCGTCCTTGGCGACGAAGTGGGCCTTCGCCTGGAGCCCCCAGAGGATCTGATCGATCGCGAAGTTCTCGAGCGCGTAGAGGCACGCGAAGATGATCGACGTCTGCCGGCGCGGCCCGTTCTGCGGAATCACCATCTTCCGACCGCGCACGTCGAGGGTCGATATGGCCGTGTCGCCTTCCTTGGAGGCGAGCTCCTGGACGTCCTTCTCCATGAAAGCCTTCATCTCGTCGACGTGCTTCTTCATCTCGTCGGTGGAGCTGAAGCCCATGAAGCCGGCGAGGCCGGGGCCGACGTTCACGTCGACGCCGGGGCTCACCGCGGCGAACATCTTCATCAGCTTTTCGAGCTCGAGGCTCACTTGTTGGCCTCCTCTGGCTTGACCGTGCGCGCGACGATCTTGATATGGATCTCGAGGAGCTTGTTGCACCCCGTGCAGGTCTTCTGCTCGGTCGTGATGACTTCCGAGACGGGGCCGCCCTTGTTCGGCGTGGCAAGGATCGACTTTCCGCAGTTCGGGCACTTCACGATGATGTTCATGCCGCTTCTCCTTTATATATACCGGTTCTTCACCGCGATGGCCACCGCTTGAAGCGTCGTCCTGGCCCCGAGCGCCTTCCGGATCCTGGACAACTTGGACTTGAGGCCGCTCTGCGTCCATCCGAAGAAGTCCAGGATCTCGCGCCGGGTCATGCCCTTCACGACGAGCTCCAGGTACTCCTTGTACCTCGGCGTGAGCGGATTCTTCGACTTCGGGGGCGGGTTGGTCCGGAAGAACTTGAGGGCATTCCTCACTTTCGTCCCGGTGTGGCGCTCGATCTCCCTCGACGGGATGCGCTCGCCGTGGCTGTCCCTGGCGCGCCTCCCGTTGATGACGTCCCTGCAGGACTCCGTCCCGCACCAGCAGCAGATCTGGTCGATATGGACGCCGCATTCGACGTTCACCGCGTGCTGGAGTTCCGCCGAGTGCCAGCAGTGCGGAAGCCCGTCCAGGCAAAAAAGGGGGACGCTCACAGGCGGACGCCCAGGTTCTCGAGCGCAACGAGGACGGGGCTGGCGAGCTCGTCGAGGATCCGGATCGCCTGGATACGCTCCAGCTCCTCGGGAGTCCGGCCCTCGATGTACTCCTCGTACGCCATCCCGTGCTTGGCGATGAAGAGTTCCCGCGCGAGCCGTTCCTTCGCGTCCTTGGCCGGGAGCTTCGCGATCGTGAGACCGCGCCGCAGGAGCTCCGACGTCAGCCTGCCGACGACATTGTGGACGAGGGCGTCGATCGCGGCCGGCTTCGTCATCGGGCCGCACGTCTCCTTCACGGCCTTGCGGCACGCCTCGGCCAGGACGTCCAGCTCTTCCTTCTTCATCCGTTCAGCACCTTAGACTGGAGTTCGCAGCTCCGGCACCTCGCCACATAGCTCCGCGCATCCGCGCGCACGCGCTCGATGAAGGCGCCGCACGTCCCGCACGACTGGTTCACAAAGTGCACCCTCCGGTTGCGCGGATATCCACCCGAGTGGTGCGGACTCCGGGAGGGAGGATCCAGCCTGCGCTCCTGGAACGGATCGCCGAACTCACGGTACTTGCTCCGGTCCTTGCGGGAGAAGCTGTCCCGGTTCGGCGTGTTCTTGAACCGGAGCGCCTCCTTGTGATCCAGGAAGAAACAGTTGCAGAGCCTCGTCCCGTCGCGCTGGCCCGACAAGTAGGGCCCGATCGGATCGCGCTTCCACCCATGGCTGTTCCAGTCACCGCGAAGCCTCCGCATCCAGACGCACCACGAGCGCCAGCGACGAAGCGCCCGCTTCTTCGACTTCTCGAGCATCGGTCCACCCTTCCGGGCAGACCGCGGGAAGGACTATTCCTTCGATGCGGTCTGCCCTATGTCATGGGCAGACCTTTCATTCTTGCGTTCATGCAGTCCGTTCTCCGTCGTCTTCCACCACATCTCGACCGCCTTCTTGGTCCCGACCGCTTCCGAGCAGGCGTCCATGAGACGCCCCACGACCTGGAGGCTTGGGAGCCTCTTGCCGCTTTCGATGAGCGCAACGAACGCACGCGAGATTCCGACCTTCTCAGCGAGCTTCTGCTGGCTCAGACCGGCCTTTTCTCGCATCGCCTTCATGCGCGCCGGGAACAGGTCGATCCACTTGGACGGTTTCGGCAGAGGCATTCAGATGTTACTGTGAGTAACATCCATTCTCCCCCGTCAGCGCGAGACAGTCAAGGATCAGTGGCCGGATCCTGTGGACGAAGTGTCGCCGAGCATGGCGTCGACCATGACGTCCCAGCCCTTGGCTTTCCTGGTCTTGTAGACCTTCCCGAAGGGCCGGACCATCTTGTGGAGTTTCTTCCTGTCGTCGTCTGATTTGCGCCTGGCGATCGCCTGCTTGAGCATCTCCAGCGCTTCCGCCGCCTGCTCCATGACGATCGGCTGGAGGACCGTCGTCTTCTCCTTCTGTTCAGCCGGCTTCTTCGCGGCGACGTACCCGGCGCCCGCGCCGGCCCCGCCGATCCCGACGAGCGCCGCGATGAGCTTCTTCTTCTGGGCCTGCTCCTTCTGGAGCGCCGCCATGAGCGCCTTCCTGGCGCCGACCTCCTTGAGGCCGATCGCCGTGGAGGCGACGGTTGCGGCGAGCCCGATGCTCGCCGTGATGGGATCGATCGCGTCTTTTTTCATTCGGACTTTCCGGAGAGGGCCTTTGCGCCGGCATATACTCCGCCCGCGGCGGCCGTCGTAACACCCGCGACCCTGAGAAGCCTTTTCAGCTTCGCGATCGATTCGGCGCGGTCCTTCTCCTTGAGCATCTCGATGGCCTTGTGCTCCATCGGATAGAGCGCCTTCCCGCCCTGGGCGATGCGCCCGCGGAGCGCGCGGGCCTCGATGGCCCTGCGAATATGTACGCCGGCTGCGCCGCTCAACAATCCGAGCGGCGGCCTACCCAGGGTGAGATCCAAGGCCCCTTCAGCGGCTCCATGCACCACGCGCGATGTGAGGAACTCGCTGAACGGATACTTCGCGGCGGACTTTTTCAGGCGCGATTCCACGACGTCCCTGACGGCGAGCTGCTCGGAGCCGGTCAGGAGTCCTCCGCGAAGCGCGCGCGAAGCAAGCGCTCGAGCGCTAATCCAGCGACCCAGCCGTCCAAGGCCGTACCCCGCCAGAGCGGCGGGTGCCCCGAGCGCGAGTCCGAGCGGCCCAAGCAGAGCTAGGCCGGCCGCGGCTCCGCCGAGCCCGTGCATGGCCGCAGACGTACGCGGACTCGTGAGCAACCTCGAGATCGGGAAGGTCTTCGGACCTGCGGCCCATTTCAGGATCTCGCGTGCTTCGCCGGCGTTCATAGAAGCCCCTCCTGCGGATCGATCCTGGCCCTGATCGCGGAGGCAATCGCGGATGTCTTCGGAGAACGTGTCGTCGTCGCCTGGACAAGACGGATGCTCTTCCTGAGATCCTCGCGCGCCTGCCCCGAGACGGGTGCCGGCGATGTCTTCTGTGCCACGCGCGCGACCTCGGAGATCCTGTATCCGGATGGCTTCGCGCCCTGCGCGAGCTGGCGCGCCCTCATGGCGATGTACGCGGATCTTGCGTCTGCGGCCTTCTTGAGCATCTCGTGCGCCCGATCCGTCATGGGCTTCCTGTAGACGTCGGGCGCGATCTTCTTCCGGAAGGTGCCCAGCATGTCGCCGATCGCCCCCGAGAGCGCGATGCGCTCTTTCGTCGACATCATTCCCGCCTGATACATCTTGTCGGCGGTGACGGTGAAGCTCTCGTGGATCTTCCCCTCGAGCGTCGTGCCCACGGTGTTCTTGTAGTCCTTCTCTTGGGCGAGCTTTGCCTTCCCTGTGGCCAGAAGCGTGGCTAACTCGCGCATGGGCGCCACGTCTTTTCCGGCACGTTCACGCCCGCCGGGATACGCGGTCAGCACGCCGTAAGGCGTCTGAAGCATCGTGGCTTTCCCGCTGCGCTCCGCCATGCGCGCTACGACGTACTTGTACGGCTCGATTTTTCTGAGCGCGCTCCTGTGCTGCAGATGCTTGGCGAGCCTCTTCCCGAGATAAGCCCCAAGCCCTGCGGCTCCGACAATCCCCGCCACAAGTCCTGGGTCGATCGCTTCTTTCGTGAGGCGCACAGCGTTGTGGCCCATGACCATCGAGAACTTGTCCCGAAGAGCCTTGAGCGCGACCTTTACCGAGGCTTCGTTGTCCTTCATCACGAGGAAGCTCGCCTTCTCAAATCGATCACACACGTTCGAGGCGAGAACTGTAGCGTACCCCTTCCCGCGCGCTTCGTTCACCACGAAGTAGGACACGCTCGTGAGCTCCCCCGGGCCGGGGACCGCGCTCGCGAGCGCGAGTTTCTTTCCGCCGGCCTCAAGCGTGAACCAGCGCGCGTCCGGATCGCGCAGTCCGGAGAAGGCTCCGTCGGCCACTCCGGCTTTCCAGAGCGCCCTGTCGAATCCTTCGTAGACTTTTGTTTTTTCGCTGTACAAAGACTGTTACTCACAGTAACATATGGATGTCGAGACCGCCGAAGCAGGAGAAGGACACGGGAACCAGGCCGAGTGGCCGAACCGACCACAAAACTCTGTTTCCCCCTCTCCAGGGCCGGGTCCGCCTCCAAAGAGGAATCCCCTCGATGCGGTGGGCCTGGCTCCTTATGACGTCCCGCTGGACGTCGCAAGGAGCCATCGGGCCCGTCACTTGGTCCCGCCGAAATAGGCGACCGCCAGGTTCTCGTTCACGAGGGTCTGATTCACCGACGGCTCGCCCGGCGTGACGGTCATGCCGTCCTCGGTCGAGATCGTCCAGATCTCCGTGAGGAACCGCCCGTACTTGTCGCCCGGGTCGCGCCTCGTCTTGATGAGGACCTCCCTGTTGAGGCAGAGCTGCTCGACCCGGAGCTTCGCCTTCTGGGCGATGCCTCGCTTCACGGGATCGGACGAGTTCAACTCCATCGTGTCGATCCCGTAGAGACGGAAGCGCGCATAGCCTCCGCCGATCGTGGTGTAGAAACCGTTGTCGACGAGCATCTCGACGGTGTCTCCGTCGATGACGCGCGTGACCTTGGCCTTCCGGAAGTAGAGCGGCACCTGCATCACACCCTCGCTTTCGCAAGACGCGCCCGCAGGATGCTCCTTGCGTCCCGCTCGCGCAGATTCTCGACAGGATCGGACCCGTCCTGGGCGGAGATCTTCTCGACAAGCACGGCCCTTGCCCCTTCGGGGAGGGCGAGCGCCGGAAGCTCGAGCTTCGGCTTCTCCGGCGCGGGGAGCCCTATTTTCTTGGCGAGCCACTCGGAGAACATGTAGGCGCCGGCCGTCGTCATGACCTGGGGAAGCGTCTCAGCGAGCTGGCTCCAGAGCTTCGTCCCGGCCTCTGCCGCGGTGTCCGGATTCCCGAGCGCCCACCGGAGAAGCGTCCTGGCCTCTGCCGCGTTCATCCGATCACCAGCTTCTTCGCCCGCCGGAGCAGGAGCTTCGCTTTGTCCATCGGGGTCATGTGCTTCCAGATCATCTCACGGACGGTGTTCATCCCCTTCTGGAGCGCCGCCGATGTGGCGAATCCGGCCATCGCGCCGATCGATCCGAGAAGCGCCGCGCTCATGGGATCCGAGGCGAGCTTCGCCCCTTCCGTCTTTTTGGGTAGCTGCGCGCGGAACGTCGCCGCTCCCGTCGCGCGACTGATCCTGGGGCGGTCTGGCTGGCGCCGCTTTCCGAGCGCGACATCGCGCCTGGCGATCGCCCCTCCGAAACTCGTCGGCCCGAGCGCCTGCTTGAGAAGCTCGACGGCACCGGCAGCCTTCTGGACGTTGGCGTCCCGGACCGTTCCGGTTCCCTCGGAGACGTGGACGTTCGCGAACGGCGGCACGCCGTCCGGAATGTGCGGATCCTGGGTCGGGCGCGGGACCGACGCGGGCGCCTTCCTTGAAGCGGCCCACTCGGCGAGCGTGCCGCCCTCGAGCCGCGCCTGAATCGACCGGCGCTCCTGGTCCTGCGTCTGGCCTGGCTTCCATCGCGCGGGCGCGCCACCGCCGGCGCGCGCCATGAGCGGCGGGAGCGTTCGCGTCGCGCCCATGGACTTCCGGGCGGCAAGCATCCTCGTAAGGCGTAGACGCCCCACGGGGAATCCGGCCGGAACCTTCGCGCCCTTGTCCATCAGCTCAGGATCTCCACGAGATCGTTCACGGTGAGCTCGTAGTCGGTCCCAGGCTGGAAGTGATCGACGTAGACCTTGAGGCGCTTCATCCTCGTCTTGAAATCGACGAGCGTCTTCACGCCCTCGAGGAGCTCCCACTTCGCCAGGAGCTGGGAGTTCGGATGGTATTCCTTCGTCTCGTTGTACGTCGGATCCGTGATGAGCTTGTTCCAGTGGAACTCGACCGTCTCATAGTCCTTCTTCATCGCGTCGAGACGGGACTGGACGTTCTCCCTGATCTCCTCGCCGGCCTTGACGACGAGAATGTTCCCCGCGCCCGCCGTCGGCGGGAGGCCGCGCTTCACGAGCGGGCGCTTCTTAGGCTTCGAGGCGGTCTTCGGGGTGCTGACGCTTGCCTGGCTTTTCATGTTTCTTTTTCTCGGTTTCGCAGAACCAGCGTTCGTTGAGCTGGATACCCAGGAGGACCGCCTTCGTGGACTGCTCGATGCCGAGGGCGATCTTGTAGATCTCGTCCTTCTTGTAGAGCTGCTGCATCATCGCGGAGAGGTCGACTTCCTTGGGGATCTCGCTCAACTGGAGCGTGAAGCTCCACGGCTCGATCTGCCAGATCACCGTCTTGATCTTCCCCCCGTTGAAAAGAAAAGCCCGGGTCGAATCGATCAGGTCGATGACCTTCGACTTCTCGAATTCGGCCTCGAGCATGAAGTTGTCCATCAGCGGGCAAGCCCCCCTTCGGACAGCTTCTCGTCCCGCAGCTTCTTCACCTCGTCGACCTTATGGGCGATGATCTTGAAGAGCGCCGTGTCGGTCGCCGGGTTCGAGCTGTGGGCGCCCTCTTCTGCCGGAGGGCTGACCTGCACGAGGTCGATGATCTCGGTTTCATGCTTGATCCGCTCGATCTCCTCGGCTTTCCTGATGACCTTGCTCTCGGCCTCCTTCACCACCGCCTGGCGCTGAAAGACCTTCGTCTCGTCCTTCTTCTCGTCGACGGCGGGGACCATGGGCTGGCAGAGCTTGACTTTCGTGCGGCGATAGTCGAACCCGATCCAGAGCGCCGTCACCAAGACGAATACCCCGATGATGGCCCATTCGATCATGGCCCGCCTCCTTCGGCGCGCGCCGTCATTTTCCACCCTTCATCAGCGAGATCACGATGTCCAGGCTCTGGCTGACCTTCTCCATCGCCTGACGGTATTTTTCCACCATCGCCCCCTGCTCGTCCCTGAACTTCTGCTGCTGCTCGGCCTGCTCCTTGCGGAAGGCCTTCTCCATCTCCCGCATCTCGTTGATGCGGGCCTCGTAGCGCAGATCCTTCAGAACATAGTACCCGGCCAGGGCCAGCAGGCAAATGCCTACCGCCCCGTACTGGATGAGCGAACCCGCTCCGCTGGCCTCCGAGACGAGGCCCATGATCAACATATTCATGGTGCTTCACTCGAGTCTTTGTGTTGGCGAATCGAGCTCGTCTGGAGACGGCTCGACTCTGGGGGGCACGTTCTTCGCTCCTGGAAACGACACCGTTTCCCACGCCTTGAAGCGGAACGTGACGCCGGATCGCTCGACGTAGCCTCGCGCCGTGCCGATCGCCCACACGACCTGAGCCGTCGAGTAAGCGAGAACCCGCGTCTCCTCAGCGATGATGGGAGAGATGATCTTCTGCTGAAACCACGCGGCGAACCGGCCGGATGACTCGGTGACGTGAGTCATCTGACCGATGCGCAGCTCTTCCATCGGGCTCTCGATCGTGACCCGGGACTCCTCGGGAACTTCGATCGCGGACTTCGGGATCCTCGCGATCTTGCGCGCGTCGTCGCTATCCCCGAGGGAGCGCTCGACGGCCCTCTGGAAGTTCCAGCGGACGTAGCTGATCGCGTCGGACGTCTCGAGGATCGTCGCGCCGAACGTGTCGACGTCGAGAAGGTAGCGCCGGACAAGCTCGAGTCTCCATTCCCGCTCGTTCATCCCGGCTCCAGTCTACCCCGTCATCCCGCCGAGGGCGAGCTTGAGAATTACCCGGGCATCCTCCGCGGTCATGATGACGCCGGCGCGGCGCCGCTTGGCGAGCTCGTGTTCCGTAAACGTGGCGCGGGGAGCCGGGGGCGGGGTGGGCTGGCGGACCTGCTTGAGCGCCTGCGCCGCAGAGACCGATTTCCCCCCAGTCAGGCCGCGGACCATCTGCGCGGAGATCGCCTGCTTGATGAGATCGATCGCCTTGGGTTCCGCGGTCCTTGTCGTCCGTTGCTGTTCAAGCCATTTTCCGAAAGGCGGAGGTTTGACTGCCGGCGTTGAACTGGCTCTCAACGGAGCGGATTTGGGCATCACGCCCTCGGCCTTCATCACTCCGCGAGCCCCGCCGGAGATGTTACGCGCGGCGGCTTCGGCCCTTCCGATCCTGACGCCGGCCTTGGCGGCCCGAAGACCCTGCACCGGCATGATGAGAGCGTTCTTGAGAAACTCCGCCAGCTTCGGATTCGTGTCGTCCTGCGGCGTCTCGATCTTCCCGCGCTTCCGGACGGGGCCTTCGTGATGAGACGATGTCGGCGGCGCGGATCCAGCCTTCACCACCGCCGGATTGAGCGGCTTCCCCTTCATGAGGATGCGCTTCACGATCTCGGCCCGGTGTTCGATGCCGGAGCTCTTGAGGACGTTCCCGACCTGAGAGAGCATCGGTGCGGCGCCCTTCTCTTCCGACGCGATCTTCATGCGAGAGCGCCTCCGAATCTGGTTGGCTTCGTTCAGGAGCTTGCGGATGGCTCCACGATCAAACTCCGTGAGCGAGGGCATGAAACGCTCTCTTCGGGTACAGGTACTGGATGTCCGCGAGGTAGCGCCTCATCGCGCTCCGGCGGCGCGCCAGGGGAACCGATCCGAACCGGGACTCCACCAGCTCCTCGATCTCGGAGCCGCCGCCCATTCTGCGGGCGACGGCTCGAGCGATCCGTCGGAGCCGGAACAGCGTGATCACGGCTTACGGCTGGTTCGATCCTGCGATGACCGTCACCGTGGCCGCGTTCACCGTGTCGGCGTTCCCGAACTCGAGCGCGTTCGGTCCGTCACCGCTCTCGTAGTTCGTGGCGAAGGCGCTGCGGACCTCGTAGACGTCCGCGCCGGCGGTGCCCACCTGCATCGTCACGGGCCGGTTCGCCTTCACGTAGACGTTCTGCACCGCGAACGGCGCGAACGACACGACGACCGGCGAGACCGTCACGACCGTGCTCGGCGGGACGACGACGACCGTCGAGACGTACTCCTCGAGGTCGGCGATCTGGTCCTGCGCGGACTGCTGCGTGACCGTCGTCGGGGTTGTCGTCGAGGTGTCCTGGACGAGCACCGACGTGTTGAGTGTCACCGTGTGCGGCATGTCATCCTCCAGTTACGGGTGGGCGCTTCCCAGGACGATCTTGATGTCCGTGTCGAGCGTGATGCCCGCTCCGGTCGCGAAGACGAGGCTCGTCGGCTCGCTCCCGGAGAACGTGATGAGCATCGTAGAGCGAACCTTGTGGACGTCCGCGCCCGATCCGATCTTCATCTCGAACTTCCGGTTCGACGAGATGAAGACGCTCTTCGGCTTGAAGACGCCAAGCGACACCGTCACGGGCGCGCCGAACGTGATCGCCGGCGGAAGGACGAAGCTCATCGCCGCGTACTCCGCCAGGCCCGTCTGCTGGTCCGCCACCGAGTTCGATGCGACGGTGACGGCCGGGCTCACGCCCGTGTCCTGGACCGTGATTGAGGCGTTGACGGTCGTCGTGTTCGGCATCGCGTTCTCCTATACGTTCTCGGTCTTCGGCGTCCAATTCACCACGTTCCTGACGGTCGCGCGCACGCGATCGCCGGACACGAGGAGCCCCTTGCCGTGCCACTTCTCCTTGTAGGCCTGGTCGATAAGGGTGTCGAGCGTCACGAAGAGCTTGTGGCGCCCGTTGATGAACCTCACGGGATCCCCGGCGGACGATGAAGCGCCGCTTGCGAGTTCGTCCGTCCTGGCCCCGGGAGACTTCGTCCAGAACTCGTACGACTCCTGCGTCACCGTCCTGAGATCGTCCGACGGCTGCTCGCCTCCGCCGGTCTCCGAAACATTGGCGGCCTGCTGGCCGAGGATGTCCGTGGCGTACTTCGCGACGAGATCCGCGCCCTCGGGGAACTTCGCGCCCGTGTCAAGCGCGACCAGTGCCAGAAGCTCCCGGGCATTCCGAGTATGGGGCTCGGAGCCGGGCCGCGCCTCTTTGACCATCGCGAAAAGCTCGCTCGGTGTGCGCTCTCCTTCCAGCACCAGGTCGCGCGCCATCTTGAGGAAATCAAGCGCGGCCTGGTGACGGGCGGCCTCCGATTCGAGCTTCAGCTCCTTGAAGGCGTCGTGAGCGGTCTTCTCCTCGTCGAGCGTGAGCCCGAGCGACTGCTCCACGGTCGGGTAGAGGGCCGACGCGGCCCACGACGTCTCCGAGCGCTTGTTCTTCGCGGACGCGGTCTTCGCGAGCTTCGGGTGTTCCACCGGAAGAAAGAGATCGCCGGGCCCTTCGTAGGGCTGGTTGAGCGTCGCGAGCACGTTCGAGGCGTTGGCGACCTTGAACTCGAAGGTCTTGTCCTCGGATCCCCGGTAGAGCCGGCTGAAGACCTCCTTGTTGGACTCCTCGCAGACGCGCGCGATCTCGTGGGGGTTCAGGTTCTCGTCGGAGGCGATCTTCGTGACGATTTCCGTCAGATCCTTCCCGCTTTCCGCCAGAATCTTCTCCGCGTTCTTGGCGATCCAGTCCGGGGAGGCACGCTTCTCCGCAAGCGGGGAGAGGAACTCCACGGCGGCCCGATCCGCGAGATCCCGAATCTTCGCCTCGACGGCAAACGGGTTCATCGACGACGATCATACCACCGACCGCCCCCGTCGTTCAGCCCAACCCTACGCCGTTGCCACCGGCGGTTCCGGGGGAGCCGGAGGCGCCGTCAACGCCTGCGAAGACTCCGTGGGTGTGATCGAGTTGACAAACTGCTCGATGATCCTGGCAACGCCCTCGGGAGGATCCCCGCGCTTGAACTTCATGACGAGGTCGATCTCGTTCGAGGACTTGTCGCCGACCTTCCCCGAGGCGAGCGAGACGTGGAAACTGCACCTCGTCACGTCCTTGTCCCCGGAGGGATGCCCCGGCTTGATCTCGGTCTTGTCGATCCGGACGATCATCCGGACTTCCATCTCGTCCAGGATCATGTCCGGCGGGCGCGACGTCGTCATCGTGGGGACGACGAGGACGTGCTTCGAGTTCGGGATCTTGACGACCTGGGTCTCCGGAGTGCCGTCGTCCTTGAGGTGCCGGTCGAGAAACGCCTCCGCGTTCTGCTCGTACATCAGCGTCGCCATGTTGACGGCGTGCTGTATGCCGCGCACGAAGTCGGGAAGCGTGTTCGAGGCCGGAGGAGGTGAGTCGTCCTTCTTCTTGCGCCAGCCCGTGAAGAGGCCCATGCGTTGAGACCTGTCTATCCTGTTTATGGGGAGGCCGGACTTTCCGGCTCCGGCCTCCCTGCGCTCGTGGGATTATTTCTTGTCGGCCGGCGCCGGGAGGCCCGCCTGGGCCGGCGCCTTGTCGGCGTCGATCGGCTGCATCATCGCGTTCATGAGCGTGTCGATGATGCGCATGAAGCCTTCCGGCGGATCGACCTGCTCGGCGTGGATCGCGACCGAGTAGCGTGCGCGCGTGTCGGTCTTCCTCACGGAGGAGCTCTTGCAGGACATCGACGCGGAGAAACTCGCCGAGAAGAAGCCCCAGCCGACCTTGCCGGAGACGCTGCCCGACGCGGAGCTCTCGCTCGACTGCGTCTCGGACGTCTCGACCGTGAGCTCGAAGTTCACGTCGACGGTCTTGATGGTGAGGGCGGGAATCGGGATCAGGCCCAGAAGCGGCGCGTCGACAACCCGCGAGACGGTCTTCGTCGGGTTCCCCTGCGCGTCGTTCAGCACCTGGTTGTACCCGGAGCGGACCGTGATCACCTGGCCCTTGTCGTCGAAGCCGATCGACTTCATGTACTCCGCGGTCGCCCTGGCGCTGGCGACCTGCGCGGCGATCGCCGCCTCGAGCGGAGCGCGAAACATCATGTCGAGCGGCAGGCTCTTGAGGATTCCGCCCATCGGGTTGACCGGAGGTGCGTCGGGCATGGCGACTCCTTATTCGTGGGTCTTCGTCAGAAGATCCCATTCTATCCTGAACGGGCGGCACCGTTCAGGCCTACTCCGACGACGTCCCTTTCGGCCAGGGCGGCGCGTTCCGGATGCCGTCGAGGACCTGCGTGAGAATCGTGATCGCGTACGCCGTGAGCGGGCTCGATTTCTTCCTCGCCTGATAGAGGATCTCGTCCTGGATCACGCGCGCGAGGCTGTCCCGCTCGGGACATTTCTCGCAGTCGCACGGCTTCGGAGACTGGTCAGGCAAGGATGTTCTTTCTCGGCTCCCGCCTCTCCTCGAGGATGTCGGCCAGCGAATCGAAGCACCGGTCGCACAGGAACTTCGTCGAGGTCTTCCCCTGGAACTTGGTTCCATGGTTCGGCTGGATCTGGTATCCGCACCCATCGCACGGAACGCGCAGCTCGTTCTCGTCCGGCTTTTTCGACGCCGTCGCGTTCACCATCGTGAAGATCATCACGATGCACCTGGCGCAGAACCCGTGCTTCTCCGTTCCGACCGTGAAGACAAGCGCCGACTGTTCTTTCGTGCAGAACTTGCACGGCTCCTTTCCCGTGTCGGACGCGGAAATCCCGATCGTGAGTTTGCCGAGACTCGCCTCTTCCGCGTCGATCTTGGCCGAAAACGTGATGCTGCTGACGCTGCTGTCGACGCCAGCCACGAAGCCGTCTCCTTGCGCGAACTGAATGTCCCCCGCGGCCATAGTCACTCCGTGATGATGTTCCGGCCCAGCGTCTCCTTGGGCTGGTGCGGGATCTTCATCGTCCACAAATATAGGTTCCACCGGATTATACGCCAGATCCACGCGAAGACGTCCGGGTGGTTCTTCTGGATCGTGCCGCAGGAGTGGCAGGTCGAGCGCTGGCTGACCTCAGACTCCGGTGTATCCGTGCGCCCGATCTCGTACGAGTCCCCGCAGATCAGGCAGAAGCTGTATTTCGCGCCTTGGCCCGATGGCTTCGTCGCGTTCCTCGCGTCGGCGCAGGCGACCATCTTCCGAAGCAGCTCCTCCGGCAGATCCGGCGGATTCCTCTCGAATCTCTCCAGCTCCATGAACCCCGGCGGACTGTACGTTTCCGGAACGCTACCCACCGAACGCGGGATCATCGTGAGAAGCACCTTGATGAAGCGTGCTTGCTCGTTCAATCGTCTCTCGAGGTTGCTGACCGCCGTCTTTACCAGACCCCCCAGATCCTCTTCGAGGGTACTCGAGTAGATCGCGAATGTCTCCGGAGCGCAGCAGCACTGCCGCTGGACGGGATGCGGTTTGTACCCGGCCATTGGGTATTCCTGCGGCATCCTGAAATTGAGGCCGCACTTCGGACACGCCTCCTCGTGTGGATTCTCGTAGATCATGCGAAGTGCTTCGTGACCCTGACGATCTCTTCGATCATGCCGTCCATCGTCTTCACCATCTTCACGTTGTACCTCTTGCAGACGATATCGACGTTCCCCTTTCTCCAGTATCCCTCCGGACAGTGGACCACCATCTGCCGGTGATCGCGCGCGTAGAGGCCGAGCTCGAGGAGTGTGATGGGGCTCTTCGTCTCCGGCTCGAAGTGCATCGCGATGAGGTCGGCCTCCTCCAGGGCCTTGAGTTCCCACTCGACCTGCTCCCGGAACTTCTGGTTCTCGATCGACTGGACCCAGGAAGCGTCCCAGTCCGGACGGCGCGGATTGAAAATCGCGAGGTTCTCGACCTTCATGAGCGCGTCGACGACGCGGTCCTGCCAGTTGACGGCCGCGCCCATCTCGATCGAGCCGGCGAGGCAGACCTTCCAGTCGAGCGTGTGCGGGACCGGGGCCGGTGGTCCGAAGAGTTTCACAGCCGCACCGCCCTCGGGCCTTCGATGAGCTCGATGATCGAATTCCTGAGCGCCTCGTAACGGATCGGAACGCTGGTGCCGAGCTCCCCGTTCAGCTCTGTCGTCCTGGCGCGGTCGATCATGGCATCCGCGCACTTCATCGCCTCGCCAGGCTCCGAGTCGATCCACACGACCTGCGAGCAGGACGGGTGGCAATCGACGTGAATCGCCATGAAGGTCTTCATGTCCTTGTAGACCGCGATCGACGTCATGGGCGGGCGCCACTGGATGATCACCTGTCCGTCCTGGCAGACGACGCCCTCGAGGACGCGCCCCGTGCGCGAGATCCCCGTCTCGTCCTTCACGCGGCAGAGCCAGAACCGGCGCATCGCGACGCCATCGAACTTCTCCGTGTTGTCGGCGACTTCTCTCTTCTCCACGGGTCTCGCCCTCCTCGTGATGATCCTCGAGAGCCAGAGCCTCGCCCACTCGAGGGCTTTCTTCGCTCCGGGCCCCTCCTTGATGTACTCCTGCTTGAGCTCCAAATCCTCGAAGGCGATCCCGACGCCTCCGTTCGGATAGAACTCGATCTCGATGTCGATCCCGTGTTCGTGCCACTCGAGCTGGACTCCGCCCATGGACGTCGGAACCATCTGCGGCTTCGGCGTCGGCGTCCGCATCATGTTTTCGATGAAGGCGAGAGCCGCGGCCATCGGCCCTTTCTGGACGGGCTTCCCTCCGTAGCTGTTCCAGTTCTCCTTGAGCTGCAGAAGCTCGCCGGCCTTTTCGATGATCTCGCCGATCCACGGATGCCGGTCGTCTCTCGCGCGCAGGCCGGCGTCCTTCAGGACTTTCTTCAGCGCTTGGGTCACAGGATCACTCCCTGCACTCTCGGGTCCACGAGGTCGAACTCCGTCTTAAAGCCGCATGGTTCGTGCCTGAAAATCCCGAATCCATCCGAGTCATGGCCCGTCCGACCGACGAGCTTCGAGCAGTCTTCGCAGTACATCTGCCCTAGAAGTCAGCCGCACGCGGATCCGCGCTTCCTCTTCATGTCGATCTCGTGCCCGTGCGCGCATTTCACGCGAGAGCCCCGCATCCGCCCAACGCCTCGGACATCAGGATCTTTCCGCCGTCCTGAGCCACGAGCCCGCACCTTTTTAGCACGCTGATGTACGTCAGCAGCGTCGAAGCCGAGAAGTCCTGGAATTCCGCCGAGGCCTCGTCCAGCGTGGCGCCGCCGGCCCCCTTCTCGATGATCCAGTCGAGAATCCTGCCTTCGCCGGCACGCAGGCGCCTCTTCCAGAGCTCGGCGAGCCCCGACGTATCTGTCGGCATCGGCTCGACATGCCCGACAACGGCTTTCCCGAGTTCCGTGGGGCCCATCCCGTTCCCGTTGCCCACGATCAGGCCCTTCCTCTTGAGGACGCTGACGTACGTCTTGAACGTCGATCCGCCCGCAGGGAACCCGGCCAGCACGCCAAGCTGGGACTCGGTCGCCCCGTCCCCGATCCTGACGCAGGACTTCAGGATCTCGAGTTCGCCCTTCCTGAGTTTCGGGAGGTCGTGGAGCTGCCTCGCCGTCGGAGGCGTCTTGTACCCCGCCTTCTTCATGGCCTCCGCATTCACGATCGGGACGCTCACGGTTTCGGTCTTCGCCGCCGCGGCTTTCGTCTTCATGTCGACCAGGCCGACCTTCTGGGCCCATGCGCTCGACGACTGCACCTGCTTCTGCTTCCGGTCGATCGCCTCGATCCGGTCGCGCATCGTGTCGGCGTGGGCGCGGATGTCCCCAGCGGATCCCTCGATCCGTCCCGCCGCTGTCGAGAGCTCCCGCAGGACCTTCTCCAGGCGGATGAGCTCCCGGGGCTTGATGACGGGCACCTCGACCGCCTTCGTGACCGTGACCGTCGCCGCGGGGACTGTGACCGGCTTCTTCTCCACCTGGCTCTTGAGGAGGATGATGTTCCGCTGGAGCTCGCCGATCTTCGCCCTGAGGAGCCTCGGATCGTCCGACTTCTGCAGCTCCGCCGTCGCCTCGACCGCGGCCTTGATCTTCGCGATGTCGACCCTGGCGAGCGCCTTCGGCTCGCGGATCTTCTCGCCGACCTCGGGGGTCTTGGAGGAATCGAACGTCTCCCTGGCGAGAACGTGCGTCCGCTTGAAGAGCCGCAGCCACGCCGGGCTCCACACCCAGGCCTCACCCTTCTGGAGGGAGGCGAGTTCCCCGACGAGGGCGTCGCGCTGCTTCTGGGTTCCGTTCGAGCGGACCCAGGTGTCGACCGCGGCGATGTCGTAGGGGCTGGACATCTGCATCGCCACGAGGACGGAGATCTGCGAGAGCACGTCCTTGTTGATCACGGCCGGCCGCTGGGTCGCCATCGTCACGCCGATTCCGCGGGCGCGTCCCCTGCGGACGAGGTCTTCCACCGCGCCCAGGAGGACTTCCCATCCCTTGTCCACGCGCTGGGGCGCCCACAGGTCCGCCTCGTCGAGGACGAGGTGCACGGGGTCGCGGTGCTTCTTCTTCTGGTGGTAGAACTCCGAGGCGAAGTCCGCGACGAACCGGCGCTGCTCGTTCTTCCGGAAGTCCGAGATGTCGAGGATCGCGGGGATGTTCTCCCTGGCGAGAAGCTCCGCGATCACGCGCCCCGCGGTCGGGACGAGCGGGACGTCCGCCCGCTCTCCACCGAAGATCGTCACCCGGAGTCCCGGCCCCACCCCGTTGGCCGCAGCGCGCAGGCCCCAGAAGACGCCCATCGAGTCGATGGCGATCGCCTGGAGCCCGAGCTTGACGAGCTCCTCGAAGAGCTTCATCTCGAGGTAGGTCTTGCCCACGCCCTTGATGGCGAGGACGCCGAAGGTCTGCGTGACGGCGTCCTTCGGAAGCGCCAGGCCCGAGAAGACATGCAGTTTCGTCATGACTTGACTTTCATGAATGTTACTGGCAGTAACGTCAGATCGTCCAGTCTTTTCCTTGGCAAGTCTTGCAGACGAGCTGTCCTACCACGTGGCCCTTGCCTCCGCAGTCTAAACAGAGCGTCTTCGCCTCGTCGTGCAGGATGGCGATCGGGCTCTTCACGGGCGGCTTTACATTTCCCTTGCCGCCGCACGCTTCGCACCCGACCGTTTCGATCGAGTCGGTGTCGGCGTAGACCGCGCCAAAACCGCGGCAGAATTTGCAGACGCCGTCATCCCGATAGACCCTGCTGAACGGAACGTGTCCGGCCCCATCGCACTTCATGCACGAGTAAGCCATCGGCTTTTTCGCGTGGCACCAGGGGCACGTGATGTGCTCGCCGGGGATCGTCACCGCCTTCCCGCCCGGGTTGCAGTAGTCGCACGGCATCGGAACCCCGTGCGCGCTCTTCCTGTAGCCCACGTCGTTGCACTTCAGGCACTCGGTGAGATCCGGCGGATCGTCGTATTCGGGGATCTCGTCGACCTCCCCGCCGAAGACGTCGGCCACGCCGATGCCTTTCAGCTCGGACTTCTTCGGGAGAAGAACTAGCGGCTTCGCGTCGAACGCCTTGCCGACGACCTTCTCGATCTCGCTGGTCTTCTCCTTGATCTTCTTTTCGAGGAGACGGTGCGTGTCCTTCTCGATCTCGTTGTCCGCGTCATCGAGCATGCTCCCGAGGGCCTTCATCGACTCGGCGATCTCCTTGTTGATGTCGACGAGCATCTGGACGGGCTTGGCCCTCTTGGCGGACGACTTCTGGACAAGCGAGATCGCGATTCTCGTCTCGGCGATCGTCTTCTCGAGGCGGTCGACGAGCTTCGCGCACCGCCTGCAGAACGGGCGGTCGCCCTTCGCGATGATCTCCATTCCGCCGGTGTGCACAGCAGCCTCCTAGACCCCCGTCCAGAACTTCGCCACTTCCGGGTGGACGCGCCTCTGGGCCGCACGCTCGCGCGCCCGCTCTTCTTCCCAGATCTTGACCGGCACCCATGACCCGAAAGGCGTCCCCTTCCAGGTCCGATTCCAGGGGATCGTGAAGACGCAGTCCGTTCTGGGAAACCGGATCTCGATGACGTAGCCCTCTTTCTCCCCGTTGAGCGTCCGGATCTCGACGTTGTCCGAAATGATCCCGACCGAGAGGAGCTCCCCGTGAACCTCGGACGGATTCGGGCGCCGGTACGTCATGAGATACGGCGCAAGCGCCGCGGTGACCTCCTTCGGGTCGATCCATCCGCAGGTGTGCCTGATCTTCGTCCTGCACTCCTGGCAGAACACGCCGAGACACAAGGTGATCTCCGCCAGCGCGCAGACCGGCTCGCCGTCCTTGTTCGTGGCGACGGGCCGGACGCCGCAGTTCGCGCACTTCTCGCGTTCCGTCATGACACCCTCACCAGTTCCGATTCGCAGTCGGCGAGCAGCGAAAGGAGCTGCGCCTCGTAGCCATTGCTCCGGACGATCCCGATCTCGGCCACGCGCCGGAGCGCCTTCTCGACCCTGGATCTCCTCACCTGGCATCCCTTCCGGTTCCACCGTCCGCTCACGAACCTTCTGTACCACTTCGGGTTCTCGCTCTCCTGGACGCGGATCTTCTGCGACCCGTGGTTCTGCTGCGGCGCGGGGACGAGCGTGATTCGGTTCTGGTTGTCGGCGAGCCCCATGAGCGCGCGCCCCGCGAGCTCCCTTTCGACGGGGTCTGCCCAGCGCGTCTTGTGTCTGGGATCCCCGGCCAGAAGCCTCCCTCCCACCTTGTGCGGCACGGCTACCCCCTCGCGGCCCTCTTTCCCTTGTTGATGACTCGCACGCCCGAGGCGCCCGTGATCCTGATCGTCACGTCGCCCGAGACGCCCGTCTTCACGCTCTTCGAGCCGATGTGGTACGCATACGCCAGGTCCACGGCCTGGATCAGCGTGTCCACCCTGTGACGGCTGCCGAACACCCCGGCCAGCTCGTCGAGACGGCTGATCGTTTTCTCCGGCAGGCGAAAGCTCGTCGGAACGGTCTTGCTCATTTCTTGATCCTCACCTCGATTGCCTCGTATTCGGCTCCGTCTTCCTTCTCGAAGCGCGCCAGCTTCGCGACGACCGCCTCGAGCTCCATTCCACCGAACTCCCTCTGGACGAATTTTTCGAGCGCCTTGACGGCCTTCTTCCTGTCCGTGGACCACGCCGTCATCGACGGCATCGCGCACAGGGACGCCTTGAAGGCGTACACCTCCTCCGTCACGCGCGCGGCCATCCCCAGGCGGACCGTTTCGCTCATACGATGATGCTCCTCGGCCCGTCGTCGTCCGGCGGGACCTCCTTGAGGAACGGCCTGACGAGCGACACGAGCACGTTCGAGCACGTCCCGCAGAGCCACGCGTTGAACTTGAGCTTCACGCCGATGCGGACCTCCGTGGGGATCACGTCGTCGTGGGTCGCGCTCGTCCCGCAGTGCTGGCAGGCGCTGAACTGGACGTCGAGCTTGAGGAATTTGGCCTCCACGGGATGGAGCCCTTTTACGACGGCCTCGATCGTCCCTTCGTCGCCAGCCGCCCTCGGCATGGCTTCCCACCGCATTCCGTCGTACGTCGCCCGGATGATCCCGAGCGTGACGCCGTCGTCGAACCGGACGACGGCCGTCATCCTCCCGCGCAGGGGAATCACAGGATCCTCCGATGCGACGTACGCCAGGACGCCGTGGACCGGACGCCACGCAAGGCCCTGCTCGTTGAGCAGGGCCGGCGTGACGACCTGATGTGCGAACTTTTCCTGATTCACGATCACCTGCTGTCCGCGTCTCCGGACTTCTTCCACAGATCGGGCGGCGCCGGCATCCCAAGCTCGGTCATGGCCTTGGTGACGTCGTCGTAGTAGACCGGCTTCGGCTTGTTCCTCGCCGTGAGCTCGAGCGAGAGATCCGCCAGGCACTCGAACATCGCGGAGCAGATCATCTGGACCTGGATGGGCGCGTGCGTCTTGACCTTGGCGTACTTCACCGGCTCCTCGAGCCACGCCTGCGCCAGCTTCCAGATCTTCCGGTGGAACTCCGCGAGCTTCTCCGCGGTCGAGATCGCGACGGACTCGCTCCCGGCGTGGACGGCAGTCTCGTACGATGCGGTGAGCTTCCTCTCCTCGATGAACTCCGGCGTGGCCTGGAACTTCTCGTCCCATTCGTTCACGCAGTTCGTGCAGAGGTTCGCGTGGAAGAGCCCGAACTTCCACTGCGTGACCAGGCCTTCGCCGGTCTGGTCGGACGTCTTGCACTTCCAGCAGTAGGCGGGGACCTTGGCGACGGCCACGATCCCGGCCTCCCTGAGCTCGCGCAGGAGCTCTCTTCCGACGGCCATACGGCCTCCTTTCTATTTGGTTTCCTGGTTCTCGACGAGAATGCTCCGGACTTCGCCCTGGATCTTCTGGATCTCCGCCTTGTCCATGGCGGGGAGGTCGACCTTCTCCTTCGACCCGATGATCGCCAGCGCCGTCATGCGGACTTCCTTGAGCCGCATGATCAGCGTGTTCAGCTCCGACATGGACAGCTTGAGCGTCCCGCTGTTCCGGTAGTTGTCCTGCGGGTCGGCGATCTTGAGTTCGATCTCCTGGCTGGCGAAGCTGTACGACACCGGCTCGATCTTGATTGCCATGGTTATGCGACCTCCGGGAACTCCTGCACCCTGAACTCGGCGGGCCACTCCGACGGGTCGTCGCCCTTCTCGGACGCGCAGTGCATCCTCCGGGCCATGACGACGCCCTTCTGCTTGAAGTGGAAGGCCACGCCCGCCTTCCGGCACTGGGCGAGCACGTCCATGACCCACGAGTTCTGCATGTCCCGCGCGCCGTGCCCGGACTCGCCCCCGACGATGACCCAGTTGACCTTGTCCGGCCCGAGCCAGGGCGTGAGGTCCATCGCGCCGAGCATCGGCTCGACCGAGAGCCAGCGGACCCTCGCGGGGACCTTCATGAGCCACGGGATCCTCTTCTCCGCCCACTCCTGGTTCTCGACCGTCACGCCCGCCCAGGCGTGCTCGGGCCACGCCGCCTTGAAGTCGTCGGGCGTCATGTCGAGGATCTTGTCGTGGCGCTTCGTGAGCATGAGCCAGTCGAGGAACGGAGTCGCCCTCATGAGCTCCCACAGGCGCTTCCGCCACGGATCGAGATCGCGGCGGTCTTCCGCCCAGTCGGCCATCGACGCGCAGAAGACCCGCGCCCTCTTTCCGGTGCGGCGCGCGGCGTCATCCCACCCGACGGGCTCCTTCCAATGCTTGTCGGAGAAGAAGCGCCTGGGCGCGGACGCGCCCCATACGCTCTGGCCGTAGCGCTTCGACGTGCTCTCGGCGTAGCAGTGCGTGCACGCGGGGGAGACCTTCACGCATCCCCACCAGGGGTTGAACGTGTGGTCCGTCCACGAGATATGCGTGATCTTGCCCATCGCGCCTCCTAGAACGGAGAATCGCTGTCGACCGGAGCTCCGCCGGTGGCGGCCTCGTCCACGAGCGGATCGCCCTGCCCGCCCTCTTCCCCCTGCGGCGGGCCGGTGCGCTCGCCCTTCGCGCCGAGGAACTGGATGGTCGTCACGGTGACCTTCACCTTCGAGCGCTTCTGGCCGGTCTTCTCGTCGTCCCAGCGGTCCTGCTTGAGCTTCCCGACGATCATGCACGAGCGGCCCTTCTTCAGGTATTCGGCGGCGACCTCGGCGGTCCGGCCCCAGCAGGTGCAGTCGAAGAAGCTCACTTCCTCGCGCATCTCGCCGTTCTTGGCCTTGTACTTCTCGTTCACGGCGATCGAGAGATCGCATACCGCCGTCCCGGCCGGAATGAACCGGAGCTCCGGGTCGCGCGTGAGGTTGCCGATGAGAATCACCTGGTTGAACGACGCCATGTTTCCCCCTTTCGCGACGTGTCACGCCGCAACGTGCGGCGCTATGTAGCGCAATTGTATTACACGCGCACTACCGCGTCAACAGGATTCTTCACAGGCCGCGCGCCTGGATGACAGCCATCGCGTCCGCGAGCGGCTTGGGCCTCATGAGCCCGCTGGCGGCGCAGTGCTCGTCGTAGTTCTTCACGGCCGCGACGATGCGCTCGAGGTCCTCGTCATGGTGCGCGGCGTCGCAGAGCAGGTTCGTCACGTTCTGGCCGCCGGCAAGATAGACGGGCGTGTAGGCGTCCTGGTCGAGCCCCATCGCCTCGTAGAGAACGTACCTGAAACTCGCGCTTCTCCCGGACGGCGAGTAGCACTCGTCGAGCTTCTGGAGAACCCAGGCGATCTGATCGACCGTCGGGCGTACGATCTCCTGCTTCTTGTCCCCGAGCTTGAGCGTGACCTTCATGACGCCTCCTTCCACTTCATCGCGCAGGCGCAGACCTCCTCGCCCGCTTCGCCGACGTGGACGCCCGTGCCCGAGCACGCCTGGCAGGCCTTGTCCGCGTCTATCTTGAGTCTCGTCTTCGCACAGGCCGCGCACGCATGCGTCGCCGCCTGCCCGCCGATCGAACGCGTCACGTAGCTCAGACCCCTGCAGTGGATGCAGTGCTTCGGCGACGGATTCGGCTTGTACGGTTTTCCGAGCATTGCCAGCGCGTGCCTCCACTGAAGCTCCTCGAAGCACGCGGGCGAGCACGCCTGCTTCTCAGCGCCCCATCCGCCGATCTGGTTGAAGTCCGTCTCGAACTCGGTCCCGCAGATCATGCAGCGGACCTTCTGCATCGAGAAAACGCTCATACCCACGTCTCCACGATCACGGGGTCGTCCTTCTGATCGCGCGGGATCCTCGTGTGCCCCTCGGGCACGAACTTCCTGGCTTCTTCCAGCGACGGGGCGAGCACCGGCTCTGCGGCCGGGATCGGCACGGGGTTCCCGGGATAGACCGAGAACTTCCGGACGACGAAGTGCTCCGGATAATCTTTCGGCTTCTCGTAGATCGTCCACGTGAGGAACGCGCTCTCGGTCCTGGCGATCGTGATCGTCCCCGGCGTCCCGTTCCCGTTGAGGAGGTCCGTCGTCATCTTCGCGATCTTCCCGAGGCTGTCATCGGCGCTGGCCTGGTTCCGCCCCTTGAGCATCGAGATGTAGCTCGATCCGAGCGCCCTGGATGTCACGACCCAGAGCGCGAGCGTCTGCGCTCCCCCGTGGTTCTTAAACTTCTCGTGGAGTTGCGCGATGAAGCCGTCGAAGAGCCCGTTGGCCCAGGAGATCACCTCGACCATGTCGGGCGGTTTCACGGCGGGCTTGATTTCTTCCATGAGGTTCCTCAAACGATGATGTTCCTTCCGATCTTGTTGGCCATGAGCTCGGCGCGGATCTTCATGAGGAGCTTCCCCAGGAGATTTCTGCCCACCCACTTCCCGTCCCGGCGGATCGCCCCCCAGGCCGTGTCGCCCCAGGTGTTCCCCTCGATGAGGTCTGCGCTGCCTGTCGCCAGAAGCATCCCAGCCAGGGCCTGGTTCTTGAATTTCTCCCGGAGGAGCTTCTCCATGAGATCGACCTTGATCGCCTCCCAGTCGCGCCGGAGTTTGATCGCGCGCCCGCGGCGCTTGGCGTCGCCAGGAGTCTGAGCCCTCCGGATGAAGTCCCGCTCGGCCGCGTCCATGGACTTCGCCGCCTGGTAGGCGTGCTCGATGGTCGGGTATTCGACCCCGCCCATTCTGACCTTGACGGGATAGAAGTTCGACAGGAAGGCGTTCTCGCCGCGGAAGCTCGTGATCTCCTCGGGCATCATTCCACCGGAGTCGTCGAATCGTACGTCCCGCCCTGCTCCAAGCGCTCCCGGGCCGCCCCGAGCTTGACCGCCGCCAGGTCCCATACGCCGAACCAGTCCGGCCTCATGGTCATCGCCTTCGACGGATGCGCGTTGATGGCGCGCCCCCTCTCGATCTCGCGCAGGCACTCCCGCTCGAAGTGCCCGAGCGCCTCGACCCTCGCGTTCATCATCGCCTTCTGGACCCTGTTCGCGCAATTGTCGCACAGGCTCGCGTGCACGAGCGCGGGCTTCTTCCAGCCGTTCTGGACGCACGCCTGGCAGTAGTCGCAGGCGCATTTCTCGACGCAGATCCTGCACGCCTCGATCGACCGCAAGGCCGCCACGTCCGTTTCGCGATCCGGCTTCATGACTTCACCTCGATTTTTACCTCCATCGGCTCGTGGGACGTGCGCCTGGACCTCCGCAAAGCCAAGGGCTCGTGCACGCGCTTCTCCATGCGGATCGCCTCTCTCTGGACCTCGAAGGACGCCGGCCGGAACCAGCCAACCGGCCCCGAGAGCGTCCCGAGCGCCATCACCATCGCGTCGGCCAGCGCGATGCCGCGGCTCCTCGCGTAGAAGACGATGTCGTTGAAGCGCGCGAGCTGGACGTTCGTCGGGACGAAGACGACGTCGTTCGTCTGCCACAGGGACAGGATCTCCGGGATCTCCATCCTGGAGTACTCGTAGGGCCAGAGCCACACGTCGCCCCACGGAGACCTGCAGATGACCTTGTATAAGCCGTCCCTCGTGAACCCGGCCTCGTCGGCGCCGCTCTGGTGATCGCACCAGAAGATCCGCCCGACCATCAGGTTCCGGTTGAGCCCGCGCTCGATCGGCGGGAGCGTGCGCGTGATCATGACCCAGGCGCCGTCCTTCGGGATACGCTGCTTCGGGCCGGGATCCCACGCGAGGTCGTTGTCGGGATGATCCCACCCGCAGCGCTCTTTGGCCTCTTTCTCCTCCGGCTGGAGCTCGTAGCTGACCTTGCCGTCCTTGAGAACGAGCCCTGCGGTCCGGGCCTTCCTCATCCGGTTGAACTGGCCCCGGGTCATCTTCGTCGCCGTCAGGCGTGCGACCTCGGCCTCAAGTTCCCTGATTCTCTTCTCGTCGCTCACGTCTCAATCTTTCTGATCGCGACCGCTATGCTTCCACCCCATCCGGCATCGCCTTCTTCTGGAGGAACTTCTTCGCTTCGTCGGACGCCTTCTTCTCCAGCTCGGCCGCCTCAGGCTGCGTCCACTCGCGTTTGCCGGCTTCGAGCCAGAGTTTCGCCAGAAACCACATCTTGAAGCCGAAGTTTTCCAGCATGTTCCCGTACTGCTCGATGTCCTTCGCGGTCTTGTCACTTTTCGAGTCCGGATGTGTCGCCGTCATGCAGACAAGCGAGTGCTGCGACTCGGCCCACTTCATCTTGTGGAAGAAGCTCCTCTGCTGCTCGAACATCTTCCAGTCGCGGATGCACCGGAGACACACGAAGGCGTGCATCCCGTACGCGAGGTCGATGACAATCGCGGGGACAGTCGCGTCTTCCGGTCTGCCCTCGGGCACCTGGCAGCGTTCGCACCTGAGCATCACATCACCACTTTTTTGATCGCGTTCATGAACCGGCTAACCGGACCCTTTCTCTTGAAGTAGGCCCAACATGGATCGTCGTCGCACATCGCGGGCGAAGGCTCGCCGAACCAGATCTCGCAGAGGCGCGCGTTCCCGTCCTTGTTCGGATCGCCCGTAAACTTCGCCCACAGCTCCTCGAACCGCACCTCCTCGAAAGCCCATTTCATGCAAGGCGTGAGCCAGTCATCGAGGTCCAGGAACTTGAGCCTCGGCTCGATCCTGTCGATGCGGACGCCGTCCACGTAGACGTGGATCACGCCCATCGGCTCCTCAGGCTTCTTCGACGCGCTGTCGCTCATGACGGGATGAACGCTCTCCACGTGTGCCCGCACTTGTCGCACGCCTGCTCGACCGTGCTGTCGCCCGTGAACCCGCCTTCGGCCGCCATGCCGCCGCAGAGCGGGCACTTCGGCGTCATGTTCCCGATGACGCATGGCGCGGACGGCCCCATGATCATCGCGTAGTGGTCGCAGCACACGTACGCAGTGAGTTCGTGCCGCCCGCGGTTCGGGTCGTCGTGCGGGATCTCCTCCCCGATCTTGTGGGTCGCGTCCACGAGCATCTTCTGGCGCAGGCACACGGAGCAGCGCTCGCCCCTGCAGGACCCCGAGACGAAGTGCATCATGCGTCCTTTCTCCTCACGACGCCCCGGCCCTTGCACGTCCGGCACGTGGTCTTGAGCGCCTTGCCGCCTTCGACCCACCCGCACCCGTCGCAGTTGCCGCACTCGAAGCAGATGCACACCGCCGTGCCGGTGCCCAAGCGCACGGGGCAGGCTGGCAGGTGCGCGAGCTTGTCGTCCCAGCCTTTCTTCGACCACTGGGCCGAGATCCTGCGGATCGCGCGCATCTCCAGGTGCGCGACGACGGACGCGGCGAGCTGCACGAGCTCCTTGTCGACTTCGCCGGGGGCGTCCTCGAGCGCCTGCGCGGCCTCGCCGAGTTCCTCGACGTGCGTGCGGATGTACGCGAGGTCCGTCATGTCGACGTGGAAGCCGAGCGCCCGGTGGCGCCTCCGCTCCTGCGCGACCCTGTTGAGGATCTCCGCGCGGATGTCCTCGTCCCCGTAATAGAGGCGGGACGGGATCGCCGGCGTGTTTGGCATGTCTCTCTCCTTGAGCGTAGCACAGTGTACCGCTAGGAGAGCTACAAGTCAACATCAAAAAGAAGGCCCGGCGCGCAGCACACGCGCCGGGCCAAAGCCGTGAGCAGACTATGGTTGCAGGCACGGGAGTCGAACCCGCTATCTCCGGCTTATGAGGCCAGTATGGTGATCCGTTCCACTCGCCTACGCCACGATTCTCGAAGAGTCCCCAGGAGAAGTCAAGAATCCACCTATCGCCGGGACGATTCTTGTTAATCCGGAGCCGGGAAACCCGCATCACGTAGGGAGTCCCGGTTTCACCGTCCAGGGAGGGCTTCGGCACTGTCTATCCATGGGTGTCTCCTCATCACGAATTCCGAGCGATTTCATGCAGCAAAACAGGGGTCGAGCGGAATTAGACTTTGGAGGTCTCGACAGATTCAGCCGTAACGGCGTAACGCCCACGAGACTATTAAGTGGAGGTCTCGACGGATTCAGACCAGCAACGTGTGACGCCCCCGACTATTAAGTGGAGGTCTGTCACGCAGGCACGGAACTTGCGTAGTCTTCAAGGGGCTGTCTTTTTCGTGTCACCCGAATATAACGCTCAAGTGTCTAACGAGGCGGGAAGTGCGGGCGGCGCCGTCTGTATTCGGTCGCCGCCCGCCTATCCAAACACTGCCACCAATCCCATGTCCATGATTCCGGCCCGGTGTGCAGAAATTCGTGTCCGGTGCCCAGTAAATCCCGGCATCAAGCAGTAGGGGGGGGTGTAACGGCGGGCGTCCTGTTTCCGTCCGCTGGGAGTGCGATTCATGTGCAATCGGACCCGTCAGCCGGTCTAGTAGTCTATAGGAGGGCGAGATGAGGATCACGCGCGACTACGTCTTCGACATGATCGACATGATCGGCCGCGCGCTCACGACCGCCAGGATGAAGCCCGCCACGATGGACTTCTGGCTGGACCCGCTCGAGGGACTCTTCGGCGAACGGTTCGAGAAGGAGCTCGAGAACGCCAGGGGCACGGACGACGAGTGGGGCCTCTTCGCGGGATCCCCGTGGAACCAGGATGAACCGTCGTCGAGAACCGACCTCGCCAGGATCGTTCCGGGCGCCGAGAATTTCCAGATGTCCCCCGTGGAGAAGTCCCTCGCCGAGAAGAACAAGCATTGGGAGGGCGACGCGATCTCGTGCAAGCTCTGGGAGATCCAGCGGCAGCTCAGCTTCAAGCTCTCGTCCGTGAGGGACTGCCTCAAGGATCTGCAGGAGCTCGCCGCGGCGATCGCCGTGCGCTGGATCTCGAAGGGATGGGGCGACAGGCTCCGCGCGATCATCGACGAGGACGGGCGCTGATCACCTAGAGCAGGATGTTCCGCGCCGGCCCTTCCGGCTCAGGAGGCGGAGGTTTCGGAGGCTCCTGGGGCACGCCGAAGACCGCCTCCCGGCACGTCCGGCACATCGCGATCTTCCTGCCCGGCATGATCGGGTCGAAGAAGTCGCGCTCGATCGCCTGCCACAGGTACACCTGGAGACAGTGCTCGCAGAGCGCCTTCGGAGTCCCCGGATCGACCGCGTTCATGAAGTCCGACTGGAGCTTCTCCTTGGCTTCGTGAAGCGCGGTCCGGTAGCACCGGCATCGGGGCGCCTCCCCGCACTTCGCGCAGGCGTTGGGCGCGAGCTGGAGGATCAGCTCTTCCGGCTTGACGATCCTCGCCCCGACCGAGCGCCCTTGAGCGTCCTTTTCGACTTTCACGTTCCAGAACGCGTACGGGAGCTGGCTCCCGCAGAGCGGGCAGTGCCAGGCCCCGCCGGCCTTCTGGTCCCCGACGAGGCGGACGACAGCGCCGCATCCAGACCCGCATTCCGTCGGAAGACCGACGTAGACCGGCGTCTTCACGAGCTCGAGAATCCTCGGAAGAACGAGCCTCGAGAGATCCTCGCTCACGGCGTCCAGCCCTCGAGCTTGATATGGTCGTGGAAGAGGCAGTCCCGGATCACGGTCCCGTCGGTCTTCTTGATGGGCTGGGAATGATCCACCGACGGCGACACGGATCCGTCGGGAGCGATCGTCCAGCCGTCGAGCGCCCAGTGCGAGTCGCACCCGGGGCACGAGACGATCGCGGACTTCCCGCGTGGAGTCGTGATCGGCCACCAGCGGGCGCGCACCTGGCCGGCGACTCTCCCCGCGTCGTCCCAGTTCCCGTAGACTTCCTGCTCGCTCGCGGCCTTCTGGATCGTCACCATGAGTATTCCCCGATGAGGCTTAGTTAGGGCTTACTTAGGCCCTAATTAAGCCCTTCTTATCCACTCGGGCATGACCTTCCCGTGCGCAAGATGCCAGTCCTTGAGAACTCCGTACTGGACGAACGTCACCGCCCGATCGGGATGCTTCGCGGCCCACTTCCCGTCCTCAAGCACGAGCCATCCGAGCTCGAACGCCTCATCGGGGGTCGAAGAGATCAGCTCGTGGATCGTCTTCTGGTGCTCCGTCAGCGCGCACGGGTAGAACGCGCCTCCCGGCGCGAGCCATCCGTTCTCGCTCCGGAGCGTCACTCAGCCCCCGAGCCTTTCGAGGACCTCGAGCTGGACGTGAAGCTCCTCGAAGAACCTTGGATGCACGTCGTGCGCCTCGTTCCCGACGATCTCCAGAAGATCGGCGAGCAGCCCGCAGGTGCATACGCGCATCTTCGCGAAGAAGCAGAAGTCCCTGTGCACGACGTACGGCTTCGCGTCGGGTGACTGGGCTGGGCTTTTCCCGTACCGGAGCCAGATCGCCTCGACGCGCGCGGCGTCCTTCGAGGGATCCTTGACCGCGGGGAACTTCCTCGTCCTGCAGGCGGGGCACTTGTCGTGGTCCCCGTTCCTGAACCTGGCGCCGCAACTCGCGCAGTTCGTCTCGGTCACCACGCGATGATACCCGCGCGCGGCCGGCTCGTTCAGGACTACGACCCCTGGGAGCGCGAAGCCTGCTTCTTCGCGGCGCGACAGGGCTTGCAGCGCTTGGGCGGCTCGTACCCCTTCTCCTTGAAGAACTCCTGGTCCTTCTCGGTGAATGCGAACTTCGCCCCGCAGTCTTTGCACGTCAACGTGAGATCTTTTTCAGGATCTGGCATGTGGACATTCTCCGAAGTTTCTTTTGGCCGCGTTACAGTTCCAGCATAGGACTTGATAGCCGGATGGAAAACCCTTTTCATCCTTGAATGAAGGCTGGCGACCAGGTAGGCTGTGGTTATTGAGGAAGCCGTTGGTCGACGGCAGAATCTTGGAACGGGCCGCGCGGGAAGGCGCGGCCTTTTCTATTTTCGGTCGCGCTCGGCGACGGCGCGGAACGCCGCGAGGTCGTCGACGCTCCACACCCTGCACCCCATGAGGATCTCGGGCTCGGGGAGCTCGCGCGCGTAGTCCCTGAGCAGCCGCTCGAGGACCGAGCGCGTCACGTTGAGCTCGCGCTGCAGATCCCCCGTCGTGAGCTTCGTTTTCGTCGTCGCCATCGTCGTCCTCCGTAACGCTGTCTTGCCCGCGGACAAAAAAAGGCGCCTCGACCTATTCGACGCCGAGTTCTTCTTTCGTATGCTTCTTGAGGTTGGGCATCCCGCCCCATGGCATGAGCGTGATGGTACCGCAGGCGGGGCACACAAGATAGCTCGGGAAGAACTTCCAGGAGTTCCCGAGCATCGCGAGCTCCGCCCCGCAGGGACAGATGCTCCCCGTCCTCTTCGTGAGGATGGGGTCTTCCGGCAGCCGGTGGCCGGCCTTGGCGACGCGCTTGAGCGCCTGCTCTTTATTCATGCGGCGTCATCGACGATGACGATCGGCTCCCTGTCGAACATCCGGACCTCGGAGAGCGATCCGCCGATCCGGACCTCCTCCCAGTCGTAATGGCGCGTCCCGGGCTCGACGTAGTAGAGGTCGGCCTTCTCGGGATGATCCTGGTCGGGCACGTAGATCTGGCCGATCCCGACGAGATAGGCGAGCGTCCCCTGGCGGATGGGCTTCCCGTGCGGACCGGGGAGCGGGCGTCTGGCGCGGATGATCACGGCGCTTTCGATCGCCTCGAGCGGGATGTTCACCATAGACACCTCCTGCCGTCGACCGCCCATCGCGGGATCCGGACGGCCGAGCCTCCGGCGCCGCAATTCGAGCAGAGCGTGTCCTTCCCGTCCGACGCAACTTCGACGCCTCCGCACCACGATCCGCTCTCATCCGTGGCGAAGCACTGGGCGCAGAACCACAGGAGTTCGCCGAGCTTCCTGATCCGCTCCTTCTCCCCTGTCTTCGCGGTCATTCCTGCTCCATGCCGTTGAACGTCTGCCTCAAGAGATGGAGCAGGTTGACGAGAAACTGCTCGATGCCGTCATTGGCGATGGCTTTGGCCGCTGACTTCACCCACTCCTCATCATTGAGGATCCCGGGGAACGGACCGAGGCCGGCGTAGATCGGATTGCAAATGAGCCCTCGGGCTTCTTCCTCCGTCCACGGCCCGGTCTTGTTCTCGGTGACGAACGTCGCATTCGGTTTTGGCAGCATGTTCTTCTCCTATTCCTCGAGCGTCGCGTCGAGGAGCTCGAGGTCGACGAGATCCCGGTGCGTGAGCGGGAGGAGCTGCTGCTCCGGCAGGTGTTCGGCGAAGAACCTGAGGAACCGCGCCTGGTAGACGTGGTGGTCGGCCGAGCGCATGATCTCGTCCTCGTGCCGGCCGAGCGTCCGGTTCGAGACGCCGCCCTGGATCTTCTCGCGATCCTCGGAGAACTCCGAAGCCTTCGTCTTGTAGAAGGCGATCCGGCTCTCGTGGTACTTCACGCGCTTCATGAGCCGGTCCCTCAGCTCCTTGGGCGTGATGGTGAGATCGAAGCCGTGGATCTTCTCGTCCGTGTGATACATACGTACCTCCTGTTTATCCCGGAAAGCGCCGGGCACGCAGGTCAGACGATATCACTTCACGGCGGAGTCCGCCAGAGGGATCCCTGCTCGGCCCACCCGTAAAGCCCGCAGCCGGGACAGGCGGCATCGCCGATCCAGCCGACGTCCCGGCAGGCGTGGCACTTCCAGCGGGCGTCGAGCATCGCCTGGAACTCCCGGCCTTTTCTCTCTTCCTCGATGTACCACGCCGCGAGACCCGGGTCGAGCTTCGCGTTCTCTTCGCGCCAGTGCCTGTAGTCCACCGAGTCCCCGGGCAGGCAGACCGGGACGACCGCCGACATCGAGAAGTGCTCGAGGCCGAAATCCCAGCTCCCGAGCGCCCGCTTCCTCACGAGCTCGCGCGCCGTGACGAGATCCGCGGCGCGGACGACGACGTAGCCCCGGTAGGATTCCCTGTAGAAGTACGAGCCGATCCACTCGATCTCGTTCATGCCGAGACCTCGTCGAAGATCGTCGGTTCACGGTCCATGGACTTGTTCAGGGCCGCCTGCGGGACAAAGAACGCTGACCTGTTTTTCCCGGATGGGTCTTTCCACCACTCTTTCCTCTTGGCGTCCCTGGCGGTGATCCAGCCCCGGAAAATATAGCGCCCGTTCCTGCCGGTCATCAGGATGAACTTCTTGGTGTCCGGATCTTCCGGATGAACCATGAGTTCATGCCGGTGCTCTGAGCGCGTGCGGACCTGCCATTCGCCCACGTCGTCCCCGCGGAACACGTGGGCTCCGGACCAGAAGAGCCCCGCCATCTTGGCGAAGGCCATCTCGCCGAGGGCGCCTTCGACGTGGTTCTGCCAGTCCTTGTCGGTCTCGGCGCCGTATGCCGGGCTGCGGCCCTTCTTGAGGTTGGCCGTCTGCCGGATGACGCCGACCATGGCTCCCTGGAGGATCTCCTCGAAGGTCAGGACGATTTCGGCTCCGGCTTTGAGCTCGCTCACGACGCCTTATTGTCCTTGTGCGGGCAGATGCCGCCGTTGTACGCTCGCCCATGATTACAGTTCATGCACAGCACCCTGTAGCCTGGCGGATAGCCACGATTACGCAACCACCACATCACCATTCCATGCCCAATCCTCTTACGATGTTTGTACCCGCCGCCATCGATATGGTCAATTGAGAGGAACCTCTCCTCCGTTTCGCCACAGCACGCGCACTTGACTACACCAGGAGAATAGGCAGCCAGCATTTCCGCTCTGACCTTCCGGCGAGTCCCCTGCTGGTAGGCGCGCTTCGCTTTTCTACAGCTTCCGCAGTATACATGACGCGTGCTTTTTCGCTTCCCGCACTCGCAACACAGCCCAAGTCGGCGCCTGCTTCTATAAGTACTTTTCTTTTGCCTCCGCATCATGCGGCGATTACCCCAATAACATCGCATACAGCGCACGTGGCTTTTGTAACGCTTGCGGCGATGGCATCGATGGCAAAGGCCGAGCTCTACAAGGCGCTTCCGCGCGCGTCTACTATGCGCCCTCATGATAGGGCGACACGTAGCGCAGAAATATCCGCGCCCTCTTTTCTTCTTGAGACATCGCGCGCAGGCGCCTTCTTTGATTCTCCTTTTCGTCTCTTCTCGATATGTGGACCAGCTCACACCGCCGACTCCCTAAAGAGGTTCACCGTGTACTCGAGGATCTTCTTCGCGAGCTCGCAGTCGTCCATCGCGCGGTGCTTCTGCACGGCCTGGACCCCGAGCGCTGGCGCGACCGTCGAGAGCTTGAGATTCGGGACGTCGATGACCTTCGCGATCTTCATGACGCCGGCCAGGGACACCGTGTCGATGAGGTGGAAGCTCAATGGACAGAATTTGTTCCCGCCGAGCTTTTTGTAGTAAAGCAGGTCGATCATCTCCCGATCGAAGCCAGCGTTGTGTCCCACGGGGCAGGCGACGTGCCCGTACGGGACGTGCTTGGAGAGCCAGTTCTGCCACTCGTAGAAGGGCCTGGCTTCTTTCAGCCAGACCTCCTCGTCGTAGCCGTTGATCTTCCTGACCTCCGGGGTGATCTTCTGCGGCTCCATCACGCGGACCTTCATCTCGATCCTGGAGATCTCCTTGAGGTCCCAGTCGGTGAGGATCGTCGCGATCTCGGTGACTTCGTCGTGGCCCGGCGTGAGGCCCGTGGTCTCCGTGTCGAGGAACGCGAGGAAGTCTTCCGTGATGGGCATGCAGGGATCCTACCTTGTAACCGTGCCATCCGGTGACACACGATGCGTCCCATGGACGATGCAGTCGATGTTGATCACAAACACGGCTTTCCCGTCGCGCCAGCAGTAGCCCTTGCCCCCGTCGTTGTCCATCCGCGGGCAGGCGCACTTCGTGTCGAGCGCCGCCTCCGAGCCGGGCTTCGGGTCGGGCACGGGGCCGGGGATCACGGGAAGAACGACGAGCGCCTTCGGGAACTCGTCGATGTCGCCGGCTCTCGCGAGCCTGACGGTGTCGCTCACAGGTCGTCGTCCTCCGGCACGGACACGTCCGGCACGGTCTTCGGGATCGCCAGCAGCTTCTGGATGTCTTCTTGCGTCAGATTCAGGATCGGGAGTCCGCGCTCATCGTACTCGACGGGCGCTTCTTTCTTCGGCTCGAACTCCCCCGCGCACTCGAGGACGACTCCGTTGAGCCAGCCCCAGAGCTCCATCTGGGCCTTCGCCCAGGAGCGCGCGTCGGACTCCTTCCCCGATGCGACCCAGGGGTTGACGACGGTCTCCTCGTCGCGCCTGGGATCCCGCAGCCTCATCCTGAATCTCATAGGTTCTCCGCGATGGTCATGAACCGCCTGATCGTCCCGTCGCTCCCGCGCTCGACATGACACGGGATCGTGGCGACCTCCGTCCCGAACGAGAGCGCCATCTCACGGAGGTTCCCGCTCTTCATCCATGCGAAGAGCGCCTCCTGCTCTTTCGGCGTGAGGTCCGGCGCCAGAATGTGCGTCCCGCTCGCCCGGCACGACGCGAGGACTTTCCCGGTGACGTCGTCGACGAAGTTCACGATCTTCGGCGCGTTGTGCGGAAGGATCACAGGTTCCCCGCGATGTTTCCGAACCTGGCGGCCAGGGTGTTCGCCTCGGTCGGCTGGTTCGGGTTCCCCTCGTAGCGCGCGATCCTCCGGAGCAGCTCGTTGTTGAGATCGGTGAGCGTCATGAGCTTCTGCGTGAGGTTCTTCACCTCGCCGCTGAGCGGGTTGGTCATCGCGACCGCGTCCCAGAAGGCCGAGGCGGCGCCGTCCGGGGTCACGCCCTCCCCGAAGAGAATCTTCCCGTCCGGCGTGAGAGTGACGATGATCTTCCCATTGTGCTGGATGAAGCTCGGCTTCTCGTGCTTCGAGATCGGCTTCTTGAGCGCCTGCCCGATCGGCCCGTATTCGTTCGCGCCGATCGCGCTGGCAAACTCCGCCGCCGAGATCTTCGTTTTCGTGAGTACGACATCGTAAGCGGCCGACCCGTCGGGATTCGTCTGGACAACAGAATTCGAGCCCGTGCGCTTCCACCCGATCGCCATGAGCGCGATGTCAAGCGTCTCGACGTTGAAGTTCTGGCCTTCCTGGAGGACGACCCGCGCGGTCGCCGTGACTCCGCTTCCTGCGAAGATTATCTTCACGACGGCGATGCTGGCCTTCTCGAAGGCGTGCGTGATCTGGGCGTCGACGTCCAATGGCCATGGCTGCAGCTTTTCGATGTGATACCGATACGTGTTGGCATCGATGATGGCCGTGGGGGCAACGAGCTTGAACCCGAGCTTCGCGAGGCCCTTGGCGACGGCGTCCTCGCTGTATGGCTTGTCGGCCCCGACCGTCACCACAACATTCATTCCGCCGTCCGCGCCAAGAATGCTGTGGGCGGCGAACCCGGCGGAATTGAAAACGGCGAGGATCTTGTGTTCGAGCGGCGTCGCCATGATCGTCTTCTCGAGAACCTGGAGCGGGTTCTTCTGGGCGTCGAACTTCTTCTTCATCGCGATGAGCTCTTCCTTGATCTTCTCCGCGTACGGGTGGTTCTGGTTGATCTTGAGGAGCTTCTTCTCGAGGTCGGCGATCTTGAATGCGACGGCCTGCTGCGCGATCGAGTCTACTTTCTCGGCGATGGTCTTGATGACTCCACCGTGCTTGACGCCCACGTAGATCTGCCCGTCGTCGGACCACATCTTGACGTGGTCGGTCTGGTCCTGGGCCGCGCAGAACGCATCCGCGGCGAGGGTCCCGTTCCCGTCGTCCGGGAACATCTTCACGACGTCGAATTCGTTCTCCCCGAGCTCCTTCTCCACCTCCGCCTGAACCTTGTCCTTGAGGACCTTGGTTTCGTTGTCGACGACGGGGACGTATCCCTTGATGTCGGTATTGAACCAGTCCTTCTCCATGATCTCGATGTTCTTGGCGTGCATGAAACTGTAGAACTGCGCGATCTCTGGATCCTTCGGCTGCATGACGTCGTCGAGCCGCGTGATGTCGAGCTGGCCGAATTTCGTAGCGCTGTGCTGGGCGACGAAGATCTCGCCCGGCTTGATCGCCTGCGACGTCAGGACGCACGCGGGGAGCCCGGGCACGGGATAGACCAGGGGCTTCGCCCCGGTCGTATAGATGCCGTACTCGGATTCGCCGGCGGCGGCGAGATCGCCGGCGAGCTTCTCCGCCCATTTCTTGATTTCTACGGGCGACTGCCCGGCCGTCTTTTCCTGGCTCGTGACGGCCTTGGCCAGGAGCTTGATCATCGCCTTCTGCGAGAAGTCCATCGCGCTGCTCGAGATCGAGGCGATCTGCGCGGCCGTCACGTGATTCTTGAGGTCGGCCTCGGAGATCGTGGCGCGCTCGCAGGCCGTTCCGCTCAGATGAAGCTCGCCACTGCCGTCGAAGTTGACGCCTTTGAGATTGCCCAGGTATAAATCGACGCTCCCGTACACGCGGATCACGGAGAGGATCTCCCCGTCCTTCATCGCCTGAATGGCGTGCGCCAGGGACGCGTCGAGTATGACCTTCTTCGACTCTCCCATTGTCCCCATTCTCTCCGGTTCGGCCCGCGCGTCAAGCGCTGCGCTTGAGCTTGCTGTCCGGCTCGACCTTGACCTCGTCGGTCCAACCGCACGACTCGTCGTCGCCCGCCATTCCGATGCAGGCTACGAGCACGCTCTTGTCGGACTCCGCCGTGATCGAGATCCGTCCGCCGCAGTTCGGGCACTTCTTGAGTTCTACGTCCACGTTCTTATCCTACCACGAATGTTACTGACAGTAACATAGGAAATCGCCATGGGTTCAGCCGAAAGAGGGGCCGGCTGCGGCGAGTCGAGGTAGTGCGCATCTGGCCACTCTGTCGCCCCGTCTCCGCAGGTGGGCGCCCGGACTCGGACGCCACCAGCCATCACGATATATGAATTTCTCAATATAAAGCGGGTGATCGCCTGGACAGGGGAACAACACCATGTTACTGTCAGTAACGTACCGGGGCAACGAGCCGTTGACAATACGGCGCAAGCTGTTAGAGTTCACGTGAGGGTGTTTCTGCCAGTAACCATGCGCTGAGAATCCCCGGGGAAGAGGGATGCCGGATATACAGACTGGAGATGTCGGAACCACGATCTCGGAGTGGATCGCTTCGAGGCTCTGGGTCGACTACGGGACGCCCTTCACGTTCGAGGGAAGACCCTACCTCAAGAAGATCCACGACCTCGGGGAGCAGAAAGTACTCCTGAGATGCGGACGCCAGGTGGAGAAATCGAGCTCTCTGGCGGCGAAGCTCGTGTCGTGGTCGTGCAGGATCCCCAACTGGAAAAGCCTCTACGTCTCACCCTCCCAGGGACAGACAAGGGTCTTCTCCCACAGCAGGCTCGACAGGACGCTTGTGTCGCCCTACGTCAGGGCGCACAACTTCGACCCGGAAACCTGCCTGCCGGGATCGGCGAAGATCACCCTGGCGTCCGGCGAAGAGATCGCCATGTCGGAGATCGTGAAGAGGGAGGCGATCGGCCTCGAAGTGCTCTCCTGGAACGGGAGCCTCAGGCGCTGGATGACCGGGAAGATCGCGAAGATCCACATCAACGGCGTGAAGAGCGTCGGACGACTGAGATTGTCCAACGGCGTGAGCCTGGTGTGCACGCCGGAACACCGCGTATGGGCGCAGGCCAATCGCTGGCAGGAAGCCATGTGGATGGGATTGCCGGGAGCCAAGCCCGCGGATCCCAGGAAACGGCGCGTGCTCTGCAAGCCCGGGACCGAAAGACCCTGGGGAGAAGCCGTCGGCTGGGATGACAGGGTCTCGGAAGAGATGGTCTACGACCTGACGATCGAACCCTATCACAGCTACGTCGCCGACGGCGTGTGCGTCCACAACTGCACCGACTTCGTCTACGAGAAGACCTTCCTGAACGGGTCGACCGTGAACCTGACGTACGCCTCGACGGACGCCGACCGGGCGAGGGGAATATCCGCGGACATGCTCCTGTGCGACGAAGTCCAGGACATGATCTACGACGTCTTCCCCGTCCTGGAAGAAACCCTGTCCCATGCCCCCAACCCGTTCAAGGTCTACGCCGGCACGCCCAAGACCCTGAACAACGCCATGGAGACCCACTGGAAAAACTCCACCCAGTGCGAGTGGCTGATCTTCTGCCCGGGATGCTCGGCGTGGATCTTCCAGGACGAGAAGATCATCCGGCCCGTCGGACCGTGCTGCCCCTCGTGCGGACACTTGATCGACCCCCAGTTCGGGAAGTGGATCCCGTACGGGAAAGAGGACGCCGAGTTCATGGGATTCAGGATCCCCCAGACCATGGTCCCGTGGATGATGGTGCCCTCCAAGTGGAAGGAACTCGTCCGGAAGTTCGACCAGTGGCCCCGGCAGCAGTTCTACAACGAAGTCCTTGGACTCGCCCATGAGAAGGGCGCCAACCCGCTCGTCGAAGCCGACCTCAAGCAGTGCTGCAGCGAAGAACTGTCCATCCTGGAAGTCAGACCCTCGAACAGGTACTTCGAGGCGTTCTTCGCCGGCATCGACTGGGGCGCCGGACTCGGGTCGTACACCGTCTTGACCATCGTAGGGATGCACGAGGGGAAGGTCTGGGTCCCCTACATGCGCCGCTTCGCGACCGAGAAGGACGAGATCAACTTCCAGGTGGAAGAATGCGCGAGGATCTCCGCCAGGTACGGGTGCCCCCTCGTGGGCTGCGACTGGGGCGGAGGATACGCCCAGAACAAGTCCCTCGCGATGGCCCTCTCGGGCCAGGCCGACGTCATCCAGCTCTACGAGAGCGGAGTCAAGAAGCGCGACATCGGGTACCAGAAAGAGTCCAGGCTCTACACGTTCAACAGGTCCATGGGCATCTCGATGGTCATCCAGGGGATCAAGCACCAGGACTACGTGCTCCCGAAATGGACGGACTTCCAGCAGTTCGCCGAGGATTTCACGGGGATCTTCGAGGACTACAACCGCGCGCTCCGGTGCATCGTGTACGATCATCCGGAGGGAATCCCGGACGACTGCGTCCACAGCCTGATGTTCGCAACGCTCGCCATGAAGATCGCGAAGGGGGACAAAGCACTGTGAGTGTTCCAGATAAGATCCCGAGAAGCGTCACCGACCTCGAAGACGAGGATCCGCCCGAGCTCAAGCCCCAGTTCGTCATCGGGGAGGCCGGGAACCAGATGAAGCACCACCTCAAGATCCTCGTCGAGAACCGGGCCAGGTCCGAGTACAAGGACCGAATGATGGACTTCCTCGGATGGTTCCCCTCGGAACGCCTGGAGGGATACCTGCTCCTGGCCCTCGAGTACGCCGTGGACAAGGTCCTCCCCGCTCCCAAGAAGAGGGGGGTGGCGCGGAGGGGGGGATCAAAGGCGCGGTAATCTGGAATACGAACTGAGCGCAGCCAGAGCGACCGGAAGCGGAGCGGGAGGGAGCGGATAACTAGTACGGCCCAAATGGGCCCTTTTCCGGCATAAGACCCTTGAGTGGGCCTGCTCGTGATTTCTTAACCACTTATCGCCGGAGGGGCCATGTTCATCGTCCGCGCTGCCAATGCAGCGGAATACGCCGGCCCGTGCGTGCGGTGCGGCCGGAACGCGCGGCTCGATCCGAAGACGGGGAAGCCTTTTCCCCATCGGGCCACGCGCTCGAAAAGGTCCCCGTGGTGCGGGGATCAAAGGGCCCTGAATCGGGCATAAGGAGCCTGAAGGGCCCTATTTCTCAAGTTTGTCATCGCGCTGGTGGGGCGCGTTATAAAAGCCACAGGCGTGCGCCGACACGCGGGCATAATCCGGCGGCAGCCAGGGAGATCTCTCGTACCTGAGCTGCCTGTATTTATCGCGGATGCTCCGATGAGAGATAGGGGCATCTGGGTCGCGTGGCCACGCGCGACGCCTTGAAGCTGTGAATCAGCCAAAAGTGGCCACGGCGTGCAAGACACGCCGGCAGTCGACAGGGTGGATTCCCTGCTCCGCACAGTCTTCCACTGGCCGCCCCGCCCGAACCCCACGCCCGTCAGGGCATCTTCAACTCGCGACCTCGAGAGGGGGACGCTAATGTCGGCCAAAGAACCGACACGAAGAGAGGGAAGAATCTGAGGCCGGGCGGCCAGTCGACGGCTGTAACCACACCCGTTGGAGGGACGATGCTTCTCTTATTCTAGTCGCGCCAGCCCGGCTCCCGTGAGCGCGGTAGACCGCAGGGAGCCGGGCTGAGACGACTACGGCGGGAGGTGGTCTCCTGCTCATCCACGTCCTCGCTTTTAGAAGGAGCGGCACATGGATATGGACAAAGTCCGCGAGCATCTCGACACGATCGTCGGGTACGCGATGCGCATGGGGCGCGCCAAGGAACGCGGGCATCTCGACAGCTACGACATGTGGCGGGATCTGCTCGAAGTCCAGAGGGAAATGCTGAACAACGAAATCTTGCTGGCCAGTAGCCAGCATTCATGATCGGGGCCCGCCGCGACGCTCCGTGCGACTGGTTGGCCGGCACCTGGTCTGGAGGCATTTCGACGGGAGTGCGCGACATCGATCGCGCGCCTCCGTTTTTTTATTCCCACGCCGAAGGAGGCTTCATGAAGAAGCTCGCGTTCATCATCCTCATCGTGCCGAGCGTGTTGCTCGGCTGCGGCCAGGCGGAGGATCCTGCCACGACCACGCTCAAGCTCCGCATCGCGGAGCTGTCGGCCGAAGAGACGCTGCTGCGCGATCAGCAGCGCACCATCGAGGCTCGGCTCAAGGAACTCGAGATCCAGCTCAAGAAATTCAGGGAAGCGGAACAGGTGGTGACGCGCAAATGACTCATGACGACGTCGGGCGCCGGCTCGCGAAACTCCCGAAGAAGCAGAAGGAGCTTGTCCAGGCTCTCGCCCAGGACTGGTACCAGAAGCGAATCGAAGAGTTCTTCAAGACGGAACAAGGCCGAAGCAAGGATCTCGACAACCGCATCACGAAGGTCTCAGACCGGGAGATCGCGGTCCAGAAGCGCGAACGCGAGATCGAGGAAAAGGAGAAGGCGTCGGAAAAACGGGTCAAGCTCGGAGGGGCGATCGAGGCCCTGATGGCCGAGTTCGCTGGCGCCCAGATGAGGACATACATGGACGAGCGCAGGAAGTTCTTCTTTTGATCCACTTCGGAACCCTGAAATGGGAAACGGCGCTTGCGCTCATCGCGGCCCGTCTCGATCCTGGGATGGGAGGGAAAGTCTCTCTTCGCCCACAGGAAGGAGGCGATGGACGTTGCGTCGTCTACTTCGGGGGAGGACACTGGCGCGGATCACTCGTCGCCGAAGTCAACAGCGACATCCTCCGACCCTGGATGGGAGTTAACCTCCTGTCCAGGGAGGGCTTCCAGCACGAGCGCCTCGCGATCGTCGAAATGGGAGTAGCGTGGCTCTGCCACATGGAGTATCGATAGATGCCCCTCACGCACCTGGAATACGAACAGATCGTAACTGCGATCACCACGATGCGCGGAACGCATATCGACAACAACAAGGTCGTGTACGTAGCGGACCTCAAGCTCACCCTTCTGCGGTTCACCGAAGGGTACGAGCCGCCCAACCCGCATCCCGAGCGGGAGAAGAAGCCGGAGGGGCCGGGAGCCCAGAGAAGCAAGCCGTGAGACTAATCAGGGTCTTTCTCGATTGGCTGAATCGCGCGCTGCGACCGTCTCCGGAATGGGTCGCTGGAGTGCTCTCGAGAAACGACACGTGCTGGTGTGGGATGTGCCTCGGCGCCGAGATGCGATGGGGCATCGGCCGGTGCTCGAGGCATCGGCGCATGAACTGCCGATGCGACTGCAGGATTCTCTGAAGGAGGGCCTATGGACGTTGTCGTTCATCCAAACGTAGATCTCGATGCGATCGCGTGCATCGTCGCCCGCGGAATCGGAATCCGCGTGCACTACATTCCCGCCGGCGCCAAGGAGCTTCCGGCCGTTTGCCCGTGTCACAAGGAATCGCTCAGTCCAGCCGCACACGTTCTGGACCACGCGCTCGGAGAGAAGGGACGCCTCGACGCGGACGGCACGAGACACGCCGCCGCGCTTTCGATGCCGGAGACGTGCACGTGGGATCCCAGACTCCTCGCAGAGATCGACGAGCACGACTCGACCGGGAAGGTCGACCAGCCCAGATTCTCCCTCTCGTACATCCTCATGGCCGTGAAGGCGTATATCGCGCACCTTCATGAGCTTGCCAGGCCGGGCGAGGAAGTCCCCACGATGTCCATCGACGAGGGAGCGCTCATGGCGATGAGGCCGATCATCGAAGGCCTGAACATCATCCACAGGCGCCTCATCGAGGCACGCTCGCGCGCCGCGAAGATCCCGGTCGTCGCGGTCGGGAATTTCAGGGTCGCCATCCCGGAAGCCGGCGATCCGCCGTTCCAGGTCGCCGAAGTCCTCAACAAGGAGTACGGGTGCACGCTCCAGATTTACCACGACGGAAACAACCTCGGCGTGTTCCGTTATCCGGGACACACCGAGCCGGACCTGAGAAGGCTCGCGAAGGCCCTTGGCGTTCCTCAGGACTGCATCGGCAAGAACGAGACCCAGGACAAGAAGCCCGTCTGGTTCATCCACACCGCGGGGTTTCTTGCGTGCTGGGGATCGAAGAAGTCGCCGGCGATCTCGCCGCCGCCGCAAGGGACCCCCCAGAGCGTGGAAGAGGTCATCGAGATCGTGCGGAGAGCGTTCGGCCCGTGACGGAGCAGGAAGTCGCGGACTGGAAGAAGAAGATCGACGCCATGAGCCAGGAAGAGATGTGCCGGCTGTGGCGCTTCGCGGAACCTGGACATCCGTGCTTCGTGACGGGGACTCCCGTCACGGAGCACTTCATGAAGCGCTTCAACGAACTCGGCGGCTTCACGCCCGAGATCTCCAAGCGCATCGGCTGGTAGTTTTCGTTTGTCGGGATTTCGTTATGCCCTCGTGGCATACTGTGTCCGCTCAAGGAAAGGAGGCCCACCTGATGGCAGATCGGGTGCGCGTGATGGTCTTCGGCGGAGACCCGGATCGATGGGTTCGCCGAGGCATGGATCAGGTCCTCGAGTGGGACCGGGTCACGTTCCACACCGTCGAGGCCGTGTTCGTTCTTGGAAAGTTCGGCGGCGCCCCCGTCATGCGTAGGGCCAAAGAGGCTGCGCCTGCCCATATCCCCAAGATCATCGTCATGAGTCCTAACCACATCATCCCCGAGCTCAAGAAGAATACGCACTTCAGGGCGCGTATCGAGGAACTCGAGCAACGGAGTACGCGGGGTACGGCGGACGCCATACGCCAGGAACAGGAAACGGAAAACCAAGGAACAGGAACAGCGACCGAGAAAACTTCCGACATCCAGGCGTCCGCTCCAGAACCCATGACCGCGATGGGGGTATCCGTCGGCGAGTTGTGGGACGTTTACAAGCCGCAGATCATCGAGTCCGTGCGGAGCATCTTCAAGGAGAACGAGAAGATGCTCGAGCCGGATTTCCTCCCCGTGCTCGCGGAAGCCGTCGGCATCGGCGAGGCGGACCTGAAGCAGCTTCTTCCGAAGCTCGCGATCAAGGGAATCCTCGTCCACATCGGCGGCGAGACGTGGAAACTCCTTCCACCCGTCGGCACCGAATACCGCTACGAGCACGACACGCAGGAATTGCCTCCCGCCACGCCCGAACCCAAGAAGCAGCCGAGCCGGACTTCGGAACTCGCCCTCATGGTGACCGGGCTCCCCGAGGGTCCGTACGTGTCGAAGTACGCCATCTGCTCGGAAGTGCTCAGGCGCAAGGACTTCACGAACTCCGAAGGGCATCGCATCTCGCGTTCGCAGTCGGAGCGCGTCATCGTCAAGGCGATCGCCCTCGGGGCGGTCATCCAGGATGGCGAGGTTTGGCGCATTGTCCACGACGACGGCGTCACGCTGTCTCCACCCGACGAAGGCGGCGCCCCGAAACAAACGCGACCAAAGGCGGCAAAACCGGCGGATGCGCCAGCCGAGACGCCTGAACCTCCCAAGCAGGAGGAAAGGCCGCTCAAGATCTCGGATGACGTCCACTTCCTCAAGGGAGCCGTCGGACCCCTTTCGCTGCCCGCAGACAAGCGTGAGGTCGTATTCCACGCCAGGGCTCTCGTCGCCCCGAGGCACTGGGACGCCAGCGCCCAGCACACCATCAGCAAGAAACTGCGCCTTGCCGGCGTTTCCCCCGTGCCGCTCCCGAAGAACGCCTTCTCAGAAGACGAGTGGGCGGCTCTGGCATGGGAAACCATGAAGGCGTTCACGTTCGAGTTCGTCGTCCCGATCCTCCGCGCGGAGTTCGCGGACGAGACGCTCTCGTGCTCCTCCTGCGCCAATACGTTCGTCTTCGAGAAGGGCGAGGCGGAGTTCTTCTTCAACAAGGGACTCAGCAAGCCGAGGAGGTGCCCCCGCTGCCGCGCGGAAGGCAATGACAGCGACAGGATCGCCAGGAGGTTCGGAGAATGACAAGAACCGGCATCGGGAAGACCGAATTCAAGCTCACTACGGAGATCTTCGAGCGCCTTCGGGCAATCCTCAGGGGTTCCAAGGATATGCCTCTTGAGAAGTTCGTGCAGGAGGTCCAGCTTGAGTTCAAGCAGTTCACGGCAAGAACGATTACGGACTACTACTACATCTTCTCGGCCGCGAGCGACTACATCCTCGACCTGTACCAGAAGGGCCAGATCTCGCTCGGCCTGATGGACGCGATCTGCCGCGGAAAATCGGCGCCGGTCATGGACCTCCTGGCGAAGGACGTCATCGAGAAAAAGATGACGACAAGCCAGGTGTGCGCGCTCAAGAAGATCCTCGCCAAGGGCCAGGGCAAGATTCCGTACCATGTCGCCCTGGAACGCGCGACCGGAAAAATCCCGGACTTCGCCCGGCCCGAGGAGCTCGATAACGCGGAGAAGAGCTTCGGCGACATCGTCGCCAACGTCACGAAGCAGGCCAACCGGTTCTACGTTGCCTTCAAGATGGCCGTAGACCTCCTGCCGAAGACGATCCTCCACTCTCCCCAGAGCTACGCTGAGCTGCTCCGGAACGTCCAGCAGCTCGATGTCGTCTCCGAACAGTGGGAGCCGTTCATCAAGCAGCAGAAGGCGAAACTCATCGAAATCATCACACGTCAGGCCGTGACCGAAGCCGAAATGAAAGAAGGAGGCCAACCCCATGCCCAAGCCTGATCTCACTCCGCTTGTCGTAGAGATCCGCAAGCTCTTCGCGCTTCCCAGGGCCGTCGAGGACCGTTCCCTCGTCGGTCACGGGAAGAAGATCGTGGTCGAGGACCGCATCGGACTCGATGCCGGGTCCATGTCGGCCCACGACATGCTCGTGGCCACCGGACGGCACAACGACTGGAAGAAGGCGTGCGCCGAGGAGAAGTCGAAGTACAAGGGCGACATCGAAGGCTACAAGGCGCGCTGCGACGAGCTCTACGCGGACTTCATCCGCCAGATCAAGGGCGCGTGCAAGCGCTTCCGCGAGGAGCGTGAGCAGTTCTACGCGTCTCAGGACTTGTGCCCGCGCATGGCCTGGATCCAGTACGGCGACAAGAAGAAGGAGATGGTCTTCGCGATCCTCGCCATGGTCGAGGTTTCCAGCCGGAAGCTCGCCTACGGGGACCCGAAGGACTATCGCCTCTACCTGCAGGCGATCACCTCTCGCACCAAGGAAGCCCATGACGCCTACGACGCGGCGATCAACGACGCCCGCGTCTTCAAGGCGATGGGCATCGCCGACAAGTCGACCGTGCACGCCCTCGAGCTCATCATCAAGGGCGAATCGCCCGAAGTGCCGGCGCTCGAGAACAAATCCAAGTAGATCCCTCCTCTCTCCAAGAGGCTGGGTGTGGGGTTGCCTGGGGGATCGAAAGGTCCCCCGGGCACTTTCATGAACGCAGATCTTGTTCATCTCCTGGAGGAATTCTCAAAACTCGCGCTCGAATGCGACGGGCTGTCGCGCGTTCTTTCGTACACGCTTTACCGGCGCGGCATCGACCACGGCTTCGTAGTCGGGCGTCTGGATGTCGACGGGAAGACCGCCGCCCGTCCACACGCCTGGCTCCGCGTCGGCGAGGAGACCGTGGACTTCCGGGCGAGGATGTGGGCCGGCGAGCACGACTACGTGCCCAACGGCGTCTTTCTCCAAAAGGACTACCCCAGAGTCGCATACGTGGCCGAGCGAGCGGACTTCCCGGCCCAGCCGGTGTCGAAGACCGTCTACGACATTCTCGTCACGCAAACTCACGAGCACGCCAAGATGCTCCGTGCTATGCTGGATTCTTCCGGCGAGGCCCGAACGGGCTGAGCCGCGAGAGCGTAGGGGCGCCGGGAGGCAGAGGCCCGGCGCTCTTTTTTTTCTTGACTCACAAGTCCCGTGAACGTACAGTTCCGGGCTTTTTCCAGGGAGGCCCATGAAGATCATCGAAGCGATGAACGCCCTCAAGACCACCGAGAAGAAGCTCTCCCAGAAGCAGGCGCTTCTCTCGAAGTACTCCGCCCGCCCGTCGTTCCGCGAAGACGCCTTCAAGAAGGACGGAAAGGACGGAGAGGCGGAGCTTATCTCGCAGACGATCCAGGCCTGCGAGGACCTGATCGCGCAGCACGAAAGCCTCAAGAGGGCGATCGACTACACGAATCTCATGACGCAGGTCGACGTCGTGATCGGCGGCGTGACGAAGAAGTTCACGATCCACTCGCTCATCAAGCACAAGAAGGAGCTGATCCGGATGAAGAGGGCGGTCTGGTCCTCGCTCAACGACCGGGACGCCCAGCTTGAGGTGAGCCAGCTCCGGATGAAGCCGGACACGAAGATCAACGCCCAGGTCGTCTACAACTTCGACATCCGCGAGCGCGAGGGGCGGCTCGAGGAGCTGCACGACCTCGAGGCACAGGTCGATTCCGCCCTCCAGATCGCCAATTCGAGGATCGACCTCCTCTCCGTGCCGGGACCGTAAGTGCCAGGCACCTGGAAGGACGCCGAGTTCGAGAAGCTGGGCAGGTTCTCGACGGTCTTTCCCGCAGACGCCATCGAGAAGATCGATGGGATCTTCGAGCGTTGGAAGAAGAACAAAACGATGCTCCCACACAAGGAGATTCTGGCGGCGCTTGAGCCGCACCGGGAGGAGCTCCTGAAGAAGGGGCTTGTTGCGGAATACGCCGCCTACGCGATCGAGTTCGCGTTCGAGGGAGCCGTTTCATGAAGGGCTTCGAGCAGCTCGAGGCGCTGTACAAGCACGAGCTCAGCAGGAAAGAAGCAGAGGAAAAGGGCACCCTCATCTGTTCTCAGTGCACGCGCCGCTTCATCCGGCTCGCGCTGGAAGTGGACGGCAAGAAGGTCTTCGGCTGCAAGGTGCACGGCTGGGTGCTGTCGAAGCAGGAGCTCGGGCTTGGGTTCTTCAAGAACGGGCACGCCAACCCGACCGCAGCCGTGACTGAGATGGGAGAGAGGTTGACGCGCCTCATCGCTCTCAAGAAGAAGCAAGTTGACTTGATCAACGAGCTCTGGGAGCATTACATCGCCGACTGCAAGCGGTTCGGCGTGAAGCCGCTCAGGCATCCATAGGCTCTCTGACAACTTGGGACTTCGTCGACGTAGCAAGGGTTGAACTCAGGCCCTCACGATGCGAAAGCTGACTGAGGATATGATGCGTACAGCGGACCTCAAATCCGTATGTGCAACGGTAACTCAAAGCTCACTGCTTCTTGCTTAAAGCTGAGCCCCTGCAGGCTTACGCAGGACTAAAAGCTGAGAGTTTCTTCCTGAGAAGCTAACCGAACGCCACCGTGATCCCGCCCCCAGAAAGGGAAGGGAGCGGCGCAAGTAGGAGAAACCCGGAGGCCAACTTATGCGGGACCCATCCCGCCTGGGCACACTTGTCCCAGAACCCTTGAGGCCCCGGCTGTCGAAGTGGAGTCCTTTCAATCTTTGGGTGGGATTGGAACCGGCCGCGGCCCTTGAGTGGGTCGCGGCCTCCATCACGCCCCGTGGGCCCGAACTGGTTTCGACCGGAGATCGGAGCAGAATGTGGCGCGCCGCAGTTCGTCGAGAGGCTGCGTAAAAACTCGACGAGCATTCAACTGCTATGGCCGCTTAACAGTCGGGATTTCCTGACCGTCGACACGCGCACGACGCCGATAGGGCGTGAAGACGTTAATGCCTCGGCTGGACGCCGCGAAGAATCCGGGAGAACGGCGTCGAGAGAACGATCCGGACGTGGGCGCAGGTAGGCCGCCCGTGGTCGCCCTGACACCCGAGACAAAACGCGGGCTACGCGCGTAGAAGCACCTGTCGAGATCTCTTGGGACGGCGGTTCGATTCCGCCCGGGTCCACCAATCATTCGGGGCTCTCCACCGTCGAGGCGCGCGAGCATAATGGCTTCGGCCTGACACTCTCGCACCAGCGCCCACACCTTGGAGGGCCCCTTTTCTTTTGCCTGGAGGGCTATGGGGAATTCCGCGCCGATCGCGCTTCGCCGCTACGTCGAATATGCTCACCCGAATTACGGCGCGCACGCGATGTCGGTCGTCCTGACGCATGTCACGGTGTACTTCTCGTACACGACGCCGGTCGCCTTCCTGATACACGGCACGGGCAAGACGTTTGTCCGCGAGAACGAATGGGGCTCGACCACGAGACGCCACATGGGTCAGGCCTCGCGCCTCGGACAGGATGCGACACACCTCCCGCGCAAGGAGTTCGAGCTTGGGATCGCCATGGCGATCGGCGAGGAGCCGCTCCGGGCCGCCAACACGGAGACCATCCTCGAGATCCGGCGACACAACGAGATCCTCAAGGAGGCCGCAAGCGCCGTCAAGACCGCAAGCGCCGCCAAAAAACTGAGGATCAAGACCGCGCACGTGCGAAAAGCCATGCGCATTCTTGACGCGCTCATGCCCGGGTTCTCCGAGGTCGCCGAAGAGGTTTACGACATGAAGATCGTTCGGAAGTCGCGGTACGATGGCTGGTCGAGCCCGAACAGGTTCGAGAGGATCATCCTGTGAAGACGGCCCGCAAGCTCACAACGCGTCTTCTCAAGCGCACGATGAGCGTGGCGGAGATGGCGCGGAAGATCAGAGACATTCGGATCTTCCTCGAGGACGTGACGCGGGATCCCATGTGGGGCTCGCTCGGCTTGGCTACCCAGGCGCACGTCGAGCTTGGAATCAGGCACGCTTCCATGCTGCCGTCGGAAATCGAGGGGCTGCTCTGGCACCGGAAGCGCAGGAGGCGCCAGAAACGTCACCACACGTTTCACAGGAAGCTCATCGTATGAAGACCCACGCAACCTCTCCAGAAACTGCGGCCACCCAGTGGCTGATGGGCCGCCTGATGAAGATCGACCGGGTCGGGACACTCAGGAAGTTCAATCTCAGGATGCGCGGTCCGCGAGGAGGATGGATCTGGCGGGTGAAAGTCCCAGACCCGTGGATCGGCCGCTCACGCTTCGAGATCCGGGCGTCCTATTCGTCACGCTTCGCGTATCCGCTCGAGATCGCCCTCCCGACGAAGTCCCTTCAGCCTCCTCCCTACAAGGACCACGTAACGAAAACCCTCATGGGCGGGAGCGAGAACTGGGGCTACCGAACAGCGATCGTCGTCGTCCAGAATCCGGTTGAAATGGGCGTTCTTGTGGGCGCGATGCCGATCTGGATCTACCTGAGAAGGACGCAGCAGGTCGACGGGTACGCCACCAGGCCGCAGGCCAATCTCGCGGCGATCAAGTGGCTCGCTCAGTTCAGGCGTGAACGCCTCTCGCGCAAGTGCGGACATTCGCCGTGATGCCCCTTGGCGCAGTTGCAGTTGTAGCAAAGAACCTGGTAACCCTCGGGCCATCCATGCGTTTTGAGCCAGTATGTGATTGTGGAAAGACCCGTTTCCCTGCGATGTTCGGCTCCGTTGTTACGGATATGATCGATCGTCATGAACTCGTGGCGAGGCTCTCCACAACAAGCGCACTTTCCTCCGTAGTGCGCGATTGCTTCGATCTTGGCCAGTCTATGCAGCTCTTTGATTCTGGCGCGGATCTTCGCCTGCTGAGATCTGGATGGGACCCATTTCTTGCGCGCTTGGTTCATGTAGTCGCGACACGACCGACACATACCTATCCCGCGCTCAGGCTTTCCTCCGCAGCGCGCACACAACCCACGACTCCTTCGCCGGCGATACTTCGATGTCTCGACCGAGATGCCGGTTCTTTTCTTGAATCGTCTCCTCGATTTCCGATTTATCGCTTTGATGCGCGCCGGATCCTCCCGATAGGCTGCTCTTGCAGCAAGTCTCTTTTTCCGCAGATGTTCGCGCCTTGTCACGCAGATAGTATACTGCGAAACTTCGGAGAAACAATACATGACCCAACAGGTGAACATCATTCGGCTGGAATGTAAAACTTCCGGCCACAACAAATTTTATGAGATCTGGCTAGAGGAGCCGCAGTCGAACCAATGGAAGGTGATGTTTCAGTACGGCGCCATCGGGAACTCGCCTCTACAGGGCACGAAGACGCAGACGCCCGTTCAGCGCTATGAAGCCGACAACATCTACCAGCGCCTCATGAACGAGAAGCTCGCCAAGGGTTACGTGAAGGTCGGAGGGTCGGCTCCGGCGTCCTACACCAACGTACCGGCGAAGAAGACGGCGCCCACGTCGTCCTATGCCGGCAAGTACCTGCCGCCAATGCTCCTCACGGCCGCGGACGAGACGATGCTCGGCAAGTTCCTGAAGGACGAAGACTGGGTCGCCCAGCAGAAGATGAACGGCAAGCGCGTCGTCATCGAATGCCACAACGGGATCGTCGTCGGTTACAACCGCAAGAACCAGGAGTGTCCGATTCCGACCGGCGTCGCCAAGGAGATGAAGGGCCTCGGGAACCTGCTTCTCGATGGGGAGATGGTCAAGGACGTCTTCCACGTCTTCGACGCGCTCGTTTTGGCCGACAAGCCGATCGTCGGCTTCTCGTATGAGAAGCGCTGCGACAAGCTCGTTGACTTCTTCCTGAACAATACGTCCGACTACGTGCAGCGCGTCCCGCATAGCTGCGGCTTCAAGGACAAGAAGAAGCTGGTCGATGAGCTCATGAAGAACAACGAAGAAGGCGTCGTCTTCAAGCGGATCGATGCCGCCTACTCGCCGGGCAAGATCGAGAACCTGGCAAAGGCGATCGCCGTGAAGATCAAGTTCTACAGGGAGGACTCGTTCCAGATCATCTCGTGGAACCAGAAGAGCTCGATCGAGATCGGCGCCTACGACAAAAATGGCAATCTTGTTTCCGTCGGCAACGTGACCGTGCCCGCGAAATATGCCGATCAGATCGTCGAGGGCTACGTCGTCCGCGTCCGCTACCTCTATGCGACGAAGGCGAACCAACTCTTCCAGCCGGTGCTCTGCCCGGACGAGGACGGCGACGTTGTCCAGTCGGACCTCCTGAAGATGGACTGCAAACTCTCGAAGCTCAAGTACGAGGGCAAGGCCGACGCCAAGAAGGACGACGACATCGGGAGAAACATCCTCGTATGAAGACCTGGTTCGCGCCTGATCAGTTCACCGCAACGGGGTGGTCGAGCTCCGCCGCGAAGGCCCGGTTCGCAAACCACTTCATGCGGTTCGTGGAGAGCGGGTTCAAGCATACGCTCTTCTACAGGTGGTTTTACCAACGGCTCATGAACACGTTCGGGCACATCGCCCACTACAACATGGTCGGCTTCTGGGACGAGTTCTTCACGACCACCAAGGACAAGCTCCGGTTCCTTCAGCAGACCGTGGATCCACCCTTCGGGTTCGTCGGAGATCCGCACTACACGTACAAGGATGTCGAGCTGGCGATCGCCGAGAAGATCCAGGCGAATGGATTCCTTGGTGAGTGGGAAGCGAAGCTCGCTGACGAAACAGAAGAGGGCGAACGTTCGGAGCTTGCACGACTCAAGGCGAAGTACGAACCATGAGCAAGAAGCCGAAGGGGTTGAAGCCGGACGAAGTCACCGCCAAGATCGTCGAGAACGCCACGCGCGCGTTCCTGACCCACAAGCTGTCCGGAATGAATCCGGAATACGTCGACACCCTTTGCTATCCCAAGCAGGCGGCCGAGGCGTTCATGAAGAGCCTCGCCGAGGGGCACACTTCATGCGAGGGGTTCCGGTATGGCGTCTCCGGCTGGGGCCATGCCAAGTGGCGCTACTCGGTCAACATATTCGGCGACAAGCTCTTCCGGTTTCTCATCTACACGAACTGCGACCGCAAGGACTTCAGGCGCATCGGGAAGACCTGCCGGACGATCGCGGACGATCTGACGAAGGCGGGCTTCCCAACGATTGTCACATGACAACCGCCGGAGCCCGTAGCTCCGGATCGCTCTTTGGAACATCTGGTAACCAGTCCCTCTCTCCGAAGGGGAAGGCGCACCGGTCGCCGGCTGTCTCCTCTCTATCTCCGGCGGGCAGGGCGCCACGGCGTCCTGCTCGCCTTTTCATGGAGGTGCGCCGTGGACCCGTACTTTCCAAAGAAAATCTCGAGGCCCGACGGGACAACACTCACCATCGTCAACGAGCTGTGCAAGTGCGGGCACTTCCGCACCCAACACGATGCGTGGATGTTTCAGCCGACCGCGACAACAACGCAGATCCAAGTGTTCCCCGGGGGCCACGGCCACTGCGTGAGCGACGCCTGCTCGTGCGGCCAGTTCACATGGAAGGGCAACGTCATCGGCGGGCTGTGCGAGAAATCAGACGCGATGATGGCCGGCCTGGTTCCGATCAAGGATGTGTGGTACCAGGAATTCCAGGACGGGGCTTGCCGTCTTCGCAAAGAGATCGAGCAGGCGGACGCCTATTCCTCGAAGCTCTCCAGCCGCCTGATGGAGGTGGAGAGCAATCTCAAGGTGCTGCTCGCGGAGAACCATTCGCTGTCGCAGCATATCGACGTCCTCCAGGAGAAGATAGATCGCATGACGATCAACGTGACCGCCGTCATGGTCCGGGAAAGGAGCATCCTCATCGATGAGTGACGACTGGACCCAGTTCGGAGAGGCCGAAGTCGATCGGAGCGACCCGAAGATCGCGTTCGCATTCGAGGGCGCCAAGGTCTACATGAACAATCGGTACCAGGTTGTCGTCCGGGTGTCCGAGACTCCGAGCGGACTCATGGCGCATCTCTCGATCAAGCGGCGGGACAAGCTCCCAATCCATGACTGGAGGGATCTCCAGCGCATCAAGAACGAGCTTGTCGGCGCCGAAGTCGAGGCGATGGAGCTCTACCCCGCGGAGAGCCAGCTCGTGGATACGGCCAATCAGTACCACCTGTGGTGCTTCCCGGAGGCCGCGTTCCCGTTCGGCTTCCACGAAGGCCGTCTCGTCACCGAGTCCGAGCAGGACGGATCAAGACAGCGCCCGTTTCCGCTTTTCAAGAAGCCCGCGGACCTCGTGAGCGAGGAGGACATGGCCAGGAAGATCCGCGACAAGTTCTCGGTGAGTTCTACGGGTATCCCGAAGGACAAGCGCTTCCCCGCGGATGCAGGCCAGTGCGACGACTGTGGCGGATACGGATGCGCAACTTGCAACGGCAAGGGATGGCTCGTTCCAATCCCGGGCGACCCGGTCGTCGCCAGGGTCGCCGGCGCCTCCGGCGTCCCGATGGGTGATCACATCCGCAGGTGCGAAAAAGAGGGGTGCGGCAACATCATCAAGCCGGACTGCCTTGCGGTCTACTGCAGCAACGAATGTGCCATGGAGGATGCGTGAGTAACATCATGGACATGCCCGTCACCAGCGAAGCGGAGTTCAAGCTCTTTCTGGAACGTCTGGAATCCGAAGCGCGCTCGCATCTCGAGAAGAACGGCTCCCACCGACACATCGTCTTCCTGATCGGACCGCAGGGGCAGAAGGCAATCATCGATTTCGACGATCTGGTCGATGGTTACATGCGCGCCACCGGCAGCGCGTTCGACAACGCCAAGCGTCTCACCTTCCAGGCGATCTTTTCCACCATCCTGATTGCGCACGCGCGCGGGTTCGTAGAGATCTGCGAGGGATGGGGCGCGCCGGTCCTGCCCGACGTCAACACCCCGGAGAAGGCAGAAGCGTACCGACAGGAGCTTCTCAAGAAGTACGGTTCGCTCGCCAACGCGCCTGGGCGCAAAGAGGCGCTGTGCATCAACTCCGCTTACGGGATGAGCCCGCCGCGCAGGGTCATCTGGACGATCGAGCGCAAGCCGGACAACTCACCGTTCCTGACGGACCGGAACGAAGCCCCGTCCCCCGGGGATGTCGACAGACTCTCGTGGCTCGAACAGGCGCTCGCCCAGGTGAACGCGTGAGAAGCTCAAAAGAGGGAGACTGGTGGGTAACAACGCCGGTCTACGTTGGAGCGGGCAGCGCCGTAGCCGGCATGGCCGCGTGCGCCCACGTCTCATACAAGACCGAGAACGCCGAGACCAAGGACAGTCCTCGCGGAAAGATCGAACTGGCTTTCGAGCGCTGCCCGTCGTGCGGCGCCACCCGGATGCGCTACCGCTTCCTGGATCCCAAGGAAAACGAACAACCCTGATCGGAGGGATTTTGACGAGATACCTGCAGGCGCACTGCAACACGTGCGGCGAGAACTTCAAGTTCGACATCGAGGATAAGACGCCGGATCAGGTGCGCGAGATCATGGAGGGGCAGCGGATGTTCACCTGCCCTGGGCGACACGTCGAGCTCTCCGGACCGCTTGAGCACGTCACGGTCGATTGGGTAAACGTCATCGTCGGAGATCCTCCGATGACGAACGAGGAGTTCGGGGCGTCGCTCATCAAGGAGGTCGGCAAGGAGCACCTCTACTACCTTGGAGGTGATGAGGTCGGCCAGAAGCTCGGTCTCCAGTGCCTCCAATCCGTGCCTGGACTCAGACACATAGGCTTCGGGGAGTTCGAGAACGACAAGTTCGCGTTCATCAGGCGAGACTCCCCGAGCGGGTACAGGTTCTATGTGGCATCCCCGAGGTGAGGCCTCCGGAAACAAGATCGGCGAGCTGCTCGCGCGGAACCGGATCTACATTTCGTCGGTCCCGAACCTTCAGGAGCTCTATGTGAACATGTTCGGGGATGACGGCGTCCGGGTGGTTTATACTGTGGAATCGCGCGGACGCAGGTTTCTCGTAATCCCGCTCGACGCAGGAGACGTCGACGACCCTTCGCTTCTCTTCAAGGACGATCCATGCCGAAGATAAGCCAGACCTTCGTCATCGAAGGAGACGTCGTCAAGTGCCTCTACAACGAGGCTCAGGACGTGGACGTCCGGAAGCTCGGCGACATCGTCCGCGCGGAGAAGATCTCGGACGTCCGGTTCGACACCAAGACGCAGACCTGGATCGCGGTCGATCGAAAGACGGGGAAAACCATCGCCCGCGACAGGTCCAGGAAGAAGTGCGTCGAGAAAGAGCACGCCTTCTACGAGGGCATGATCGCGGCTGGAAAACCTCCGTGGTCCGCCCGAACGAAATGCAGATAACCCCGAAATCTTAGGCTCTCAATCCTGCGGGCGAATCGTCCGCGGACGTGATAGATCCGGCCGCGGGTCGCGCGGCGGCTCCCTCGAGCTGGAGGCCGCGATAGCTCGCGGATTCCCTGGCTCGCACCAGGGAACTCCGACGAGCTCTCGCAGGCCACCAGCTCGTGCTCGCCCTGCCGACGGCAGCAGGTGACCCTGGTCACCGGCTGCGCGCGTTGACCAGGGACACCTGCTGCCTCGCTGACGTCAGACGTATAGCTGAGACCGGGGAAATCGAAACTTCTTCAGGCTGATCTCACGCGCCCGCTTCGGGCGTGTTTTCGTTAAATCTGATCGTGACGGCCGGACATCGCCCCTGGCGACGCCGACCGCTGCGCGACCGGCGACGCCTGGGAGCGATGTCCGGCCAGTATCTGAACGACCTTGCTGAAGAAGCCCGCCTTGAACATTCAGGCTCATCCAACTCTATCTCCGGCGCTTCGCCGGAGGCTAAGATCCTGCCTGGCCACGGCTCGCTCGGCGTCACGAGGTGACGACCTGCGGGCCCGTCCGTCGGCCTTCGACCGACGGCCTGAGCCACGCAGGCTTCACCTCGTGTCGCTACGCCAGCCCTCGTTGGCAACGAGATCCGCGTCCTTCGGACTACGGATCTCGTTGAGCACTCGGGCTGGACGCTCCGTCTGTGCTGACTGCTCAAGGAGGTTCCCTTGGAAAACGAGATCACCCACGGCCGCGTTACGATTGCGCGCCAGGCACACAAGGAAGTCACCGTTTACGGGAAGAAGATCACGTACAAGAGGCCGATCACGTTCCCGGTGATGCGCGTCGACGACCAGCTTGTCATGTCCGGATCGCCTCAGGAGCGCCTGATGATGGAGAAGGAGTCCAAGAGTGCCCGCGGAAGAGCGCTCGTCGCCGGACTCGGACTCGGCGTCATTCTCGACATCATCCGGCCGCACTGCGACCGGATCGTCGTCATCGAGAAACACGCGGACGTCATCGAGGCGTACAAGAAATTCAAGAACGGGAAGCCCGCCTACGACGTCGTGATCCTGGCGAGCATCGAAGACGTCCTCGACAAGACCGTAGCGCTTCCCCCGCAGTTCGAGGACAATCGCTTCGACTATATCCACCTTGACACCTGGTACCAACTCGACTATGAGGACCTGCCGCACATCAACTGGATGATCCAGCAGGCCGGGAACTTGCTCAGGCCGATGGGCCGGATTGAGGCGTGGGGCGTGGAGTGGATGCAGCAGGGCTTCCGCAAGGAATGCGCGAGCGTCCTCAAGAACCGAAAGCACTTCCTCAGGAAGCCCAAATCGAAGATTGCCACGCTGAAGGAGATCTTCCCGGTCATGGGCGAGTTCATCGAGTGGTTCCAGTCGAACCCGCGCGCCACAATGCGGGACGCCAGGCCGAAGATCGAGGAGATCGGGTCGCGCGTGAAGAAGTCTCAGTACCCGCTTGAAGTCAACCAGGACATCCAGAGAATCAAATGGGCCTGGAAGGACTCTGTCCCCGTCATGCAGCAGATCACCGCCAGGATGGCCGGACGATGAGCAGATACAACCACAAGTGCCCGGTCTGCGGGTCCGTGGTTGTGATCGGACATGTCAGCGTCTACTGCGGAACGCCCATCGAGAAGGACGGCTGGACGATCACGCTCAGCGACAAGGACACCGCAGAAAAGGCGACCTATTCTTGTCCCAAGTGCAAGATAACGGTGCCGGCGACCTGGGTCTTCAAGGAGATGTCCGAGACCGACGCGAAGCGATTGATGGAAAAGTGGGGCGCCAGCCCCTATTCGATCCACAACCAAGGGCCACTTCCGAAGGAGGACAAGTGCGACACGGATACCTCAAAAACTGGAACGTCGGAGAGCTCCGAGCGAGACTCGAAAAAGCGCTCTCCGCGTTTCGCGAAGCGGGAGGCCGCGGCGTCGACCTCGCCGAAGAAATCGACGCCATCCGGCGAGAGCTCCTCGCCCGCTCCAGAGGGCGACGCACGCGCGCAAGCCGCGTCTGAAGACAGCATCTTCACGTAACGTGAGCGACACATCGAAGGTCTGGGTAGTCACGGAGTACTCGTGGGAGTACAACGACGAGTACAACTACACCCCGGAAGGAGACCCGGGCTATCCGGTCGTGGCCTTCACGACCGCTGAAGCCGCTGATAAGGCGTGCCTCACACGGAACATCGCGGCCATGCGCGCGAGCGACAATCTTCTCAGCTACAACTCCAACGATGGCTGGGGGGCCTTCGCAAAGGGAGGCGAGGGCTGCGAGATCAATGACGTCAAGGCATTCTGCGTCTCTCGCGGCTGGGAATGCGACGATAGCACGCTTGTCCTCCCGAAATCAGCCTCGGACGACGACATCGAGAAGCTCATGGCGATGAGCTCGCTTCGCTTCTTCTCGGTCAGCGAGATCGGCATCGACAAGCCGATTCCGGTGACTCCGCCGTCGGTCGAGGAGCCGCCGAAGCCTGAGCCGCCGAAGCCTGAGCCGCCGCCAGAGCCCCCATACAAGAAGAACATCATCGTGGGGGGTGACTAATGGCAAAGCCGATCATCCATGCTGAGCATTCCGCCAAGAAGTTCGGCGGATCCCCGGACGACTACATCGCCCTGCATGACCTGATGGACAATCCGAAGAGCGCCCACGCCACGATGAAGTTCCGCGCGATCTTCCACAGCGCCTACGGGATCTTCCTCGTCGAGAAGATCTTCGGCCGGTCGTTCACGAACAGCGCTGGACGGATTGTCTCTGTCCGCGACGTCGCCGAGCAGCACGTCATCGAAGACCTTGGCTTCATCCCGTCCCTCGATGAGTGGCTGGCGGAGATGGAGGTCAAGCCCTGGATGATGGGCGTCAAGAAGGTCAAATACAAGGTCGTCGACTAGACATGAAGAACCGGCTGATCCACGTCGTTGCGGAAGAGGTCACGGGCGATGACTCCGTCGACTTCAAGTCCGGAGAAGGCGTCGCACTCAACGGCCACCTGCTCTTCTGGTGGGATCACGCGCGCGACGGAGGCAACAAGACCCTGGAGATCCTCCAGAAGCTGGAGCGTGCCCTTGAGCTTGAGCGATCCACGTTCACGATCAAGGTTCTCGCGTACTGGATGGAAGAGGACGTCGAGCTCTGCGTGCGCGGCCTCATGATCGCCAATTACGGGGCGCATTCCATCCCCAACCCATAGGAGGCTTATGGCGAAAGTCGCCGTTCCGATCATCAAGCTGAAGTATCGAGGAGACGACGCGTATCCGAACGAGATCCATGAAGTCTTCGAGGCCGCGAGCGTCTGGAGCCAGAACGAGGACTTCACGTTCACGGGGCGCGTCTCCCTCACCAAGGGAAGCCTCTCTTCCAACAAGGAGCTCAAGGCTAAGCGAGAGGAGATCCTGGAAGAGCTCAAGAAGGTCTTCATCGAGAAGTACGGCGAGACGGAGTGGGAGAAGCCGTACAAGCGGTTCGTGAAGCTCCTGAACAAAAACGACTGGGACGTGTCGTTCTACGTCGACTGCTACTAAGGAGGCCCGATGGGCGCTGACCTGATTCTGGAGTGGCTCCAGATCGACAAGAGGAAAAAGCCGGACTTCGGGGCGGGACGGGAACGAATCGAGGACCTCGCGAAGAAGCCGCTGGAGAAGTGGCCGGCCGCCTACATCGATCGATGGCTCGCCGAGTCGCCAGAGGACTTCGACAGGGACGAGGAGATCAAGAAGCTCCGCGCTGATCTCGAAACCATCGAGGGGGGCTGGCACTCCACGTTCCGGGACATGGCCATCATCGACGTCTGCCACAAGCGCCTGCTCATCTCGGGCGGGATGTCCTGGGGCGATTCGCCGACCGACTCCTACGAGACGATCGACAGACTCATCAGCTCGACCGTCTCGAAAGCCTGCGGGTTCGACGCATGAAGTTCGTACTGGAAGCGCACCTATCGATGGCTGGCGCGACGCTCGACCCGCCGGACGGGTACGACTGCTGCGTTGTGGAGATCGATCGGGAGTACGCCGCCAAGATCCTGACGCGGATGCAGGCCCTCCAGGAGGCCCAGAAGCTCGACTCCTACCTCTACGAGATGTACTACTGGGACTACCACGCCGAGTGGTTTTCGCGCGATTGGGACGAGAACGACGTCGTCGAGGGCGAAGCTCAGCGCACCGAGTGCGACCAGCTCGTCGTCCGAGCGGACGATGTCTGCTGGATAACGATTCCTAAGCATACGGATCTCTACATGCTGTCGGATTCGATCACGCGCGCGCAGATCGCGGCGATCGCCGCTGGGGACTGTGTCCCCACGTAACGGAGGGCGCCATTGAAAAAACAGAAACCGAAGACCTACAGAGCCGACATCCGCGTCGACATGTCGATCCGGCTGTGGTTCGACGCTGCCAACCCGCATAAAGCCCAGAAACTCCTGTATCTCATCGTGAAGCGCCACCTGCGCGTCCCGGGCGAGGTCTGGCTCAACAAAAAGGACGCCAAGCTCATCACGGGGCCGAAGCGCCCGAAGGCGGGCAAGATCGGCGTCTACTCCGAAGAAGAGATCCACTCCCTGGACGTCGCATACATCGAGCGGGACGAGCAGTGAACGAGAACTTCAAGTACCTCGAAGTCCGGGACCGCGCGACCTGCATGGCGGTTCTCGCGATCAAGGTCGACGGGACCACGAAGGCTGAGCGCGAGATCATCTACTGGAGCGGGCACGGCGGATTCATCCTCATGGTCGACCTCGCCAAGCCGCACCTCGAGCGCGGCCACGAATACTGGGGACGGCAGGAACGGACACGCACGCAGGCCCACAAGTACATCGAGAACAACTGGGACAAGCTCAAGAGCGGCGACGTCCTAGACGTCGAGTTCATTCTGGGTGAGTCCAAGAAGCCCAAGAAGCCCCACTGGAAAGAGAGGGTCCCGAAATGAACCCTGCGGATTTTAGCTGGAGGCAGCACATCCTGGCGATCCTGTCGAGGCGCCGCGGCAAGCACATCGAACTCCGCAAGGCGATGGACGAGATGCCGGGGCCTGCGCTCGAGGAGCTTTTCCGAGTCCTGCAAGACTTCGAGTATGACCTCAACCAGGCGGAACGCACGTTCCGTCCGTTTCCAGGAGGGCCGAAGATCCGCCTATGAGCATTACGAACTACAAGGACCTCCTCACCCACATAGGACACGAGATCGTCTGCGTGGAATACAAGCCCAACCCGGGGGCGCCCCCGGACAACGTGGCCATCGAATGCCAGACGTGCAACGTCGTGATCACGTCGTTCGACCGCGATGAGGCCGAAGATGAACCACACTACGCATCCGTGGGGTGGACCGCGAATGACGTTCTCGATGACGCCGGGTCCCGCAATATCCCGATGACCCGCGACGAGGCCGAGGCGTTCTTGGCCAAAAACGAGAAGCACATCCGCGAAGCCATGACCGAGCGCGGATTCGAGGCGATCTCGACGTTCATGGATATGGACGGGTTCACGCCCTGACCGGGAACACTCGAACAAGCGAAGAGAAGGGGTATGATGAACACGTGCACGAAGGCCGGAAGTCACTGATCGCCGTGGACGCCGTTCCGAGCCGGGAGCTTGCCCCGATCGGTTCGTACGTCCGTTTCGTCAGACCCTACAAGGTCTGCCGCAGGTACATGAACCCAGGAGAGATGGCCGTTGTCACGGCCGACACCAAGGGAAAGTGCGTCCATGGCAGGATTGCAATTAGACTGCCTGGGATGTCAGGATACACGACCGTTCCGACGGGCGTCGTCGAGGTCGTTCGAGGGCCATCATGAGGGCCGCGAGCCGAGAACAGATCGAGCGCGCGGTCGACAAGGGCTCCTATTCCGTCCGCATCGGGGACCGGACACTTTCGATACGGGAGCGCCGCGGGCGGTACGAGATCACCATCATCAAGGACGGGAAGAAGCCGGACGTGTGGCTCTACAGGAAAAAGCCGATCGCCATCGACCGGTTCGAGGAGCAGTGCGACTACTTCAGGCGGGGCGCTCAAGCCCCCAAGGAGAAGAAATGAAGAAGCATCGGGTCACGATCGTCATCGACGAGGAGGGTAACCCGGCCATCGATATCGTCAATGCCGTCGGAGCGGGCTGTGCCAAGGACGCCGACATGTGGGCCAAGCTCGCCGGCGGCGGAGCCAAGGTCACGAAGAAGCCGGAGTTCTTCCAGAAGAACCCCGCTTCCGAACAGAAGAACGTCCAGACGAACAAGTAGCCCCACAACCAGACAGGAGAACAGATGAGCGAATTCGTCGAGTGCAAAACCAAGATCAAGGACCGGAAGGCCCTGATCGACGCGCTGATCGCGATCGGCTTCGCCGAGAGCGAGATCGAGATCGACGAGGAAGCAGTCCATCTCTACGGATACCAGGGCGACCGGCGCGAACAGAAGGCCAACGTCATCATCCGCAAGAAGAACGTCGGCGGATCCTCGAACGACATCGGCTTCATCAAGAAGGATGACGGCACGTACGAGGCCATCATCTCCGAATTCGACCGCAGGAGCGCCGGAAAGCACGCCCAGAAGTACGGCGGCTACAACGAGAGGTTCCTGAAGGACCTCTCCCAGAACTACACCGAGCGGCTTTACACGCGGGTCGCCAAGGAGAAGGGCTACGAGGTCAAGAAGGTCAAGAAGGACAACAAGATCGTCCTGACGCTCTACAAGTAATGCACCACGGCTTCAGCTTCGCCCCGGGCCCGGACCCGGGGCATCTGGTCCTCGAGTACTTCGCGGAGTTCGACCGGGACGACGCCCGGGCCCTGGGCAAAACGACGCTCCAGGTCCCGTTCCATCTCCTGAACCTTCGAGCGATCCCGGTCCAGCTCAAGAGCCGGGAAGGCATCGACTATTCCTGCGACACGCTTCTGGAGAAGCCCATCGAGATCCCGCTCCCCAAGGGGCGGGACGAAAAGTCCACGAAGTGGTCGCTCGGTGACGTCCTCGCGTACACCACGTTCAGCGTCGACCAGTTCCGTCAGGCCTACGTCCTCTCGCGCCGGATCGCGCACGAGATCGAGGACGCGATGTGTCTGCAGGCGGCGCTCGCCCCGTGTTACGGCATCGTCCAGACGTTCGACGTCCGGATCGCCGTTCCCCGGGAGATCCTCAACTTCGAGCCGTTCCGCCGCTCGATCCTCGTGCGGCGGAGTTAGGAGGCCCATGTTCGGGCGGACGTTCGCCGTCTCCACGCGGGGCTTTGACCCCACCAACCCATCCGAGGTCGTCCGCTCCATCGAGGAGAAGCTCTCGAAAGAGCTCCAGGGCTATCCCGCGGCGCCCTTTCTCTTTTTCGCGGACGTCAACACCGAGTTCAAGAAGGTCGTCTTCTACGACATGTGCCAGCTCGAAACGACAATGGAGTTCGCGTCGATCTTCGGGCGATTCCCGCAGTACAGCATATCGTTCGATGGGAAATCCTCGGTGAAGATCCATTACTTCAAGGAGGACGGGTCCATCGCGCGCGTCCTCTCAACGCCCGTCGAGGACCGGGGTGGCCGGCGCGTCATCGCGTCGGTCGCCCCGGACGAGGCCGAGAGCGTCAAGGAGACCGAATCGGTCCGCCAGGTCACGTCCGTCATCGTGGGGCTCCTTGACGCCGCCCAGAGCCTCGACGGGAAGGTCGCCTGCTCTGTCGTCGAGAACGAGCAGACGAAAGAAAAGCTCCCATTCTTCACGCTGCGCCTGGACGACGTCAGCGAAAAGAACCGAGCCGTGATCCGGTCCTGCGAACGGATGTACTTCGCGTGGAGCCAGGAGGGGAGCTACATGATCCTCATCTGCCGCTTCAAGATGCTGCCGCCGTTCGCGATGTCCTTCCCGATCCTGGGGCGGAGCGCGCACGAGGCAATGCACCTCTTCATCGAGACCAAGAAGGCCGTTGGCGTCGTCATGTTCACCGACGACGTGAACGACGCCTTCACGATCAACGACAACAAGCCGACGTTCGAGTGAGGAGGTTGAATGCCTGAGACCCAGAAGCGCAAGTTCTTCAAGACCGTAATCCAGATCGAGATCCTGTCCGAAGACGCCCCCGTTCCGGACGACATGGAACTCGCGGACATCGCTCACGAGATCGTCGATGGCGACTGGAGTGGGGCGCGAACGGCAGTCGAAACCAAGGAGCTCACGGGCGCCGAGGCCGCCAAGGCCCTCATCGACCAGGGTTCCGACCCGGCATTCTTCAACCTTTCGGACAGCGGAGAAGACATCGATGCGTAGGATCGAGATGTACGTCGGCTTCGACCACAATGGAGAAGGAAACGGCACGTGGTCGACCCAGTACGTGACGATCCCGAGCGACACGCCAGACGACAAGGTCGATCTCGTGGCGCAAAAGCAGGCTCTCGCGGACCTGGCGTCGATGCCGGAAGGCGAGAAGGTCGCATTCGTCGGCGTGTACAACATCCCGCCTCGCGGCGGGGCGTCCTGCAAGAAGTGCGGCTCCGACATCGACGAGGACGGCTACTGCGAAGACGAGACCTGCCCGCACAGCGACCACAGGCAGAATGAAACCTGGACGGAGGGATAATGGGAATCAAGGTCCAGAAGTGCCCGAAATGCGGCACGAACGAGTGGACGCCGTCGCCGCATGCCTGCAAGGAATGCGGCTACAGGCTCCCGGCGACGAACCCGATGGGCACGGCGGAGCTCGACAAGGCCCTGCTCTTCGCGCTGGCCGCCCTCGGCGACCAGGATGCGATTCTTGAGCTGGGTCACTTCGGAAACAGGACAACGGAAGAGGCGATCGCCAGGCTCAAGTACTTCAGGATCGAGCTCGCGAATTTCTCCAAGAGGTCCGCCCAAACGAACCAGTGGTTCACGGTGTCCGGAATCTACAAAGACAACGGCCAGCGCTATACCACGTTCGTCGAGGCGAAGAACTCCAAGGAGGCCGAGAAGCTCGCGCAGGAGGAGTGCGCCAAGGACAACAAGATGCGTACCAAGACTCCACTCAACATCGCGTGCGTTCTCGCCGGACGCCACGAGGCCTTGGACCACGATCCGGTCTACGAGGGCGGGTAGCGCATGTTCATCCCGATCACGCTCGCGGGATTCCTCGAGCGCGTTCGCGTGCTCGGGGACGGGTGGACCGAAAGCGTCGTGTGGTACCTGGCCAAGCATCCGCCCTACGCGATGCACACGATCGAGAAGAAGCCGCTGCGCAAGAGCATCCTTATCGACGGCGACGCGGAGCCCGAGAAGAAACTGCGGGTCATCCACGAGCCGTGCCCGGCCCTCAAGCGGATCCAATGGTGGATCCTGCACTACCTCTTGACGCCGGCCTCGAAGAGGCTTCTGCCGTGCGCGCACGGGTGCGTCGAGGGTAGATCTACGCTCACGAATGCGGCGCCGCACGTCGGAGCTTCCTGGAAGGCGCACATGGACGTGAAGGACTTCTTTCCAAGCATCACGACGCCAAGGGTCTACGGGCTTTTCAAGAAGGTCTTCGGATACGACAAGCGCCTGTCCTGGCTTCTTGCGCACCTGACGACGTACGAAGGACGCCTCCCGCAGGGAGCGCCGACGTCACCCATGATCGCGAACTTCATCGCCACGCCGATGGACCACGAAGTGGTCCGGCTCCTTGGAGCCATGGGCGGATTCTACACGCGGTATGTAGACGACCTGACGTTCTCGTTCCGGCGCCGGATGTCCGAGAAGTCTCAAGACAGATTTCTCTCGACGATCAAGCGCATCGCCAAACGCCACGGCTTCCGGATCAACGACGAGAAGACAAGCGTGGTCAGCAGGAAGCGTCGGATGGTCGTGACGGGCGTGGTCGTGAATTCCACGCCATCGATCCCGAAGCAGTTCCGGGCCAATCTCCGAGCGGCGATCCATCACCGGAAACTGGAAATCGCCGGCAGCGACAGCGAAGAGGTCATCCGAGGCAAGCTCGCTTACGTCAAAATGGTCAATCCCAAGCAGGCAGAATCGATCAAGCGGTCCTGCCGCTGGACATAGAGCTTTACCCAGCTTAATCCACGGAACCGCGTCCCGCATCGGGACGCGATGAGATGTAGCCCATCCTCGCGAACGCTCCCAGGCGCAGCCCAGTTCGGCGGAGACTTCCGCTCGAAAAAGTTCGACTCGACGCGCGCAGGCCTTGCGCGCGGAGACGAGCCTGATGAGAACCAAGGGCGGCCTGCGCGCAGCCTCGCGAATTTTTCTCACGGAAATCACCGCCGAACTGGGCGGCCACCTGGGAACCTTCTTCGGTTTGTGGGTGAAGCAACATTCCACCTGGCTATGCTGTCCGGCGCGCCCCGTTTCGGAGCGCCCATCGATCTATCTCCGCCTCCGGCTTCCTGGCTGGTCAGGCGGACCTCCCCGGCCGTGGCCGAGACCTGACGGATCCGGCCACGGCCGCGAGGTCCGCCGGACCACGCCAGCTCGCATCGGATTTGCAGGTGGATCCCGAGAAACATCACCGGCTCTTTTCCATTACCGGATGCCCGAATCGGACCTCCGTTTCGCAATACGGCCGGCGGCACGTTCGCACTTCACGCCGCCGCTCCGTGTCTTCAGGTTCTGCGCTGACGCGAAGCCCCTGAAGACACTCGCTCTCCGTTTCGCGCTCACTTCAGTGCGGAGATGTTTCTCCGAGTCGCGACAACCTCGAACTATAATCCGATCCAGCTCAAGGAGGGCCCATGGCTTCAACGTCCACGCTGGAAGACGTCATCAGCCTTGTCACGCTCAGGGTCATTGCCAAGAAGAAGCAAGGCATGATCTCGGAGAACGACTTCGGGCTGCTCGCCTCGTTCGGGGCGGCGGAGGCCCTGAGCATCGTCACCCAGAAAAAGTGGTCCGTCCAGCTCGAGGAGATGGTCGTCGAGGAGCTGCGCAAGGCGCTCGAGCTCATCAGCGACCGGTCATGCGCCCGATGCAAGGGCAGCGGCCTCAGCGAACGGAAGGGTGTCCACCTCACGGTGTGCAAGTGCGTCGCCATGGTCCGGTACCGGGGCGACGCCGTCCTGCCCGTCGGCGAGCAGTACTCGAACCGTTACTTCACCGGCGAATTCGCCAAAAACGAGCTCGGGCAGAACGACCTCGTTCGGAACATCGCGTCCGCCATTACCCTCTTCCTGATCGGGAAGCAGTAAGGAGGCTCATGATCATCCAGAGCAAGTTCATGCGGGAGCTCGGCTACCACATAAGAGCCAGCTACCCTTTCATCTACGTGGTCACCGAGGAGCACGACCGCCTCTACGACGACATCGAGAAGCTCGCCGAGACCTACCTGAACAAGGAGACCAAGGCCGACAGCAAGTTCAACGTCTACCGGTGGACCTGCACGGACCACTGGCAGACGAAGAAGAAGCCGCTTCCCGTGAAGCACGGGGAGAACGACCTCCCGGCGAATCCCCTGACGGACTTCGCCCAGATCAAGGAACTGAACCCGTTCTCGATCTTCGTCATGGAGAACTTCCACTTCTACCTGACGAAGGAAGCGCCGGACCTCATCCAGCTCGTGAAGGACCTGAGCCGGCACTGCCAGCAGAAGAACAAGTGCATCGTCTTCGCCAACGCCGTCCAGGAGTTTCCGCAGGAGCTCGAGAGCCACATCACCGTCCTCAATCACGAGCTGCCTGGCAACGACGACATCGTCGCCGTCATGGAGAACGTGGTGGACTTCCTGAAGACGCGGAGCGTCGACATCAAGCTCACGGACGAGAAGCGCTACACCACGATCGAGGCCCTGAAGGGGATGCGCCTGTCGGACATCGAGAACGCGCTCGCGTACTCGGTCGTCACGACGAAGACCTTCGACGCGAAGATCCTTCTGGCCGAGAAGTGCAAGGCGATCAAGAAATCCGGCACGCTCGAGTATGTCCAGAGCGACATCTCCTGGGACATGATCGGAGGGCTCGAGCGCTTCAAGAAGTGGGCGGCCCTCTGGAAGGTCGTCTTCACCGACAAGGCGAAGAAGTTCACGCTCGCCACGCCCCGCGGGGTCATGCTTCTCGGCGTCCCCGGCTGCGGCAAGACGATGGTCGCCCAGGCGATGGCCAACTATTACGGGCTGCCCTACCTCCGGTTCGACCCGGGCAGCGTTTTCTCGAAGTACGTCGGCGATTCCGAGCACATCACCGACAAGACGCTCAAGATCATCGACGCGGTCGCCCCGTGCGTGCTGCACATAGACGAGTTCGACAAGGGCATGGCCGGCGCCGGAGGGTCCGGAGAAGGCGATTCGGGCGTCTCGCAGCGCGTCTACGGGAAGCTCCTGCGGTGGATGTCCGATCACACAAGCCCGGTCATGGTCGCGGCCACCGCCAACGACATCACGAGGATCCCGGCCGAGTACCTGAGAAAGGGACGCTTCGACGAGATCTTCTTCTTCGACATCCCCAATGGCACCGAACGCAAGGACATCTTCACGATTCAGATCCAGCGCCAGAAGCTGGATCCGACGAAGTACGACCTCGCCAAGTTCGTCGACGCCGCCAAGAGCTTCACGGGCGCCGAGATCCAGGCGGCCGTGTCGATGGCAAAGCTCCTGGCCGCCAACCGGAACGAACATCCCTCGAACACAGACATCCTCGCGTGCATCGGGGAGATTACCCCCGAGGCGAAGAAGAACAAGACCAAGATCGAGACCTGCCGTCAGCGCGGCGCGGAGCTCGCGACTCCCGCGAGCTACGAGGAGAAGACGGCGCCCACCGAGGTTCAGGCGGGCGGCGCGACGTACAGGCAGATCGTAACAGAATAGGAGATTCATGCCAGACGACGACAGCATCTTCGGAGACGAGCCGACCCAAACGCAGACCAAGGCGCCGGCCCAGCCGGTGCCCGTTTCTCCGGCGCCGGTTCCGGCGCCGCCGAAGCCGGCGGACGCCGCCGTCGAGAAGAAGGCCGAGATGCTTCTCTCGAAGCTCTTCAAGCAGGGCAAGATCGTCAAGGTCTCGATCGGCAAGTGGGAGGGGAAGCGCAAGCTCTCCGCCAAGGACCTCGGCCTCGACGAGGACGCGGTGCCCGACGAGATCTTCCACCTCGGACAGAAACGCCTGGTCACGAAGTCCAGCTTCGAGAAGGTCAAGACGATCGAGAGCAAGGCCAGGGGCCTCGTCGACTCGAGCAGCCACGAGTCCTGGATTCCGAGCCTCCGGTTCATGACCGACAAGGCCGCGGGCCCGATCCTCGCGGAGCTCGCCGAGCTCAAGAAGGAGTACGAGAAGGCGGCCGACGAGTTCGTTTCTCAGTATCCGACCCTCAAGGACGAGATGCTCAAGAAGTTCCCGAACTACGCGAAGGCCCTGGAGCCGTTCTACCCGGATCCCGCGAAGGTCCGGAAGAGCTTCTACTTCCAGTTCGATTCGTTCGCGGTGACCATGGTCAGCACGGGCGAGGCGGGGGCCCTCGAGTCCGCGAAAGTGGAGCTCAAGGAGAGCCTCATGGCCAAGCTCGACGGGTTCTACCAGGCAAGCGTGGTCGACACGCGCGCGAAGTTCGTCGAGGAGCTGGAGCTCGTGAAAAAGAAGCTCGACTCCGGCGAGAAGGTCCACGGCAAGACGATCAAGAAGCTCAACCAGATGATCGAGCAGGCGAAGACCACGAACTTCGTCGAGGACAAGCAGTTCTTCGAGATGCTCGATGACTTCAAGAAGGACCTCGCCAACATCAACGAGGAGGTCTTCAAGAAGGAGATCAAGAAGAAGCTCGAAACGACCCTGTCCGCAGCCAAGAAGACCGAAGACGTGACCGAGGTCGTCGAGAGCTACAAGAGGTCGATCCTGGTATGACGAAAGAATCCATGGAAGCGCTCATCGACGCCGGACTCGACATTGGCGTCGCCATCAAGGGACGCGAGGAGTACAGCGGACGCGGCATGAACGGGAAGACGACGTGCGCCGTCGTCGCCGACCGCGTGGTCGACATCATCGCCGTTGCGGCACAGGCCGGGTGGGCTTGGCGCGACGGCCGAGAAGAGGACGACAGAGAGATCGTGGACGACCTGAGCGGTCTCCGTCTCGACTCTATGGGCACGGGCGTCGTTGTCTACTAAGCGGGAAATCCTCCTCAGGCTCACGAAGATCGCCGGCATCGGAGGGGGCGCGCGGTCACCGATGATCTGTTCGGACCTCATCAACCAGGACCAGCTCTACGACGTGCAGGAGAAACTGCAGGACCTCATGAGGGACATCGCCAACGACCCGGAAGTTCCCGACGGGCCCGCGCTCCTGTCCAAGGCGTTTCCGTACATCTTCAAGCTGAAGAAGGTGTGAGCAAGACCAAGGCCAAGCTCAACCACGCCGAGCAGGCCCTCTGGGACGTGGCCATCCGTCTTCTCCGGCTCATGGGGTACCGCCTTGAGAAGTTCTCGTATGACGCCAACGCCGAATATGAGTTCCTGGCGGAGCTCGTGTTCGTGCACAAGAACGAGAAGCACTCCCCCATGAAGGACCTGCTCCGGCTGGACGAGTTCCTGTTCGATGTATACGGGTACACGCCCTACACCTACAAGACAGACTCGCGGGCGAGGCGCCTGGTCCTCAGGAAGGGCCTGCGCGCCCGCCCGACGGTCTCCACGAAACCCAGGCCAAGGAGATCCATCATCGTATGAAGAACAAGACGAAGGAGAAGAAGGCGCGCAAAGCACGCTCCGCGACGATCCTGTGGGGCCGGGAAGGCGCGTCGAAGCAGACGTACACGTTTTCGACCAGCGACGAGCTCGACGCTTTCCTCAAGGGCGTCGACGAAGCCTCCGGCTGGCTCGAATACGAGATCGTCAAGTGCAGCAATGAGTGAAGACGAAGCCAAAAAGAAGGCGATGGAGCTTGCTCTTCAGAGCTTCGCCGAGGCAATCCTGGTGCAGGCGCGAAGCAAGGGAATCACACCAAACCTGGAGATTCCGTTCTTGAATTGGATAGGGAACGAATGCTACGAAGGTCGTGAGCCGGACGATTTCCTGCTCCTGATCCAAAAGGCTCCACTGCTCGCAAAGAGGTTCCTTGAGACAAAGGAAAAAAATAAATGACCGACGAACAGCTCACGCCGCACGATTACCAGAGCGCACTCGACGCCCAGAGCGCCTGCAACCTGTCGGGACTCGTTTTCAGCTTCGCGTCCGTGATCAAGAGGATCTGGGCTGAGGCGCGCGCCGGTGGCCACGGCACGGACTGGGTGAACCGCCATCCGATCTCGCGGCTCTACGCAGAACAGATCATGCACCTGGCTGCCGGCTATAGCGACGACAGCTATACGAAGGCGTACGACACCTGCGCGCGCGAAGCCTCATGCGCGGAAAGGAAGAACATCGTCGTATGACGTACTGCATCGTCGGATACATGGAAGTCGCCAAGTTCGGGAAGATCGCCGCCGTCTGGCAGCTTGGGCACTTTCAGCAGACGCTCCCGCTTCACCCGACCGCGTATCTGGACTACGAGGCCGCGAAGCACTACGCGGAAGTCGCCAAGCAGGCATGGAGCCACTCGATTACCGGAATCGCGATAAAGCCGGCCCACGTTGCCGTCGGAATCATGTGCGTCAGCTTGAAGAAGTGGTCCAACCACGTCGTCAAGAAACTGGAAGCCGTGAAGTGCCAGACGCTCCCGCAGTAACCAAGGTCGAAGTCCGTCTCGAGATCGATGTCTCCGTCCGCTGGGATTTCGATCCGGACCCGGACCTTTCGATGCTCGGCAAGTACTCTAACGAATACGCCGAATCGGCAATCGACCGGGAGAAGCGCGGCGACATGAAGCGTGGGGAGTACCGGTACTGGCATCCGGCGAACCATGCGAACTACGATCCCAAAAACTGGGATCACGTTGACAACAACACGAAACGGGATCTCATCAAGAAGCACGGATCACTCGCCAACACCGAGCGTGCCTACCGCGAAGAGGACTACCTCCGGCACGAGGAATACAACAATGGGGCATGGTTGATGGAGGGGTGCGTCGTGAAGGCCCGGTTCAAGGGCCTGACAGCGCAGGCCTCTCTCTGGGGGATCGAGTCCGACTCGGACCCCAAATACCAGAAAGAGGTCGAGAGCGACGTCACCTCGGAGGCGGTTGAATTGCTGAAGCAGAAGATCCTGAAACGATTGGAGGTAGAGTGAGCTGGCGCTGGCTTCTCAGGCCGATCTGCTGGATGATCGGACACGACATCGAAACGAGCGAGGTCGGATGCGAACACGGAACCGACCTCGGCTGCTACATCGACTGGTGCCGCCGCTGCGGATGGCAGGAGTCCTGAGGACATGGGAATCACGCGTAAGAATCGCGCCGTCTTCAGCAGCCTGTCCCAGGAGTGGTCGACGCCGCGGTCGCTCTTCGAGGAGCTTGACAGGGAATTCCATTTCGAGCTCGACGTGGCGGCCAGCGCCAGGAACGCCAAGTGCGCCAGATACTTCACCAAGGCCGACAACGCGCTGGCGCTAACGTGGGCGCCGCGCCGGTGCTTCATGAACCCTCCGTACGGCAGGGATCTGCATCGATGGATGTCCAAGGCGGCCCAAGAGCTTTCTTTCGGGGCCACGGTCGTCTGCCTCGTGCCGGCCAGAACGGACACCGCATGGTGGCACGACATCGCCCTGAAGCACGCCGTCGAGATCCGGTTCATCCGAGGACGCCTCAGGTTCAATGAGTTCAGGGACGCCAAGAGACGCAGAAGGGCCACGTTCCCGTCCTGCGTGATTGTTCTCAGACCCAGAAGGAGGACACGCTGATCAACACGCCGATCCAGAGACCGCCAGATCGCAAGGTCGACATGAAGCTGCTCAAGAAGCAGGCCGAGGCGCTCAACAGCGTCGAGATCATGCTGCGCAACTCGAAGAACGCGGTCAGCCAGAAGAACGCCGAGCTTATGCTCGGGCTGTGGAACATGGTTCAGGACATCCTGGACGACCTCGAGACCGGAAAGGAATGCGTGCTCGAGCGATGAAGAAAGCCAAACAGAAGCTCCCTCGCAATCGCAAGATGGACTACTTCGACTGGGCGCGGCAGTTCAAGCCCGTCCTCGACAAGGACGGAGACGCGCGGAAGTACGAGACCTACGGGTCCGATCTCGAAGAAGTCCGGAAGGTCGCTGAGAAGGAGCCTGGGCGCGTGTGGACCTACGTTGACGGAGACAGCGACAAGACGGGAATCATCGAGGGTTACCACCTCGTGAACCGGATCTACTACCACATCACCGAGGTGCCGGCCGAACCCGACACCGCGTACTGGGTGGACTGATGATCATGACCAAGGAGGCTCCATGAGCGTCTGGAAGCGATACCACTTCAGCGTTGGGAACTCGTCCACGGGCCACGTCGGTTATTGCGCGTCCGTCTACGCGCGATCGGAAAAGGAAGCCGTCGAGGCTCTGCGCGGCTCGATCATGGAGGAGTACGAAGGGGGACAGCACGAGGACCGGCGCATCGATTACCTGGCTTTCTACACGAACCACAAGGCGATCACCTCGAAAGACATCGACGATGCCGAAGAAGTCGACAAGGCAACGGCGGAGCGCCTCGACGAAGCGCTCAAGGCCGGCGAAGAGCGCGCCTAAGGCGCAGAAGCCGGCCGACCGGCTCAGGAATCCGTACACCCGGTCCGAGTACACGCTCGACGAGCTCGTAACGAATCTGAAGAACTCGTACTCGAGGTGGCGAGAGATCTGGAGACACGGGACGACCGATCCATTTTTCGAGGACGGGACGAACCTGAATCTGGTCGCCAACCACATTCGTTACTGGCAGGACCTGGCCCGCCTGTGGTGTGAACGCCATGGCGTCACGGTTCCTGGAATCGCCTGCGCGTTTGTTCCACAACAGGTAGATCCCCTGTGGATGGCGCCAGAAAGCAAGGCCGCGCAGCACAGCATGCAAAAGAAAGGAGACCCGATTGGCGAACACCACGCGCAAGATCAGGGCGCTCGTCGGCATTAACAATGACCGAGCGAAGTGGGCGCTGGAAGCCGTCGCCGCGTTCCAGCGCGCAACAGGGCTGTCGGACGCCGACGGGCTTGACACGGCGATCGGAGATTTGCTCGGGGATCTTCAACATCTCTGCGACCAGAAGGGCTTGGATTTCGAGGCGCTGGTCGATAAGGGCGGGAGATATTACGAGGAAGAGACGTTCGCCTGCTGCGACAAGTGCAAGCGAACGTTCGACCTCGAGGCCGGAGACGGAGAAAACACGTCGAGCGAGAAGTACCTCTGCAAGGAGTGCGCGTAGTGGCCGACGGGCATAAGTACGTCGCCGTCGTCGGCAACCTGTCGGACGGCTTTGCGGCCTATGGGCCGTTCGACACGTTCGATGATGCGGCCGGGTGGGCGGACGGCATGCTAGACGCGTGGATCA